>Ga0134079_10000488_pt1 | contig 10436 bp, 8 predicted proteins | sample 15_taG_2_FD_119770 | JGI IMG/M metagenome (GOLD analysis project Ga0134079, IMG submission 119770) | Grasslands soil microbial communities from the Angelo Coastal Reserve, California, USA - 15_D_Rain_40cm_2_09182015 | ecosystem: Environmental > Terrestrial > Soil > Grasslands ...
CCGCGATCATGCGCGGACTATACGGCTGGGCATGAGGTCTGGCAAGGGACCCTTGATTCCCCGCCCGGCGGATCGGCGAACGCGCCCCCGTTCGAGATAACGGAGAATTTCCCCTAATGTTGCACAAAATGGAGCATGTCCCCTCACCCTGACCCTCTCCCCGCGCTTTATGTACCAGGATTGCTTAAGCAGCGCGGGGAGGGAACGGGAGAGGGGCAATGCCATTTTTAATGAGTTTTGCGCTGCAGCCTGAAATCATGACATTGGCCTGGATTGACAATGCTTCTGTGCAATTCCCGCTCAACATTTATGCAACTAAAGGGTAAACTCGTGCTGAGCTGGACCAACGCCGGTTTCACTTTGCAATCCGCGCCCGCCCTCACCGGCCAGTTCACCAACTTTCCGGCAGCGACGAGTCCTTACACCAATCCCCTCACCGCCCCGCAACAAATCTTCCGGCTGATTTCAAACAGAACGGGTAGGGTCGTCGCGCTGCGACGGCCTGCGCCGCGTGCAGCGGCGCAACAACATCACCCATGGCGCGGATTCTACAACGAGAGTTCCGACCCTGCACGGGTCGGCGGTCGGCGCAACGCGCCGGTATGTGCTTAGCGCCCCCGCATTGAGGTTTTGGAGTGCGACGGCAGAGCGAAGCGGCGACGGCGCTTGGGATTTCCGGCGCGCGCCAGTATTGACGCAGGGTTCCGGTCTTGCGCGTGCGCCGATTCCAAAGCGGCGTGGCGCTTCGCTTCCCGCCGCACTCCAAAAATGGGCGCGGCCTTGCTACAAGAGCTGGAACAATTCCGCAGTTGGTTGGGAGTGCGCTAAACACATGCACGCCCCGACCCTACCAATCCCAAGGCACCGCAACAAATCTTCCGGCTCAGAGAAGATTGACCGGTCCGCGCTCCCGGACCGCGACTGTGTCCGTAGGACCAGTCGCAGCGCGTTGCAGGTCGCAGGGCGCCTGGCCGAATTCAATGAGCGTTTGCTGAAACCGGCAACTTCCTTCCTGGCGCGGTTTCGACCTACGATTCCCGTCGTTCCTGGTTCAAACAACCGTCGCACAGAAGGCTATTCAGCAAGCAATCGCGCTATCTTTTTCGCAAGTTCCGGGTCGGCCTCCATCCGCATTCGCGCAAGCTCCCTTTGGCGCTGGGCAATGTCGCGTTGCAATGCCTCGCGCTCCGATTCCTCGTGCGCCACGGCGATGAGGCTGATGCTGCCCATCTCATCTTTCGATTCCTCGCCCCAAGCCACCCGCACCGGCGGACTCGACGGATTGCGCGGATTCGACGCCGAGTTGTCCCAGTGGATTTCAGATTCCAACCGCGTTCCCTTGGGCAGTGGCACGAACTGCTGGAAGAAGTATCTGTCCTGCCACGAAAAATCCCAATCGTTGATCAACAGCAAGGTCTTTTCCTGGCCGTCCGGAAAAAGCGCCTTGAGCTTCAATTGTTTCGCGATGTAATGCGCGTGCCCGCTGACACCCACGCCGTCCACTGCCACCGGCAGCGTGTAAGAATCACGAATGACGAAGTCCTTATCGCCCGCCGGAATGTCGAGTCCCGAAAACAGTGAGTAATGCGGCGGCAACTGGATTCGCGTGAGAGTCCGCTCCGGCGGCTTCCGGGCGAAGTACAGTCCGATCAAGGACTTTTCCGCTTCCGGCTTGCCGGTCGGATGAAAATGATATTGCACCACCAGGTCGGAGCCTTTCGGCACACGCAACGCAAGTCCTTCGGGAAAAAAGTGCGGCTGCGCACCGACCGCCCACCCGCCCAGCGGAATGGAATCCCCGCCCGCGCGCATGCCGCTGAACCCCGGCTCGGCGCCTTGCTGCGGCTTCTCGTGAAGGCGTCCACTCCCATCGGCGAAGTAAAGGACGTGATGCACCACGGCCCGCGCCGAAGGCCGCATATCAATCGCGGTGATCCATTTGTCATCCGTCAATCCGAGCGGCACTGCAATGTTGCGATAAATGTCCGGGCCGTCCGCGGAGATGTGATACGCCACCGGCATTTCCACGACAAGATCGGGTTCGCCGAGTTGCCAACCGGAGACGAATTTCGGCGGTTCAGGTTGATCAGCGGTGTTGCCCTCGGGCATGCCGGCCAGCAGCCATGCCTGGATCAACGCGATCTCGTGTTCCTTGAGCCGTCGCTCGTCGCGATATGCGTAGGACGCCGGCTCCGCTTTCCATGGCGGCATGACGCGCGAGGCGGTGACCTTGCCGATGATCTTTCCTTTCTTTACTACGTCCTGAAAAGTCAGCAGCGGAAAAGGGGCAGCCTCGCCCTGACGATGGCAAGACGAACAATTCCGATAAATGATCGGCGCTATGTGTTGGTTGAACGTCACGAGGGCCGTCGGCGCGGCGCCGTGCAATGCGAGCGGCAACACAATGGGAAGGGCGGGGAGGAATCGCATGTGCCGGTTGTGCCAAAGAACGAATCGGCGTGCGAGTCTATTCATAACGTCGTGCCGGCTTGACCGCTGAGTACGACGCGGTTAAGCCGGGAGGTATCAGTCCCGGAGGGTTTGCGGCCCTGGCCAGCGTAGGATCGGCGGCTGATCCCTCAGTTGCCCACCGCCCGGTAGAAAGCCGGGAACGATAATGCGGCGTCGGTGTCTTCAAAAACCGCGGTGCCGGACGCGTTCATGGTCACCGGACTCAGAATGCTCCAGGTCGGGTTCGTCAAACTACCAGCACGATGGATCGTGTAGATTTTCCCTGCCGTCCCGGAGAAATTGAACTCGGGATGGCCGTTTGGCAAAACGCGGTAACTTGTGAAATTCGCCCGAACGACTGGGCCGCCAGCGCCAGCGGCTTTGAGTGCGAACGACGTGTTCTGCTGCACGGCGCCATACCCCGCCATTTGCGGTACGTCGGTGATGGAGTTGTAGAAAATCAACCCGAACTGGAGTTGCCCAATGTAGTTCACTTCGGGGCGGAAATAATTTGCGGGAATCACGATTGAAGTGGCCGTGGGATCCAGCGCTCGCGGCACACACGGATTGGGCGCCAGGAAAGTCAGGTTTCCAAGCTCGTCGGTAATGATCAGCCTGATGAACGCGCCCGGGCCTTGTGGGGAAAATGCGTTCCACTGCAAAGTAAAGTCATGCGTCGCATCGATGGCTTGCGCCTCGGCGTAGTTGAGGATCTTCGGGACAGCCGCGGGCGTGGCGGGCATCGTCATGGGGATGACGCGCTCGGGTTGTCCGGTTTGGTTGAAGCGCAAGGTGTAGCTGCCGTCGGGGTAGGCCCCTTCCAGCGCCGCGAGGGTGTCGAATTGTCCGGAGAGGATAAAGAATCCGATTTGGTTTGTGAGATTCTTCGTTGTCGCATCGGGCATGGTGAGTGAGCCGTTCGTGACCGCGGGGCCTGCGGGCGGGCTTTGGATCGTCACTCCAAACAATCCTGGAATCCCGGATCGGGGAACCACTTCATCAGCGGACGTTTGACGATGCTCAAAGTACTTTGTCACGGTGTAAGAACCCAGTGTCGGCGTCGTCGGAATGCAAAGCTCGTTTGGAGGGCCGTTCGTGCCATTGATTGTTTTGAGAGAGAAACTGGTGATGCGTTGAACGACGCCGTTGCCCGTCATACCCGCAACGTCGGTCGTCGAGCTGTAGAAATTCAAGCTGAACACGACCGACCCCTGGTAGTAAAAACCCGGGCGCAGATAATTGGCCGGAATCACGATCGATGTGGCCGCAGGGTCCAGCGTTCGCGGCACGCACGGATTGGGCGCCAGGAAAATCCGGTTCGCAAACTCATCGATAATGACCAGCCTCACTATCGCACCCGCAGGCTGGGGGGAGAACGCGTCCCACCGCAGAGTGAAGTCCTTGGTCGCATCGATGGTTTGCGCCTCGGCATAATTGGCGATCTTCGGGATGACGGCGGGCGTGGCGGGCATTGTCATGGGGATGACGTGCTCGGGTTGTCCGGTTTGATTGAAGCGGACGGTGTAGATGCCCCCGGAGCGGGCACTCTCCAGCGCGGCTTCGTTGGTGTACGACTCGAAGCGCCTGAAAACTCCGGCTTGGAGTGCGAGATTCGTTGTCGTGCCACTCGGGAATGTCACTGAACCGTTCGTGACTGCCGGGCCGGCTGGCGGGCTCTGCACGGAGACGGCAAACAACCCCGGGCTGCCTGATGCGACTACCGGGTCGGCCGCGGAGGTTTGAAGATATTGCAGATTTTTCGACAAGGTGTACGCACCTGGTGCCGGCGTCACCGGCGGACAAACCTCGTTCGTACTGCCACCGGAGTTGCTGGCGATTTTGTAATTGCCCGCGACCGTCTGCAACAGTTGGCCCGTCGCATTCTTGAGAGGGACCGTCGAGCCCGCCGGATTAAGCGTCCAGGAGACCGTGGTATTGAGCGGGATTGGACCGCTGGGTTTGAATGTCAGAGTCCGCCGGTCGGCGCCCCAACTGCCGCTCATAAGCGAATTCACGGTGGTGGGGGTGAATTCGTAGTTCCCAATGACGATCGTCCCGACGGTGGCCAGCAATGGGATTGTGGTATCCATGGCCTGATCGAACACGAAGACTATCGAGTCCCTCGGAGCCGCGTTGGTCGCGCCAATTGCCGGGCTGACGGAAACAAGCTGTGGCACAGACTGCGCGTAGCTGGCGACCGAGGAGCTGACCATGCACAGGACCAGCATCGTTCGGGCAAGAATTCGCAGCACTCTCCGCCTGCGCGGGAAGCCCACGGACCTGGAGGAAGTGTGAAGCGGACTCATGAGGTGTGTCTAGGTTGATTGGCAGTCGATCTCAAAAGGTTCCTGGGGCGTGTTGTCCTCGACACGCACCGGTTCGTCAACAGTTTTGATGCAAGCAAGGGAATCCAAAAAGCCTCCGTCACGGCTCGTGCGGGTCAAAAGCTGGCGCTGACAGAAGTGCGGTTTGTTGGCCCCCACACGCGACGCTTGCGGGAGTCCCAAACATTGGGGTAAGCATGGCTGCGCAGATTGCGGAGCTTTGCGACGGCTTGCATCAGGACAAACCTAGGCAACGTCAATGAATGGCATGGGTCGTAAATGTAAGTCGTTCGTTATGAAGGATGCCGGTGTGGCGAAATGGCAGACGCACAGGACTTAAAATCCTGGGACCATAAAAAGTCGTGCGGGTTCAAGTCCCGCCACCGGCACCACGTTCAAGGCCGATTTCCCAACAAAAGCCGCCCCGGCCATTTCTGTCGGTTAAACTCAAATTCGACTTTCCCAGGAATTTCCCCGGAATCACATCTCCCCCGTCCGCCTTTCCCGTCGAGATGCCCGCGTTTCAAGGCAGTTCATGAGTTGGTTTGCGCAACCCGTTCACCAGGGAAACCTCTCGTCAAACGGCGCCATCGCTATTAGTTTATCGGGGTTTGACCATGAAAACACGCGGTAACAGAGTTTGGGTTGTGACTGGGTTTTGGCTGGCGGCCGTTCCATTTATTTTTGCGCAGACCGAGCCGTCTACCGTTACGAATTCTCCTCCAACGATCACGACACCGGCGGGCCCACCTCTGCCAATACCACTTGGACAGCCGGCAAACGCGCAGCAGTTCACCAATCGTTTACAACGCTTGCCAACCATCCGCCCACTCCCGCTCGCAAACAGTGCGACGAATTTCATCAGGACGCCTGGCCAACCTCCCTCGTCGGCCCTGGTTGCGCTCACAAATCAGGTTGAGACCGCGCTGCAACCCTTGCCATTGGCAGCGGACGCCGATGTAAAGGAGTACACGGCCAAACCGGGCGAAACCAATGCGCTGTTCACTTTCACACTGACGAACACTTCCCCTGCGGACGTGACGGTGAATGAAGTCCATACTTCCTGCGGCTGCACAGTCGCGAAACTGCCGAGTCAGCCCTGGATACTCACGCCCGGAACAAACGGCCAAATTCACGTCACGGTGGACCTGCGCGGCAAACGCGGGCAGGTCACAAAAATGGTCTATGTCACCGGCGCCACCGGAAACAAGACACTGACCGTCAGGGTGAACATTCCCGAAGCGCCACCGGGCCCCATGGACCGCGATAAAAACCGCGAAATCGCCACCGCCGATCGCCAGGCCGTTTTCAAGAACGATTGCGCCTCCTGTCACGCCATCCCTACGGCAGGCAAACAGGGATCGGCCCTTTACACGGCCGCCTGCGCGATTTGCCACGAGTCCGAGCATCGCGCCTCGATGGTGCCCGACCTGCGGAATCTGAACCATTCCACCGATCGCATTTATTGGAAGGTCTGGACCAGTCAGGGCAAGGCGAACACCCTCATGCCAGCCTTTGCCAAAGCCGAAGGCGGACCCTTGACAGATGACCAGATCAACTCGCTGGCAGAGTACCTGGCGGAACACATCCCTTCGCAACATGGCACAAGCCCCGTCTCGCCGACAGCCAAGTTGCCCGCGCCACAATGAGCCTGCGTCCTGGCCGTGCCCGCAACCGTCTTAAGCGCGTTGCATCACCGCTCGTGAACGGATTGCATCCTTGCGCCACCGTTTTGGAGCGTTCTTTGTCTTTATCATGCACCAACGCGGGGGCAGGGAGGGAACCCAAGCGGGCATCGTTACAAAACGTTCTTCCTTTCCCCATTCAGATCGAGAGCGGTCGTTGGTTGCGGCCGAGCCGGTTGAAATGAAGGGCCTCTTCATCACTTTTGAAGGCACCGAAGGCAGTGGAAAATCCACGCACATTCAACTTTTGGCCGAGCGGCTCCGTGCCACGGGGCGAAATGTTCGCATCCTACGCGAGCCCGGTGGCACTCCCATCGGCGAAGAAGTCCGCCACACCCTCAAACACAGCGAGCGAAACCACGCAATGACGGCTGAGGCCGAACTCCTCCTGATGAACGCCAGCCGCGCGCAATTAGTGCGCGAAGTAATTCGTCCGGCCCTGGCCGCCGGCGAACTGGTTTTGTGCGACCGCTTTTACGATTCGACGATCGCCTATCAGGGCTACGGACGCCAACTGGAATTGAACGTCGTGAAGTCGATCATCGACTTTGCCGTGGGCGCGACGCGGCCAAGTGTGACGCTTTTGCTCCTTGTGCCAATCGACGTCAGCGAAGCGCGACGCAGCGCGCGGAAACACGAAATGCCAAGCGAGGGACCGCGCCTTGAAACGAGACCGGAAGGTCATGGATCACCCTCATCCAGCGAACCGTCGCGTGACCGAATGGAGGAAGCCGGCCGAGATTTCTTCCGACTCGTTGAGGAAGGTTACAAGGCCATCGCCGAGGCCGAGCCGCGGCGCGTATTCGCGATTGATTCGACTCAGCCGATCGACGCGGTGGCCGCCGCGATCTGGCGAAAGGTACAGCCGTTGTTGGAACTGAACGGCTAACAAGCCGTTGACAACCGCCGCTGTTCCGTTACCGTTTGAGCCTCCTGATTAAAGCAGATTACGTTTATGCCCAATACCAAGTCAGCCGAGCACCGCGTGCGCAGCAGCGAACGCAGACATTTCCACAATCAAAGCATCAAGTCCCGCCTCAAAACGCTGGAGAAGGCATTTCTCGGACTGACCGCGACGGGTAAGAAAGTAGAGGCTGCCGCCACCTTGCGCGCCGTCAGCTCGGCTTTCGACAAAGCCGCAAAAGCCGGCGTGTTGCACGCGAATAACGCCAGCCGCAAGAAATCGCGTCTTGCATTGCGGCTGGCCCAGCTCAAATAAACAAGCCAGCGCGTTTGCCCAGAAAGGCTTTCGCGCTGGACGTCGATTGTGGGAAGAATCGTTTAGCCTGAAAGGCATCCGTCACCCTTTATACACAATCAGAATCCCGAAATCAGTGAGGAGTTTTTGGGAGCCGATGTCCAGGTGGGTGTATGCGAAAGTGTTGATACTGATGATGTGTTCCTGGCCGATTTTCGCAAGGAATTCGCTCACGACCTTGTCGAAATTGTCGTGCCCAAGTTCCATGCAATCGGTCCGCCGGATGGTTTTGACGCGCAGCTTCTTCTCCGTTTCTTTGGCGGCTACTTCGAGCGGCGGCGGCGGTTTTTGAATAAGCACTTCCGTTGGCGTGTCATGCACCGGGACGCTAAAGTGTTTCTCCTCACGCGCCGCGGCCGATGCGGCAATGGGGTTCATTACCTTGACGGTCGAAGGGTCTGGCGGCGGGATGGTGATCTTGTGAGCGCAGGCAGGGCATTGGATCTCCGTGTTGGCCAGAGAAGCATCCGCTTCGAGCTCCTGTTTGCAGTTCGGACAAACAAACATCAGATCCATAATCACCTCGCGGTTGGGGTTGACTGGCTAAAAGCTAGAAGTTCGCCGGGGGGAATTCTAGCGAAAAGTATCACTGATACGTTTTTTCGAGCCGTTTCACACGCGGGTAGACGGGCGAATTGGTCGGGGTGCGTTGCTTGATCACGGTGAACAGTCGACGCGCCTCCTGCGGATAGGTTGAACCGATCAACAGGATGTAGTCCAACTCGATCGCCGCCAGTCGGGGATCGCTCACGTAAGGCCGATAAAAGTTGAGCCAGTTTTTCATCCCGGCCGCACCCTGCTTTTGCGCCGCCTGTAGGGACGTCTCCAGATTGGCCGGCAGTCCGGGCAAAACCGCGGACGCGGCCGAGACCGGGGTGCGTGGCGGTGCGCCGCCGCGGTCTTCGGTTTCCGTTTTGGCCTTCACGGTCTCCCAATAATTGAAAAGCTTCCTGCCGCCCCAGATGGCGCCAATAATGAGCAACAAGGCGAGGAGTTGTCTCATGTCTCCTCCACGCGTTCGATGCGCGCGCCGAGCGATTTCAATTTGTCGTCAATCCGCTCGTAGCCTCGGTCCAGATGATAAATGCGCTTTACCAATGTCACGCCTTTTGCCACCAGGCCGGCGACAACCAGGGCAGCCGACGCCCGCAGATCGCTGGCCATGATTGGCGCCCCGTTCAGCGGCCGCCCGCCTTTGATGATCGCACTGGGGCCTTCGATCGCAATGTCCGCGCCGAGCCGGGCCAGCTCGCTGACGTGCATGAAACGTGATTCAAAAATCCGCTCGGTAATGATGCTGATTCCGGGAGTCAGGCTCATCAGCACCATCATTTGCGCTTGAGCGTCCGTCGGGAATCCGGCGTACGGCAGCGTGGTCAGGTCCACCGGCTTCAAGCGCCCGCCGCGTTTCACGGTGAGCGCCGTGCCGCGGCGCTCGATCTTGACGCCCGCCTCGCGCAATTTGTCCAGAACCGCGTGCATGTGGTCGGGACGCGCGCCCAACAAAGTGATCTCGCCGTTGGTCGCCGCCGCGACGATGGCGAAAGTGGCAGCCTCGATACGATCGGGAATCACTTCGTGTTCCGTCCCGTGCAGTTCCTTGACACCGGTGATGGTGACGGTGGGGCTGCCGGCGCCGGCGATGCGCGCGCCCATCCCACTAAGAAAATTGGCGAGGTCCACCACCTCCGGTTCGCACGCGGCGCTCTCAATGGTGGTCACACCTTCAGCCAGCACTGCCGCCATCATCACGTTCGCCGTGCCGAGAACCGTCGGGCCGGCGCGGCCGCCCAAAAACACATCGCCCCCGGTCAGTCGCGGCGCTTTGGCCCGGACGTAACCGCCTTCAATGGTGATGCGCGCGCCGAGTTTTCCGAGGCCTTTCAGGTGCAAATCGATCGGCCGCGGACCGATCACGCAACCACCGGGCAGCGAGACGACAGCGCGGCGCAGGCGGCCCACGAGCGGGCCAAGGATGCAAATCGAGCCGCGCATCTTGCGGATCAAATCGTAGTCACCCACCCCTTTGATCTTCGCCGCGTGCAACGTGAGTGTATCACCGTCGAATTTCACTTTGGCGCCGAGGGAGGTGAGAATCTGCGCCATGAACGTGACGTCGCTCAGGCTCGGCACGCGGTGAATCACACACGGTTCGGCGGTGAGCAACGCCGCCGCCATGATGGGCAGCACGGCGTTCTTGGCGCCGCTGATGCTGACCTCGCCGTGCAATGGCACGCCGCCTTTGATCGAGAGGCTGTCCATGAAAAAATTTCTGAACTCAAACCGCCGGCCCGTGTCTCACATCCGCCCGGAGCGGAAGGTCAAGATTCTTGGCCGTGCAGTGTAATCGGCCTCGACGCTTTCGACAACCCACTTGTGTTGGACGAAAAGTCGGCCGATCTGCTCCGACTGCCCGTCACCCGCCTCGAGCATGAGCCGACCCTCCGGCCGCAGACGGTCCACTGCCTCCGCGGCCAGCCGGCGATAAAAATCCAGCCCGTCCGCGCCGCCGTCGAGGGCAAGGCGCGGATCGTGGTCGCGCACCTCCGGCGCCAGAGCCTCGATCTCGACGCTCGGAATGTAAGGGGGGTTGCTGACGATCAGATCAAATGACAAACCACGCGGCAACGCGGCGAAGCCGTCGCCCAAATGGAATTGGATCTGACCGCTCATTTGGTTCAAGGCGGCGTTTTCTTGAGCGACGCGGAGCGCCGCCTC
>Ga0134079_10000490_pt1 | contig 10424 bp, 10 predicted proteins | sample 15_taG_2_FD_119770 | JGI IMG/M metagenome (GOLD analysis project Ga0134079, IMG submission 119770) | Grasslands soil microbial communities from the Angelo Coastal Reserve, California, USA - 15_D_Rain_40cm_2_09182015 | ecosystem: Environmental > Terrestrial > Soil > Grasslands ...
AAACAGTCAGCTTCGGAGCGAGCCGATGGGCTTCTCGACCAAGCAAGTGCACGCGGGCGTCGTGCCGGATCCCACGTCCGGATCGATACTCACGCCGATCTACCAGGCGACGACGTTCGTCCAAGAGTCGGTCGATCAGTACCTCTCGAAGGGCTTCTCGTACTCGCGCAGCGGCAACCCGACGGTGCGCGCGCTCGAGCAGAAGCTCGCCGTGCTCGAGAACGGCGCGGCCTGCACGTGCTACTCGACTGGCATGGCGGCGGAGCAGGCCGTGTTCCAGGCGACTCTCTCCGCGGGCGACCACGCGGTGATCTCGGACGTCGCGTACGGCGGCACGTACCGGCTCGCGACGAAGATCTACTCGCGCTTCGGCGTGCAGTTCACGTTCGCGGACAGCAGCAATCCCGACTCGGTGCGCAAAGCGCTGCGCGACAACACGAAGCTGATCTTCACCGAGACGCCCGCGAACCCGACCCTGAAGCTCGGCGACATCGCGGCGATCTCGCAGATCGCGAAGGAGCGCAAGATCCCGCACGCTGTCGACAACACGTTCTTGACGCCGTACTTCCAGCGCCCGCTCGAGCTCGGCGCGAACATCTCCGTGCACAGCACGACGAAGTACTTCGACGGCCACAACGCGACGGTCGGCGGCGCCGTGATCGTCGACAGCGACGAGCTCGACAAGAAGATGCGCTTCGTGCAGAACGCGACCGGCGTGATCATGTCGCCGTTTGTCGCCTGGCTCACGCTCCAGGGCACGAAGACGCTGTCGATCCGGCTCGAGCGGCAGTCCGCGAACGCGTTGAGCGTTGCCGAGTTCCTCGAGGCGCATCCGAAGGTCGCGCAGGTGCGCTACCCGGGCCTCGAGAGCTTCCCGCAGCACGCGCTCGCGAAAAGCCAAGCGAGCGGCTTCGGCGCGATGCTCTGGTTCGAGGTCGAGGGCGGAGTGAAGGCCGGCAAGAAGCTCATGGACTCGGTGAAGCTCTGCACGCTCGCCGAAAACCTGGGCTCGGTCGAGACGCTGATCACGCATCCGGTCACGATGACGCACGCGGACGTGGAGCCCGCCGAGCGCAAGCGCGTCGGGATCAGCGACGGCCTCGTGCGCCTCTCGGTCGGGCTCGAGGATGTCGAGGACCTGATCGCCGACCTGCGCCAGGCGCTCGACAAGATCTGACGGGACGGGCTCGTCGCCGCTCCGCGCATGAAAAAGGAAACCCGCGTCACGCATCCGCCCGAGGTGAAGCTCCCGGACGGCAACGTGCCGGTCGTGACGCCCGTCTACCGGAGCGTGAAGTTCACCTACCCGACGATCGAGGCGTCGCTCACGCCCGAGGCGAAGGAGAGCGGCTTCGACTACACGCGCGGCTCGAACCCGACGACGCGCGAGCTCGAGCTCACCGCGGCCGAGCTTCAGGACCGCGACGACGCGATCGCGGTCGGCTCGGGCATGGCCGCGATCTGGCTCGCGCTGCTCGGCAACCTCGAGAGCGGCGACCGCGTCGTGATCTTCGTCGAGTCGTACCGGCCGAATCGCATCGCGGTGCGTCGCTTCCTGCCGAAGCTCGGGATCGAGTCCACGATGCTGAGCGTGCACGATCACGACGCCATCGCGCGCGAGTTCGCCGACGCGCGCACGAAGCTCGTGCTGTTCGAGGCGCCGACGAACCCGATGCTCCAAGTGCCGGACCTCGAGAAGATCGTCGCGCTCGCGAAGCAGCACAACGTCGTCACGGTGCTCGACAACACGTTCGCGGGCCTGCACAACCACGGTCGCTTCGAGATCGACTACTTCGTGCACAGCCTCACGAAGTACGCGAGCGGCCACGGCGACGTGCTGGGCGGAATCGTGATCGCGGACGAGAAGCGCATACGCGCGCTCAAGCCGCTCGCGGTTAACATGGGCTCGACGCTCGATCCGGGCGCGGCGTTTCTGATCGCGCGCGGGCTCAAGACCTACTTCGTCCGTTTCCGCGAGCACTCCGCGAGCGCGTTACGCGTCGCCGAGTTCCTCGCGCGACGCGAAGAGGTCGCGCGCGTGTTCTATCCCGGGCTACCGAACGATCCGGGCCACGCGCTCGCGCGCAAGCAGATGGGCGAATTCGGCGGCGTGCTGAGCTTCGACTTGAAGGCGAGCAAGGAGCGGACCTGGGCGTTCATCGATGCGCTCGAGCTGTTCACGACGACATCGAGCCTCGGCTCGACGGAGTCGCTCGTCGCGCCGGTGCAGTTGTACCTCGGCACGGATCTCACGGCCGAGGAGCAGAAGCGCGCGCAGATCAAGGACTGCACCGTGCGGCTCGCGGTCGGCCTCGAGCACGTCGACGACCTGATGGCGGACCTCGATCAAGCGCTGCGGAAGACCGTCCGCTAGCGGGAGCGCGTGCAGCCACTGCTCGTAGGTTCCGCCACCGGCGCGCTCGTCAAAGGCCCGTCCGACGTTTCCGTATGTGGCGGATGGGCCTCTCGTGTACGGTGGACTCGGAATCCGGCGAACGTCATCGGAAAGCGAATTTCAAAGGGAGCGCTCATGCCGTGTTTCCTGGCGCAACGCAAGAGCCCCGACCTGCGGGTGCAGCGACGCCGCCGGCCGATCGTTGCCGCCGGTCTCGCCGTTCTCGGGTCGTGCTTCGCTTCGGTGCCCTTGGCCGCTCAGTGGCTGAACCACACGACCGCGGGCGTGCCGCGCAAGGCCGACGGCACGGTCGACATGCAAGCGCCCGCGCCGCGGCTGGCGGACGGCCATCCCGATTTTTCGGGCATCTGGACGACCGCCGAGCCCAATCGCAAGGGGCCGATTCCGGACGTCGCGAGCGACGGCACCGACATCGGCGCCTCGCGCCAGATGGCGAACATCGGCGTCGACCTGCCGGGCGGCCTGCCTTACCAGCCATGGTTGATCCCGATCGTGAAGAAGCGCACCGAGAACTTGGCGATCGACGATCCGCACATCCGTTGTCTGCCCGACAATTTTCTGCGCGCGTACGGGCTGCCGCATCTGCTCAAGTTCGTCCACAAGCCGGGGCTCCTCGTGGTGCTCAACGAAATGAACGCGGGCTACCGCCAGGTATTCACGGACGCGCGGCCGTTGCCCGAGGACCCGACGCCCGCGTGGCAGGGCTATTCGTCCGCGAAGTGGTCGGGCGACGCGCTCGTGATCGACACGATCGGGCTGCGCGACGATACGTGGATCGACTGGAACGGCAGCGTGCTCACGGAGAAGGCCAAGGTGCGCGAGGAGATGACGCGTCCGGACTTCGGGCACCTCGCCGTCAAAGTCACGGTCGACGATCCAAAGGCCTACACGAAGCCGTGGACCGTTACACTGAAGCAGCGCATCGTCGTCGACGCGGAGTTGATCGACGAGATCTGCTTGGAGAACGAGAAGTTCGCGAATCACGATCAGGAGTTTCCGTCGTCGTCGGCCAAATAGCTCCGCACCGGCCGACCTCTCGAAGATGACCGAAGTTCGAGGACCGCAATGAAAGGGACCATCAAGACGGCGCTGCTTTCGCTCACTACGAGCCTGTGTGCCATCGCATTGCCCGCAGCCGCGCATCACTCGTTCCCTGCGGAATACGACGCATCGAAGACGATCTCGCTGACCGGCAAGGTCACGAAGGTCGAGTGGACGAACCCGCACATTTTCTTCTACCTGGACGTGCAGGACGAGAAGACCGGTGAGGTCGTGAACTGGGCGCTCGAGATGGGCTCGCCGAACTCGTTGATGCGCTTGGGCTGGAAGCGCGATTCGCTCAAGGTCGGCGACGTGGTGACGGTCGACGGCAGCCTCGCGAAGAACGGCACGCGCCTCGCGAACGCGACCACGGTCACGATGAGCGGCAAGCGGTTGTTCGCGGGGTCGAGCGGCGGCAAGGCCGGAGGCGGGCAGTGACGAAAGTCCGGGCGAGCAGTAAACGTCGCGGACGAGTGATCGCCGGCGCCCGGTTGCTCGTGATCGGGAGCCTGCTCGCCTTTTGCGGGCCGTCGCTCGCTGCGACCGTCACGCTCAAAGACGGCACCGTGATCGAAGGCGAGGTGAAGTCGCTGCAGGACGGCGTCTACACGATCGAATCCGCTTCCGTCGGCACGCTCCACGTTCGCGCGGAGCAGGTCCGTTCCATCGACGACAGCGGCAAACCGACGCCCCCGGCGGGTGCCGGCTCGCCACCGAGCGGGTCGTCGTCGGCAGCGAGCGCGCTCGACGCAGCGAAGTCGCGAATCGCGCAGGACCCGGCGCTGCTCGCGACCGTGCTCGAGCTGCAAAGCGACCCCGAGATGATCGCGGTGCTCGCGGATCCCGACATCATGAAGGCGATCGCGGCCGGCGATTACGCCGCGCTGATGAGCAATCCGAAGATCATCGCACTGCTGCAAAACCCGAAGATCCGCGCGATCGTCGACGCGACGCGATAGCTGGCGGGTGAGCTGGCGCTGCCGACGGGGGCGAAGTCGCGCGACCTAGCCGTGTAGGAACTTCCTCGCGCGGCCGAGCGCGAGCAGCGGGAAGTAGTGCCGGTAGAGGTTGTAGTTGAGCAGGAACCCGCGCTGCAGCTCCGTGCCCTGCGCGATCCGCTCGCGCGTGCGCTGGTCGCGAAAATCGAGCCGCGCGCCGAAGCCGTAGCCCGGGAAGCCCGTGCCCGTGTAGTACGGCTCGTCCCACGTGCCGTCGTCGCGTTGCGTTGCGAGAAGGTAGCCGACGCCGCGGCCAATCGTGCGCTCGTGCGCGCGGTCGCCGGTCGCGATGAGCGCCGTGAGCGCCCAGGCCGTCTGCGAGGCCGTGCTCGGCCCGCGGCCGCGCAGCGCGTCGTCCATGTACGACGCGCAGGTCTCGCCCCAACCGCCGTCCTCGTTCTGATGAGCGACGAGCCAATCGGCGGCGCGCCGCACGAACTCCTGCGACATGTCCTCGCCGAGCGCCGCGAGCCCCGGCAGTACGGCCGCGGTGCCGTAGATGTAGTTGACGCCCCAGCGCCCGAACCAGCTGCCGTCCGCCTCCTGCTCGGCGCGCAGGAACGCGTAGCCGCGCTGCACCGCGGGGTGCTGGCGATCGAAGCCGAGCGTCGCGAGCGCCTCGAGCACGTGCGCGGTCACGTCGGCCGACGGCGGATCGATCGCCTCACCGAAGTCGCAGAACGGGATCTTCGTGATGATCCGCCAATCGTTGTCCTTGTCGAACGCCGCCCAGCCGCCGTTGCTCGACTGCAGCGCGAGCGTCCACGCGAGCGCGCGGTCGATCGTCGCGCGGATCCGCGGCTGATCGAGCAGCGCGCGCGGCAGCCGCGCGAGCACGATCAGCGCGAGCGCCGTGTCGTCGATGTCGGGGTAGTGCAGGTTCGCGCGCTCGAACGCCCAGCCGCTCGGCTCGACGCCTTTGACCTTCTTGCTCCAATCGCCGGGGTAGCGCACCTCGTTCGCGAGCGCCCAGTCGAGCGCGCGCTGCATGCCCGGGGTGAACTCGCGCTCGCAGGCCTGCATCGCGAGCAGCGCGAGCAGCGTGTCCCAAACCGGCGACTCGCTCGCTTGGATGTGCAGCGTGCCGCCGCGCTCGTACGACCAATACGAATCCAGCGCCGCGAGGCCCTTGGCCATGACCGGGTGGTCGAGCGTGTAGCCCTCGGCGTTCAGCGCCATGAGGCTGTAGATCCATGGCGGCTGAATCCCGCCCCACGCCCCGTCCGCGTCCTGGTGGCGAACGATCCAGCCCAAACACGCGTTGATCGCGATCTCGCGGCCCGGCGTGAAGCCGAGCGACTGATAGAGGTGGAGGAAGCGGTCGGAGAACAAGAAGACGCGCCGCCACGAGAGCCAAGAGCCGCGCCGCGGCAAGCGATAGTCCATCCGCTCGCGGCCGTCGGGGAACAGCTCGTCGAGCCGCCGGTCGGGCGGCAACGGCCGAACCGTGCGTCGTGCCGAGAGCACCGCGAGCGGCAACAGCGTCGCGCGCGCCCAGCTCGCAAAGTTGTAGATGTTGAACGGGAACCAGCGCGGGTTCGCGATCACCTCGGGCGGCAAGTTCGGCGTCGCGGTCCAAGGCCACTCGCCGAGCAGCGCGAGCCAATACTTCGTGAAGACGCGCGTCCGCGGTAACCCGCCGTGCTCGAGGATCCAGCGCCGCGCGCTCACGAGCGGCGGCGAGTCGGGATCCGCGCCGACGCAGCGCAACGCGGCGTAGCATTCGACCGTCGCGTTGATGTCGCCGTTCGGCGCCGCGTAGTAGCTCTCCCACGACCCGTCGGGCCGTTGGGCGGCGAGCAACGTCGCGACGAGGCCCGCCTCGCGCGGGTGGCGGATGCCGAGGAAGTGCATCGCGAGCACCCATTCGGCCTCCATGCAGTAGCTCGACTCGAGCATCCCGACCCAGAAGCCTTCCGGCCGCTGGTCGCGGTCGAGCCAATCGGTGGCTTTGGTGATCGCCGCCGCGAGTTGCTCGGGGGGATCTTGCAGGGCTCTCGGAGCGGTGACGGCCATCAGTACCCGCAGGCGACGCGATTCAAACGGCGCGGATTATGGCACAGCCGCTCCGGCGGCCGCCCAGCGTTCGGTTGCGCGGGCGCGGCGGATCGCCGAGCATGCCAGCCTTTTACCGCCCCGAGCCCGCCGATGCGTTGCTGCCGCCCGCTTGCACTCGCCGCCGCGGCGCTGCTCAGCGCGTGCGCGGCCGTCACGACGGCCGATGGCACGCGTCTCGCCTTGCGCTCGGATGAGTTTCGCGCGTACGTCGAGCGCGTGTTCCGCGACCAGAACAAGACCGCGAGCGAGCTCGCGTTCGCGCTCGACGACGCGACGTTCGGCGGCGGCACCGAGCCGCGCGAGCTCGCGACGGCGGAGGAGACGCTGCTCGCCGCCTGCACGGGGCTCAACGAGCTCGCGACGTCGCGGCGCGACGCGCAGCATCTAGGGCTTCGGCGCAGCGCGGCGGCCGCGCGCGGCGCGCCCGAGTGCGAGCGTGCGACGCGCGCGGCGCAGGCCGCGCTCGCGGCGCGAGCGCGCTGACGGGAAGCTACGGAGAACGAAACGCCGCGCCGCGGTCAGAGCCCGGGCGGCAACAATCGACCGACCGCGACGAGGTGCTCCTGATAATAAGGAGAGTCGAGGCGCGCGACCGTGACCCGCTCGCCGGTCGCGGGCGCGTGCACGAACAGGCCGTTGCCGAGGTAGATCCCGACGTGCGATAGCTTCGCCTGGTCTTGGAAGAACACGAGATCGCCCGCATCGGCCTCCGCGAGCGCGATCTTGCGCGCGGCCCTGAACTGATCCTCTGACGTGCGCGGGATTCGGTAGCCGGCCTGGTTGTAAGCGTAGAACGCGAGCCCGCTGCAATCGAAGCCCTTGGCCGGGTCGGCGCCGCCGAGGCGATAGTGCGCACCGACCATGCCGGCCGCGAGCTCGGCGACCGCGCCGCCGATGCGGAGCTCGGAGATCTGCTCGGCGGCGACCGGCGCGGGCCGTGCCGGCGCGGGTTGCAGCGGTGCGCTCGCGCAGCCCGCAAGCAGCGCCGCCGCCGCGAGCAACGCACGCGGCGGCAGCGACGAGGAGGTCAACCTGAGCATGCGCCCATCTTCGGCCCGCGTGTCTGAATCGCCGCTGAACGCACGCGCACCGGCACGGCGCTCAGCCGTCGAGCCAGGGCGGAGTCGGCAGGCCCTTCGCGCGCAGGAATTCCGGGTTGTAGAGCTTCGACTGGTAGCGCGAGCCCGAGTCGCAGAGCACGGTGACGATGATTTTGCCCGGGCCGAGCTCCCTCGCGAGCCTGATCGCGCCCGCGACGTTGATACCCGAGGAGCCGCCGAGCAGCAGCCCCTCGCTCTGCAGCAGGTCGAAGCAGATCGGCACCATCTCGCTGTCCGGAATCTGGAACGCGTCGTCGATCTTCGCGCCGGCGAGGTTGCCCGTGACCCGGCCCTGGCCGATGCCCTCGCTGATCGAGCTGCCGCTCGACTTGAGCTCGCCGGTCTTGATCCAGCTGTAAATCGCCGCGCCCATCGGGTCGGCCGCCGCCGTGACGATGTTCGGGTTCTTGTGCTTCAGGAACTCGCTCACGCCGGCGAGCGTGCCGCCTGTGCCGACCGCGCACGTGAAGCCGTCGACCTTGCCGTCGGTCTGGCGCCAGATCTCGGGACCCGTGCTCTGCGCATGGCCTTCGCGGTTTGCGGTGTTGTCCCATTGATTCGCGTACAGCACGCCGTGCGGCTCCTTGGCCGCGAGCTCCTGCGCCGTCCTCGCCGCGACGTGCACGTAGTGGTTCGGATCCTTGTAAGGCACCGCGGGCACTTCGCGGAGCTCGGCGCCGCAGAGCCGCAGCGCGTCCTTCTTTTCCTGCGACTGCGTGTTCGGCATCAGGATTAGCGTGCGGTAGCCGCGCGAGTTGCCGACGAGCGCGAGACCGATCCCGGTGTTGCCCGCCGTGCCCTCGACGATCAGGCCGCCGCGCTCGATCGCGCCGCGGCGCTCGGCGTCGAGCACCATGTATTTCGCCGCGCGATCCTTGACCGAGCCGCCCGGATTCAGGAACTCGGCCTTGCCGAGGATCGTACATCCGGTCAGCTCGGACGCCTTGCGCAGTTTGATCAGCGGCGTGCTCCCGACCGCGTCGAGGAAATCGGAGCGGATCTCCATCGAGAGACCTCGGCCTCGTTCAGCGGCGGTTCAGCGCCCCTACTGCACCGTGATCGTGATCTTTTCTGAGACGACCGGCGGCTGGTGCGGGATGTGGTTCGCGTCGCCGAGCGCGAGCTGCAGCGTGTGCTGGCCCGGGGGCAACGTGAGCTCGACCTCGGTCTGGCCCGTGCCGAAGTGCCGGTGCTTGTCGTCGTTCGGGATCGGCAGGTTGGCGGGCGGAAGATCGGAGTCGATGATCAGATGATGGTGTCCGGTGTTCGCGTTGGTCGCGCCGGCGGGCGCGACTCCCATGCCCTTCAAGCCGAAGCGGACGGTGAACGGCGAGCTCACGCGCGCGCCGTTTTGCGGCGAGATGAAGTACACCATTGCACCGGGCGGAGAAGCGGTCCGGGGCAGCGCGGCCGGCGCCTGAGCGGCGTTGCCCTGAGCGTGGCTCAACGCCGGCAGAATAAATAGGAGCAGGCCGTAGATCGGTGCTATCGTTCTCATGCGCGTCGCCTCTAATAATAGATGTCGGGGGGGTGTGCAGCTCGTGCGAGCGGCACATATTAGCAGGCGGCACGCGGGGTCAACTCGACCCGCGGCTTGGGCGTTATGGAATGTTTCCGACAGGGAGCGCGGGTCGACGCGTAAAGTGAACTTCGCCGGCCCGCCGAGTAACTAAAGAATGAGAGCCGAGACCCCACCGGAGACGACCTCGACTGAAATCGAGGGAGGGACATCATGGAATTGAAGACCATTCGGCCGACGCTGACGGGCGCGGCTTTGCTGCTCGGCATGATCGCGTGCAGCAGTCAGCAACAGATTGGTCCGCAGGGCAGCGGGGTCGGCGTGAGCATTCCGATGCCCTCGGGCTCGAGCGGATCGAGCGGCGGCTCGAGCGGCTCGAGCGGTGGCTCGAGCGGATCGTCAGGTTCGCAAAGCTCGGCGGGCGGGGCTTCGGGCGGCGGCGCCTCGGGCGGTGGTGCCTCGGGCGGTGGTGCTTCGGGCGGAGGCGCTTCGGGGTCGCAAGGTTCGTCCGGATCACAAGCCGGCATACCCGGCGGCGGTTCGGGGCGCTCGGGCTCCTCGGGCGGCGGCTCGGGATCCTCGTCGGCCGGCTCCTCGGGCGGCGGCGCGATCGGCTCGAGCGGTTCGGGCGGCGGCTCGTCGGCCTCGACGGGCGGGTCAACTGGCTCGTCCGGCGGCTCGGGTGGCGCGGGGTCGCAGAGCTCCTCGCCGTTCCCAACCGGTACGATACCGATCCCGGGCTCGCAAGCGGGCGGGGACTTCCCAGGTTCCAGTGGATCTCAGGGCGGCTCGCGCGGCTCTGCCGGCGGCTCGTCCAGCGGTTCGGGCGGCGCGGGCTCGCAGAGCTCGCCGTTCCCGACGAGCGGCGGCGCGGGCACGCAGGCAGGCGCGGGCACGCAGGGCGGCGGCGGTGCCGCCGGTGGTGCGCAGCGTTCCGGTTCCGGCGCAGGCGGCGACGCGGCCTCGGGCTCGCGCGGCGCGGGCGGACAGGACGGCTCGGGCGACGGGCGTAGCGCGCAGAACGGCGCCGGCGGCCAGGGCGGTGCGGGCGGCAAGGGCGCGGGCTCCGCCGGTTCAGGCGACAACCCGTTCGGCAGCGGCGACGCGCAAGCGGGCAACGGCAAGAGCGGCGACCAGGAGCTCGCTCGCTCGCTCGGTGGCTTCGACGCGCGGATGGGCAAGGAGCAGGAAGCGATCGCGCGTGCCGGTGGCGGCGCGGCGGCCGACGAGGTGTTGAAAGAGGCCGGCCAGGCCGGGTCAGCCGGTGGCGCTGCGGGCGCCGGCGGCTCCGC
>Ga0134079_10000492_pt1 | contig 10421 bp, 6 predicted proteins | sample 15_taG_2_FD_119770 | JGI IMG/M metagenome (GOLD analysis project Ga0134079, IMG submission 119770) | Grasslands soil microbial communities from the Angelo Coastal Reserve, California, USA - 15_D_Rain_40cm_2_09182015 | ecosystem: Environmental > Terrestrial > Soil > Grasslands ...
GACTGCTTGAGCCACTGCTCGGGCTTCTCCCAGAACGGCGCATCGAAGAAGCCGTAGGTGAAGAGCGGAATGTCGGTCTGGCCCGCCATGCTCATCCAGTCGATCACGGGACAGCGCACCGCGGCGCCGGCGAAGCGCGTCGTGTGTCCGATCACCCAGCTCGACAGCACGCCACCACCCGAGCACCCGCCGACGTACATGCGCTGCGTGTCGATGTACCCGCGGCCCACGACGGTGTCGACGCCGGCCATGAGGTCGTCGTAGTCCACGCTGGGATAGGCGCGCTCGATCGCATTGCCGAATGCGCTGCCGTAGCCGGTGCTGCCCCGCGGGTTCGTGATGAGCACGACGTACCCGTTGGCGGCGAAGTTCTGGTTCTGATAGCTGAACGCCCCGTTGTACATCCCGTGCGGCCCGCCGTGAATCTCCATGATCAGCGGATACTTCTTCGCGGGATCGAAGTTCGGCGGCTTCACGATCCAGCCTTCGACGCGCGCCCCCCCTCCGGCGCTCGACGCATACCACACGGCTTCCGTGCGCCCGAGACGAATGCCGGCGAGGACGTCGGCGTTGACGCTCGTCAGTCTGGCGATCGGCTGGGGCTTGCGCAGGCTGAACCGCACGACGTCGCCGGGCTCGTCGGCATTTGAGAGCGTGCCGACCCCCGTCAGGTCGCGCGACACGGAGGCGAGCGACAGCATCTGCTCGCCCTCGGTTACCTTGCGCGGGCCGCCGCGCAGCGCGGCGAAGTACACATTGCTCGTCCCCGTCTCCGCCAACGTGAAGTAGATGCCGGAGCCGTCGGGGGACCAGCGCAGGCCGCCGGGATCCCGATCGTACGTCGTCAGCGCGCGCATGCCGCTGCCGTCGATACCGACCACCCACACCTCGTTCGCCTTGTACGACCAGGTGCCGTACTCGCGCCCCGTCAGCGCCACCGACCGGCCGTCGGGCGAGACGTTGGGATTTGTCCACATGCCCTTGGTCGTAAACAGCGGCTTGATCGCGCCCGTGGCCACCGTCACCGAGTAGATGTACGACTCCCGGTAGCGGTAGTCGGCATCCGGCTCTCGCAAGCCGTCGAACACGATCGTGCGGCCGTCGGGCGTCCAATCGTAGTTCAGCCCGGAGCCCAGCTCGCTCACGCCAAAGTCGCCGCTCGTCAGCTGCCGCGGCGTCCCGCCCTCCGCGGGAACGAGGAAGATGTGGGTCGTGCCCTGCTCGATGAAGCCGGTGCGATCGCGCCGGTAATGGAGCCGATCGACCATGCGCGGCGCGGGCGTCCACTTCGCGCCTTCGGGCGCCGCCGGCATGCTGATCCGCCAGGTCGGCTCGTTCTTGACCAGCATCGTGAACGCGAGCGAGCGGCCGTCGGGGGCCCAGCTCAGGTTGGCGGGCGACTCCGTCACGCGGGTGACTTGCGACGTCGCGCCCTCGGCGTCCATCCACCGCACGAACAATTGCGTGCCCTTGGGCTCGCCGTCTGTGAAGTAGGCGATGCGGCTCCCATCCGGAGACCAGCGCGCGTTCGAGCCCTTCGCCAGGAAGCGATTGCGCGACCCGTCGGCGCTCATGATCCACAGCGCCGAATCCCAGCGGTCTTCGAGCTTGTTGACCCAGCGCCGAGTGTAGAGGATCTGCGATCCGTCAGGAGAGATCTGCGGGTCGCTGACCGTTTCCCAGTCGAGGTAATGATTGACGGTGAGCAGCGTGTCGGACGCGGTTTCCTGCGCGGCCACGGCGGCGGGCGCGAGCAGGAGGGTGAGCGAGAGCAGCGGGATCAGTCGGCGCATAACGCCTCGTGCAGGAGGAGAGACCTAACGTATCAGCGCTTCGGCACCCCCACTAGATAGGTCACGACCAGCGGCGAGCGCGGGCTCCGCGTTTCGCCGACCTGCCAGTCATAGCTGTCGAGTCCATGCAACAACTCCCGCAGCTCGGCCGGCGAGTACGTGCGCAGGCACGAGACGACGCCATCGAAGGCACCCACGAGCGGCAGCACGGGCGGCAGGTAGGTCCACGCCAGCCGCGACCAGCGGAACGGACGGATGAACGGCACAAACAGGAGCACCGCGAACCAGGTGAATGCGATGAGCGCGATGTCGATCGGGGCGCGGCGCGAGATCTCGAACACGCCAATCCCCTGCCCCTGGTGAACCGCGTCGGCGAGGATGGCCCGGGCCTCGGTGGGACGGAAATGATGGAATGAGGTGAAGAGCGTGCGAAAGCCTGGCAGGTCGGACGGGACGGCCGTGGCATCAACCGGCGCCGGATGAAAGGGCAACACGCCCACGGCGGCGGCGTCGTTCGGAAACTTGTCGCTCAGCAGCACGGGCAACCCCGGGGCATGGCCCCGGGGATTGCCCGCCCAGCGACGCCAGGGACCGCCGGCTCCCGAACACAAGTCCAGCACGCTGGTCGCGCCCGAGCGAACGATCGCGTCCCGCAGCATCGGGACGATCCCGTCGTAGGCCCGGCCCAGGTTGATCGTAAACTGCAGGAAGTCGGTGAGCGCGTCGCGCAACGAGGACGGGCACCAGGGCTGGTCATGAATCTCGACCACGTGGAGGCGCGACATCGAGGCAACATATAGATTTCCGCGCCGATGGACATCTACCACGCGAGTCCCGCCACCCCGTGACGCTGCGTCAAACGCCGTTTCATCCGCGCACCGCCGCCCTGTCGGAGGGCCAGGCGTGGCGGCGCTGGGCCGGGTACGTCGTGGCCAGCGCCTACGAGCTGTCGCACGACCGCGAGTATCACGCGATCCGCAGTGCCGCGGCCCTGTTCGACGTCTCGCCCCTCTACAAGTACATGATCACCGGGCGGGATGCCGCGCGGCTGCTCGACCGCGTCGTAACGCGCGATGTCGGCAAGGCCAAGGTCGACCAGGTGTTGTACACGCCGTGGTGCGACGCCGAGGGGAAAGTGATCGACGACGGGACGATCTCGGTGCTCGCGGACGGTCGCTATCGGATGACCGCCGCCGATCCGAACCTGCGCTGGTTGCACCTCAATGCAGCCGGACTCGACGTCGCGATCGAAGAAGTGTCGGAGCAGACGGCCGCGCTCTCGCTTCAGGGTCCGAATGCCCGCGCCATTCTCCAAGACGCCGCGCAGCAGGACCTCGCATCGCTCAAGTACTTCCATCTCACCGAAGCGAAGATCCGCGGCATCCCGGTCACGATCTCGCGCACCGGCTACACCGGCGATCTGGGTTACGAGATCTGGCTCGACGCCGGGCAGGCGCTGCCGTTGTGGGATGCGTTGATCGAGACCGGCACCCCGTACGGGATCACCCCGGCGGGCATGCTCGCCCTCGACGTCGCGCGCATCGAGGCGGGACTATTGCTCATCGAAGTGGACTACTTCTCCTCGAAGCACGCGCTCATCGAGGCGCAGAAGTCGTCGCCCTTTGAGCTGGGGCTGGGCTGGACGGTGGCGCTCGGCAAGGACGCGTTCAACGGCAAGCCGGCCCTGGTCGAGGAGAAAGCGCGCGGACCCGCGTGGCAGTTCACGGGAATCGCCGTCGACTGGGATTCACTCGAACGCCTCTACGCCGCGGTAGGCCTGCCCCCGCGCCTGCCGACACAGGCATGGCGCACCAGCGTCCCGCTCTATAATGGAGGGCGGCAGGTCGGATACGCGACGAGCGGCGGCTGGTCGCCGCTGCTCAAGCAGTACATCGCGCTCGCGCATCTCGAAGGGACCTTCGGGACGCCGGGGACGGCGGTGGAGATGGAAATCACCGTGGAGCACCACCGCAAGCGCGCCGCCGCCCGTGTGACCAAGCTGCCGTTTTTCAACCCCGATCGGAAGCGCGCCTGATGGCCTCTCCACGGACATACGACGCGATCATCATCGGCGGCGGTCACAACGGTCTCGTCACCGCGGCGTACCTGGCGCGCGCCGGGAAGAAGGTCGTGGTGCTGGAGAAGCGCCCCCGCGTCGGCGGCGCGGCGGTCACCGAAGAGATCTTCCCGGGCTTCAAGTTCACGATGTTCTCCTACGTCGTGAGCCTGCTCCGCCCCGAGATCATTCGCGACCTGGACCTGCCGCGCCACGGCCTGCACGTGCTGCCCCTCGAGAGCACCGTGACGCCGATGGAAAACGGGGATTACTTCGCCGCGTGGGGCGATCATGACGAAACGCGACGCGAGCTGTATCGCCACTCGCCCCGCGACGCCGAAGCCTACGACGAGTACGGCCGCCTCATGCATTTCATGGCGCAGGCGGTGAAGCCCATTCTCGCAATGGTGCCGCCCGATCCCACGTCCTTCGATCCGCGCGATTTGTTCGCCCTGCTGCGCCTGGGTAAGCATTTCCGCGGCCTCGGCGCCGAGCGTCTGCATGCGCTCATGAAGCTGATGACGATGAGCTCGGCGGATTTCTTGGACGAGTGGTTCGAGACCGACGTCTTGAAGGCGACCAAATCCGCGAGCGGGATCATCGGCACGTTCCTGGGGCCGCGTTCGCCGGGGACGGCCTATGTGCTCCTCCATCACTACATGGGCGAGCTGGACGGCGTGTTCCGGGCCTGGGGCTTCGCCAAGGGCGGCACCGGCGCCGTGAGTGAGTCGATCGCGTCGGCGGCGCGCGGGTTCGGCGCCGAGATCCGCTGCGACGCGCCCGTCGCGCGCGTCCTGGTGAAGGGCGGGCGCGCGACCGGCGTGGCGCTCGAGAACGGCGACGAGATCGCGGGGAAAGTCGTCGTGTCGGGGCTCGACCCGCGGCGCAGCTTCCTCGATCTGATCGAAGAGAAAGACCTGCCCGGAGACTTCGTCGCGGACATCAAGCGGTTCAAGTTCCGCGGCTCCTCGGGCAAGGTGAACCTCGCGCTCGACGCGCTGCCCAGCTTCACCTGCATGCCCGGCATCGGCCGGCAGCATCGTGGCGCGTTCTCGATCAGCCCCAGCCTCGAGTACGTCGAGCGCGCCTACGACGACGCCAAGTACGGGGAGTTCTCGCGCCGGCCCTACATGGACATCGTGTTCCCTTCGATGATCGACCCGGGCATGGCGCCCCCGGGGAAGCACGTCATGTCGATCTTCGTGCAGTACGCCCCGTACAACCTGAACGGCGGCTGGACCGACGCGAAGCGCGAAGCCTTTGGTGACGCCGTCGTGAACACCGTGGAAGGATTTGCGCCCGGCTTCAAGTCGCGCATCCTGCACCGCCAGGTGATTACGCCGCTCGACATCGAGCGGATCACGGGCTTGTCGGAGGGCAACATTTTCCAGGGCGAGCTGGCGTTGCACCAGTTGTTCTTCATGCGCCCCGCGGCGGGTTGGGCCAAGTTCCGCACTCCCGTGCGCGCCTACTATCAGTGTGGCGCCGGCACGCATCCAGGTGGCGGGATCATGGGCGCGTCGGGGCGGCTCGCGGCACTCGCCATCCTCGGAGACGGCGTGTGAGCGCGGCCAATCGCTGGGACGCGATCGTCGTCGGTGCCGACGTGAATGGTCTCGTCGCCGCGCAGTACCTCGCGCGGGCCGGCCGCCGCGTGCTCGTCGTTGGGGACGCGGACGCGCGCGTCGACATCGGGTGGGTGCCGCCGCCCATCACCCGCGAGCTCAAGCTCGACGTGGAAGTCATAGGACTCGCGCAAGCCGACCCGTGGATCGTTGCACCGCTCGACGGTGGTGGCCGACTCGAGCTGTGGCGCGACATCGCGAAATCCGTGGAGGCCATTCGCCGGGTCAGTCCCGCTGACGCCGGCAAGTGGGCCGAGTTCTCCACGCGCATGCGGCGCCTCGCCGGAGTCCTCGAAGCCCTGTACGTCGAGGCCGCGCCCGATATCGAGACTCGGGAGATCGGCGAGCTGCTCCACCTCGCCCGCGTGGGCCTGCACGTGCGCCGCCTCGGCAAACAGACGATGATCGATCTGCTCCGCATCCTCCCGATGTCCATCGCGGAGCTGCTCGACGACTGGTTTGAGAACGACGCCCTGAAGGGCCTCCTCGGTGCGGTGGGCGTCTGGCACTTGCGGCAGGGTCCCCGCGCAGCGGGTACGGCCTTCAACTTCCTGCACCATCACGTGGGCAGCCGGACCGGAGTGTTCCGTCCGCCCCGGAGCCGGCTCACGCAGACGCTGGCGGCGCGGCCCGGTGTGGAGCTCCGCCGCGGCGTGGCAACGATCGTCGCGACGGGAGGCCGCGCCACGGGCGTGCGTCTCGGCAACGAGGAGATCGCCGCGCCGCTCGTGGTATCGAGCGCCGATCCCCGGACGACCTTCGAGCACCTAGAGCCGCAGCTCGATGCCGAGTTCGTGCGCGCCGTGGGCAACATCAAGCGCCGCAGCATCGTGGCGCGCGGCACGGTGCAGCTCGAACGCCCCGTCGACTTCACGACGCTGTGCGTGGCGCCCTCCCTCGACCACCTCGAGCGCGCGCATGATGACGCCAAGTATGGCCGGATCTCGGCCGGTCCTTACGTCGAGGCCGTGGCGACCGACGGCCGCCTCGACCTGCACGTGCAGTACGCGCCGACCGCCGACCAAGCACTCGCCGAGCGTGTGGCCGAGACCCTGGGCGTGTCCGCCGGCCAGGTGCGCCTCGAGCCGCAGGCGGGGCACCTCTACCATGGAGAGCTGACTCTCGACCAGATTCTCTTCATGCGCCCGGTGCCGGGGTGGAGCCGCTACCGCACGCCGATCGAGGGGCTGTATCTGTGCGGCCCCGGGACGCACCCGGGTGGCGGCATCGCGGGCGCGGCGGGCCGCAATGCGGCGCGGGTCATCCTGAAGGAAACCTGAGCATGTCGAACTTTCTCAAGACGACCGACAGCTACCGTCAGGGCGCGCGCACCCTGCCCGGGCGCTATTACACGGCCCCCGAAGTGCTCGCCGAGGAGCAGGAGCGCATCTTCCGCCGCCGCTGGATCTGCGTCGGCCGCGACAACGCGCTGGCCGCCCCCGGGGACTACATGGTCGTCGAGATCGCCGGCGAGAGCCTCATCGTGCTGCGCGACCAATCGGGGGAGCGGCACGCGTTCTACAACGTGTGCCGCCACCGCGGGACGCGGCTGTGCGAAGCCGAACGCGGCCGTCTCTCGGAAACCATCCAGTGTCCCTACCACGCGTGGACCTACGCGTTGGACGGCCGGCTAATCGGCGCGCCGCACATGCACGAGGTCCAGGGCTTCGACAAGAAGGCGTATCCGCTGCACGCCGTCGCGTTGGCCGAGTGGGAAGGGTTTCTGTTCCTGAACCTCGATCCCGCGGCCGAGCCGCTGGCCGACGCGTTTGGTCCGCTCGCCGGCCGCTTCACGCGCTACAACCTGCCGGCGCTGCGCACGGTGCGGCGCATCGAGTACGACGTGCGGGCCAACTGGAAGTTGATTCTCCAGAATTACAATGAATGTCTGCACTGCCCCACGATTCATCCGGAGCTCTCCACCAAACTGCCGTACACGAGCGGCGCCAACGACCTGGTCGAGGGTCCGTTCCTGGGCGGCTACATGGAGATCAAGGCGCCGCACGAGAGCGCCACGATCTCGGGACGCAGCTGCGCGCTGCCGCTCGGCAACCTCTCGGCCGAGGACCAACATCGTGCGTTCTACTACGCGCTCTTCCCAACCATGATGGTGAGCCTGCATCCTGATTACGCCGTGTATTACACAGTCTGGCCGCAGACGTCGCTCACGTCGCGCGTCGTGTGTGAGTGGATGGTGCATCCAGACGCCCCCGCGGCGCCGGGCTACAACATCCAGGACGCCGAAGAGTTCTGGGACAAGACCAACCGGCAGGATTGGCACATCTGCGAGCGCAGCCAGCTCGGCGTGAGCTCGCGCGCGTATGTGCCGGGCCCATACTCGCCGCGCGAAAGCATTCCGGCGGCGTGGGATCGCACCTACCTCCAGGCGCTGGGACGCGAGCCGGCGTCTTGACCGACCCGCTCGAGTCCGCGCTCGAGCGGCTCCGCGCTGGATTCGCCGATCTCCCGCCGGCGGAAGTCGCGTACGACGAACCGGCGATAGCGAAGGTGGTGGGGGAAGTCGCTGAGCGCCTCAAGGACAACTACCCCTATTTCCATCCGCTGTACGCCGGCCAGATGATGAAGCCGCCGCACCCTGTGGCGCGTCTGGCCTACGCGCTCGCGCAGTGGATCAACCCCAACAACCACGCGCTCGACGGCGGCCGCGCCAGCTCGGCGATGGAGAAGGAAGCGGTCGCCGAGATCGCGCAGATGGTCGGGTGGGAAGAGCACCTCGGGCACCTCACGAGCGGCGGCACCGTCGCGAACCTCGAGGCGTTGTGGGTCGCCGGCCGCCTGCACGCCGGCAAAGTCATCGTCGCATCGACGCAGGCACACTACACGCACCAGCGGATCAGCGGCGTCCTCGGTCTGCCGTTCGAAGCGATCCCGTGCGATTGGCGCGGCCGGATGGACCCCGCCGCCCTCGAGCAGCGCCTCACGGCCGGGGACGTCGGCACCGTCGTCGCGACGATCGGCACGACCGCGACCGGCGCCGTGGACCCGCTGCCCGCGATCCTCGACCTGCGCCGGCGCTACGAGTTCCGCCTCCACGCCGATGCGGCGTACGGCGGCTACTTCGGGCTGGCGGCGAACCTCTCGGCCGAAACGCGACGCACCTACGAGCGGCTGCGGGAGGTCGACTCGATCGTCATCGACCCGCACAAACACGGACTCCAGCCGTATGGATGTGGGTGCGTGATGTTCCACGATCCGACGGTCGGACGGTTTTACAAACACGACTCCCCCTACACGTATTTCAGCTCGACGCAATTGCATTTGGGGGAGATCAGTCTGGAATGCTCGCGGCCAGGCGCCGCGGCGGTCGCACTCTGGGCGACGCAGCGGCTGTTGCCTTTGGTGGCGGACGGCGAGTTCGCGCGTGGGCTGGCGGCGGGCCGCAAAGCGGCCCAGGCGCTCTATGAACGGGTGAAGGGCGACCGGCGCTTCGTCACCGCCGCGCCGCCCGAGCTCGATATTCTCGTGTGGGCGCCTCGGGCCGCGAGCGTCAGCGAGGCCTCGGCACGGGCCCGGCGCCTGTTCGAGGAGACGGCACGGCGTCACCTCCACCTCGCGCTGGCCGAGCTGCCCGTCGAGTTCTTCGATCTGGGCCGGATGGAGCGCGATCGGGCCACGCTCACCTGTTTGCGCTCGGTCCTGATGAAACCCGAGCACAAGGAGTGGGTCGATCGGATCTGGGCGATTCTCGACGCAGCGGCCGGCTAGTCCACGTCCCCGGCGGACAGTCGAATGATCAGGTTGCGGCCAGGATCGAGCGCGAACTCCTTGTACCGGCTCAAGAAACTCCTGTAGCTCGTGTTGAACACATTGCGCATCCCGACATCGAGCCGCATGACACGGCCGAAGAGCGTGACGTCGCGTCCCGCGCTGACGTGGACGAGCGTGTAGCCCGCCGTCTGGATGTCGAGGGGATTGGGACGGTCCTGGCGAGCGTAGGTATCGACATCGAGCTGCACGGCATCGCGCCACGCCAGGGTGACGCCGCTGCGGAGCGGCGGCACCAACGGCAGCGGCTCGTGGGCCGTGAGATTCGTGCCCCGCACACCGTCGAGACGGGCCCGCGCGGTGAACCCGCGGACCAGCTCCCCTTCGAGTGAGGCTTCGGCGCCGATCAGCTCGGCGTCCGCTTGCGCGTATTGGTATACACGCAGCGAATCGATGAAGACGGTATCGGGCCTGATGTAGATGTAGTCGGAGATCGCGTGCTGATACGCGGCCAGCTCGAGACGCACGCGACGGCCACCCAGCCGCACGCCGACGTCCACGCTGCGCCCGGCTTCCGGGACCATGGTCGCATCGCCGCGCTCGTAGCGCGCTTCCCCGAGGTGCGGCCCGTTGGAGAACAGCTCGAACAACGTCGGCGCCCGCCACGCGCGTCCCACGTTCGCGCTCACCGCGACGTCCGCGGCCGGCCGGAACACGATCCCGAAATCCCCCGACCACGCCGTGGCGTTGCGCGTCTGGGCCGTCATCGCCAGCGCCGTGTCGGCGTCGGCGTTCAGACGACGGGCGTCGACGCGCGCGCCGGCCAGCAGGCTCCACCGGCCGCCCGCGAGCGCCACTTGCTCGAACGCGAACGCCGCGCCGGACGCGATCCGGGCGTCGGGCACCAGCGGGATACGCCCGCTCGCGTCGTTCCATTGTCCGACGCCTGAGAACCCCAGGGTGCCGCGCAGGGCGCCGGTGCCGTGGTGGGCGAGCAGGTCGAGCGATGCGGTCTGCAGCAGAAGATTGAAGGCCTCGGTTTCCGTTTGCGATCCGCCGCCACCGGGGACGGTGTCATCCGAGACTTCGATCAACGAGTGGTTCTGGAACTGTCCTTGCGCCACGAACCGCCAGGCACCAGCCCCCCGCTCCGCGTGAACCTGGAGCCGCTCATCTCCCAACTTGCGCGCCGGGCCTCCCGCCTCGGTCCCGGACGCGGGC
>Ga0134079_10000494_pt1 | contig 10409 bp, 12 predicted proteins | sample 15_taG_2_FD_119770 | JGI IMG/M metagenome (GOLD analysis project Ga0134079, IMG submission 119770) | Grasslands soil microbial communities from the Angelo Coastal Reserve, California, USA - 15_D_Rain_40cm_2_09182015 | ecosystem: Environmental > Terrestrial > Soil > Grasslands ...
CGCCGGTTCTCAGCGCCTCGCTCTATCAGCGCTTCACCTCGCGCGGCGAAGATGATTTTGCCGCAAAAGTGTTATCCGCGATGCGCTTTCAGTTTGGCGGACACATCGAGAAGAAAGGCGGCCATTAGAATTTCGGGACCATCGGGGCCAATGCGCGGGTAAGGGATTCCCATCCATGAACCAAAACCATCCAGACACGAATTCATCGGCGGCGCCATGTGTGATGACGATTTTTGGCGCTACGGGGGACTTGACCAAACGCAAGTTGATCCCCGCGCTTTGCAATCTGGCTCAGGAAAACCTCCTGTCGACACAGTTTGCGATCGTTGGCTTTGCGGCGAATGACTTCGACACGGAGAGCTTTAGGAAATCGCTGGCAGAAAATATTCCCAAGTTTGCTGCGTTGCCGATCGATCCGAAACTGTTGGACTGGATGATCCAGCGCACGTACTACGTCAAAGGTGATTTCCTTGATTCTGAGGCTTACAAGCGCCTCGAACAGCAGATCGCGGAAGCCGACAAGAAACACAACACGCTTGGGAACCGACTTTTTTACCTGGCCGTTGCGCCGCGTTTTTTCTCGTCCATCGTGAAAATGTTGGGCCAGTGCTGCTTGTCGAAAGAAGAAGAGAACCGCTGGTCGCGCGTCATCGTGGAAAAGCCTTTTGGGCATGACTTGGCTTCCGCAAAGCAGCTCAACCAGGAACTGAAGCAGGTCCTCACCGAAAAGCAGATCTACCGCATCGATCACTACCTCGGCAAAGAGACCGTACAGAATGTCATGGTCTTCCGCTTTTCGAACAATATCATCGAACCGCTCTGGAACCGCAATTATGTGGACCACGTGCAAATCACCGCCGCCGAAACCGTCGGCGTGGAGCATCGCGGCGGATTTTATGAGACCGCGGGCGCGCTTCGCGACATGGTGCCGAATCATCTCTTCCAATTGTTCACGATGACCGCCATGGAGCCGCCCATTTCTTTCGATGCCGATGAAGTCCGCAACAAGCAAGCCGAAGTGCTGCACGCCATTCAGCCCTTGGACCCCGAGGATGTGCTCACCAACACGGTACGCGGACAATATGGCAGCGGAACGATTGATGGCCAGCGCGTCATCGGCTACCGTGGCGAACCCGATGTCGCACCCGATTCGAACACGGAGACTTTTGTCGCACTGAAACTCCTCATCGACAACTGGCGCTGGGCCGGCGTGCCCTTCTATCTCCGCACCGGAAAGCGTCTGGCGCGGCGCGTGACGGAGATTGTGATCCAATTTCGCCGCACGCCCTTCGTCCTGTTTCGAAATACCAGTGTGCGAAACCTCGAGACCAACCGCCTGGTCATCCACATTCAGCCGGAAGAAGGCATCTCCCTGAGCTTTGGCGCGAAAGTTCCCGGCTCGGTGATGAAACTGGGCCTCGTCAATATGGATTTTGATTACTGCACTTATTTTGGGACCGAGCACAGCACTGGGTACGAGCGCCTGCTGCGCGACTGCATGGGGGGCGACGCCACGCTCTTTCAGCGCGCGGACATGGTCGAAGCCGGCTGGAGCGTCATTCAGCCCATCCTCGATTTATGGCACGCGCTGCCGCCGCGGGGTTTCCCGAATTACGCCGCGGGATCGTGGGGGCCGGTCGAGGCCGAAGAGTTGCTCGAAAAAGACGGCCGCTCGTGGCACCGCTATGGCGAAGATGAGCTGGACAAGCGCGCCCACATCGCAAGTCCAGAAAAAACGAGAATGGCCGGCTGAGGGAAGCGCGAGTGGAGCCCGAAATCCGAATCCTGGCGGATGCTGCGGCCATCGCACAGCGAGCGGCGCAAGAATTTGTTCAAACTGCGACCGGAGCCGTGCGCGAGAGGAACGCGTTCCAGGTCGCGCTGGCGGGGGGCTCCACTCCCAAAGTCCTCTACAATTTGCTGGTCAGCGATCCAGCGCTGCGCTCGCAGGTTCCCTGGGATAAAATACAGGTGTTCTTCGGCGATGAACGGCACGTCGGTCCCGGTCATCCGGACAGCAATTTCCGCATGGCCACCGAAACGATGCTTTCCAAAGTCCCGCTGAGAGCGAACCAGGTTACGCGAATCAAGGGCGAGTATCCGGACGCCGAGCAAGCCACCCGCGAATACGAGGAAGCGATCGCGTCGCATTTCAAGCTGAAGGCTGGCGAGCTTCCGCGTTTCGATTTGCTGCTTGTGGGAATGGGCAACGAGGGCCACACGCTTTCTCTCTTTCCCGGAACGAAAGCGCTGCACGCCGATGGGCGCATCGCCGTTCGAAACTGGGTCGGCAAGTTGTACGCGGATCGCATTACCCTGACCGCGCCCGCCGCTTGCGCCGCCGCGGAGATCCTGTTCCTGGTGACCGGAGCGGATAAGGCGCTGGCGCTCAAGGGGGTCCTGGAAGGCCCCTATGAACCGGAGCAGTTGCCTGCACAATTGCTCCGGCCCAAGAACGGGAAGCTGCTCTGGCTGGTGGACACCGCCGCCGGAGGCATGTTATCAAGAGGAATTCGAGAGTAGATAAGGAGCAAGTCATGGCCACGACCGTAAGCATGGGAAAAATTGAAACCTATCTCGGCGCAAAGACCGATTCGCTGCTGGGATTCAAGTCGCCGAAAATCGCCAAGGAGCGGCTGAATCTCCCTGGCCCTGACTTTATTGACCGCGTGTACGCGGCTTCGGACCGCAACCTTCGTGTCCTGGTGAATCTACAGCGGATGTTCGGCGGTGGGCGCCTTAGCGGCAGCGGCTATCTCTCTATTCTTCCCGTGGACCAAGGCATCGAGCATTCCGGCGGTGCCAGCTTTGCGAAGAACCCTGATTATTTTGATGGAGAGAATATCGTCAAGCTGGCCATCGAAGGCGGCTGTAACGCGGTGGCCTCGACCTTCGGCGTGCTCGGCTCTGTCGCGCGCAAATACGCCCACAAGATTCCTTTCATTGTGAAAATCAATCACAACGAACTTATGACGTTCCCCAACCGCTTCGACCAGGTTCTTTTTGGCACGGTGCAGCAGGCGTATGACATGGGCGGCGCGGCGGTCGGCGCGACCATTTATTTCGGCTCTGACCAAAGCACGCGGCAAATCGTCGAGATTTCGCAGGCCTTTGCGCATGCTCATGAACTCGGCATGGCCACGGTCCTGTGGTGCTATCTGCGCAACGGCGCCTTCAAGAAGGACAAGGACTATCACGTTTCCGCCGACCTCACCGGGCAGGCCAATCATCTCGGCGTTACGATTGAAGCCGACATTATCAAGCAGAAGCTTCCGGAGAATAACGGCGGCTACCTGGCGCTGAATTCGAATGGCACGAGCTACGGCAAATTTGACAAGCGCATCTATTCGGATCTGACCAGCGATCATCCGATCGACCTGTGCCGCTACCAGGTCGCGAATTGCTACATGGGCCGCGCGGGCTTGATCAACAGCGGCGGCGCTTCCGGTGCGAACGACTTCGAAGAAGCCGTGGCCACGGCAGTCATCAACAAGCGCGCTGGCGGCACCGGCCTCATCTCCGGCCGCAAAGCTTTTCAGCGTCCGATGAAAGAAGGCGTGCAGCTTCTGAACGCCATTCAAGACGTCTACCTAAGCCCTGAAGTTACAGTCGCTTAACCCAGGAAACATGCGTGACAAATCTTCGGTCTTTTTTTGCTTGACATATTCCTATACGGGAATATATAATTCTTTCATGCCTCGTGCTGCTACAACTTCAGACGCTTTCAACGCTGTCGCCGAGCCGCGCCGCCGCGACATTCTCAATTTCCTCGCGGTGCAAGAGCGCCCCGTGGGCGAAATCGTGGATAGCCTGAACTTGGAACAGCCTTCCGTTTCCAAGCACCTTCGCGTGCTACGTGAAGTCGGCTTGGTCAACGTGCGCCGCGACGGCCGCCGCATGTTGTATCGCACCAACGCGGAAGCGATCCGGCCGCTTTACGAGTGGACGAGCACCTTCGAGCGCTTCTGGCGCCATCAGTTGAGCCGCATCAAGGAACGCGCCGAGGCCAAAGAAGAACACGACTCGGAACCAGATCCAAATTCGCAAAGGAGAAAAACATGACCCTGACTCTTCCGGGAATCGAGAGCTTGTCGTTGTCGGTGAACGAAGAGATCCGCGTCCGCGCGTCCCTCGATGCGACGTTCACGGCGCTGCTCGAGCAACTTGGCCCCTACAACGAAATGCCGGACGGCACGCCCATGCCGATGAAGCTCGAACCGTGGCCTGGCGGGCGTTGGTTCCGCGATCTCGGCGAGGGCAACGGCCATTTCTGGGGCGCCCTGCAAGCGATCAAGCGGCCGGGTCTCCTTGAAATTGCCGGGCCCCTCTTCATGTCCTACCCGGTCGCCAACAATGTGCAATACCGCCTGAGTGAAGAAAATGGCGTCACCGTGGTCAAGTTTCGCCACTCGGGCTTCGGTTTGATTACGGACGAGCACAGGGCCGGTGTCGTCAAAGGTTGGGCCTACATTCACGAAAACGTCCGCAAGCGCGCGGAAGCAGGGCGTTCCAAATCGGCTTCCATTCAATAAAGTTTTAGTTGGACAACAATTTCAGTTCACAAAAGAGGAGAATCACGATGACTATCGCAAAATCGTTGCTCGCAGAGTTCGAAATACAAGCCCCCATCACCCGTAGGTTTCTGGAGCGCCTGCCGGAGGACAAGCTGACCTGGAAGCCGCACGAAAAATCCATGTCCGCCGGACAGCTTGCGTACCATCTCGCCTTCGTGCCCGGCGGAATCGTTCGCTTCGTGCAAAACAATCCGGCACAAGCGCCTGATTTTGCTAATTTCCCGCAGCCCGCCACTCGCCAGGAAATCCTCAAGACGTTTGACGAAGGTATCGCCGCGGTTCGCGAGCTGCTGCCAAAGCTTGATGACGCGCGCATGAACGAAACCTGGCGCATGGTCGCCGGCGGACGCGAAGTCCTAGCTCAACCGCGCGCCCAGTTTCTGCGAGACGTCATGTTCAGTCACTGGTATCAGCACCGCGGCCAATTCAGCGTCTATCTGCGTCTGCTGAACGTTGCGGTTCCCGCAAGCTGGGGACCCAGCGCAGACGAGCCGCCCATTTTTGTACAAAAGGCACAATCGGCCTAGTCCTCGCAAGGGGAATAACAGTCATGTGCCCCGAATGCTTCGCTGGTGTCGCTCTGTTCGTCACCGGTATCGTTTCCACCGGCGGCGTGACCGCAGCAGCCGTCAAACTTCTTCGCAACACAAAAACCGCCGTCAAAATTTCTGAAGTCCCGAACTTAAAGAAGAAGGAGAATTCGAAATGAGCGCCACGACTCTGCAGCTTCCAAAGATTGTCTCTCAGGAGGAATGGCTTGCCGCGCGCCAGCAGTTACTTGCCAAGGAAAAGAAACTTACGCGCGAACGCGACGCACTCGCCGCTGAACGACGCAACCTTCCTTGGGTCAAAGTTGAAAAGAACTACGTCTTCGATTCCCCAACAAGCAAGAGAACTCTGGCCGAGCTCTTCGACGGCAGGAGCCAGCTCATGATCTACCACTTCATGGTGGGTCCGGACTGGGAAGCCGGTTGCCCGAGCTGCTCAATTGTGGGCGACCATATAGGCGGCAGCGTTACCCATCTTGCAAACCGCGATGTTACTTTAATTGCGGTTTCGCGTGCGCCGCTCGCCAAAATCGAAGCCTTCAAGAACCGCATGGGCTGGCGCTTCAAGTGGTATTCCTCTTTCGGAAGTGACTTCAATCGCCATTACAACGTCTCCTTCACCAAGGACGAAGTAACGTCTGGCAAAACGTATTACAACTACAAAATCCAGCGATTCCCCAGTGAAGAAGCACCTGGCGCCAGCATCTTTTATAAGGATGCCGACGGCAATGTTTTCCACACCTATTCCGCTTATGGTCGCGGACTGGAACCCGTGATGGGAGTGTACAACTGGCTCGATCTGGCACCCAAAGGCCGCGACGAGGAAGGTATGACGCCGCATCCGATGGCTTGGGCCCGCCACCACGATCGCTACGATAGCAACTATTTTGCCGAACCGGCCGATTCCGCCAAATCTGCCGCGGCCGCGCACAATTGCTGCTCCGGCCACTCCTGAACGCCTCATCGAACGCGGCTGGTCTCTTCGTAGAATTGCAGGGGAGCAACACCTAGGTTAGCTCCCCTGTAATTTGTGTGAGTCCAAAAAGCGGACCTGTCTCACGCTCGGGTGAGCATAGCGGCACGGGCAGCGCCCAGAAGCTTCTTGGCATTCTCGCGGATGTCGCCGCGACCGAACACGGCATTCCCTGCGACAAGCAATTCGGCGCCGGCGCGCACGATGTCGCTCACCGTGTCAACTGCCACGCCTCCGTCCACTTCAATGCGGAACGACAAGCCCAGCGATTCGCGCACCTCCGCCAGTGTCTTGATTTTATTCAGCGAGCTGGGAATGAACGTCTGCGCGCCGAACCCCGGATTCACGCTCATCACCAGGACGTGGTGAACCATGTCCAGCACTTCATCCAGCGTGTGGACGGGCGTAGCGGGATTGATGACCACCGCCGGCTGGCAGCCATGCGATTCAATCAGTTGCAGCGTCCGATGCAGATGCGCGCACGCCTCCTGATGCACGGAAATCCAATTCGCGCCAGCTTCGGCAAATGCGGGAATGTAATTGTCCGGATTCTCAATCATCAAATGGCAGTCGAAAACAGCATCGGGAAGCGCCTTCCGAAGAGACGCCACCACCGGCGGTCCGATGGTGATATTAGGTACGAAGTGGCCGTCCATAACGTCCAGGTGCAGCACCGTGCCGCCGCCTTCGAGCGCAGCCTTTGCGTCGTCGGCGAGCCGCGCGAAGTTCGCGGAGAGAATTGAAGGTGCCAGTTCAATAGGCATGAGCAGCGCTCAGCTCCTTTCCTTTCCGAGACAACGCCGATTATACGCGAACGCAGCCGGGATGCCGCAAACGCCGCACCTGCAAACTTTCCCGCAACGCGCAATTGCAACCCCGGCTTGACGAGGGTATGTTTCTTCTGAGGGAGTCACAACAAAAATGCGTTTCGGCCAACTCCGATCCTTCCGTTTTCTCTACCCCGCGCTTTTTCTTTTTGTCTGCGGCGCCTTACTTGCTGCCACATCGCCGGAGATTCCGGTCGTGGATGGCGGCCTCGGATCCTGCCGCGCGGATTTCACCGTGAAAGACGATTCAGGCAAGCCCATATACAACGCCAAGGTCAGCGTCACTATAAAGTACGGATTCCTCAACAAGCGGAAGGCGGAGCTCGAAGTCGGCACCAATAGCGACGGCAAAGCCAGCGTCACCGGCTTGCCCAATCTCCCCAAGAGGCCGCTCGAGTTCACCATCAAGAGCGGCACGGTCTCGAAAACCGTCACGGATGATCCTTCGGAAAATTGCACAGGGACTTTTGACGTCACTTTATCCGTTCATTGATTTCTGTTCATTAGCTCCACGAAATCGTGCAGCGCCCCTCGCTGCTCTCTCGGGCCATTTCAAGCAGCCGCATCACGTTCAGCGCCCATTCCGGAGTCACCGCAGCCGCAGCTTTTCCCAGCAGCGCATCGCGCACATTCGCATAGAAATCACGGAAATCGCTCGCTGCTGAAGGAATGCGCAGCTGCGAAAACTTGTCTCCATCGGGAACCGTGAGCACGCCCCAGTTTTCCTCCGGCTCCGCTCCCCATGGCCCATCCTTGGGAATGTTCCCATGGCGTAAATTATTTTCCTGTGGGTCGACAGTTTGTTTGATGAAGCTGCCCTGCGTGCCGTACAAAACGAAGCGAGGCCGTGGCGCGGCCGCCAGAATGCTCGAGCGCAGCACCGCGCGCATCCCACGGGGATAGTGGAACATAATGTCGAACGCGTCGTCGGCCACGGCGTTTTCGCGCTCGATCCGCACGTCGGCTGTGGCTGCTTCCGGCAAACCAAAAAGCAGCAGCGCGTGATCAATCAGGTGCGGCGCGATGTCGAAGAGGATCCCGCTGCCCGCCCGAGTCGATTCGCGCCAGGCGCCCGGCTTCAATTGGGGACGGTATCGATCGTAATTCGTTTCGAATCGCACGATGCGCCCCAGCGCCCCGTCCGCGACCAGCTTTCGAATGGCTTGAAAATCACCGTCGAACCGCCGGTTCTGGTAAACCGTGATCAGCCGCCCAGCCTTCTTGGCAAATCCCACCAGCGATTGCGCTTCAGCCAGAGTGGTTGTGAACGGCTTATCCACCACCACGTCGCGCCCCGCATCAAGGCACTGCCGCGCGAAAGAATAGTGCGTGTCGTTGGGCGTTGCGATCACCACCAGCCGAATCTCCCGGATCGCCAGCAACTCTTCCAGGCTGCGCACAATACGAACGTCGGGATACTTCTCCGCGGCTTCGTTGCCCGTCCGCTGCACAATGGCACTCAGACGCATTCCAGGCACAGCGCGAATCACCGGCGCGTGAAACGCGCGTCCCGCGAGGCCGTATCCAACCAGGCCGACTTCAATCATTTGCGTTGCTTCTCCTCATCTCTAAAACGACAGCGTCGTTGCGCGAATGGCTTGGCTCCGGCAAAATGCCATGATGTCCTCCAAAACGCAAACCTTGGAAATAGCCTCCCCTTCTTCGCAGAGCCTGATTTTTTATCTGCTTTGTGCGGGCTTCGTCCTCAACGGAATTGTGATTTCCATGATTGGACCCATCCTCCCCATGTTCATGGCCAAATGGGGACTGAACGTCAGCCGCGCCGGGCTGTTTTCGCTCGTGCAATTCTCGGGTTCCTTTGTCGGCGTTCTGACTTCCAGTGTTCTTATTTCCGCAAAGGGATTCAGACCTGCCATCACGCTTGGCGTCGCGTTGCTGGGGGTTGGCTTTGCTTTATTGAACGCTCCCACGTTTGCACTTGCCCTTGCGGCGAGCGGCATTTACGGGCTGGGCTACGGCTTTGCCACGCCGGGTACGAATTTATGGGTGGGCGAATCGTACGGGGCTCGCCGCGCCTCCGCCTTGAGTGTCATGAACCTGGCCTGGGGTGCCGGTGCGATTTCTTCCTCGCCCCTCGCCATGTTGACCATGGGCACTTCGCGCGTCAGCCTCGCCCTTTACATAGTCGGAACACTCTGTGCCGTCCTGGCCATTGTTCTCCTGCGGATGCCTTTCGGAAAGCCGCCACAGCAAGACAACTCTGTGCCAGGAGCAACCAGCGACAAGACAGCCGGAACCGGAGTCGCGGCCCTGCTTGGAATCTTGTTTTTTGTGTACGTTGGGACGGAAGTGGGAACTTCCTATTGGGCTCCGGCGCACGCACAGAGAGCCACGGCCTGGGGCAGCAATACCTGGGCGCTGGCCCCCATGTTTTTCTTCGCGGGACTCCTCGGCGGGCGCGGTGCGGCAGCGGCGATTCTTCTCCGTTTGAAGGAAGTGACGGTTGCAGTCGCAGGACTCTTGCTTGCGGCCACGGGGGAGTTGGTCTTTCTTACCGCGCATTCCCCTGTCACTTTGTTTGGCGGCGCTTTTCTCGCAGGGCTCGGCCTTGCCAGTATTTTCCCGATTCTTATCGCGTGGCTTTCCAAATGGTATGGTACGCGCGCGCGAAAAGTGGGCGGCGTGATGTTTGCGCTGGCGGCGCTGGGAAGCGCGCTCGTGCCTCCGCTGGTTGGTGTAGTTTCGGGACGGCACGCGGGAAGCCTGCGCATCGGGCTTCTGGTGCCGCTTGTCGGCTGCGCGGTAATGTTGACCGTAATCGGTATCCTTCGCCCGGGAACCCGTGGTTGAACCGTCTCGGCTCATGCCTTTGTTCGCTGCAGGAAATCGAATCACGGCCTGAGGTATTCTTAGTTCGTGCAAAAGGCCGGATTCTCGCAGCGCTCACCCACGAATCGGCTTCTTTTCGGCTTGGTCATCACGCTGGCCGCCGTATTGGCTTACTCCTCCTACATCACCGTGCAACTGGCAGGCCTTCGCAAGCTCCAAAGCGAAATGGTGGATCGCAACCGCAAAGACTCCCTCCAGTTGCTGCGCATCCAGAACGATCTCAACTCCATTGCGCTGGCCATGCGTGACATGCTCGATATCACCGAGGCGTATCCGCTTACCGCATGGACCGCGCAGTTCGAACGCATGCAGCAGGACCTCGACGCCGCCCTCAAGCTCGAGGAAGGCCTGTCGGTCGCCAGCCGCACGCCCGACCAGCGGAAATATCTCTCGCAATCCGTCGCGCAGTTTTGGGACGCCGTCCACCGCATGTTCGCGCTGGCGCAGAGCGGCAAAGAGCCGGAAGCGCGCGAACAGATTCGCTTGACGCTTCAGGCGCGCGAACAGGCCCTGAGCACTGCGGTTTCCCGTCTGCTCGTGGAAAACAACGAAGGGGAGGAACAGGCCGCCACAAGCATCGCTAAAATCTATGCCGGCGTGCAGCGCCAACTCTATCTCTTTCTGGCTGCCACTCTCA
>Ga0134079_10000495_pt1 | contig 10399 bp, 7 predicted proteins | sample 15_taG_2_FD_119770 | JGI IMG/M metagenome (GOLD analysis project Ga0134079, IMG submission 119770) | Grasslands soil microbial communities from the Angelo Coastal Reserve, California, USA - 15_D_Rain_40cm_2_09182015 | ecosystem: Environmental > Terrestrial > Soil > Grasslands ...
GACGAGCGCAAGGGGAGCACGAAGGAGGAGACCTTCTACTATAAGGGCGGCCTGGCCGAATTCGTGAAATGGATCGTCGGCAACCGGCGTGCCCTGCATCCCAAGGCGATCACGTTCGAGGCGTCGCGCGAAGACGTCGAGGTCGAGGGCGCAGTCCAGTATGACGATCAGTACAGCGAGAACACGTTCACCTTCGTGAACAACATCAACACGCACGAAGGCGGTACGCATCTCACCGGCTTCAAGTCGGCGCTGACCCGCACGATCAACGAATGGGCGAAGCAGGACGGCGCCCTAAAGAAGGAAGAGTTCACGCTCTCGGGCGACGACGTGCGCGAAGGGCTCAACTGCGTCCTCAGCGTCAAGGTCAAGCAGCCGCAGTTCGAAGGGCAGACCAAGACCAAGCTGGGCAACTCCGAGATCGAGGGCATCGTCAAGACCGTCGTGAATGAGGCGCTGGGCGCATTCTTCGACAAGAATCCCAGCGTCGCCCGCTCGATCATCGCGAAAGCGGTGAGTGCGGCACGGGCGCGCGAGGCGGCCCGCAAGGCACGCGAGCTGGTGCGCAAGAAGAGCGGCCTCGACGCCGGCCTGCTCCCCGGCAAGCTCGCCGACTGTTCGCTCACCGATCCCAAGCTGTGCGAGATCTATCTCGTCGAGGGCGACTCGGCGGGCGGGTCCGCCAAAATGGGCCGCGACCGCAGCTATCAGGCGATCCTGCCGCTGCGCGGCAAGATCCTGAACGTGCAGAAAGCGCGCATCGACAAGATTCTGTCGAACGAAGAAATCCGGACGATGATCACGGCGATCGGCACGGGCGTGGGTGAGGACTTCAACGTGGGCGAAGCGCGCTACCACAAGATCATCATCATGACCGACGCCGACGTGGACGGCGCGCATATCCGGACCCTGCTGCTCACCTTCTTCTACAAGGAGATGAAGCAGTTGATCGACGCGGGCTACATCTACATCGCGCAGCCACCGCTCTTCCGCGTCGCCAAGGGGAAAGAAGAGTTCTACGCCTACGACGAAAAAGAGCGCGATGCGTACGTGAAGCGCCTGTCGTCGAACGGGGGCGAGGGCGCACCCGGCGCGCCGGCGGGGCGAAGCAGCGTCGGCGTACAGCGCTACAAGGGTCTGGGCGAGATGAACCCCGACCAGCTGCGCGACACGACGATGGATCCCAGCAAGCGTACGCTCCTCAAGGTGACGATGGAGGATGCGATTGAAGCGTCGCACCTGTTCGAGACGCTGATGGGTGACGAGGTCGAGCCGCGCCGCCGCTTCATCGAAGAGAACGCGAAGTTCGTGCGCAACCTGGACATCTGACGATGGGTGTGGTCGCCGCCCTCGCCGCGTTGCTCGCGCTGCTCGCGTGGTTCTTCTGGCCCAACGCCGACACGCGAACGCCCGCGACACGCGCCGATGTCGATGCTCGGGAGTTGGAGCAGGCCGAGCGAGAAGTTCAGGACGCCCCCGACCAGGACAGCGTGCGCGATTGGGGACCCGGAGTCTCGAAGCCGCCAATCTAGAAACGTGATGATGGTCACGTGTCGCGTGGCCGCAACGGTTGACGTGGACCCCCGCGCTTTCCATCCTGTACAGCAGTTACAAGTAGCACGACAACTTGAGCAGTCTGGCCCCGTTGCGCCCGCGATCGGCCGACGGGGCCTTGTGTCTCCAGGAGATGGGTGGCGGGATGGAAACGCGGATGTTGCTGGACAACCTCGATATCGGCGTGGTGGCGATCGCCCCCGACTGGACGATCGTCGAGTGGAGCGCGCCCGCCGCCCGCATCGCCGGAATTCCCGCCGACCAGGTGCTCGGCAAGGGGTTCTGGGTCGCGTTCCCGACGGCGAAGGGCACGCACGTCGAGCAGATCCTTCAGGACGTGATGTTCGACGGCAAGTCACGCGCCTACTTCACGCCCTCGCGGGCCCCCGAGTTCAAGGGGAAGGTGTTCGAGACGCACGTGACGCGGGGACCGCGCAATCACCTGTTTCTCGCCTTCCGCGAGATGCGCGCCGAGTTGAGCCCCGAATCGCAGGCGGGCCACATCCTCACGGCGTTCGAGCACGAGCGGCGTTTTTATCGCCAGCTGTTCGACGCGCTGCCCAGCCCGGCGCTCGTCTTGAGCCTCGACGGCCAGATCCTCGAGGCCAACCCGCAGGCGACCGAGCTGCTGGGCGCCGACCAGAGCGACACGTTGCGCGGCCGCCTGCTCGCCGACTGGACACCGGCGGCGGAGCGGTCGGCGTTCGCGACGGCGCTGCGCGAAGCCATGCGCCAGCGGCAGCGGATCCGGGTGTCGATCGAGTCCCACAGTGAAGGCACGCGCGAAGTCGAGGCGGTGATCGAGAACGTCGACTTGACGGACCCCAAGGGCATTCCGCGGCTGCTGTTCCTCGCGGTCGACGTGTCGCGGGAAGTGCTGCTGCAGCGCAAGCTCGTGCAGGCCGACCGCCTGTCGCAGCTCGGAGCCCTCGTGTCCGGGGTGGCGCACGAGTTGAACAACCCGTTGGCGGCGATCGCCGCGTTCGCCGAGCTGCTCACCGTGGATGCCAAGGACGGTCACCTGCGCGAGAGCACCGATATCATTCACGCCGAAGCGATGCGCGCCGGACGCGTGGTGCAGACCCTGCTCGACTTCGCGCGCCAGCGCCCGACTGTACGGGAGCCCGTCGACCTGCAGGACATCGTGGAGCGCGTGCTCGCCCTGCAGCGGAGCGCCCTGAAGCGCGCCCGCGTCAAGACCGTGGTGACGATGGCCGACGACCTGCCGGCCGTAATCGGCGACCCGCAGGAGCTCCAGCAGATCGTCTTGAACGCGGTGGTGAACGCCATCGACGCCATCGAGGCAAGCGGACGGCCGGGCAGCATCACCATCGAGGCGCGGCGCACCGACGGGCACATCACCTTCACCGTCGACGACACCGGTTCCGGGTTGTCGCCCGAGGCACTCGAGCGCGTGTTCGAGCCGTTCTTCACGACCAAGGGCGAACGCGGCACCGGTCTCGGCCTCACGATCAGCCTCGGTCTGGTGAAAGGGATCGGCGGACGGCTCTGGCTGCAAAACCTCGAAGGCGGCGGCGCTCGCCTGACCGCAGAGCTCCCGGCCGAAGCGGTCACGATGGAGCCCGAACCCCGCAGTGGCTTCCGGCAGGCCGGCCGCCCGCTGTCGGTGCTCATCGTGGACGACGAAGCGAGCGTGCGGCGCGGGATGACGCTGATGGCCGAGCGCCTCGGCCACGCGGTGCAGACGGTGAGCGATCTGGAGAGCGCGCTCGCAAACCTGCGCGAGCCGGGATCTCGCTACGACGCGCTGTTGGTGGACGTGCACCTCGACGAGGCGCACACCGGATTCGATCTGTTCGAGGAGCTGCTGCAGGAAGGGCGCGGCCGCGAGCGCCACGTCGTCTTCACCACCGGCGATTCCGTCTCGGCCAAGACCCGCGATCGGCTGCAGCGCTCCGAGCGGCCCGTGTTGAGAAAGCCCTTCAACCTCGATGAGCTCCGCGAGATGCTGGAGCGGGTGGCGGGCTGAGCTCCTCCACGCCCGCGCGCGTGACGCGGTGCGACACGAGCGGCAGCGGCTTTTCGGTCAGTTTGTCTCCGACCACAATCGCGGCCGCCAACGCGTCGAAGCCGGTCCGGATGCCGTCGGCGTCCTTGGCGAACACGGACGCGATCGGCTCTCCCTCCAGCACCTTGTCGCCCGGCTTCACCGTGATCACGAATCCCACGGTCGGATCGATCGGATCGTCCACCGTGCGCCGGCCGCCGCCCAACGCGATGATGGCGCGGCCGATCGTGCGCGGCTCCACGCGCTGCACGATGCCCGTGCGCGCCGCCGAGTAGACCTCGACGGCGAGCGCCTGCGGCAGCACCGCGGGATCCTCGACGGCCTTGGGATTCCCACCCTGCGCTTCGATGATCTGCTCGAACTTCTCCGCCGCGAGTCCCGACGCGATGGCGGTCTCCAGCTTCTTGCGCGCCTTCTTGGTGCTCGTCTCGATGCCGGCCGCGAGCAGCATCTCGACGCCCAGCGCGTAGGTCACTTCCAGCAGGTCGGTCGGTCCCTCGCCGCGCAGCGCGAGAATCGCTTCTTCGGTCTCCAGCACATTGCCGCAGGCGCGGCCGAGGGGCCGATCCATCGCGGTGAGCAGCGCGACCGTGGGACAACCGCGGTCCTCACCCAGAGCGATCATCGTCTTGGCCAGCTCGAGGCCCTGCTCGAGCTTCGGGAGGAAGGCGCCGCTGCCGCGCTTCACGTCGAGCACGAGCCCGTTGAGTCCCTCGGCGAGTTTCTTCGACATGATGCTCGCCGCGATGAGCGGGATCGACTCGACGGTGGCGGTCACGTCGCGCAGAGCGTAGAGGCGGCGGTCGGCGGGGGCGATCTCCGCCGTCTGCCCGATGAGGACGCAGCCGATCTTCTGCACCTGCGCTTTCGCCTCGGCGAGCGACAGCTTCGTGTTGAATCCGGGGATCGCTTCGAGCTTGTCGAGGGTGCCGCCCGTGTGACCGAGTCCGCGGCCCGACATCATCGGGACCGCGACGCCGCACGCGGCCACGAGCGGGCCGAGCACGAGTGAGACTTTATCGCCCACGCCGCCGGTGGAGTGCTTGTCGATGCGCGGCGTGGCCCACCCGTCGAAGCTGAGTCGCTGGCCGGACGCGAGCATCGCGTCGGTGAGAGCGGCGAGCTCGGTGCGCTCCAGACCTTTCAGATAGGACGCCATGAGGAGCGCCGCCATCTGATAGTCGGGAATGCGGCCGGCGGTGTATTCCGCCACGATGGCCGACCACTCCTCCGGCGTCAAAGTGCCGCCATCACGCTTGCGCTCGATCAGGGGTACAACGATCATTCAGCCCCCACCTCCACCCGGGAGTTGTTCATGCGTTTCCGCGCCCCGCTCATGGCACTCGCACTCGCGGCGGTTGTCCCGCCGCTGGCCGCGCAGACCGCCGCCGCGCATATCGCGCTGGGCGACAGCGCGACCAATGCGATCCAGCCCGCGGTGGCGTTGCGGCACTTCCAGGCCGCCCTGACGCTCGACTCGACGAGTTACGAAGCCAACTGGAAAGCGGCCCGTGCGATCGCCGACATCGCCAAGCAAATCGAGGGCAACGCCGACTCCCTCAAGCAGCGCCGCGACAGCCTCTATACCGTCGGCCGGGGCTTCGCCGAGCGGGCGATCCGCGCCGATTCGATGGGAGCGGACGGCCATTATGCCCTCGCCATGGTGCTGGGCCGGCTGTCGCGCACCAAAGGCAGCAAGGAGCGGGTGCGCTACGCCAAGCTGATCTACGACGAAGCGACCCGCGCGGTCACGCTCAACCCGAACCACGACGGCGCCCATCACGTGCTCGGCGCCTGGAATGCCGAAGTCAAGCGCCTCTCGGGGATTCAGCGGTTCTTCGCCAAGGCGCTCTTTGGCGGCGGCTTCATGAGCGTGGCGAGCTGGGAAGATGCCGTCAAACACCTCGAGCGGGCCGTCGCGCTGAACCCGCAGCATATCTACCATCGCCTGGAGCTGGCCGAAGTCTATACCGACCTGGAGCAATACACGAAAGCCCGCGAGCAGCTCAACATCATCCCCACCCTGCCGATCCGCGACGTCCTCGATGCGCAGTACAAGGAAGACGCCGCCGCTCTCCTCGCCGACATCAAGAACGAGAAAGACGCGACCTAGCGCCGCCTGCCGGACCGCATCACCTGCTCGATGGCGTCGGTGGTGCGCGGCGCGCCCGCCGAGAGCCATTCGGCGCCGGTCGCCGTCACGAGGACGTCGTCCTCGATGCGCACACCCAGGTTTTCCGCCACCAGATAGACCCCCGGCTCCAGCGTGATCACTGAGCCGGGTGCCAGGGGGCGGCGGATCCCCACGTCGTGCACATCCATGCCGATGGGGTGCCCGAGACCATGGTTGAAGATGTCCCGGTCGTCGCAGGTCTTGTCCCCACACAGGCTGCCGGAGTGATCGCGCAGGTAACGGCGCGCAATTCCCTCGAGCTGGCCCATCGTCACCCCCGGCCGCACGGAATCGAATGCCGCCTGCTGCGCCCCGAGCACCAGATCATAAATCGCCTTTTGGCGCGGCGTGAACTTGCCGTTCACCGGAAAGGTGCGCGTCACGTCCGCGGTGTACTGGCCCCACTCTGCGGCCGCGTCGATCACGACGAGATCGCCGTCCTGGGTGCGGCGGCGGTTCACATCGTAATGGAGCGTGGTGCTGTTCGGTCCGCTCCCCACGATCGATGGGTAGCCGAGCCGATCAGCGCCGTTGCGGCGGAAGCCGTCCTCGAGCGCCGCTTCGAGCTCGTACTCGTACATGCCGGGCCGCGCCGCCTGCATCGCCGCGATGTGGCCGGCGACGCTGATGTTCACGGCCATCCGCAGGCGGGCGATCTCGTCCGCATCCTTCACGGCGCGCATCGAGTCCGACAGGGCGTGCAGGTTGCGTACGTCGGCGCCCGCGAACGTCAGGTCGAGAATGCGAGCCTCGTCGCGCGTGTTCTCGTCCAGGGGGACGTAAAGAGGCCCGCCGACGAAGAACTGCGCGATCCGGATCCGCCGTTCGAGCGAGTCGAGCGGGAGCACGGTGGCGATCCCCGAGAGCCGCGCGGCGATGCTATCGGCGCCGAGGCGCAGCCCCGTCCAGCGCTCCTGGCTGGGGTCACGCGGGGGCAGGAACAGCGCGACCTGGAGGGAGTCGGGGCCGCGGGCCGTCATCAGCAGCCAGGCGTCCTGCGTCTCGAGCTCCGTAAAGTAGAAGAACGTATTCCACTGCCGGAAGTCGTTGTCCTGCACGAAATCCTTTTCGAGATCGCGCTCGTGGCCCGCGGGAATGAGCACGGTGCCGCGGCCGATGCGCTGCAGCAGGGCGCGGCGCCGGGCGGCGGTCGCGGCCGTATCGGGCGCACGACCCATGCCGGGGAGCTGCGGGACGACGTCGTAGCGCCCGATGGGCGTCGACGGCGTCTGCGCGGACAAAGCGGATAGCGAGAAGACGGCAGCAGTGACGGAGAGCGTCAGGGTTCGCATGGTGCCGAAGCTATCGCGCCCGCTGCGACCCAGCAACTTGGCGTCTATATTTGAAGCATGACCATCTCGTCGGCGCTGACCCACGCGGAAGCCGAGCGGCTCGCCGCGCGGATCGCTGAGCTCGAGCACGAGCGCAAACACCTCCTGGCCGTCATCGAGATCCTCAAAGAGGTGTCGGGGTCGCTGCACTTCATCGACATCCTGCAGGCGATCGCCCGCAAACTGGGCGAAGCGTTCGGGCTGGACCGCTGCTCGATCTTCCTCGGCGAAAAGGGCGGCAAGTCGGTGCGGCTCGTCGCGTCGTACGAAGATCCCACGATTCGCAACTACGTCGTCGACTTGGAGCGCTACCCGGAGCTGAAGAAGGCGATGCAGAGCGGCGAGACGGTGTTCATTCCCGACGCGGCGAACGACCCGAGCCTCAAGCACGTGAAGGGCGAGATGATCAACCGCCGCGTGAAATCGATCACGGTGGTGCCGATCACGTGGCGGTCGGTGGCCATCGGCGCGATCTTCCTCCGCACCTTCCGCGACGGTCCGACCTTTTCAGACGCAGACGTGCGATTCGTGCAGGTCGTCGCCTCACTCACCGCGCAGGCCCTCCGCAACGCGCATCGGTTCGAGCGGCTCGCCAAGCGGCAGCACGAGACCGGAGACCAGCTGAACCGCATGGAGCTGGAGCGCGTGGCCCTGTTCGCCTTCCTGCGCCGCCTGCTCGACCACTTCGGCGCGCGCGAGGGCGCGTGGGGCGAAGGCCTCCTGCCCAAGGCCAGCGCCGAAGAGATCGATCGTCTGGTGGGAGTCGCCATGGCGGTCATCCAGGAAGAAGCCAAGGGTCGGTGAAAGGCGCGGCGGCACGGGCCGCCGAGCTGCGGCGGATCCTCGATCGGGCGAGCAACGCCTACTACGTCCTCGACAAACCGGAGATCTCGGACGCCGAGTATGACCGGCTGTTCCGTGAGCTCCAGGCTCTCGAAGCCCGGCACCCGGAGCTTCGCACCCCCGATTCCCCCACGCTGCGCGTCGGCGCGGAGCCGGCGTCCGGATTCGAGAAGCACCGCCACCTCGTGCCGATGCTCTCCCTGGCGAACGCCTTCGACGAGGCGGAGCTGACCGACTGGGAGGAACGCAACGCACGGCTTGTGCCCGACGTGAAAGAGGCCGGCTACGAGCTCGAAGTGAAGATCGACGGCGCCGCCGTGTGCCTCACCTACGAAAACGGCCTGTTCGTCACCGGGGCGACGCGCGGCAATGGCGTCATCGGGGAAGACGTCACCGCCAATCTCCGCACCGTGCTCGATCTTCCCCTCCGCCTGCACGGCAAGGGGTGGCCCAAGAAGATGGAAGTGCGGGGGGAGGTCTACTTGTCGAAGAGCCAGTTCGAGCGCGTGAACCACGAACGGGAAAAGGCGGGCGAGGCGCTCTTCGCCAATCCGCGCAACGCCGCCGCGGGGGCCCTGCGCCAGCTCGACGCCAAGATCACGCGCGCCCGCGGTCTGCGCGTCTACTGTTTCCACGTCGAAGCGCCGGGACAGAAACTGCCCTTCGCCACGCAGCACGATCTGCTCGACCAGCTCGGCAAGTGGGGCTTCCCGGTCGAAGGGCACCACACGCGCGTCCCGAACCTCGGGCGGGCGCACCGGGAGGTCGCCAAGCTCGAGCAGGCGATCCCCGGCCTCGATTACGAAGCCGATGGCGTCGTGGTGAAGGTGGACAAACTCGCGCTACACGCGGAGCTGGGCACGCGCGGCGGCCAACGCGAGCCGCGCTGGGCGATCGCCCGCAAGTTCGCGCCCGAGGTGCAGGTCACGCACCTGCTCGACATTCGCATCAATGTCGGCCGCACCGGCGCGCTCAATCCTTATGCCGTACTCGAGCCCGTGGAGATCGGCGGCGTCACCGTCTCGACGGCGACCCTGCACAACGCGGACCTGATCGACGCGAAGGACATTCGCGTCGGCGACTGGGTCGAGGTGACGCGCGCCGGCGAAGTCATTCCCCAGGTGCTCGGCCCCGTGCGCGACCGGCGCACGGGCGACGAAAAGAAGTTCCGCATGCCGGAGAAGTGCCCGAGCTGCGGGTCGAAGGTCGAGCACCCGCAGGACGAGGTGATGACGTATTGCCCCAACGTCTCCTGCCCCGCCCGCGTCAAGGAAGGCATCGTGCACTTCGCGTCACGCAGCGCCATGGATATCCGCGGCCTCGGCTACGAGCGCGTGGGGGCGCTGCTCGACGCCAAGCTCATCGCCGACGTCGCGGACCTGTACGAGCTCACGACGATGCAGCTCCTCACGCTCGAGGGATTCGCGGAGAAATCGGCCCAGCAGCTGATCGACGCGATCGCCGCGTCGCAACAGCAGCCGCTGTCCGTGCTGCTACTGGCGCTCGGCATCCGGCACGTGGGCGCCCAGGGCGCGAAACTCCTGGCGCGGCACTTCGGCACGATGAGGGCGCTCGCCAAGGCGTCCGTCGATGAGGTCAACGAGATCCGCGGCATCGGGCCAGCCATCGCCGAGGCGGTCGTCGGGTTCTTCGCGGAGCCCCGGAACCACAAACTCATCGAACGGCTCGAGAAGTTCGGCGTGACGATGAAGGAGCCGGCCGCGGCGGCCAGCGGCGGACCGCTGGCGGGACAAACCTACGTCATCACCGGCACCCTCCCGACGCTGTCGCGCCCGCAGGCCAAGGAGAAGATCGAAGCCGCCGGCGGACACGTGACCGATAGCGTGTCGACGAAAACCACCGCCGTCGTCGTCGGCGCGGACCCCGGATCGAAGGCGGAGAAGGCAAAGGCACTCGGCATCGAGCAGATCAGCGAGAAAGAACTCTTGCGCCGCATACGCTCCGAAGCCTAAGTTGGCCTCCCATATGACACCTTCGGTCGTCCGGCAGCTCCACGCCAGCCTCCTGAGCCGCGCCCCCGATCAAGCGATAGCGATCCTGCAGGAAGCCGGCTATGCCGCGGGCGAGGGTCTGTACCGCGCGTTCGCGGCCGCGAACAATCCGTCCGACCTCGATGCCGACCTCTTCGCCGAGACGCTCTCCGAGTTCTTCACCAGCGGCGGCTGGGGCGCGCTGACGTTGAGCCCGGTGGGAATGGAGGCGCTCGCGCTCGATTCGAGCGACTGGGTGGAGGCCGAACCGGGCACGGCGCAAACGCCGATGTGCTTCTTTTCCGCGGGCATGCTGGCAGATTTTCTGGGCCGCATCTCGGACGAGCCGGTGTCGGTCATGGAGGTCGAATGCCGGAGCCGGGGCGATCAACGCTGCCGCTTCCTGTCGGCGACGCCCGACGTGCTGCAGCGGGTGTATGAGGCGATGACGGAGGGACGGACCTACGAGGAGGCGCTC
>Ga0134079_10000496_pt1 | contig 10397 bp, 9 predicted proteins | sample 15_taG_2_FD_119770 | JGI IMG/M metagenome (GOLD analysis project Ga0134079, IMG submission 119770) | Grasslands soil microbial communities from the Angelo Coastal Reserve, California, USA - 15_D_Rain_40cm_2_09182015 | ecosystem: Environmental > Terrestrial > Soil > Grasslands ...
CGCCGGGTAGCTATGTACGGAAGGGATAACCGCTGAAAGCATCTAAGCGGGAAGCCCACCCCAAGATTAGGTTTCCCTGGGGACTCGATCCCCCTAAAGGGCCCTCGTAGACTACGAGGTTGATAGGCTGGGTGTGGAAGTTCAGTAATGGACGAAGCTAACCAGTACTAATTGCCCGTGAGGCTTGACCATATAACACCCAAACGGTTTGTCGAATCGGTTGGGACTTGTGCGACGAAAGACGGATCAATCCAAATTGCGCGTCCGCCTCTTCATTCGAAGAGGAGAACGCAGACCGGTTTGCCTGGCGGCGATAGCGGACGGGAACCACCCGATCCCATTCCGAACTCGGAAGTGAAAACGTCTCGCGCCGATGGTAGTGTGGCGCCATGCCACGCGAGAGTAGGTTATCGCCAGGCTCTTAACGCGAACCCGGCTCATTTCGAGCCGGGTTTTTCTTGCGCCTTCTCTTTCCGATCACGCTTGCCTTTCAGACGTCGCGTGCTGTCGTAGGGGTCTCTGGCGCGGCCGACGCGGCGCCGTCCTTCTTCCGCGAGCGCCAAATCGGGCACGTTGAGCTTGTGCAGAACGTCGTCGGTTCGGGGCGCCGGGTCAGAGTCCCGCCCCTCGGTCTCGTGGTAGTCGACTTTCCACTCGAGCACGGCGTGGCCCCGTTCGTCTCTCCCGACGACCCAATCTTTTCTCGGAGTTTTGCGGCGTTCGGCCATCCCTGAGAACTCTGCTGTCCACGTCTCCATTCAGGAGACAAGTGCTCAAAAGCCTAGCAAGGGCGCCCCTTGTTTGGAACGCTGTTATGTAAAGTCTACGGCCTCGCGCGCGTGCCGGCAATTAGTAGCCGGCGAGCTCGAGGTATCCCTGGCCAGTCAACGGGCCTTCATCGGCTCGCCCGGTCACACGTACGGCGCCCTCCCAATACCGTACGGAAAGATTGATCTCTTGATCGCGGACGAGAGGCTCTATCGACAGCGTGAGGCCCTCCGCCGGTATCGAAACGCGCCACGAGACGGGGTAGCGCACGTGGGTGCGCTGACTGGTCCAAAACTCTGTTGGCTCGAACTCGACGTCCGCGCGACGAAGTCGCGTCGTCGTTCCGTCGGTCTCGACGAGTGAACCGCCGCTGTATGCGCCCGACTTGCCGTCGGTTTGCCGCAACCGGTACAGCATGAGCTCACGATCATCGGACAGCTGCACACCGAACCATTCCCAGCCGACCACGCCGGCACTCAGCGCGCTCGTGCTCCACTCACGGTCCATCCAAGCGGTGCCGCTGACGTCGGACTGAGCTCCGTCCACGCGCAGCGCACCGTGCACCGCGAGCCGCGGGAAGGAATAGTAGTAGGACGCGTTACCTGGCTCGGACCCCTTCGGATCGAGACCACGGTCGCCTTGGACCGCCACCGGCTTGAACGCCTCGACCTCGAGAGAGATGGCCATCCGTGCGTCTTGCGCCCGAAGCGTGAACCTTGCGTTGCGGGCGTCGGCCTCGCCGCTCGCGGACCAATCCTCGACCCAAACGCGGAAAGGCGTTGCCGTCGCGCCTCCGAGCCCGAGTGCTCCGCGCGCGAAACGCTCGGCCGCGATGAGATGTCCGTTCTGAACGTCGGTGATCGCGAAGTGCGCCATCCAGACTTGGCGCGCGGCCCACGCGGACATCCGCGGTTCGCCGCCGGGCGGAGCCAATGCGATCCGAAAGAACGTGAGCTCGAATCCGAAGTGTCTCCGGTCGGAGTCTTCGAGGTTACCCGTGAAGTACCACCACTCGTTCCTGAACTCGTCGTGACTGCCGTGATCGCGCGGAAAAACGAAGTCTCGCGGTTGCGTCGCGCGCGCGAATCCGTCTTCGGCCGGCCCGCCGAGGTATCTGAGTCCGGTCGGCGCTCCGCGCTCTTGGCCCGACCGGCTCGATGTCCCGGGTGCCGGCGATTCGGGCGAACCGGTTGGCCGACACGCTCCGAGACCGACAAGCAACAGCACGAGGACGCCGCGCATCATTCCTCCCTCAGCCCGCCAGCAAGTCCGATCCGGACCGCGCGAAACGCCGGATAGATTCCAGCGAGCAGCGCGGCGGACACCGCGAGCGCGAGACCAGCCGCGAGCGTTCCGGGCGCGGGAACGAAGTCCATGGTCCAGCCGAACGAACGTCGATTGATCACGTGCACGAGCAGCATCGCGAGCACGACGCCGATCGGCGCGGCGGCCAGGCCCGCGGCGGCGCCGAGGAGGCCCGTCTGAGTGAGCAGCGTTGCGACGAGCTCGCGCGGCGCGAAGCCGAGCGCGCGCAGAATCGCGAGCTCGCGGGTCCGTTCCAGCTCGATCGATAGCAGAGCGCTGAGCACGCCGAGGAACGCGACCGTCGCGGCCAAGATTCTGAGCACTTCCGTGATCTGGAACGTGCGATCGAAGATCTCGAGAGAGCCTTTCCGAATCGCGTCCGTCGAGCGCATGCGCGCCGCGTCCGGCGCGATGGCTCTGAGTCGCGCCTCGATCGCGGCCACCGAGACCCCGTGCTCGAGATAGATGCCGAGGCCGGTGATGCTCGAGTCGCGCCAATAACGCCGCGACCAATCGAGCCCGACGACGACCGAGTACGTTCCCGTATTGAAATCGCGGAACGTGCCGACGATCGGAAGCTGCTGCGCGCCCGCGGGCGTCGGGATCGCGAGCGACTCTCCGACCTTTAGGCCGCGCGCGAACGCGAGTCGCTCGGATACGACGACGCCACGCCCGGCCGCGACATCCGCGAGGGCAGCGGCCGGATCGGCGTCGACGATCTGCAGCCCCCACCCGTCGGGACCCGGCCGCGCCGCTCGAACCGCGATCTCGCCCGCCGGCGTCGGGACGAGCACGGTTCTCGTGAGCGCGACGCCGCGAACGCCTACGATCTGCCCGATCGACGCGAGCTCCGCCGTCGATAGCGCTCGTCCTTCGCCTTCGAACGCGACATAGAGATCGGCGGTCAACGTCGTCCCGAGCCAATCGTCGAGACTCGTGCGGAAGCTTCCGATCATCAGGCCCACGCCGTTGACCGTGGCGACCGCAACGGCGAGCGCTGCGGTCGCTACGCCGGTGCGGCTCAGGGACGCGCTCACGCCGCGTATCGCGAGCATGCCCGACAGGGGCAACCAACGGCGGGTCACTATCTCCAACGTCTTGGAGAGACACGCCGTCGCGGCCGGTACGAGCAGCGCGCAGGCCGCGAGCATTCCGAACAGCGCCCCGAACCCCGAATAGAGATCCGTCGGCCCGAGCGTCAGCGTCAACAGACTGCCCGCAAACAACGGGAGCGACCAGGCAGCCGCGAGGCCGACGCCCCGGCGCGTCGCGCGCTCGAGCCCGGCTCGTTGCATCACCGCGGCCGGCGCCGCACGCGCCGCGTCGATCGCCGGCTTCGCGCCCGCCAATAGCGTCCCGACGATTCCGAGGGCCGCGCCGCGAGCGTAGATCGCGGGCGACGGCGGTGCGGCGCTGACCGCGGCGCCGAAGTACAAGTCCCCGATCGTCCGCAGGACGACCTCGACGAGGCTCGTCGCAAGAATATGACCCAGCGCGAGGCCCAGCGCCGTCGCGCACAACCCGAGCGCGAGCGCTTCGATCAGCACGTAGCCCAAGACCGTTCGCCTCGTGAGCCCGAGAGCTCGCAAGACACCGATCGTCGAGCGCCTCTGCACGACCGCGAAAGACATGGTGCCGTAGATCAGGAAGGTCCCGACCACCAACGCGAGCAGGCCGAGCGCGCGCAGGTTGGTGCGAAACGCGGCTTCGAGCTCGCCGAACGACTTGTTCTCGGCGTCGGCGGGCACGAGCACCGTGCCGGGCGGCGGGTCGCGCGAAAGGTCGCTCGCTTGCGCCGGCGTGAGCTTCAGATCGATGCGGCTGATCCGGCCGGCGCGGCCTTCGAGCTCTTGGACGGTCGCGATGTCCGCAACGATCGGCGGCTCCTTCTGAGTATCGCGCGCGATCGGCGGCAGCGTTCCGAGGACTTCGACGGGCCGGTCGCGCCCGGCAACGGTCAGCGTGATTCGCGCGCCGGGCGCGACGCCGAGGTCGGCCGCGAGCGATTCGGGCAGCAGCACGGTGCCGGGCGTGCTGATGAGCCGAGCGAGGTCACTGCCCCGGCCCGGGACGAAGTCCGCGAAGCTGCGCACGCTAGACTCCTCGAGCGGATCGACGCCGAGCAGCGGGTAGCGGGCGCCCGGTTTGCCGGCAACACCGACCGCGAGCTCGATCACGGGCGCCGCGAGCGCGATCCCGCGCCGCAGCACGAGCTCCGCGTAGACGTTCTCGTCGAGATCGCCGCCGGCGGCGAGCAGTCGGTGCGTCGTCCCGCCACGGAGCGCGGCCGCGGACAGCTCGAACGCGCGCGCGGCGCTGTTCGTGGCGAGGTCGACGCCGACGTAGACGCCGACGCCGAGACTGATGCCCGCGAGCGCGAGCGCGAGCTGCCATGGATGCCGCGCGTAGAACCGGATCGCGGTCAGCGACAGCAATCGGTTCACGCGCCATCTTCCTCGATCTTGCCGTTGCGGATCGACAGCACCCGTTCAGCGAGCTCGGCCGCCTCGCGACTGTGCGTGGCCATGATCAAAGTGGTTTGCCTGCTTCGGCACGTCGTCTGCAGCAGCGTGAGCACGTGGCGCGCGGTTTCGAGATCGAGATTACCAGTCGGCTCGTCCGCTAGCACGAGCTTCGGCTCGTGGACGAGCGCGCGCGCGATCGCGACGCGCTGCTGCTCGCCACCGGAGATCTCTTCGGGAAATCGGGCGGCGCACGCGGCCACGTCGAGCTCCTCGAGCATAGCGCTGCTGCGTCGACGCGCGTCCTCACGGCGCACGCCGTTCAGCGCGAGCGGGAGCTCCACGTTCTCGTTCACGGTCAGCGTCGGGATCAGGTTGAAGAATTGGAAGACGAACCCGAGCGCGGATCTGCGTAGCCTCGCGCGTGCGGCCTCGGTCAAGCCGATGACGTCCCGGCCGGCGATTCGGATCGTGCCCGCGTCGGGCGACTCGAGCGCAGCGATCAGCTTGAGCAGCGTCGACTTGCCGGAACCGCTGCGGCCGAGCACGACCGCGAACTCACCCGATTCGATCGAGGCCGACGCGTCCGCGAACACGACCTGTGCGCCATAGCGCTTCGCGACGCCGTGCAGCTCGACCTTGCCCGTCGGGGCCGTGCTCATCGCGCGCGCGGAAGGTCGCGCTCGAATCGAGTGGCGGCGCGTTCGGCAACGTCCGCGACGCGGGCGGCAGTCGAACTCAACATCCGTTAGTACGGCAGCGCGCGCCGCTTGCCGCCCTCCGCGATGATCTCCCAGTCGCGCGCGATCGCCGCGGCGAGCAAACCGCTGTCGGGCGACACCGCGACGGCTTCGCTCACGGCCTCGAGCAAGGGCAAGTCGTGGCGAGAGTCGCCGTACGCGGTCGCGGTCTTGAGGTCCACGCCGATCTGCGCCGCGAGCTGCCGCGACAGGCCGAGCTTCGCGGCTCCGAACGGGTGCGTCTCGGGCGGCTGCGCGAGGTAGTGACCGTTACGCTCGCTGCAGAGCGTCGCGCAGACGTGACGCACGCCGAGCCGGCGTGCGAGCGCCTGGGCGATCGGATCGATCGTCCCGGTGAGCAGCACGACGGCGTCGCCGCGCAGCGAGTGCTGGCGCAGGCGTTGCACGACCGCGTCATCGAGGCGCGGCAGCAGCCGCGTCGCGACGAATTCCTCCGCGAGCGCCGCGACGTCCGCGCTGTCGAGCCCGCTCAAGTAAGCCTTGTTCTTCTTGATGGTGTGAATCCCGCCGGTGGGTAGGTAGCGGAGCATGAACAAGAGGAATGCGGCGATCTGCCGCGGGCCTTGCCGGCCGCGCGCGGCGAGGTAGCGCCAGAACATTCGTTCCGAGCTGCCGCGCACCAGCGTGCCGTCGACGTCGAAGATCGCGAGTCTCATTGCTTGGCTCCGGGCCGTCGCAGGATATCGTGCCTCTGCGCGTAGACGAACTCGACGATGACTGGGGCGCCGCGCGCGATGCAGAGCGCGACCGCGAGGTAGACGCAGAAATACGTGACCGCGCCGAGCGGCCAGTCGACGTAGCTCCAGAGCGACGGCAGCCAGTGCGGAAACGGATATCGGAGCGCGAGACCGGCGAAGGCCGTCGCCTTCACGGTGGCATACAACCCGCGCATGAATTTGCTCGCGACGATGAACTTGCCGATACGCGAGCGCATCAGCGCGAACGGCGCGACGCCGTGCGCGACCGCGTTGCTCGAGCGGATCGTGTCGACGACTACACCGCGCGCGATGAACACGATCGGCACGAAGATCGGCACGAGGCCGTTGTCGGCTGCGACGATCCATAGCGTGAGCTCGACGATCCGATCGCCGGCGATGTCGAACAGCGCACCGAACAGGCTCGTCTCGCCGCGTCTGCGCGCGACGTAGCCATCGAGGCCGTCAAGAACGAAGATCAAGATGATCAGCACGAAGCTCGCGAACTGCCACGGCGTCGGCGGCAGGTAGAAGAGCCAGACGACGACGAAGAGCAGCAGCAGGCGGCACAGCGTAACGAGATTCGCCATCGCGCGGATTATACGAACCGCGCGCGGACGCGGCACGGTGCGGGTCGGGGGCGCGCCTCAGCGCTCGAGTCGCCGCCACGGCAGGATCAGCGGCTCGCCTTCGTGCGTCATGACGATGGGCTCCACGCGATAATGGCGCTCGAGCGCGCGCGCGTTGAGCACGCGCTCGGGCCGATCGTCGTCGACCACCACGCCTTCGTCGAGCAGCAGCACCCGCGTGCAGAAGCGCGCGGCGAGTGAGAGGTCGTGGAGCACCGCGACGACGAGCGCGCCGCGCGCGTCGGGCGCAGCGGAAGCATCGGCATCGTCCGTCGCCTGTGGGGCGCTCGCGTACGCGCGGAGCATCGCCATCACCTGGAGCTGATGATACGGGTCCAGCATTGCGATCGGCTCGTCGACCAGCAGCACCGGCGCGCGCACCGCGAGCGCGCGCGCGAGGAGCACGCGCGCGCGCTCGCCGGTCGACAGACGGTCGACGCTGCGCTCGGCGAGCCCGGCGGTCTCCGTCTGCTCGAGCGCCCACGAAGTCGCGGCGCGGTCGGCGTCGCCCGGCGCGGCGCCGTACGCGCGATGCGGGAGTCGGCCGAGCGCGACGAGCTCGCGCGCGAGCAAGGGCCAATGCAAAGCGGGTGTCTGCGGCAAATACGCGATCGCGCGCGCGCGGACACGCGGCGCGAGCGAGTCGAGCGCGTCGCCGGACCAGGCGACGGTGCCGGAATGCGGCAGCAGACCCGCGAGCGCCTTGAGCAGGCTCGTCTTGCCGGCTCCATTCGGGCCGACGAGCGCGACGAGCTCGCCGCGCGCGAGCTCGACGGAGGTCGGCTTGAGCGCGACGCGCGCGCCGTAGGCGACCGAGACGTCGCGCGCGACGAGCGTCATCGCATGCCTCGCGTCAGTCATGCGGCACTCGCGGGGCGCGCGCGCACGATCAGGTTCAAGAAGAACGGCGCGCCGAGCAGCGCGGTCACGACGCCGAGCTTGAGCTCGGGGCCGGGCGGCATCAGCCGGATCGCGATGTCCGCGACCGCGGTGAGCGCCGCGCCGCCGAAGAAGCTAGGCACGAGCAACCGGCTCGGGTGATGGCCGACGCGGCCGCGCAAGAGATGCGGCACGACGAGGCCGACGAAGCCGACGACTCCGGTCACTGCGACCGCGCCGCCGACCGCGAGCGCCGTGCCGCCGATCACGAGCCACTGCGTGCGCCGCGCGTCGAACCCCAAGCTCGCGGCCGTCTCCTCGCCGAGCGTGAGCGCGTCGAGTCCGCGCGCGGCCGAGATCACGAGCAGCCAGCCGGGCAGCATCAGCGGCAACGCGAGCGCCACGTGGACGAGGCTGCGGTCGGCGAGCGAGCCGAGCATCCAGAACAGGATCTCTAGCGCCGCGTAGGGGCTCGGCGCGAAGTTCAATGCGAGCGACGTGAGCGCGGCCGCGAACGCGTTGATCGCGATGCCCGCGAGCACGATCGTGAGGAAATCGCCGCGCTTCCCCGCGAGCGCATACAGCGCCGCGAGCGCCGCGAGAGAGCCCACGACCGCCCCAGCCGGCAGCGCGAGGGAGTCCGCTCCCGCGAGCCCGAAGTAGAACACGAGCACCGCGCCGAACGCGGCGCCGCTCGACGCGCCGAGCAGGCCCGGCTCCGCGAGCGGATTGCGCAGCAGCCCCTGGAGCGCCGCGCCGCAGAGACCCAGCGTGCCGCCGACGAGCAGCGCGAGCAGCGTGCGCGGAAGGCGGATCTCGGTCAGCACGATCGACGCGATCTCGGGGCCGCCGAAGCCGAACGTCGGGCCGCTGCTGCTGCGGCCGATCACGAGCGACGTGGCCGCCGCCGCGAGCGCGAGCACGGCGAGCGCGCCGGACAAGTGCCACGCGCCGCGCGGCTCGCGCGAGGCCGGCGTCGCGACGCGCGCGAGCTCCGTCACGGCGCGGCCGCCCGCTCGAGCAGCGCGGCGGAGTCGAGGCTTTCGGGCAGCCCGCACGCCCAGTATGGCGCGGGCACCCAAGCCGTTCGGCCGGCCTCGCGCACTCGCCGCAGCGCGGGATGCGCGAGCGTTGCGTTCGCGAGCGACGACTGCGATGCGCGGTAGCCGGTCAGCACGATGAGCTCGGGCCGGCTCCGCAGCAGCGTCTCCATCGACAGGCTGCCCCAACGATCGAGGCCCTGCTCGGCCGCGACGTTGCGGACGCCCGCGAGCGTCATGATGTCGTCGGCGAGGGAGTGCTGGCCGACCGTGAAGCCTCCGGGCCGGACGACGACCGCGGCGGGCGCGTGCGCGGGGCGCGCGGCCGCGATGCGGTCTTCGCGCGCGCGCAGCTCGGCCGCGAGCGCGTCGCCGTGCTCCGGGCGGCCGATCGCGAACGCGACGCGCTTGAGGTTCGCCGCGATGTCGGCGACGGAGGTCTCGGGCTCGAGCTCGACGACCGGGTAGCCGAGCCGGGCGAGCAGCGCGCGCGTGAACGGGTTCGTGTACGCGCCAGCGATCACGACGTCCGGATGGAAGCGCAGCAGCTCCTCGGCCGTGCCGTAGTTCAGCGGATAACGCTTGGCCTGCGCGGCGAGCATCGACTCCTCGGGATCGGCCGCGAGCCAGCTCACGGTCAGGATCTGCTCGGGTGATGCGAGCGTGAGCACGAGCTGATCGGCGCAGAGGTTGATCGACGCGACCGAAGGCAGCGGCGAGGCGGGCGCGGCGCCGGGCGCGGACGTGACGAGCAGCGCGACCGCGACCGCGCGCACGGCGCTCGCGCGCCGAGCGAGCGAGCTCGGCCGCGAGTCTTCGGCGCGACGAGTCGCGCGCGAACGCGTTGCGCGTGGCGACCGAGAAGGCGGCGAGAGCGACAACGGCACCGACTCCGACTCCTGACGTTCGAGAGTTGGAGCCGAACGCGGCGACCAACTCGCTGACTCCGAGTTGTCGCCACGACGGATTCCCGCACCGCGCGCTGTCCCGGCGCTCGGAAGGACGACAGCGGCGGCAGGTCTCCTGGCTCACGGCTCGAGCGGCTTCGACTTGCCTTCCCGAGGATTTAAGCCTCAGTGGCCTTCGACGCGAAGCCTCGCCGTCTACAGTTGCGGGAACAGCCGCAGCTTCGACTGCGTTCCCTTTTTCAGCCCCGATGGGCACCGCCTGCGCGCCACCTTAGGAGCGTGCGGACACGTTTGCAAGCAGGGGGCATAGCGCTTTCCGCGCGTCGCGGCCGCGAAAAGCGCAACGTCCCCCGAGGCACGAGGCCGTTCCGCGTTATGCGACAATGCGCGCCTGCCACTACGGTCGCGCGGAGACCTGCCCTGATCAGCTATCGCGTTCGCCTCGCCGATCTCGACCGGCACCTGTTCGAGATCGAATGCCGAGTCGACGACCCCGCCCCCGAGCAACGCTTCTCGCTCCCGGCGTGGATCCCGGGCAGTTATCTGCTGCGCGAGTTCGCGCGCTTCGTCGTCGGGATCGAGGCGTCGTCCGCGGGTCAGTCGCTGCCCGTGGAGAAGGTCGAGAGCAGCGCGTGGGTCGTGCGCGGCGCGCACGCGCCGCTCACGCTCACGACGAAAGTCTACGCGCTCGACCAATCCGTGCGCGGCGCGTACCTCGATCGGCGCCGCGGCTATTTCAACGGGCCGTGTGTGTTCCTGCTGCCCGAGGGCCGCGACCAGGAGCGAATCGAGGTCGCGCTCGAGGCGCCGACGAACCCGATCTGCGAGGCGTGGCGCGTGGCGACCGCGCTCACGTGCGTCGACGCGAACGCGCAAGGGTTCGGCGTCTACGCCGCCGCCGACTATGACGAGCTGCTCGATCACCCGGTCGAGATCGGCGACTTCGAGAG
>Ga0134079_10000497_pt1 | contig 10388 bp, 8 predicted proteins | sample 15_taG_2_FD_119770 | JGI IMG/M metagenome (GOLD analysis project Ga0134079, IMG submission 119770) | Grasslands soil microbial communities from the Angelo Coastal Reserve, California, USA - 15_D_Rain_40cm_2_09182015 | ecosystem: Environmental > Terrestrial > Soil > Grasslands ...
CGGAGTGTGGAGATCACGCTCGCGTACACCTATCTGCACACGCGGGTATTGGAATCGGGCTCCGGCAGCGACCCGGACGGTCTATTCGTGCCTGGCAAGCCGCTGATTCGCCGTCCCGCCCATACGTTGCGGCCGCAGGTCATGGTCCGGCTCGGGAGCGCCACGCGTGTGACGTTTGGTGCGCGCTGGGTGGGGAAGCGCGACGATCTCGATTTCAGCCGGCCTATTGGTGCGCGGCGGGTGTCGCAGGATCCCTACACTCGGGTCAACGTGTCTGCGGAGTATACATTGCATCGCACAGCGCTCCTGGGCACCGTCGACAACCTGTTCAACGATCAGAGTCAGGAGATTCCCGGGTATCGGCCGCGCGGTCGCGCCGTGCTCCTTGGGCTGCGGGTGGTGCTCAATTAGCTTCCGGGTTCCGAGTCCCTCTGTTGGAGGCAGTTCGATGCGCCGGTCTCTGTTGGTACCGCTCCTGCTTTTCGCGACGCCACTCGCCTCGCAGGCTCCTCATATCACGCCGGCGGGCGATCCCTCGGTGCGCAACGATACGATCTACAAGCTCGCCGTGAATCCCGCCGACTATGCGGATGACGACTACGTCTATCTGCTCGACGATGGCGTGATCCGGTTCGAAGCAGACGGGCGGAGCAGCCGCACCTATCGTCAGGTCGTGCAGATTCTGAATCAGGACGGCGCCGAAGCGTGGGGCGAGCAGAGTTTCTCGTACTCGAGCGGCTCCGAGAAGCTCACGGTCAACTGGATCCGCGTGGTCAAGCCGACCGGCGAAGTCATCAGCGCGCAGCCCGCGCACGAGCAGGAATCGCTCGCGCCCGTCGCGTTCGATGCGCCGGTGTATTCCGATCAGAAGGTGCGTCGGGTGACGCTGAGCGGCGTCGCACCGGGGACGCTGGTCGATTGGAGCTACACCGTCGAGCGCGTGAAGCCGCTCGTGCCGGGCGATTACTACACCGGCTGGCGCGTGACGACGGGACTGCTGACCCGGCGCTCGCGCCTGATCGTGGATGTGCCCGCGACGGTCAACCCGCGTATTCACGAAGCGAATGTCCACTTCAAGCGGTTGGATCAGGAGGGCCGTGGCCGCCGCGTCTATACCTGGGCGACCAAAGAAGTGCAAAAGCTGCGCGGCGAGCCATTCGCCGCGTCGCCCAACACGCTCTCGGTGCATATCGACGTCTCATCTCCGCTGAACTGGGGCGATCTCGCGCGTTGGTATGCCAAGCTGTCCACCGGACGCTATGCGCTGAGTCCCGCCCTCGAGACGCAGCTTGCCGAGCGTGTGAAGGATGCGCATACGCTCGAAGACTCGATTCGCGCGGCGCATCGCTGGGTGTCGCAGGATTTCCGCTACGTTTCGCTGTCGCTGGGCATCGGCGGATACTTGCCGCGTCTGCCGGCGCAGGTGCTCGAGACGCGCTACGGCGACTGCAAGGACAAGGCGACCCTGTTCATCGCGCTGGCCCGCCGCATGGGCCTGAAAGCCTATCCCGTGCTGTTGAGCGCGAGCGGCGGCGCCGATTCGACGCTGCCGACGGTGCAGCAATTCGATCATATGATTGCGGCGGTGGACCGGCCGGCGCGCCTCGGCGGCCGCATCTATCTCGATCTGACCTCGGATCTGACGCCGTATGGCGAGCTGCCGCCGGCGGAAGAGGGTTCGTTCGCGCTGGTCGTGCATGACGACGGTACGTACGAGGGCATCACGCTGCCCGAGAGCGCGCCGGGGGCGAACCGCGCCGAGACGCGGATCGTCGGAGAGCTCAACGCCGACGGAAATTTCGCGGGACATTACAGCGAGTCGAAGACCGGCGGCCTGCAGTACTCGCTGCGGAGCGCGTACGCCCGCGTCTTCAGCAAGGACGAGTTGAGCCGGCTCACGCAGGCGCTCGCGAACGGTGTGTTCTCGGGCGCATCGGGCGACAGCCTGAAGCTGTTCGACGGGCGCGACCTCCAGGCGACGCCGAGCGTCAGCCTGGCGGTGCACGATGCCCCCGTGCTGTCGAGCGGCGGCGGTACGCGCATCTTCACACTGCCCACCGCGCTGCCGAACTTCGAGTCACTCGGCCTCGCGTCGCAGCTCGAACGCCGGAAGCCGCGCCTCTATCCGATCGATATCGGCGAGGTGATCGGCCCGATCGAGACGGTGTCGGAGCTGCGGATGACGCTGCCGGCGGGCTGGCAGGCGGAGCTGCCCCAGAACCTCACCGAGACCAGTGAGTTCGGGACCTACAGCGCCCAGTACGCGCAGAACGGTCGGGAGCTGCAGGTCACGCGGCGCATGACGGGCGCCCGCGGAACGGCGCCGCCGGACCGCATCGATGCGCTGATCGGCTGGCTCCGGGCGATCTCCAAGGACGACGTCAAATTCATCGTGCTGAAGCCCGGTCAATAGTCTCGCTGCTGCCCAGCGCGACGGAGATCGTGTGTGCGCTCGGTCTCGAGGATCGCCTCGTCGGGATCTCGCACAGCTGTGATTATCCGCCGAGCATCAACCATCTGCCAAGACTCACCCGACCGCGCCGTGATCTCACCGGCCTGTCGAGTGGCGAGATCGACGCCGCGGTGCGTGCTGCGCTGCACGAGGACGGTAGCGTCTACGAGATCTATGTGGCCGCGATTCGAGCGCTCGAACCGGATCTCGTCCTGACGCAGGGGATATGTGACGTGTGCGCGGTGCCGGAGAGCCAGGTGCTCACGCTCGTCGAGCCGATTCGAGTCCTTTCACTCGATGCGCATGATCTCTCTGCGATCTTCGAGAGCATCCGGGCCGTCGGCATCGTCACCGGAGTCGGCGAGCGCGCCGAACGGCTGATCGCCGAGATGCAGCGCCGCATCGATGCGGTGCGCGCCAAAGTCGCGGGGCGCCCCAGGCCGCGCGTCATCGCGCTCGAGTGGCTCGATCCGCCGTACATGCCCGGGCATTGGGTACCTGAGCTCGTGGACCTCGCGGGCGGCGAGTTGCTCGCCGGCACGACCCGCAAACCATCGTACCGAATGGACTGGTCGGACCTGAAATCGCTCAGTCCGGACGTGCTGTTGATCATGCCCTGCGGCTTCGATCTCGCTGCGACTCAGCGCGAAGCGGCGCGCCATCGCCTCGATCTGCGAGCGGTGGGCGGACGCGTGCAGCTCTTCGACGCGTCCGCATACTTCAGCCGATCGGGTCCGCGAGTCGTGGAAGGCCTCGAAATCCTCGCATCAGCGCTGCATCCTGGTTAGTCTGCCGCCGTCCCTTCGCCGCCGTTTCACCTCGCCGCCGTCTTTTTCGCCGCCGTATATTTCCACCGTGAGTCTTGTCTCCACACCCGCCATCGTCCTCCGTACGTACCGCTACAGCGAGACGTCCAAGATCGTCCGGCTCGCGACGCGCGATTACGGCGTGCAGAGCGCAATCGCCAAAGGCGTCCTGCGCCCGCGCAGCCCGTTCGGCGCCGCGCTCGAAACGTTGAGTGAGGGCGTCGCGCAGCTCTACCACAAGGAAACGCGCGAGCTGCAGACCCTCGCCGCGTTTGACGTCGTGCAGCTGCGGCGCGACCTGGCCTGTGATCTCGGCCGCTTCGCCGGGGCCGAGGCGCTGTGCGAAGTCATGTTGAAGATGGCGCCGCCCGCGCCCCTGCCCGCCGCCTATGAAACATTCACGCTTGGTCTCGATGCGCTCGTGCACGCGACGCCGGCACAGACCGACGCGGTCGCCGTGCGCTGGCTCTGGCTGCTGGTCGGCGTGCTCGGCTTTGCGCCGCAGCTCGATTCGTGCGTGCGCGACGGGAATTCGCCCGCTTCCAATGGAACCGTCGCGTTCAGTCTGGCCGAGGGCGGGGTGCTGTGCGCCACGTGCGCGGGCCCGCAGCCGCCGACCAAGCTGCCGCCGCAGGCCTATCGCGATCTGGTCGCCTTGAACAGCGCAGCGGCGGAGCTCCCCACGCTGGATGCCGCCCATGCCGCGGCGCACCGCCGGCTCGTCGCGCGCTTCATCCGGCACCATATGGATGAAACCGGACGGAACGGGCGAGAGCCCAGGGCCACCGCCATCGATATCTGGGAGCGCCGCGCGTGGGCGCCAACCGCCTAGTCGTCGGCACCGCCGGGCACATCGATCACGGCAAGACCGCGCTGGTGAAGGCGCTGACCGGCGTCGACACCGATCGCTGGGAAGAAGAAAAGCGGCGTGGCATCACGATCGATCTCGGATTCGCCCCGCTCGCGCTGCCCGGTGATATCCAGGCGAGCATCGTGGATGTCCCGGGTCACGAAGGCTTCGTCAAGAACATGCTCGCCGGCGCGACCGGCATAGATGTCGCACTCCTCGTCATCGCCGCCGACGAAGGCATCATGCCGCAGACGGAGGAGCATCTCGCAATCGTCGAGCTGCTGGGGGTACGCCGCGGCATTCCGGTGCTGACCAAGCGGGATCTCGTCGACGAGGAGTGGCTCGCGCTGGTGCGGACCGAGGTGGCGCAACGACTCGAGCGCAGTCGTGTCCGCTGGGCTGCGCCCATCGCGGTCAGCGCGCTTAAATCAGAGGGTTTGGAGGAGCTGAAAAAGGCGTTGGTGGAGGTCGTCGAAGGTTTACAAGATAGACCTGAGGACGATCTCTTCCGTCTTCCGATCGATCGCGTGTTTGCGCTGCCCGGGGCTGGGACCGTCGTGACCGGATCGACCTGGAGCGGCGCAGTCGCCGCGGGGGACATGGTGCGACTGCTTCCGCTCGATCGCGACGTCCGCGTGCGCTCGATCCAGGTGCACGGCCATGCGGCGGACCAGGCAGGACCCGGCCGGCGCACGGCGCTCGCGCTCGTGGGCGTGGACAAGACAGAGCTTGCACGCGGCCACGTGGCCGTGACCGGGCCGGGATGGGCCGCGACGAGCATCCTGGACGTCTCGCTGGAAGTACTGCCCACGCTCCGGAAACCGCTGGCGGTCCGCACGCGAATTCGCGTTCATCTTGGCACCGCGGAGGTCCTGGGACGACTCGCGCAGATCAGGGAAATCGCCCCGGGCCAAACCGGCCTCGCCCGTCTACTCCTGGAACGGCCGATTGTCGCACGCGCGGGCGATCGATTCGTCATTCGCAGCTTCTCGCCCGTGACGACGATCGGCGGCGGCATCGTCCTCGACCCCTATCCACCCAAGCGGCCGCGCGTGTCCGAGCGTGGCCTGGCGGCGACCCAACCAGCCGGCGAGCGGCTCGGGCGATTCGTGGATGAGGCAGGCCTCGCCGGGGTGCACGTCTCCGTTCTGCCCGTCCGGCTCGGCATCCGTCCCGCTGACGGGACCAATACGATCGCCGCGGCGGGAAAAGGCGTCCTCTCCGCAGGAGATGTATTGGTGCCCCGACGCGCAATCGCAGAAGAAATCGAAAGGCTTACCGTTCTGGTGGCGGAGCATCACGAGCAGCATCCGCTGGATCCGGGTCTCTCGCTGCAGGCACTTCGCGCCGGCGTCAACGCTCCCTCCGAAGTGCTGGACCTGCTCGTTGAGCACGGGGCGAAGAAGCAGGCGTGGGAGCCGGTGGAGGGCGGCGCATTCGTACGCAGGCCGGGCTGGCAAGCGGCGCTGCGCGAGCGGGCCGGGGATGCCGGCGGGCGCCTGGCCCAGCGACTGGCCGAAGCGCGTTGGCAGTTGCCGACGGTCTCGGAGTTGCAGAAAGAGTTCTCCGATCCGTCCGTACCGGCGTTGCTCGCGCACCTCGCCCGCGAAGGATCGGTCGAGCGTGTGGATCAGGAGCGCTATGCGCTGAAACAGGCGCTGGAGGAGTTTCGGCGGGCGGTGGAGGAGACCTTGCGGGAGCTCGGCGAGGCGACACCCGCGCAGTTTCGCGACCGGCTGGGGTTGACGCGCAAGTACTTGATCCCGCTGCTCGAGTGGGCGGATAGGCGCGGCATAACGAGTCGGAAGGGCGATACCAGGGTTTTACGTGCTTGACAGTGCAGTGGCGGTTCCTAGCTTTTCGTCTAGCGGTATTAACCTTTGCGCCCTGTACCAACCAAGGAGAGCGGTCTAACGCATCTTTACGTCTGCAGAGGAGTTGGTGAGATGAAGCTGTACGCCTGGGCAGTGCTGTTCGCGGGGCTCGGGCTGCTAGCGGGAGGAGGCGGAGTTCTGGGGCAATCGCCCGCGCCGCCGCTGGTGGAGCTGAGGCAGAACTACCCGAACCCGTTTAACCCGGCGACCACGATCCCGTTCACGCTGAGCGGCGATCTGTTTGCAAATGGTCACCGGCCAAGGGTTTCGCTGAAGATCTACAACGTGCTCGCGCAGCTCGTGGCCGTACCTATCCTCCAGGGTACGGGCGAGAAGTTGCAGGATCTCGAGCTCACATGCACGCCGTCGGCATCGGAGCCGTGCGCGTTCAGTGCCTATTGGAACGGCAACGTCCTGGACACCGATAAAGAGGCGTCGTCCGGCGTGTACATCTACCAGCTGGTGGTGGATGGGCGCAGGTTCACGAAGAAGATGATCATTATGAAGTAGGGCGGCGAAGAAAAGCGGCGGCGATAACAACGGCGGCGAGGGGGCGGCGTAAACCCTTCGCCGCCGTCTCTTTCGCCGCCATGTCTTTTTGGCATCTTCTCGGGGCACGCAGGTTGCTTGGAGAGGGCACATGATCCAGCCAGACAGACTAACAGTCAAAGCTGCTGAAGCTCTGCAGCAAGCCGCGGCATTAGCCCGTCTCAAAGGCAATCCGGTCGTCAACGACGCTCATCTCTTCTCCGCACTGCTGCAGCAGGAAGAGGGCATCGTCGTGCCGCTGCTGCAGAAGGCGGGACTGAACGTCACGCAGCTGCAGGCCGAGACGGAGCGCGAGATCGAGCGGTTCCCCAAGCAGTCGGGCGGCGCCGATGCGACGCTTTCGCGCGAGCTCTCGCGCGTGCTCGACCGCGCCGACGCGGATGCGAAGGGGCTCGGCGACGCGTACGTCTCGACCGAGCATATCCTGCTCGCGCTCGCCGAGGAGAAGGGCACGACCGCGCGTGAGCTGCTCTCGGCCGCCGGCGTGGAGCGCAAGGATCTCCTCGCGGCGCTGGAGGGGGTGCGCGGCGCGCATCGCGTCACCGACCAGGAGCCCGAGAACAAGTATCAGGCGCTCCAGCGCTTCACCCGCGATCTCACCGACGTCGCACGCAAAGGCAGACTCGATCCGGTGATCGGCCGTGACGAGGAAATTCGCCGAGTGATGCAGGTGCTCTCCCGCCGCACCAAGAACAACCCGGTGCTGATCGGTGAGCCCGGCGTTGGGAAGACGGCGATCGTCGAAGGGTTGGCGCAGCGCATCGTCAACGGCGACGTCCCCGATTCGCTCAAGAACAAGCATCTCATCGCGCTCGACATCGGCGCGCTGGTCGCGGGCACGAAGTACCGCGGCGAGTTCGAGGAGCGGCTCAAGTCCGTGCTGAAGGAAATCACCACGACTGAGGGCCGCTACATCGTGTTCATCGACGAGATGCACACGCTCGTGGGCGCGGGCAAGGCGGAAGGCTCGATGGATGCGTCGAACATGCTGAAGCCGGCGCTGGCGCGCGGCGAGCTGCACGTCGTGGGTGCGACGACGCTCGACGAATACCGCAAGCACATCGAGAAGGACGCGGCGCTCGAACGCCGCTTCCAGCAGGTCTATGTCGGCGAGCCGTCGGTCGAAGACACGATCGCGATCCTGCGCGGCCTCAAGGAGAAGTACGAAGTGCACCATGGCATTCGCATCACCGACAGCGCCTTGGTCGCCGCCGCGACGCTTTCGAATCGCTACATCACCGAGCGCTTCCTGCCCGACAAGGCGATCGACCTGATCGACGAAGCGGCGGCGCGGTTGCGCATTGCCATCGATTCGATGCCGCAGGAGATCGACGAGGTCGAGCGCAAGATCGTGCAGCTCGAGATCGAGCGGCAGGCGCTGGCCAAGGAGAAGGACAAGGCCTCGAAGGAGCGCCGCGAGAAGATCGAGCAGGAGCTTGCGGGACTGCGTGAGCGGTCGAATGCGATGAAGGCGCAGTGGACCGCCGAAAAGGAGGCGATCCAGAAGATCCGGGCGAAGAAGGCCGAGCTCGAGCAGATCAAGGTCGAAGCCGAGCAGGCGACTCGGCGCGGCGATTTGCAGAAGGCTGCCGAGATCAGCTACGGGCGCATGCCGGCGATCGAGAAGGAGATCCAGGCGCTCGAGAAGCGTCTCGCCGAAATCCAGAAGAAGGGGAAATACCTCAAGGAAGAAGTCGACTCCGAGGACATCGCCGAGATCGTGTCGAAGTGGACCGGGATCCCGGTGACCAAGATGCTGGAGTCGGAGAAGGAGCGGTTGCTGAAGCTCGAGGACGAGCTGGGCCGCCGCGTGATCGGGCAGCGCGAGGCGCTTGCCGCCGTGGCGAACGCGGTGCGTCGCGCGCGCGCGGGACTCCAGGACCCCAATCGCCCGACCGGCTCGTTCATCTTTCTCGGCCCCACGGGCGTCGGCAAGACAGAGACCGCGCGGGCGCTCGCCGAGTTTTTGTTCGACGACGAGCACGCGCTGGTGCGGCTCGATATGTCGGAGTACATGGAGAAGCACGCGGTCGCGCGTATGATCGGCGCGCCGCCGGGATACGTCGGCTATGAAGAGGGCGGGCAGCTCACCGAAGCGGTGCGGCGCCGGCCGTACTCCGTTGTGTTGTTCGACGAGATCGAGAAAGCGCACCCGGATGTCTTCAACGTGTTGCTGCAGATTCTGGACGACGGCCGTCTGACCGATTCGCAGGGCCGCACGGTCGACTTCCGGAACACCGTGCTGATCATGACGTCGAACATCGGCTCGCAGTATTTGATCGAGGCGAGCACGGGCGGTGTCGCGTGGGAACAGGCCGAGACCAAGGTGACGGAGCTGCTCCGGCAGTCGTTCAAGCCGGAGTTTCTGAACCGGGTGGACGACATCATCATCTTCCGGCCGCTGTCGCACGAGGACATCGCGCAGATCGTCGACATTCAGATCAAGCGCGTCGAGAAGCTGCTTGCGGATCGCAAGCTGACGATTGAAATCACGCCGGCCGCCAAGCAGCTGATCGTGGCCGAGGGCTACGACCCGGTGTACGGAGCTCGGCCCCTGAAGCGCGCGATTCAGCGGCTGCTCCAGAATCCGCTCGCGGTGTCGGTGCTGGAAGGGCAGTACGGGGAGGGCGATCGCATCAAGGCGGATCGCACGAAAGACGGCAACTCGCTGGTGTTCGAGAAGGCGCGGGAGCCGGAACACGTGCGCGGTACGCGGTGAGCGGTGCGCGGGAAGGCTGACGAGCTGGGTATGCTAGCCGCGCTGGACGAGGCGCGGCTTGCCGCTTCCAAGGACGAAGTGCCGATCGGGGCCGTGGTCACCCGTCACGGCGAAATCGTCGCGCGGGCGCACAACGAGACTGTCGCGCGCCGGAACCCCACCTATCACGCCGAGTTTCTGGCGATCGAACGGGCGCTCGAGGCGCTGGAGACCGATCGCCCGACGGAGTGCACGCTGTATGTCACGATCGAGCCGTGCGCGCAGTGCGCGGGAGCGATTGTCCTGGCCAAAGTCGGGACCCTGGTGTTTGGGGCGTACGACGCGAAGGCGGGCATGTGCGGGTCGTTAGGCGATTTAGTGCGGCATCCGCGGCTCAATCATCGCGTCGACGTGCGGGGCGGAATCGAAACCGAAGCGTGCGCGGAGCTGGTGAGAGCGTTTTTTTTGGCTAAACGCGCGCTCGATTGATTATCTGCCGGGCCGAGCGTATGCTGATCTTGTCGCCGGATTCTCCAGGGAGCTCGGATGCCGGTGACGGCGAGACTGTCCAGAAAATTCTACGAACGGTTCGGGGACGACCTCACGAACGAGCTCGTGGAGTGGTTCAACCAGGTGGATACCACATACCGCAGCGAGTTCCGCGACCTGTTTGACGTAAACTTCGCGCGCTTCGACGCGAAGCTCGAGCAGCGTATCGCCGAGCTGCGCGCCGAGCTGCATACGGGCCTAGGCGAGCTGCGCGCCGAGCTGCGTACAGAGCTAGGCGAGCTGCGCGCCGAGCTGCATACCGAACTAGGCGAGCTGCGCGGCGACCTGACGGGCAAGGTGGTCGGGTTACGTGCCGAGCTGGAATCGAAGCTCAGCGCATTCGAGACGCGCATAGTGCGCTGGATGTTTCTCTTCTGGGTGGGGACGGTCGGGACCCTAATCGCCCTGCTGAAGCTCTAGTTCTCTAGAGGTTTGACCTATTGACGTAGCGAGGCGGTCGCTTCGCTCAGGCCCTCAGGCGCCGCGCTGCTCAGGAAATTCTTCGCAGCGCTGCGCACCTGAGGGACTGCGCAGCTAGCGCCGGTTCACGGTGATCGCCGTGCCGTCGCCGCCTTTCTTGTTAGGGCGTGCTGATGCGGACATGGTCGAA
>Ga0134079_10000499_pt1 | contig 10381 bp, 17 predicted proteins | sample 15_taG_2_FD_119770 | JGI IMG/M metagenome (GOLD analysis project Ga0134079, IMG submission 119770) | Grasslands soil microbial communities from the Angelo Coastal Reserve, California, USA - 15_D_Rain_40cm_2_09182015 | ecosystem: Environmental > Terrestrial > Soil > Grasslands ...
CCGCGTCGGTCAATCTATGGGAGAAGACCCTGGCGGGCCGACAGGTGTCGAGCCCTGAAGAGCAGGCCAAGACCGACCAGTTCCTGGCCCAGGTGCACGAGGCCTACGCCCAGCGGGACTGCGGGTAAGGTTGACGGCGTGTACATCGGCATCGGCACCGTCATCCTCGTCCTGCTGATCCTGCTCATCCTCTGGCTGATCTTCGGACGATGACCGCCAACCCGGTCTCGTGGCTGCGGTGGCTCGTCACACACGAGCCCGCCCTCTTCGTCGCGGCGTGCGGCGTAGTCGCCATGCTGCTCGTGAAGCTCGGGCTCGACGTCAGCGGCCCCGAGTTAGCCGCAGCGTTGACCGCAATCCTCGGCGTCGGTGTCGTCACCCGCCAGCTCGTCACCCCGTACCCGCCCAAACGGTTCATAGGGAAGCCCGGTGGGCGGTCGCGGCCGGTCATCCCCGACCGCCTCGAACCGCCCGAGCCGTTGCAGTAGCTAGCGCTTACGGGACTTCTTCGAGGTGTGGCCCGCCGCTTGGTCGCGGATCCGAGCCGCCGCCTTCGCCTTCGCCTTCGTAGCCGAGTGGCCTACCTTCTTCTGGCCGCCACTAGCCGTCTTCTGGACGATGTCGTAGCCGCCACCCTTGCGTTGCGACTTGTGCGCGCTCGTCGGCATGCGCCTCAGGTTATACGCACCGGCACCGCTGCGAGATAGGAGGGCCAGGTGTCAGCGTCCCGAGCACGGTCGTCCTCGGCTAGCGCCTCGAGCACCCCGGGACGGACCCGCAACGTCATCGCACCACGCCGCCCTGACATCGCAGCGTCAACTAGCCGTTCGTACTCGCCCGGCTCGAGGATCTCTCGGAACGTTGACTCGAGGGCTACATAGGTCGGCGGACCGTCAGGGTGGTCAGCGTTCCCCGCGCAACACGAGGTGCCGAGCGTCGTCCGCCAGTGCCGCCCGAGCACCCCCGCCTTCGACATAGTCAACGGGTAGAGCTTGCAGCACAGCGGACGGTCGGCACCGAGACGGCACCCCGTCGGTCCCAGGGCGGCGCAGGCACCGTCGGGGCCAGGATCCACGCGGGCGGGCCAGTACGTGCCGCCACGGGCGTAACAGCACCCGCCGTGGCACCGCTCGGTGATGCCGCGCAGGGTGCAGTCGTGGCGGTGCGTCATCCAGCCGAGCGCTACCCGGATGACCGGAGCTTCCTCAAAGAGGGTCACGTGCCACCCTAGGTTGGGTGGGAGGCCAGCGACGGCTACTACCCTGCCGCCGACCCCCCGTCCTCGCCGCAGCGGTATCGCTTCGCCCCAGGTGCCCTGCTCCACGTGATCGTATTCGGGTAGGCCCTAGAGAGCTTGGACTACGGTTCGGCTCGACGGGCAGTCTACAGACACCCGTGCCGTCTGTCTACTAGGAGTCGATCGTGGCGCTAGACCCAACCATCGCCGCTCAGCTTGACGCCATAGCGTCAGGCCTCTTTGCGGCGTCCCGAGCGCTGATCGACCTCCGCGCCACCCTCGACCCACCACCACCACCACCACCACCACCGCCGCCGACGTCGACCCAGATCGCCATCGGGTCGATCAAGTACATCCGGGTAGACGCCACCACCTGCCGAGCCGACTACACCCTCACCGGCACCCTCGAGCGGGCCACCCGCCTCGCCGTCCAGGTCGTCGCCACCCCCGCAGCGAGCTGGTGGCAAGAGTTCCCCGCACCAACGGCGCTCAGCGGATCGGTCACCTTCAAGGTCCCCGGCACCGCAGGCGGCCTCGCACACTTCCACATTTGGGACAACGGCACCACCCCCGCACCGCACTGGGTGATCGCCGGTAACGTGCCGTTCGCTGCCAACCCACCCGGGCCACCACCGCCACCTCCGCCGCCACCACCGCCCGGCACGGACCGCCTCGGTTTCGCTCTAGACGCCCGGAGCCAGCCGGTGTTCGCGCTCGACGGCAAACCGACCGTCCTCCTCGGCGCCTCGGCGAGCGGTCAGCACGGCTACTGGGGCGGCGGCCTCAAGGCGGCCGGGCACAGCGGATCCTGGGCAGGGTGGGGCTGGAACATGGTCCGAGTCTTCGAACAGGACCCCGGGGGTGGCGAGTGCTCTAGCTGTCCCGACGCCAACAATCCAGAGACGACCGCCCAGATCGTCGACGAGTACACCCGGGCGGGGATCGTCGTCGTCCTCGACTACCACCAGTTTGACTTCGGCCGAGAGTACGGTCCGGCCCAGCGGGACAAGATGATCGCCCGGTGGACACCCTGGGCTCAGCAGTTCGGGACCAACCCCCTCGTCATCTTCGAGCTGGCCAACGAACCCGAGGCCACGTTCCACGGCTACGACCACGGAGCACGCAACGACGACGAAGCTCGCCTCATGATGTACGACCGCTGGCTCGCAGCCTTCGGGCCTGTCATAGACGCGATCCGTGCCACCGGCGCCCGCAACCTGATAATGGTCGATGACTGCCAGGCGGGCCAGGGTGCCGACAACTACTGGACGGTCGCACCCGCTACGGGCTCAGCGACGATCGCCGTCGGACGCCAGCTCGTCGACCGCGACCCGCTCCACCGTGTCTGCTTCAGCTTCCACGGATATGACGAGTGGGGGTGGGGCGGCCCCGGCGAAGAACACTCGGACTGCTCGACCCGCTACACCGACGCCCAGCGCGACGCCCGTCTCGTCGACTACGTGACCCGCTGTTACGCCGCGACCGGTGTCCCGCTCTACTGCGGCGAGTTCGGGTGGCGGATCGGGGACTCGCCGCTGACCGGGTCCGGGTACCACTGGCCCTTCACGACCTGCGGCTCGAGGACGCTGCGAGGCCAGCAGTGCGTCACCCGGGCCGGGCGGGCGCTCAGCCTCAGCACAGCCGAGTGGATCGGCTTCCAGATGACCATGAACGGCAACAACGGCTTCGATCACACCCGGCTGACAGCGTGCGGCCAGGACTACGACGCATACTGCCTAGCTATGCGGAACGGTCCGCTCGCCACCACCGAGCTACCGCCCACCAGCGCCGCCCAGAGCGCCCCAGGATCGGACACGGACACGGCGGCGCGCACACCGTACGGGCTACGTGCCGACGACCCCGTAGGCGCCCTGCGGATGGCACGCCCCGAACGGAACGCTCGACCGATCTGGACGAACGCCGCCGGGCTGACCTACCACCCCTGGCTCGCCTAGACGCGCAGGTGCCCCGACCAGGGAAGCTCGGCCGGGGCACCTTTGCAGACGAAGCTGCCCACCACGGCAGCCGACCCACCGAACGGCACAGGAGACCGCGCTGGGTACTGGGTCAGCGTACCGCGGATCGGGCGGCGAGCGCTAGACCCTAGGCGGGCCGTAGGCCGGTCACCTGGTCGGCGGTCAGCCGCTCGACCGTCTGTGTTACCGGATTGACCCAGGCGACCACGGCGCCGTCGAGGGTGGCGACGTCGGCGCGGAGTCCGACGAGGCGGACGTCGGGGTGCGACCAGATCAGGGTGTGCGCGACCCCGCCACCGGGGATCGACGCTACCGCTAGGAGGCGGGGGTCGAGGGTGCTCATCACCACCCCTTGGCCTGGTTGGTGCCGGGGACCACGTTGACGAGTTGGTGACCGGTCCAGCAGCGCTCCCGACCGTTCCAGGCGGTGTAGACCTTCGTGCCGTTGGTGCGGGTGACCTTCAGCGTCCGGCGGTAGTCGGTAAAGCGGCGGACCTGCGAGCCGACCGTAATCGGGTCGGCGTAGTAGTCGGTGACTTCGGTGGTGGTGGTGGTGGTGGGTGCTTGTGTCATGTGCACCAATGTACGCCCGACCGGCGCGTCTGTCAACGTCCTAGGACGAAGAACCTTCGTCCAGTCCGAGCGCTGAGCGGGTCGCCTTCAGCGTCCCATAGGTCTCGGTCATACGGCCCGACGGCGCATACATGATCGCCTCGCCGAAGCCTCCGGTGTTCGGGTCGAGCGTCACCGCCACCCACGACTCGTCCACGCCGCCGTGCTTGCTGATCCGCACGAACTGGTTGTGTGACTCGTCCACGCTTAGGCCAGCGGCGTCAGCGTCATCTAGAAGCTTGCGTACGGCTGGTGTCATAAGCGGGAATGGTAGTGCCCCACCACCCCGACAGCGGACGTGAGCCGAGATGGTGGGGCACCGTGGGGGGACCTAGCCAGCGTAGGCAGCGACACAAGGAGAGCCTCGAGCCGAGATCGGTTGGAGTTACGGGTTCCCGCCGGACCCGGGACTGACCTTCTAGCGCCAGCGCACTTATACGCTAGATCTCGGAGGCGACCGCGGTGATGAGCCGGAAGCGCTCGACGGCGGTCAGCGCCTCCCGGTTCGCCTCGACCCACCTGACGATGTCCGCCACGTCAAGAGAGTCGGCGAGGGCAGCGGCGAGGGAGGCGAGGCGCACCTCAAACTGCTGACGCCCCGTCTGGGCAGGCACGACCCCCCAGGGCAGGTCGGGCGCCGGCTCGGGCACGGCCGAGAGGCGTACGTCGGGCTCGATGACGCCGCGACGCCCCGCCCGGATGCCGTAGTGCTCCGTCATCTTGTCCTTCACGCGAGCCGAGCACGTCGACCGATCGAGGCACCGGCCGAGCACCTCGTTCATCTCGGGCGACCCGTCGACCCCCATGAGGTCAAGGAAGAAGCGCATCGCCTTGCGGCTCGGGACAAACTTGCCGGCCTCGATGCCGTTGATAAACGAGGGGGTGTAGCCGGACCGGTCAGCGAGGCGGGCAGTCGACCAGCCGACACCTCGGCGCTGAGCCTTGAGAAACTCCGACACGAGGCGGAGGTCCTCCTCGGGCGACGGAGCACTATGGATACTCATCATGGTCTGCCTTTCGGTGGTGGTGTTCGTCTAGGTGCCAAGGTAGCGGAAGCCAGCACGTCTGTCAACGTCCTCGCTGGATCAAAGTCTCGCACGATGCCACCTTGGCTCTCTAAGGTGGCCCCCATGGGGCGAGAGACCGTGCAGAACGTAGTCGGCAGTTTCCGCTGGTCACGACCGGTACACCCGTTCCTGGCGGGGATGGGGTCGACTCTTGACCTCGGCGCCCAGATGGCCCGTGTCTTGTTCCGAGGCCCCCGTCTCGGCCCGGGCGGTGAGTATCGGGCGCTTCGACGGGACTATGACGCCATCGCTGCTGATCTAGGTGCGGCGGTGTCCGACGACCCACAGGAGGTCGCCCGCCTCGAGGAACGGTACACACTTCGCCTCGTAGACGGGGTCGAGGTCCACGCCGCCGACGGACGCCTCGACGTGACGGGCATACGGCACGCCAGCGTCGAGGAGCTCGGTGCCGCTGATCCTCCACATAGGTGCGTACGTGTCTAGGCGGTGCGTAGGGTCCGCCCCTACGACGACCCCCACGACCCTAGGCGGAGCGAGGTGACGGGCGACCTGGCGAGCACAGAGGCCGGCGAGGACGCCGCATAGGCTCATGCCCGAGCCGACGGGGACGACGACCCGCTCGCAGGGGACGTCGAGGGCCTCTGCCTGGTGTGACGTTTCTTCGACCGCCACGTCCGTCTCCATGCCAAACGGCACGTAGAGCCAGTCGGGGTAGGCGGCGGCGTCGCGTTGAGCCCTCGAGATGATGACGCTGTTGTACCCCGGCTTGTGGCGACACACCTCCGCGCCGGCTGACATCGCCGCGTCAAGCTCGGGGGTCGTAGCACCGGTCGGCACGTGCACCCGGCAGGCGAGGCCTAGGTGCGCGGCGACCGCTGACACGATCGACACCTGCGGGCTATGCCTCGAACCGGCGGTGATGAGGCCAACGGCGCCCGTAGCGACGGCACGCTCGCCGTACCGCTGACACGTCCGCACCTTCCCGCCGTACCGGCCTGCGTAGGAGTAGAGGTCGTCGCGCTTGAGCCAGACGTCGCCGTGCCGCTCGACCGGGGTGTAGAACCCGTCGACCCCCACCCCGGGCAGAGTGAGGGTGGGGGTCGACGTCCCTAGGGTGTCAGTCCTCCGTGACACCGTGCTCGTCGTTGTCGGTCGTCGGCTCGGGAGCCGTCTCGGTCGGGGTCGGGGTGGTGCTGCGGGCTAGGCGCTCAGCCCTCCGCTGCTCGGCGGTGGCGAGGCCCTGGGCGATCCCCGTGTTCGGGTTGGCGGCGGCCCGACGGGTGTCCATGCACTTAGTGCACTCCTGGGTCCGCTCGGCCCCACCCTTCACGGTCGGGAAGAAGCTCTTGACCGGCTTGTGCTCGCCGCATGCCCCGACACAGGTAAACCCGTCCGGGTGGTCAGCGGCCACGAAGGTCCGCTTGGCGTTCTTGCGGTTGGTCGGGTTGCGGCCAGCGTCGTGCTCAGCCGCGGTCGGGGTAGCGATGCTCATAGGGTTAGATGCCTCCTGGGCGTTGGTGTTGCGGTCGGCGTCGTGGGCGGCGCGGCTCCGCTCGAGGATGCTCGCCAGCTCGACTGCGGGCTCGGGATCGACCGGCTCGCTGAGGTCGTCAGCGGGGGCCTCGTAGCGGAGGTCGGGGCGGGTCGTCATGTAGGCACCCACCGCGAGCGTCTCGAGTTCGGGGCGACCGTCGCGGCTGTGCCCGTCGTAGGCACCGAGCGCCTTCAGCACCGCGACGATGGCGGGGCGGGTGGCGTCCCCGACGGTTGTGTTCAGTTGGCCTATGGACACGCAGGCATCGAAGCTTGCGGTGAGGGCCTCGCCAGTCGAGATCGAGTGCTGGGTGATTGCGTTGGTGGACATCGTCTGCCTTGCCTTCCGTGGTGGTGGGTCCTTCGTGCTGAGGACCAAGGTAGTCGGCCCCGCCTCGTCTGTCAACGCCTGAGACGAAGATTCCGAGGATTACTTGATACGGGCGAACTTGTCCTTGTACGCCGAGGGTCGGTCGTAGGCGCCGTCCACGCTCGGGCCGTCATCGCCGCCGGTGTTGTCGGGCGCCCAGCAGCCACCCCAGACGAGGTCGGCTTCGGTGCTCGCCTTGGCCGTGTCGGACCACGCGGCCAGCGCGGCGACCTGTTCGCGGCACCCAGCGCACATGTCATCACCCAGCGCCGGCGCGCCGATGTCGTTGCGCCGAGGTGTGCCGCCACAATGCCAGCAGAAGACACATTCGGCCGCGCTGTCGCGCCATAACAGCACCTCGCCGAGTGTGTACGTCGTCACCGCTTCGGCCAGCTCCGTCGCTCGCTTCCATGAGATCTCGCCGTCGACGAAATCCTGCCACCAGGAGAGGTCGCCGATGTGGGCGATCCACTGGGTTGGGTGGTGCACATAGTCGTCGATGTCGAACGGCGGGGTCAGCGCCCGGTCGATGTCGGCTAACGCCAGATCAGCGTCGTGGAGATACTTGTCTCGTGCGGTGCGTTCGGTGTCCATCGTGTTCTCCTGTCGTGGTGGGTTCGTCTAGATCGCTATGGCCAGCGTAGGCCGCTCAGCCGTGAAACTCTTCGCCGCACACTCCGCACATGACCGGCCCGAGCGCCATCTCTTCGGCGTGCATCAGCATCGAGCGGCACCCGCACTTGTAGGTCGAGCGGCGGCGCTGCGGGGCAGCAGGCGGACGGGTAACTACCGGGCCGGGGTCGGACGTGCGACGGGGGTCGGACGGATCCTCGGGGTGCGCTAGGTGGGCTCCGCCGATCACCGCGACCGTCGTCGCCAGCGCCGCTAGCTCCTCGCCCCAGAGCACCCGCCCGAAGTCGCTCAGCGTCACGTCGCTGTACCCGAGGTCCTCATTCGCCCGCTCGTGGGCGTACTCGAGGCCGAAGGTCTCGGCGTTCTTGCGGAAGGTCCCGTTGTGGTAGCGGCGCTGCCGCGTGGTGTCCTTCTCGCCCTTGACCCAGGCCATGACGTGCGCCGCCTCGTGGAGGAGGGTGGTCAGCGTCACGTCAGCCCCGGCACCGAGCGTCTCGCCGGCGATGAAGATTTCGTGCACCTTGCCCTCGGCTCGGCGTGCCTCCCACAGTTCGGGGATGAAGGAGCCCATGCGGAGGTAGCCGCGGGGCGCCCCGATCTGGGCGGAGCCGGTCACGATCTGCACGTAAGGGAGGTCGACGTCGGCGTAGGTCTTGGCGAAGCGCCGCACCTTCGTCCACGCCTGCTCGAGGATGGCGATGGTGGCGGAGCCGGTACCGGCGTTGCGGATCGTGCGGAGGTTGCGAGCGGAGCGGCTAGTGGACATCGGGTCTTGCCTCCCGTGGTGGGTCCTTGCGTCTGACACCAACGTAGCGTCCGGGCCGGTGTCTGTCAACGTCAGCGGCGCCGTAAGTGTCAGGTTCTTTCTTAGGCCACGGCGTTGACAGACAGTCGTGAGGGGACTACATTGGTGTTCATGACGAACCCCACCACCCCGCTCCCCGACTGGGCCGCCGAGGTCCACACCGCCTACCTCGCCCGCCGCACGTACGAGGCCGAAATCAGGCGCATCCGCGCCAAGGCTGCTCGCGAGCGCCTCGCTGCCTGGCGAGCGCTGCGGCCCTACTAGTCGGCGGCGTCCTCCCCCCCGGGGGGAACGAGGGGGAGGACCCTCGCCGCGAGGGTGCTAGGCGGCTCGCTGCCTGTCATCGCCTCGAGCACCTCCTCTAGGGCGAAGCGGAACGTCCGGGATAGCGGTACCCGGGCCGCACGTGCCCGGCCGAGCAGGTCCTCGGGCACGTACAGCGTGACGTTCACACGTCCGACGCTACCCCGTCAGCCACTCGTCCTGACACCGCTATGTCAGGCGTGTCTGCATGACACGCTCAGCCCAGGCCTTGCGCCCGGCCGGCGAGTACGCCCAGTCCCGGAACTCGTCTATCGACATAGCGCCCTTGTGCACGTTGCACCACCGGCACGCCGTCACACCGTTCGCCTTCACCGTGTCGCCACCGTCAGCCCAAGCGGTGTAGTGGTCGCACTGGTAGTCGTCCCAACAGCCGAGGGCGCCCTGGGGACAATCAGCCTGGAAGTGGACCGTGGCTGGGCAGTAGGCGCAGCGAGCACCGTCCCGACGCAGGATCTCCTTGCGCATCTCTGCCGTGAACAGTCGCGGTCCGCGGCGGAGAGCACCCGGCTTGATCCGACGGCGGAGCCGGTGCCACATGTATGGGACGACCACGACGACGGATCCGATGAAGCCGAGCGGCCCGAGCAGGAGGGTCAGCACCGCCACCCAGACGAGGGCGCCTACCGTCAGCACTCGGCGGGCTCGGTGGCGACGGTGCCGAGGCGAGCCTCGCGGCGGATCTCGGAGAGCTTGACCGCATAGACACCGGCGAGGGCGACGACCGCGAAGACCATCCAGATTGCGTAGGCGAGTAGCTGCGTCATGGGCACCAATGTACGCCGCTCGGTAGCGTCTGTCAACGTCCACGAGGTCGCGAGCGCGAACGAGTGTTTCGTCGATCCATCACCAGTCGCCTCGGATGAACACCTGCTGGGCGTCGACAAGAGACAGCTGGCCGGCGCACAACTGGCGGTGGACACGGTCTTCAATCACGTCTTTGGCGTGGGCGCCGTGCGGGCCGTTCCACGGCTCGGGGAACAGGTTGCGGGTGTCGGAGAGCGCGCCGCCGACGCTGATCGGGATCAGATGGTCGAGCTCGAACTTCGATGAGCCGGAGACGCCGTAGGCGGCCATCCGTTCCCGTTTGACCGTTGTTAGGTTGGGGCGCTGCTTGTCCGACCAGCCGGGCTGGCAAACCGTCGCCGACAGGGTGTCCTGTCTGACCGCCGGGTTCGTCGCGCCGGGCGTACACGCCGGGTCGGGGTAGGTGGCGGCGACGAGGTAACAGGAGTGCGGGGCGGCGGTCTGGGTTGGCGCGGCTGGCGCGGCGGTGGTTGTCGCGCCGCAGCCGATGAGACCGGCGACGAGGAGGACAGCGGCGAGGCGGGCGACGACGATCACGGCAGCATCCTGCGGAGCGGGCTCATCGCGGGGTCTCCTTGTCGTGGATGACGACGTTGAGGCCGGCTGCCTGCGCCTTGCGGACACAGTCCCAGGTGCCTCGGCTATCAGCAGCGGGGAAGGCGAGGACGGTGACGTCCCATCCTGCGGCCTGTAGGGCGGCAGCGACCTGGACCATGTAGCCGTTGCGGGTGGGGCCTGTTGCGTATCCGCCCCAGTGGTCGTCTGGCCAGGTGAGCCGACCACTGCCGGTCTGACTGGCGTACGTCCGTGCGTGGAAGTCGGCGCCGTCTGCTCCGCCTTCGATGATGAGGTTGGGGTCGATTGCCATGATGGCGTCGACGATGGGGTGGAGGTCTGACCAGTGGCGTGACCCAGTGACCAGCACTGCTCTCATCGCGGGTCCAAGATCCAGCGGCGCAGCACCTCGACGCGCCCGACGAGTTCGTGGACCGCGTCGAAGATGTCGACGTGTTCGTGGACCATCCTCGCGATCGTGTCCGCCTGCCTCGAGATCTCGTC
>Ga0134079_10000502_pt1 | contig 10359 bp, 8 predicted proteins | sample 15_taG_2_FD_119770 | JGI IMG/M metagenome (GOLD analysis project Ga0134079, IMG submission 119770) | Grasslands soil microbial communities from the Angelo Coastal Reserve, California, USA - 15_D_Rain_40cm_2_09182015 | ecosystem: Environmental > Terrestrial > Soil > Grasslands ...
GTGCAGCTCGTCTTCCATGCGGAGCAGCCGCGCGGTCTCGGCTTCCTGCAGCCGGGTGACCGGGATGCCGGTCCAGCGGGACACGATGAACGCGACGCCTTCTTCGCTGATGGTGGGCCGGCGGGTCTGGCGCTCGCGCTCCCACTCCTCCTGCTTGCGGCGGATCTCCGCCTGGAGCTCGCGCTCCGAGTCCCGCAGCGACGCGGCCTTCTCGAAGTTCTGGTCGCGCACGGCCGCTTCCTTGTCGCCGTTGATCCCTTCGAGCTTGTCCTTCAGCTCGGCGACTTCGGGCGGCGGCACCTGGGCCGCGAGCCGGGCGCGCGCGCCCGCTTCGTCGATCACGTCGATCGCTTTGTCGGGCAGGAAGCGGTCGGTGATGTAGCGCTCCGACAGCTTGGCCGCTTCGACGAGCGTGTCGTCGGGAATGATGACGCGGTGGTGATCTTCATACCGCTTCCGCAGGCCCTTGAGGATCTCGATCGTCTCGTCCACGGTCGGCGGATCGACGATCACCGTCTGGAACCGCCGCTCGAGCGCGCCATCCTTCTCGATGTACTTGCGGTACTCGTTCAACGTGGACGCGCCCACGCACTGCAGCTCGCCGCGCGCGAGCGCGGGCTTCAGCATGTTGGACGCGTCGACCGCGCCCTCGGCGGCGCCCGCGCCGACGAGCGTGTGCAGCTCGTCGATGAACAGAATGATGTTCTTGTTCTGCGCGATCTCGTTGATGACCGCTTTGAGCCGCTCCTCGAACTGGCCGCGGTACTTGGTGCCGGCGATGACGGCGGCCATGTCGAGCGAGAGGACGCGATGATCTTTGAGCGCGTCGGGGCACTGCCCGCCCGAGATCAGCTGGGCCAGGCCTTCGACGATCGCCGTCTTGCCGACGCCCGGCTCCCCGATCAGGACCGGATTGTTCTTCTTGCGGCGCGACAGGATCTCCATCACGCGCTCGATTTCCTTCTGGCGCCCGATCGTCGGGTCGAGCGCGCCTTCGGCGGCCAGCTGCGTGAGATCGCGGCAGAAGTGGTCGAGTGCCGGCGTCTTCGATTTCTTCTCGCTCTTGGGAGGCGTCGGCTGCGCGCCGGTGCCGCCGCCCGCGGGCGTCTGCGGCATCTCGCTGCCGAGCAGCCGCAGCGTCTCCGCGCGCGCCTGCTCGAGGTTCACGCCCGCGTCGGTCAACACCTGCGCGGCGATGCCCTTCTCTTCGCGCAGCAACCCGAGCAGCAGGTGCTCGGTGCCGACATAGGAATGATTGAGCTCGCGCGCTTCGCTCATCGCCAGCTCGAGCACCTTCTTGGCGCGCGACGTGTATGGCAGATCCGGCCCGGCGGCGGCCGCGGCCTTGCCCTTCTTCACCGTCTCCTCGATCTTCTGCTGAATCTCCTCGAGATCGACGTTGAGATTGGTCAGGACCGCTGCGGCGACGCCTTCGCCCTCGCGGATCAAGCCGAGCAGGATGTGCTCAGTGCCGACGTACTCGTGATGCAGACGGGCCGCCTCTTCGCGGGCCATCTGCAGAACTTTCCGAACTCGATCCGTGAAATTGTAGCCGTTCATCTATCTTGAACTCACCCTTTCGCCTTCAGCTGGACTCCGCTTCGAGCAGGCGCCGCACAAACGCAGCGCGGACCGTGGGCAACTCCCGGTCGCCGGCCGACCGTCCGTCCATCGCCGCCAGGTGCGCAGGTTGCGTGTAGATCAGCAGCTTGTTGAGCGTATACACCCCCGGCCCTGGAAGCAGCTTCAGACTCATACCCAACCGCACGCCGCTCAGCAGATTCATCGTCTCTTCAAATGACAGGCGCCGTGCATGCTTCAGCAATCCATAGGCCCGCCATGTCTTGTCTTCCACTTCCTCGGGCGCCGTTCTCAACAGCACGTCCCGTGCCTGCTCCTCATATTCGACAACCTGCCGCACGATCTTCCCGAGGTGATCGATCAACTCGTCTTCTGTCTTCCCCAAGGTCGTTTGGTTGGACAACTGGAAGAAATTTCCGACTACTTCACTGCCTTCCCCGTACAAGCCCCGAAAGGTTAACCCTACCTGCGAAAGTCCCTGCAGAACTTTGTTGATTTCCTTGGTCAAAACAAGGCCCGGCAAATGGATAAGCACACTCGCGCGCAGCCCGGTGCCGGCATTCGTGGGACAAGACGTAAGATAGCCAAATTCAGGATGAAAGGCGAAAGGAACGAGCTTCCCGAGCTCGGCATCCACTGCTTCGACAGCGGCGTAGGCATCTTCCAAATCGAACCCCGACCACATGCCGTGCAACCGCAGATGGTCCTCTTCATTTACCATGACACCAACCTGGTCCTGCACGAGCAGCGCCGCACCAGGGCGCGCACGCGCCTCGCGCTCCAGCCCCGCCAACTCCTTGCTGACGAGATGGCGTTCGTGTAGCAACTGCCGTTCTGACCGTTCCATTTGATCGAGGCGGAATACCACCGCGTTCGCCAGATGTTCGGTGGCCCCGGCGGCTTCGCTCACCCGTTCCAGAACGGCGGTCCGATCGGCGTCCTTGGCCCGCTGGCTGAAGGGCACGCCGCGGACGTTCCGCGCCAGCCGGATCCGGGTCGAGAGGACGATGGTGGACTTCGGGCCGGACGCATCCAGCCAGCGCATCCCCCCGTCGGGCAGCAGCGAGAGATCCATTATTCGAGCACCCGGATGCGGTCGCGCAACTCGGCGGCCAGTTCGAAGTTTTCGCCCTCCACGGCCCGGCGGAGCTGCGCTTTCAGCTCGAGCAGCCGGCCGCGCGGATCGTCATCGGCACCTTCCGGTCCGGTCCCTGCCACCTGGTAACGCTTGCCTACGTGCTGGCTGGAGCCGTGCAGCCGGCGAAGCAGATCGCGCAGGTGCGCATCGAACGAGACATAGCACTCGTCGCATCCCAGCCGGCCCGAGTCCCGGAAGTCGCGGAGCGTGCTGCCGCACGCGGGGCAGCGCACGCCGTCGCCGGCCGCGGGAACGAGCGCCCCTGGAGCGCCGGCCTTCACCACCGCGCCCAGGAAATTGCCGAGGGGACTCTTCAGCACGGCGCCGCCGGTCTCGACGCCTTTCTGCTGGGCGCACTGCTCGCACAGGTGGAGCGTGACTTTGGAGTCATGCTCGACCTGGGTGAGGTTGATGATGGCGTCGCGCTCTTTGCAGTTATCGCACAGCATCAGGGAATCGCATCGACCGAGCTCACTGTCGTGAGACGGCCGTCCTCCAGTAACAGGATCCGGTCCGCCCGTCCCGCCAACTGCCGGTTATGGGTGACCACGACCACCGCCGTTTCGTATTCCCGCGCCAGGCGGAAAAAGATCTCGTGCAGCCGCTCGGCGTTCGCATGGTCCAGGTTGCCCGACGGCTCGTCCGCCAGCACCACGCTCGGATCGTGGACGAGCGCGCGCGCGACCGCGCAGCGCTGCTGCTCGCCGCCCGACAGCTCGGCGGGACGATGGCTCATGCGACCCGCGAGCCCGACCTCGGACAGCACTTCCTCGGCCCGCGAGCGCGCCTTGCGCGGCGACGTCCCGCCGATCAGGAGCGGCATCATGACGTTTTCCAACGCTGAAAACTCGCGCAACAGATGATGAAACTGGAACACGAATCCCAGTTTTCGGTTCCTGATCTCCGCCGCACCCCGCGCGTCGAGGTCGGCGTAGCGAGACCCATCCAGCCAGACGTCCCCGGTCGTCGGACTGTCGAGCGCGCCCAGCAGATGCAGCAGGGTGCTCTTCCCCGCCCCCGACGCGCCGACGATCGCCACGAACTCGCCGCGGCGCACCTCCATGTCGACGCCCCGGAGGATCTCGAGGAGATGTCCGTCGCCGCCCGCGAACACGCGGCGAATCGCCTTGGCCGCAAGCAGCGCATTCATTCGTATCGGATCGCGCTCACCGGGTCGAGCCGCGCCGCCTGCGAGCTGGGATACAGCGGCGCGAGCGTGGCAATCACAAGGCTCGCGCCGACGACCACCAGGGCATCCAGGGGATTATTGAGAACCGGCAGATGATCGATGAAGTAGATCGAAGGATCGATCGGAATCAGATGCCCGTTGTTCACGATCGTGCCGCCGATGATTCCCAGGACCGCCCCGAGCGCCGTCCCGACGAGTCCGATGAAAATGCCCTGGATGAGAAACACGCGCCGGATGCGCGTGCGCTGCATCCCCATCGCCATGAGGATGCCGATCTCGCGCGTCTTGTCGCGCACGACCATCGTCAGCGTCCCGACGACGTTGAACGCCGCCACGACACAGATCAGGAACACCACCAAGCCCATCGCGAGCTTCTCGAGCTTGAGCGCCGAGAACAGCGAGCGGTTCTGCAGCTGCCAATCGAGCGCGCGGTAGGGATAGCCGAGCGTCGCTTCGATCTGTTGGCCGGCGAGCGTCGCCTGCTCGGGATGGGCGAGTCGTACCTCGATCCCCGTCACGGCGCTGCCGAGACCCGCGAAATCCTGCGCCGCCTGGCGGGGCATGAGGACGTAGCTGTTGTCGTAATCGTACATCCCCGTTTCGAACGTTCCGGTCACCTCGTAGCGCCGATACTTCGGGATGAAGGCCCCCAGGCTGCGATTGAATTGCGAACCGGCGGGCGCCACCATCGTGATGACGGTGCCGGGATAGGCCGAGAGCTTGCTCGCGAGCCGGGTGCCGATCGCGACGCCGCCTTCCACGTTGGGCTGCGTGGTTCGGAACGTCAGGTCGCCCTTGGTGAAGTACCGCGGCAGACTGGTCACGGCGCGCGAGCCGGTGTCGGCTTCGATGCCGATTACCATCACGCCCTCGGCGTAATCGTGGCCCGCGGAAATGAGACCCTGCGTCATGACGAACGGCGCGGCGGCGACGACCCCGGGACTGCGCTTGACCTTCGTGAGCGCCTGCGGCCAGTCATCGACCCGCAACCCCTCGCCGTACGTCAGGATGCGCAGGTGCGGATTGACCACCAGAATCTTCTCGCGCAGGTCGTTCTGCATGCCGTTCATCACGCCGAGCACGATGACAAGCGCCATGACGCCGATCGTGACTCCGCCCACCGCGATGACGGTGATGAGCGACAGCAGCCGCGAGGAGCGGCGGCTGCGGAGGTATCGCATCGCGACGCGCAGGTCGAGCCGCGAGGGCCAGTTCGTCACCAGCACGAACAGCGCCGCGCCGGTCGCGACGAGGAGCAGAACCTTCAGCACCACCAAGACGACCGGCATCACTCGGGCCTGAGCATCGGGAACAGGATGACGTCGCGGATGTTGGCCTGGTCGGCCAGGATCATGGTCAGCCGATCCACACCCATGCCTACCCCGCCGGCGGGCGGCATGCCGTACTCAAGCGCGCGCACGAAGTCTTCATCGAGCTGCTGTGCTTCGGCATCGCCGGCCGCCCTGAATACGGCCTGCTGCTCGAAGCGGCGCCGCTGCTCGTCGGGATCGTTCAACTCGCTGAACGCGTTGGCGAGCTCGCGTTGCTGCACGAAGAGCTCCCAGCGCTCGACTCTCGTCGGATCGCCGCGCTTGGGCTTCGCGAGCGGGGACAGGGCGAGCGGGTAATCCATCACGAACGTCGGCTGCACGAGCTTGGGCTCGACCGTCGCCTTGAACACCTCGTCCACCAGCTTCGCGCCGTTCAGTTTCTCGAACTCCGCAGACGGGACGTTGTGGCGCTTGAGGACGGCCCGAAGCTCGGCGTCGTTCGCCGTGGTGAGATCCACGCCGGCGTGCTCGCGCACGAGCGCATAGTAGTCCTTCCGCGCGAACGGACGCTCGAAGGAGAGTGTGGCCCCGTGGCGCTCGAGCACGAGCGTGCCGAAGAGCTGCCGGACAATCGTCGCCAGCATCTCCTCGGTCAGGTCCGCCACGTCGTTGTAATCCGCGTACGCCTGGTACCACTCCGCCATCGTGAATTCCGGATTGTGAAATCGCGACAGCCCCTCGTTGCGGAAGTCGTGGCCGATCTCGTATACCCGCTCGAGCCCGCCGACGAGGCAGCGCTTCAAATACAGCTCATCGGCGATGCGCAGGTAGAAGGTCGCATCCAGCGCCTCCCAATGCGTCTTGAACGGAACCGCGGCGGCGCCGCCGTACAGCGGCTGCAGCACCGGCGTTTCCACTTCCCAATACCCTTTGGCATCGAGGAAAGCCCGGATGCCTTGCACGATCCGGGTCCGTAACCGGAAGACGTCTCGGACTTCCGGATGCACGGCCAGATCGGCGTAGCGCTGGCGGTAGCGAAGCTCCGGGTCGGACAGCTCGCCATGTTTGACGCCGCTCGCGTCTTCCTTGCCCAGCGGGAGCGGCCGGAGCGCCTTGGCGAGCAGCGTCATCCGACCCACACGGATGGTGATCTCGCCGGTCCGCGTCTTCATCAATCGGCCTTCGACGCCGACGTGATCGCCGAGGTCCAGCAGGTCGAGCAGCTGGTAGGCGTCGCCGATCTCATCGCCCTTGAAGTAGAGCTGGATCCTGCCGCTCGCGTCCTCGAGATGCGCGAACGTGGTCTTGCCGTGCGGACGGAGCGCGACGAGCCGCCCGGCCAGGGTGTACGTCGCCGGATCGTCGTCGTGCTGGTACGCCTCGAGCGCCTGCTTGGCTGTCGCGCTGCGCTCGAACCGGTACGCGAACGGCGCGATGCCGCGCTCGACCAGCGCTTTCAGCTTGTCGCGACGTGCCGCTTCGACAAAGCTCCGCTCCGTCCCCGCCATCAGGCCGCTTTGCTCCCGAATCGCTTGAGGAATGCTTCGATGAACGGATCGAGATCGCCGTCCATCACTTTGTGCACGTCACTGACTTTCAGCTCGGTGCGGTGGTCGTTCACCATCGTGTAGGGCTGGAACACGTAAGAGCGGATCTGATTGCCCCACGCGATGTCGGTCTTCTGCTTATCGACTTCGGCTTTCTTCGCTTCGCGCTCGGCGACCGCGCGCTCATACAACCGCGCCTTGAGCATCTTCATCGCCGTCGCCTTGTTCTTGCCCTGGCTGCGCTCCTGCTGACAGGATACCACGATGCCCGTCGGGAGGTGCGTGATCCGCACCGCAGACGACGTTTTGTTGACGTGTTGCCCACCTTTGCCGGAAGCGCGGAACACGTCGATGCGCAAATCGTCGTCGTTGATCTCGATCTCGATTTCGTCGTCCACTTCCGGATACACGAAGACCGACGCGAACGAGGTGTGGCGGCGCGACTGCGAATCGAACGGAGAGATGCGCACGAGACGGTGCACGCCCTTCTCCGCCCTGAGGAGACCAAACGCATACTGTCCCCGGATCTCGATCTCGGCGGATTTGATCCCCGCCTCTTCGCCCGGGAGGAGGTCGAGGACGTTGATGACAAAGCCGTGACGCTCGGCCCAGCGCGTGTACATGCGCACGAGCATCTCGGCCCAGTCCTGCGACTCGGTGCCGCCGGCTCCCGGATGAATGGTGAGCAGCGCGTCGCGCGCGTCGTCCGGACCCTGCAGCATGTTCTGCATCTCGAGCGACTCGAGCCGGCCGGCGATTGCCTCCGCCTCCGTTTCGAGCTGGCGCTGCATGGCGAGATCGATATGGGATTCGGCTTCGAGCAGCTCGTTGAGCTCGCGCCCCTCATCGACGCGCTTCTTCAGCGCGTGATAGGGCTCGAGCCAACCCTTCAGCGATTTGACTTCCGCGACGGTCTGGCGCGCCCGCTCGGAATCGGCCCAGAGCGAGCCCTCCGCCATCTTGTGCTCGAGCTCAGCGAGGCGAGCGGTCTTCCCGTCCACGTCAAAGTAAACCCCTGAGCTCGGTGAGACGACGATCGAAATCGGCAAAACGCTCGGTCAGACTCATTAGAACAGCTTCTTTCCCCCAGCAAGGATTTCGTTGAGTGCCTCGGTCCAGAACGGCGTCCCCTGCGCCAGGTCCGCGCCAACCTGCTCGACGTACTCCTGCCAGCTCTTGTCGATCTCGTCCTTGAAGAGCTGGGGAAGCGTGCCGTCACGGATCCCCTGCTGCCGCTTCTCCGGATGATACACGAGCATGTCCGAGATCAAAGCCCGCGCGAGGCGGCGCGCCTTCTGCTTCGGATCCTGCACCATGAACGGATTGACCGGCCGGAGCGGCCCGGTGTTGCGCTTTCCGGGCGGATTGGCGGCGGCGGCGCCCGAGGCCGGTGCCGGGGCCCGAACTACGGGAGCCGCTGCTGCCGGAGGTGGCGGAGGGGCCGGTGCGACCGGCGGTGGAACCGGCGCCGCCGGCGGTCGCGGCGGCGGCTGTAGCGTCGGTGCAGGCGGCGGAGCGGCGGCCTGAGCTCGCTGGGCCGTCGCGGGGGCCGGCGGCCGTGCGGGAGCGGTCGGGCGAGCAATGGACGGCGGCATCACCGGCATCGCCGGCCGTGGCGGCGCCGCAGTCCTGGGCGCCGTCGTGACCATGGGCTGGGCCGCCGGGGGGCGCGGAGGGGACGGTGGCGCCGGTGGTGTCGGTGGTGCCGGTGGTGCACGAGGGGGTGCGGGGGCGGAGGCGGGGGGGGCTGCTACTTGAGTTGCGCCGGCGCCGTCAGGACTCACCGCGAATACGTTGCTGCAGACGCTGCAACGCGCGCGCAAGCCGCCCGCGGGGACCTTGGTGGGGTCCACCCGGTAGACCGTTTCGCACGACGGACACGTAATGTTCACGACTCGTTCTCTCCGCTCTCTTCCCCGTGATCGCGATCATGCCGGCGATCGACCACGAACACCGATCCCGCCTGCGTCTTCGCATAGCTCTTCATCTCTGTCGCCAGCTCGCTCACCTGCGCGGGGTGCGCGAAGCGGCGGTGCTGATTCGTGACGACGCCGATCGACAGCGTCATCAGGGGCACGCGATGCAGCTGGCCGCGCCGGTCCTTGCCGAAATAGTAGCCCGCGCGACGGTCCTGCTCGTTGTACTGAAACGGGACCAGCGTGTCGAACACGTCGAGCACTTCACTGCAGACCGCCGCGATGTTCTCGATCGGCAGCACGAAGATGAAATCGTCGCCGCCGATGTGCCCGACAAATCCCTGCTTCCCGAGCATGCCGCGCACGACGTCGTGCAGGATCCGGGAGAGCAGATAGATCACCCGATCGCCGTCGTAGTAGCTGTAGCGATCGTTGTATTCCTTGAAGTGATCGAGGTCGGCGTAACAGACGGCGAAAAACTCGCCGAGCTCCATGCGCCGCTTGATCTCGCGCTCGATCTCCGTCGTCCCGGGGAGCCGCGTCGAGGGATTCACCGCCACGTCGCGCTGCGCCCGTGTCACCAGAGCGTCCAGCCGCCCCGCCTGCTCGCCCGGCTCGAACAACGGCGTGATCACTTCGTCGGCGCCGGCCGCGAACCACTTCCGCACGGTGTCGGTCGCGTGGCGACTGGTCACCACGACGAGCGGCACGATCGCTGTGTACGCGTCGCTTTTCAGTTTGGCGCAGAGCTGCATGCCGTCATCGCCCGCGCTCTCGGCGTCGATCACAACGAGCGTCGGTGGCGCGCGAAGCACCCGCTCCTCAACCCCTCCGGCCTGCGGTAGCGGGATGATCGGCCACCCCTTCCCGTTGACCCAGGCGGTCACGAAGTCAGGTACGGAACGTCCAGCCGGCGAGAAGAAGAGAATGGCTTGGCGCGACCGCACCTTACTCCTCTCGTAAGGGTAGAAACCGCCTAAACTTAGGCCCCGTCGCCTGCCGTGTCAAATTAACTGGGTGCGGTCGGCATTTCGGCGGTGTACGCCTCGCGCAACTCTACGGGCTTGCTGCGCGCGCGCACGCGCAGGTTCAGCATCTCGACGATCACCGAGAACCCCATCGCGAAATAGATGTACCCTTTCCGAATGTGCTGCCCGAGCCCGTCTGCGATCAACGCCACACCGATCATCAGCAGGAAGCTCAGCGCGAGCATCTTCACGGTGGGGTGACGGTGCACGAAGTTGCTGATCGGCGCCGCCGCGAACATCATGACGCCCACGGCCAGCACGACGGCGGCGATCATAACCCATAGATGACGCGCCATGCCCACCGCCGTGATCACGGAGTCGAGTGAAAACACGATATCGAGCAGCATGATCTGCGCAACGACGCTGGCGAACGATGCGCGCACCCGCGTGCCCGCGTGTCCGGGGTCGCCTTCGAGTCCATCGTGGATCTCGCGCGTGCTCTTGAAGAGCAGGAACAGGCCTCCCGCGATCAGGACGAGATCACGCCCCGAGAACGGCCGGCCGAGCACCTGAAACAGCGGCGTGTCGAGGCGGATGATCCAGGCGAGCACCGCCAGCAGCCCGATCCGCGTGAGCATCGCTCCCGCCAACCCGACGCGCCGCGCGCGCCCCTGCTCCTCCGGCGGAAGTCTCCCGGCGAGGATCGAGATGAAAATGATGTTGTCGATGCCGAGGACGATCTCCAGCAC
>Ga0134079_10000503_pt1 | contig 10354 bp, 9 predicted proteins | sample 15_taG_2_FD_119770 | JGI IMG/M metagenome (GOLD analysis project Ga0134079, IMG submission 119770) | Grasslands soil microbial communities from the Angelo Coastal Reserve, California, USA - 15_D_Rain_40cm_2_09182015 | ecosystem: Environmental > Terrestrial > Soil > Grasslands ...
CGCGTCGTGCAAGATGGCGACGCATTTCTCTGGCACCGGCCGAGCGCGGCGCCGCCGGTCGGAATCCCGGCGCCGGTCGCCGCGTTGTTCGGCTCGCTCGCGCGCGAGGTGAGCGATGTACCCGCGGCGCTCGACACGCCGGCCGCGCCCGACTCGAAGGAGCTCATCGATGGCTAGGATGGTTCACTGTGTCGTGCTCGGCTCCGAGGCCGAGGGGCTCGACCGGCCGCCGTATCCGGGCGCGCTCGGTAAGCGGATCTACGAGAGCGTGTCGAAGGTCGCGTGGCAGCGCTGGCTCAAGCACCAGACGATGCTGATCAACGAGTACCGGCTCACGCCGATGGAGCCGAAGGCGCGCAAGTTCCTCGAGGACGAGATGCAGAAGTTCTTCTTCGGCGAAGGCTCGGAGAAGCCGCCGGACTTCAAGCCGCAGTGACGGCGAACGCGCCCCCTATTTCGCTCAGGTCGCCGGCTGCAGGCGGTTCTTCACGAGGTCATCGACGACGGCGGGGTCCGCGAGCGTCGAGGTGTCGCCGAGCTCGCTCACGTCGTTCGCCGCGATCTTGCGCAGGATCCGGCGCATGATCTTGCCCGAGCGCGTCTTCGGCAGCCCCGGTGCCCACTGGATCACGTCCGGCGTCGCGATCGCGCCGATCTCCTTGCGCACCCACGCGACGAGCTCCATGCGCAGCTCCTCGCTGGGCGCGACGTCGGCTTTGAGCGTCACGTACGCGTAGATGCCCTGGCCCTTGATCTCGTGCGGGAAGCCGACGACCGCGGCTTCGGCGACCTTCGTGTGCGCGACGAGCGCGCTCTCGACCTCGGCCGTGCCGAGCCGGTGGCCCGCGACGTTGATCACGTCGTCGACGCGGCCCGTGATCCAGTAGTAGCCGTCCGCGTCGCGGCGTGCGCCGTCGCCGGTGAAATACTTGCCCGGGTACTGCTTGAAGTACGTGTCGACGAAGCGCTGGTGATCGCCGTAGACCGTGCGCATCTGGCCGGGCCAGCTGTCGAGCAGCACGAGATTGCCTGAGGCCGCGCCGTCGAGGATCTGGCCGTTGCCGTCGACGATCGCGGGCCGCACGCCGAAGAACGGCCGCGTCGCGGAGCCGGGCTTCAGTTTCGTCGCGCCTGGCAGCGGCGTGATCAGGATGCCGCCGGTCTCGGTCTGCCACCACGTGTCGACGATCGGGCAGCGGCCGCCGCCGACCACGTGGTAGTACCACTCCCACGCCTCGGGATTGATCGGCTCGCCGACGGTGCCGAGCAAGCGCAGGCTCTTTCGCGAGCAGCGCTTCACGGGCGCCTCGCCCTCGCGCATCAGCGCGCGGATCGCGGTCGGCGCCGTGTAGAGGATGTTGATGCTGTGCTTGTCGACGATCTGCCAGAAGCGGCTGCAGTCGGGATACGTCGGCACGCCTTCGAACATCACCGTCGTCGCGCCATTCGCAAGCGGGCCGTAGACGATGTAGCTGTGACCCGTGACCCAGCCGACGTCGGCCGCGCACCAGTACATGTCGCCGTCGTGGTAGTCGAACACGTATTTGTGCGTGAGCGACGCGAAGAGCAGATACCCGCCGCTCGTGTGCAGCACGCCTTTCGGTTTTCCGGTCGAGCCCGACGTATAGAGGATGAAGAGCGGATCCTCGGCGGACATCGGCTCGGGCGCGCAGACCGGCGAAGCGGCGCGCGTGACGTCCTGGTAGCCATGGTCGCGGTCGTTGTTCCAGACGATCTTCGCCCCGGTGCGCCGCACGACGACGACAACATCCACCTTCGTCGTCTTGAGCCCCGCGATCGCCTCGTCGACGTTCGCCTTCAGCGGAATCTTCTTCCCGCCGCGCACCCCCTCGTCCGCGGTGATCACGATTCGCGACGCGCAGTCCTCGATCCGGCCCTTGAGCGCCTCGGGCGAGAAGCCGCCGAACACGACCGAGTGGATCGCGCCGATGCGCGCGCACGCGAGCATCGCGACGATCGTCTCGGGGATCATCGGCATGTAGATCGTGACGCGATCGCCCTTCGCGACTTTCAGTTTCTTGAGCGCATTGGCGAATCGACAGACTTGCTCGTGCAGGTCGCTGTACGTGAGTGTGCGCACGTCTGCGTTCGGGTCGTCGGGCTCCCAGAGGATCGCGGTCTGCGCGGCGCGCTTCGCGAGATGCCTATCGATACAGTTCGCGGCGACGTTGAGCTTGCCGTCCGAGAACCAGCGCACGTGCAGGTCCGGAGCGGCGAACGACGTGTCTTTGACTTGGGTGAACGGCTTGATCCAGTCGAGCCGCTCGCGCGCCTGCTTCGCCCAGAAGGCTTCGGGACTCTCGAGCGACTCGCGGTAGAGGGATTCGTAGCGCGCGTTGTCGATCCAGGCGCGCGCGGCCGCCGTTTTCGGGACCGCGTAGACCTTCTCGTCGTTCATGATCGGCGAATGATAAAGATCGACGCGCGCCTTCGCACGCGTAGGTCTTACTTAACCTTGACGAGCGAGCGACCGCGCCGGTCTAATATCCGCCGCTTCGCGCCCCGCTCGGGCTCCCGCAGGGGAACGGCAACGCCAAGGCCAGGTAGCTCAGTTGGTAGAGCAGCGGACTGAAAATCCGCGTGTCGCTGGTTCGATTCCGGCCCTGGCCACCATCTCCACTCGGTCCATTCCGGACACATAGGTAACGGTTTATACCGAAGACATAGGTGACACTTTCGTACCGTCGTTGCGGTCCTTAGTGCCCGATTAGTGCCCAACTCGCTCCAAGCGTGGATATGCCCCAGGGCCCGCGGCGTCGACTCTGCGCTCAATCGCCGGCGAATTCGACGAGCATGCCCGCGATGTTCCCCGCGGCGAGGCCCGGACCGACGCCCCAGTTGAACTCCGCCGCGAGGGCCTTAGCGATCTCGCTCTGCGACTTGTGCGCACGCACGAGCTCCTCGGCGCGTGTGCGAATCGCCGCCATCTTGGAGCGGTGCGCGAGGAACTCGCGCTTGGTGAGCACCGGGCCGTGGCCGGCGATCATGAAATCGAAGTCGAGCTCCGCGAGCGCGTCGAGGCTTCTGACCATGTCGGTCCAGCTGCCGCCATCGGCGTAGTTCGTTATCTGCGGAATCGAGTCGGGCGTCGCAACGAGATCGCCGGCGATCACGACGCGCGCATCGGGCAAATACACGACCGTGTCGCCGCTCGTGTGGCCGCAAAACTCGAGGAGCTCGACGCGCTTGCCCCCAAGCACGATTTCCGCGTGCTCGTCGTAACCGACCTGCGGGAGGCCCGGGTCGTTGACGCCGCCCATGCGCTTGCGGTCGGCGGCCGACATGATCACCGTCGCGCCGAGCGCACGGAGCTTCGCGGCACCGGCACTGTGGTCGGCGTGGTTGTGGGTTAGCACGACGTACGAGATCGGTGCGTTCGTGAGCGATCGCACCTTCGCGACGAGGTCGTCGTGCATGCGTTCGTTTTTCGAGTCGACGAGCACCACGCCGCCGTCGGTGAGATAGATCCCGACGTTGCCACCGTAGAGCGGGATGTCGGGAAGCACCGCGTTGTTGACGTTGACGACCGCGTAGACGTCGTCTCGCACCTTGACGAGCTTCGTGGCCTCCGCGGGCGTCAGGTTCGACTCAAACGGCGGCGGGCCCTGTCCGACGGCGGCCCCCGGCCCTGCGCCTGGTCCCGCGCCCGGCGGCCCTTGCCCAGGTTCTCGCGCAGGCCCCGCACCCGGCCCGGGTGCGCCCGCAGGTGCGGGCACGGTCACGCTGCGCGTGCACGCGGCGCCGATGCTGCGGCCCATGGGCAGCGGGCGCTCCTGAGCCGCGACGCTCGACGCCAGCAAGATCGATCCCAGCGCGGCCGCGGCGACACTGGCTAAGCAACGGTATTCAGATCGCATCGCTGGCTCCTCGGCACGTCGTTCGCGATCACCGGCGTCTGCCGCGCCGGAGTTCCGGTTGCGGCGTTCGGCCACGCGTGGGGCGAATCACTACTGTGGGCACATCGAAACGAGCGCGGCGGATTACTTCTGCGGGGCGGGCTCCGTTTTGCCGACCCCGGCCGCGCGATCGCGAAATTGGTTGAACAGCGATTCGTCGCTCGGCACGCAGCGGTCTTCGAGCAGGCCGGACCATCCGCCGATCGCCATCGCCTCCTTCGGGATCAGAGCCCAGACTTTGACGCTGCTCTCCCACGGCGCGGTGTAGTTCACGGGGTCCGTGAGCTTGAGCCGTACGCGGAGCCGATTCGGGTTCGGGCGGTCCCAGCGCTCCTCGAGTACGGCCTGGTCGCTGATCGGAAAGCCGAACTGGTCGAGCCACTGGCGGTCGTCGAACCCGACCGAGGTGACGACGAGCGTGTCTCCCTCCCACTTACCGACCGAATATCCATTGAAGCGCGGCAGGTAGTCGTCGACCTTCGGTAGCTTGCGCCCGTCCATCCAGATATCGCGGAACTCCCAGGTCCACTCGAAGAGCTGGAGGATGCGGTCCTTCGTCTGCACCATTTCCATGTTCGCGCCGCCGCCCGAGAAGGTGATCAAGCGCGCGAGCCCGAGCGGCTCGCAGCGCATCTCGGGGTCGTTGCCGAAGGCCGGCAGCACTGCACGGCGGAAGCCTATGTCGAGATCGGTGCGCTTGCGGGCCGCTTCACTGCCGAGCTCGAGGCCGCGCGCCGGCTTGTTGAGGTTGAAGCGGCGCTCGCCCTCGGCCGTGCGCGCCGGAGGGGTCCCGAAAAAGCCATAGTTCGGGAAGAGGTCCGGGGGGTCGCTGCACTCGGGGCAGGCCGGCTGACCGAGCTGCTGAGGGAAGCGGCTCCAGAGACCGCTGAAATTGTGCTTGTCGTACGCGCGCGTGTCGGTGTCGGACGAGCCGAAGCCGCCGGGGCGCGCGTCGCTTCGTTGAGCCGCCGCTTGGTGAACGGTCGCCACTGACCCAGCGACGGCGAGCGCCGCCACGAGAGCTAGGAACTGCGGATGTCTCGCGCGTGTGCGCATTTTTGTCTGCATGTTGCTCATATTTTCCTCCGCCGCGGGCTCTGCTTGACCGCTTTCGCGGAGAGCCGGCTATCGCGCCGCCGTGAGGGTCCGCTTCGCGTGCCGTTTCCGCCGTTACTGGCTCGGCTGTCCCGGCAACACCGCGTTGCCCTCGGGCTGTAGGCCGCCGGGCTTGCCGTCCAAGTCGACACCCTGAAGGTCGCGGCCAGGGCCCGCGACGGTTTGCCCGCTTTCGTCCTCGATCTTCATGACGACCGCGCTGAAGCCGCCGGCGCGCGCGGTCGCGAGGTAGAGCTTCAAGCGGGTCCCTGGACGCAAAGCCTCCAACGTTCGACTCTTCGTCCACCCTTGGCGCGCCATCATCGATGGGTTCGTGATGAGCTCGGCGGCCCAATGCTCGATCTTGCCGCCGTCGACCTTGCGGTCGAACGTCATCGTCGGGTGTGGGTTCATGTAATTGAACTCCCTGACGGTGGCCCAGGTGGTCCAGACGCTCGCCGTGTCGTACGAGATGCCGCTGCCGTGATGCGCCGAGGCGGAGCCCGCCATCAACACGAGTCCCGCAACGAGCGCACAAAGCTTTCCGCCCATCGTCGATCTCCTACGTGCGTCTTTCACTTCCCGCCCAAGCTCCGAAACGCGGCCTCCACGAAGGCCGCACTTGTCCACGTTCCGCCCTCGTCGCCAAACACGCCGTCGTACTCGAGGGTCGGCCGGCTCTGCACGACTTGACGCAGCGATTTGCCCCCTTCGATCGCGCTCTGCACGCGATCTCTGACGATCACGGTCATGTCGCGGTACTCGGCGACGTCGGCCTCATCGTAGAGGCGGCCGTGACCCGGAATCACGATCGTGCCGCCCTGTCCGCGCGTCTCGGCCACCGTGATGTCGAGGATCCGATTGAGCGCGTCGATCAAGCCGTTGACCGAGCCGCCTTGGGCTGCGTCGAAGCTCGGCAAGCTCTGCGTCGAGATCACGCCCCCGGCGCTCACGACGTCTGAGCCGCGGAAGAACACGATCGAGTCGCCGTCCGTGTGCGCGGCCGGCACGTGGATGATCTCGATCGGCTCGCCGTTGAAGTAGATCGTCTTCGAGTCGCCAAAGAAGGAGTCCATGACGAGCTTGCCGGCTTCGGCGTGCGACTCGGCGAGACGCAGGCCGACGTTCTCGTGCGTCAGGATCGCGGCGCGCTGCAGCGGCTCCTGCGAGAGCACCACATTGCCGCCCGTGTGATCGGCGTGCCAATGCGTGTTGATGATGTAACGGATCGGCTGATCACCGGCGATCTTGCGTATCTCCTCGCGAACACGCGGCGCCTTCTCGACCGTTCCGGTGTCCACGACGAGCACGCCCTCGTCGCCGACTTGAACCGCCACGTTGCCGCCAGCGCCAGTGATGAGCCAGATGCCGCCTTTCACGTGGATCGAGCGCACTTCGTTGGCGGGCGCCGCGCGCGGCGGCGCCACGGCCGGTGCCGCGTGCACGCCGCGGCCGTCCTCGCGCGCGAGCCGCGCGGCGAATTCCGGATACATCGTTGCGGCGCCGGCTTCCATCGCCCATCGCGGGACGCGGTACTTCGCCGAGAACTCGTCGAGCAACTCGTTCTCGCCGGGCAGGTAGTGCGGAACGTGGTGCTTGTCGGCCGTCGTTTCCTCCGCCGGAAAGCACTTGTAGAAGATCGGACCGTCGTTGCGCAGCAGCGGAAACCCGATAACGGGCAGCGGGCGCCGATTCAGCGCGTACTCCGTGGTTCGTACGAACGGCTCCGCGAGATAGACGGGGTCGTCGACGACGGTCGTGACGAGCAGATAGTCGTCGAAGCGCGTGTAGTACTCCGTCATCCGCGCGCGCTCGCTGGTCGGCGTGCCGTTACGCCTGAGCCAGCCGAGCTTCATGTGGCTCGTCTCGACGACCAAGGTGTCGCCTTCCCAGTGCCCCGTCGAGAAGCCGTTGAACGTATGCAGCGCTTCCTCAGGCGGCGGCGGCCGGCCGTCCATCCAGACGACGCGGTCCAGGCCGAACGTGCCGTCGAGCCTTATCCCGATCACGACGCGCCGAATCCGGTCGTACACCTTGTTCACGCTGAGCGTGTTCGGACCCCAGGTCTGATACGCAGCGGGATGCGGGGTGCACTGATGCTCGGGCACGCTGAGCCACGATCCTGAGTACGTTTCGGCTTTGCGTAGCCCCGCCTCATTGAGCGGCAGGCCGAGGTAATCGCCGATTTCAGGGCCGCCGCCGCGGTCCGTGATGTCCTCCTGGCCGAACACGCCGGGATGGTCCCATTCGCCTGAGAAGTCCACTTGGGCGAGCGTCGCGAGGCTCGGCAGTGTGGTGAGGAGTAAATAAACGGCAAGCCGCTTCATCGTCTTACTCCCGGGCGGGCGCGCGCGACGGCGCCGTGCTGCAAGGCGTGGGATTCCACTTCGCCGCGTCGGGCTCGCGTTTGAACTGCGACGAAGTGATGAAATCGCCTGCTAGATACGCGGGGTCGCGCACGACGGTGAGCACCGTCAGGTAATCGTTGCCGTCCGCGGAGAACCGCGAGAAGTACTCGGTCAAGAGCGCGTTTTCGCTATAGGGAATGCCGTTCTTGCGCAGATACCCCGCGCGCAGGTTGCTTGTGACGACCTTGAGCGCGCCCTTCGGCGGTGCGCCCGATTGCGTCGGCACCGCGGCGCCGGCCGCGATCGCTGCGAGCGGATTGAAGCCGCCGATCGGGCGCGTCCACTCGGCCGTCGAGAATCCCTGCCAGGAGCGCTCGGCGTTCGCCGGCGCCTGTGGTGCGGCATTCGCTGCGGCGCTCGGCGCGAAATGGAACAGGCGCGTCTGCTGACCTGCGTCGGTTTCGATCTTGAGCGTATTGTCGTTCTGCCACGTGACGTGCAACCGCAGCGGCATGCGCATCAGCGCCGCGGCTCCGAACGGCCGGCACGCCTCGCCGTTCGCCGCATCGCGCTCGGGATCCCATTCGGCGGCGACGCGTCGACCTGCCGGATTTAGCGGCACGCTCGTCGCATCGCCCTTCGGCGCAGTGATCATTCGCCAGGCCCAGTCTTCGGTGACCAACGCGACCCAGTAACCCGTGAGATCGATCTGTGCCGACTCGCGCGGCGATTTCGGGGGGGCGGGCGGCCTGCCCGGGGGGCCGGGCTGCGCGAGCGCGACGCCGGTGAAGGACGCCAGCGCGAGCACCGCGACCGCGCGCGGCCAGATTCTCGACATCGCCGCGTACATCAGTTGACGACCTCGCCCGGTGCTGTGCCCCAGCCGAAGCCGTCCGTGGTGCGCTTGATCGAGAGCATTCGGATGCGGTGCTCGGCCGGATCGCGACCCGGGTTCCCCTTGACGATAACGGGATCCCCAGGCCGCAGTGTCTGTGCATCGATACCGCCGGCGCCGAGCTGCGTCGCGCCCTGCCACTCGACGGCCCAGCGCGTCATTTTGCCGGACTCGTCCGGTGCGAGCACATGTAGAATCGAATGCGGGTTCCTGAAGAGGAGCTGCACGACCTCGCCCTCGATCTGGACCGTTTCGTCGGCGCGGTAGATCGCGGAGAACGAGTGATGAGCACCGGCCGGCGACGCGAGCGCCGCCGCTGTCAAGGCCAAGACTATCGGGAGCCATTTCGATTTCATGGTCCTCTACTCCGTGTTCCTATTCGGTGTCGGCGCGTCTGGCGACGTCCGCCTCCGAAACGGCGCGTACACGCGTGCGGCTCGCTTGGCATGGTTCGACTCGTAGCGCGAGTACTTTCGCCGCGAACGGTGCGGCCTCCCCAGACAATATTCCCCAGTAGTGGGAATTGTCAACCCGTCCGGTTGCAGCCAGTCTCGAGGCCGACCGAATCGCAACTGCACCGTGGCTGGCCCGAGCACGTGCGGGCTGATTGCGTTGGGCCAGTTTCAGGGCCGCAGCCTGGCCCCGGCGCGCAGCCTCGTTCAGCGCTGGCGTAGGCCGTCGACGACGTAGTCGCGGATGAATTTCTCATACTCGCGGGCGACGGCTTTGGCATCGTAATCCTTGCCGAAAGCCACCTTGAGAATCGGCGCTCCCATGACGAAGAACTCGCACATACCGATTATCGCGATGTACAGGAATGCGCCATCGACGGCCCTCGTCTCGCCTTCGCGAGCAGCGGCGTGCGTCGTCGCGCGCAGCGCCGCAAGGGCCACCGATGTCAGGGATTCGAAGAACGCTTTCGCCTCGGGATCATCCGACACGAAGATTTCGTCGATCATTAAGCGATGAAAGTACGGATGCTCGAGCTGAAAGCGCAGCAACGCGACCGCGTTCGCGCGAATCCGGGCCTCGGGGTCCGCACGAGCGGATTCGCGCGCTGAATCGAGCTCGGATTGCAACGCCCTGAAGAGATGCCGCGCGGCAGCGAGGAGCAAGGTCGAGCGATTCTTGAAGTAATAGCGGATCAGCGAGCGGTCCACACCAGCATGCTGGGCGACGCGCAGCAGCGTCACGTCGCGTGGCGCGAAGTCGCGGAGCAGCTCGCAGACCTCCTGCACGATCGTGTCGGAGCCGACGCGTTTGCTCCCTTGCGCTAGCGGACGCCCCGGCTTGCGCCGCGCGTTCTTTTTCCGGTGCGGTTTGGAAGGACGCTGGGGGGGCAAAGAACAGCCTCGTGCACGACAACCGCACACACTCTAACTCAGCTCGAGCGGCGGCGGCCTCGCCGCATGCACCGTCCTCCGCCTTCATACCGACGCTGCAGTGCACGTGGATCGTTAGCGGCTAAATCGAGTGGCTCACGAGTCGGAACGTGCAACTCATTTGCGCTTGTGTTTCGAGCGAGCAGTGCTATAAATTACCCGCGCATGGGAATTAGTGGCCAGCGGGTAGCGATCGCCGCCGCTCTGGAGGCGGGGCACCGACGCCGTTTACAGCGACGAAAGCCAAGTAGTCTCGACGTTGCAACTCCGTTCGGCCCGTCGAACGGAGAGTGTGCCCAGTCGTCATCTCGCGGCCGCTAGCCAAATGTGATGGCGAGGTCCCTTGCCGGCGCGATGCGCGTGCACGACGTGCTCGCTCACGTCGAAGCCGGCGTGCCGCAACAGCTTGCTGAAGATGCGATCCGGGCCGGCCGACCAAACCGCGAGCACTCCGCGCGGGCGGAGTGCCGCCCGCGTGACACGCAGTCCGGTCGGGCTATAGAGCCAGTCGTTCGCGGGGCGGACCAAGGCTTCGGGACCGTTGTCCACGTCCAGCAAGATCGAATCGAAGCCGCTCTCCTCGCGTCGGATCACGTCGGCTACGTCACCGACATAGACGCTACAGCGCGGATCCGCGAGCGGATGGCTGGCCGGTGCGCCGATCAGGTTGCGATTCCAAGCCACGACTTCGGGCACGAGCTCTGCCACGACTACCTC
>Ga0134079_10000505_pt1 | contig 10346 bp, 7 predicted proteins | sample 15_taG_2_FD_119770 | JGI IMG/M metagenome (GOLD analysis project Ga0134079, IMG submission 119770) | Grasslands soil microbial communities from the Angelo Coastal Reserve, California, USA - 15_D_Rain_40cm_2_09182015 | ecosystem: Environmental > Terrestrial > Soil > Grasslands ...
CTCGGCGGCCAGGCGCTCGAGCGTATCGGCGCGTGCCTCGACTTGATCGAGGTGCTCGCCCTGCAGCGCGATCGGAATCAGAATGTGGCGAACCTTGACCGAATCGCCCTTGGCCTCGTCGATGCGGATCAGATGATAGCCGAACTGCGTCGGCACCGGGGCCGACAGCTGTCCGGGTTTGAGTGCGCGCACCGCTTCCATGAAGGGCTCGACCAGACGCGTACCGCTCCGCTTGATCCAGCCGATTTCGCCGCCCCGCTGGCCACTACCGGAGTCGCTCGACTCCCGCTTCGCGACGTCCTCGAACTTGGCACCCCGCGCGAGCTCCGCGCGAACCTTCGCCACCCGCGCGCGTGCCACGGCCGTGTCGGCTGCATTCGGCAGCCGCGGGACGGAGACATAGCGCACGTAGGCCACGGCTGGCTGCTTGGGGAACTCGTCGGGATGCTTTTTCATGTACGCCGTCAGCTCGGCGTCGCCGATGGTACTCGAGTCCGGAATCGTGTAGGGCCAAATCGCGAGCGAGGCCACCTGAGCGGAGTCGTGCTGATCCTTGTAGATCCGCCACAGCTTGGCGTCGGAGACGTACACATCGCTCGTGAGGTACTGAGCCAGCTTGATGCGCGGAATCTGATCGCGATAAATCGCCTCGATCTGCGCGAGCACCGCGCGGTCACTCGTGGTCGCGAGGAACTGCTGCCACTTGCGGATATCGAACTGGCTGTCGGTCTGGAACTGCGGGTCGCGCGTGATCTCGGGGGGCGGCGAGTTTCGCGCCATATCGATGATCTCTTCGTCACTCACCCGAATCCCAAGCCGCTTGTACTCCTGCCGGAGCAGCGCGTCCTGAGTCATCTGATCGATGACTTGATTGCGGAGCTGCTCGTCCTCTTCACGTGACATCGGTGCCGTGCCGTTTTGCTGGCGATATTGCTCGGCTGCCGCCTGGACACGCTGCTGGAACTCGTTGACCTGGAATTCATCGCCGTTGACGCGGAGCACCACCGAGCCGCTCGGGCCGAGAATGCTCATCACCTGTCCGATGGCGAGCCACAGCACGAAGGCGATGGCGAGGATATAAAAGATCCACTTGGCGTTGGCGCGCATCGTGCGCAGCATGTGACTTCAAACTCCGAAAAAAGAGGGGTGAAGGGGCATAAGTCTAAAAATGACAACGCACAAACTCAAGCGCACATCGGCTCGGGTCATTTGACAGCAGCATCCGCCGAACACTATCTTCGTCCAATTCCCACAACGACTTACACGTGGCCTACACCAGCGAACTCGATAAACTGGAAGCGCGGTTCCAGCAGAACCCCAAGGGCCGGAATTTCGCCCCCTTGGCGGACGCGTATCGTAAAGCAGGGCTTCTAGATAACGCGATTAGCCTGTGTCAGGAAGGTCTCAAGCTGCACCCCGATTATGTCAGTGCCTACATCGTCTATGCCCGGTGCCTGGTCGATAAGAAGGACGACACCGCCGCCCACGATGTCTTTAAACAGGTCTTGGACCTCGACCGGGAAAACATCATCGCGTTGCGCGGCCTGGCCGAGCTCGCCGAACGCACTGGAAAGTACGACGAGGCGGTGGAATGGTTGAGCCGTCTCCTCAACGCCGATCCGATGAATGGCGATGCCGCCGAAGCCTTGGCGCGCGCGAAAGGCAAGTTGGCCTCCTCGGGCGCTGCCGCCGCTCCGCCGGCCTCCCCGGAAGCAGCCACCACGCCGATGGCAAAGCCTGATTTTGCCGTCGAGCACGAAGAGGCCGCACCCGTAGAACTTGGGAAGGGGCCGTCGGCCCCACGCCCGTCCGGCAGCACGCCCATGGTCGAGAACTTCGAAAACCCCATCTCGTTCAACCCAAACGCCCACGCCGCCGCGAAGGCCGAGGGTCTGGAAGTTCAGGAAGATGTCGAGCTGAATGCGCAGCAGATCGAGCAGGTCGAGATCGAAGGACTCGCCCGAACGCAGTACGAGGGCAGCGGAATGTTCAAGCTGGATGCTCCAGAACCTTCCGGGGGCCAGACCGGAGGCGCGCCGGATCTCGACGAGGCGCTTCCTCAAGTCGATCTGCCGCTCATCATGCCCGACGACGAAGCCCAGCCCGGGCCGCAAGCGTCCGCGCGGGCTATGCCCGTGCCGCCGCCGCCGCCGGCTCCTCCACCTCCTCCGCCGCCGGCGCCACCATCCCGTGTGCCGGCTGCGGTTGCGCTCTCGGATGATGACGGGGCCGCCGACACGGCGACTTTGTCCCAGGCTGAGCCGGTGGTCACCGAGACGATGGCGGAGCTTTACTTGAAGCAGGGCCATCAGCAGGACGCGCTGCGCGTCTACCAGGCGCTACTCACGCAGCGTCCTAACGATGCGAAGCTTCGGTCCAAGGTCGATCAACTTTCGCACGGCGGCCGCAAAGGCTCGGGCGTTTCAGCGCAGGCGTTTTTGAAGGGGATCTGGGCCGGCCAGAGGCAACCGACGCAACCTGCAGAGCCGCAGAGCACACTCGCAGCCGCGTTCGACGTCGCCGGACCACTGCCAGGCGAACCGTCGCATCCCGCGCAGGATCACATCTCGCTCGATTCCGTGTTTGGCGAAGAATCGGCTCGTCGCGGGAACACGTCTGCTCCCGCCCAATCTCCTGCGGAGCCGCTCTCATCAGAGGACAGTGCTCCCTCCGCAGGCGGCTCCGCCACGGGTGGATTCTCGTTCGACGAGTTCTTTGCCGGTGGCAAGGGCGATGCCGGATCGCGGGGGGCTCCCGGTGAGGCCGCGTCAGCACGAACGCCGGGCGGCAGCAGTCGTACGTCGGGCCGCACCCAGCGTCCGCCGGAAGACGAGGCGGAGGCCGATCAGTTCCAGCAGTGGTTGAAGAAGCTCAAGTCCTAGTGTCCCACCGCATCGCCGTGCTGAACGGCCCCAATCTCAATTTGTTGGGAGAGCGCGAGCCTGAGATCTACGGCAGGACCAGTCTCCCGGAGATCGAGCGCGCCACCCAAGAACGCGCGCGCGCCCTCGGCATCGAATTGACCTGGATTCAGACCAACCACGAAGGCGAGTTCGTGGAAGCCGTACAGGGATTCAAAGGCCGAATCGATGGAGCGGTGATCAACGCGGCGGCGTTCACGCATACCAGTCTCGCGGTGCGGGACGCGCTCCTTGCGGTTCGCGTGCCGTTCGTCGAAGTCCATTTGTCCAACATCTTCGCGCGCGAGCCGGAGCGGCGGCGCTCACTGCTGGCCGATCTTGCCGTCGGAGTCGTGACGGGGTTTGGCGCCGACAGCTATCGGCTGGGATTCGAAGCCCTTGCCCGCTACCTCGACGCGGTCGCCCACCCATCCCGATAGGCGCCCCGAGCGACAAGCGGCGCTGGCCGCACTGCTCGAAGCCGACGGATTGGACGCGCTGCTGGTCACCTCGCGTCCCAATATCCGCTACCTCAGCGGATTCAGCGGCTCGGCAGGCCTCGCGGTCGCGACCCAGCAGGGGCTGTTGATCGTGACGGATTTCCGCTACGACGAGCAGGCGCGTCAGGAGTGCGGCGCGCTCGCGCGCGTGGAGATCGAAGGGACGAGCGTCTGGGACCGTCTCTTCAAGGAGCTTCCGCCACTCGGCATGATCGGCTTCGAGTCGCACGCGCTCACCGTGAGGGATGCCGAGCGCTTGTCGAGCACCGCGGCGGCAGCGTGGAAGTGGAAGTCGGCGGGTGAGCTGGTTGAGAAGCTCCGCGTGCGCAAAGATGAAGCTGAGATCGCCGCGATTGGCGCGGCCGCTGCGCTCGCGACGACCGCTCTTCGTGACACGCTCACCGAGGTGCGCCCGGGACAAACGGAGCTCGAGATTGCGGGCATGCTCGAAGGTGCGCTGCGGCGCCACGGCAGCGAAGCCCATCCGTTCCCGACGATCGTCGCGAGCGGTCCGCGCAGCGCGCTGCCGCACGCGCACACGAGCTCGCGTACGGTGGCCGCCGGAGAGTGGTTGCTGCTGGACTTTGGCGCCGTCGTGGACGGCTATTGCGCCGACATTACGCGCACGGTCGTCGTCGGGGCGCGCGCTGATGAAGGACAACGCGCGCTCTACGGCTTGGTCCAGGACGCACAGCGGCGCGCGCGCGAGGGTGTGCGAGCCGGCATGAGCGGCAAAGCTGCCGATGCGCTGGCGCGCGATCCGATCGAGGCGCGCGGCTTCGGCGCCGCGTTCGGACACTCCACCGGACATGGTCTCGGCCTCGAGGTCCACGAGGCGCCGCGCCTCGCGCGCACCGCGGTCGATCCGTTGCCGGAAGGCGCCGTGGTGACCATCGAGCCTGGCGTCTATGTCGCGGGGCGGGGCGGCGTGCGGATCGAAGACGACGTGTACTTGTCGGCCGATGGCCCGGTGCTGCTCAGTGACGGCTGCACGGATCTCGTGGAGCTGGTGTGAAATACCGCTACCGGCTATCTGCGATCGGGCGTATCGTTGACGCTGCGTGTCGCCGCGGGTCTATTGGAGGGTCATGAAGCTCGATATCATCGCCCAGATCGTGCAAATCCTGAAGGATGCCCCCGAAGTAGGCGCGATCGAGATCCGCCGCGGGCTGTTCGGGGCATGGTCGTCGGTGCGGGTGTCCAAGGCCGGCCACGGCAATACCGAAGGGGCGGGGCACGTCATCGTGTCCCAGCCCGCCTCCGCTTCCCCAGCCCCCAGTGCCGCATCCTCCTCCGCCTCTTCCTCAGCCGCCGCAGCGGCAGCCGCCGGTCCCCAGCTGCTCGAGATCAAGTCGCCCATGGTCGGGACGTTCTATCAGTCGCCCGAGCCGGCGGCCCAGCCCTACGTCAAGGTGGGGTCCCGCGTGAACGCGGGGCAGGTGGTCTGCATCATCGAAGCCATGAAGATCATGAACGAGATCGAGTCCGAGGTCTCGGGGGTGATTCGCGAGGTCACCGCGCAAAACGCGCAGCCGGTGGAGTTCGGCCAGGTCCTTTTCCGGGTGGATCCGCATGGGTGAGGCGACGCAGAGCAATCTGCCGGCATTCAACTTCAAACAAGCAATCACGCAGATGGTGCAGCGCAACGGCTCCGACTTGCTGCTCAAGGTCGGCCGGCCGGCGACCATCCGCGTGAACGGCGACCTCGTCGCGCTGGAGACGTCTCCGCTCAGGCCTGAGGAGCTGAAGTCGCTGGCCGAGCAGATCATGACGCCGCGGCAGGTCAAGGAGTTCGCCGAGCACAAGGAGGCGGACTTTGCCATCGGCGTGCCGGGCGTCGGCCGGTTCCGCACCAACGTCTACCAGCAGCGCGGGACGGTCGCGTTCGCCTTCCGGGCGATCCCGTACGAAGTGAAGCAGCTCCGCGAGCTCAATCTGCCCACCGTGCTGGAGGAGATCGCGCTCAAGCCGCGCGGACTCGTGCTCGTCACCGGGGTGACCGGGTCGGGCAAGTCGACGGCGCTGGCGGCGATGATCAATCACGTCAATACGAATCGGCGTGTGAACATCATCACGATCGAAGACCCGATCGAGTTCCTGCACCGGGACCAGCACGCCAACATTTCGCAGCGTGAGGTGGGGAACGACACGCTCTCCTTCAACTCCGCGCTCCGGCACGTGCTGCGCCAGGATCCCGACCTGATTCTCATCGGCGAGATCCGCGACATGGAGACGCTGGACACGGCGCTCAAGGCGGCGGATACCGGCCACATGGTGTTCTCGACGCTGCATACGACCGACACGACCCAGACGGTCAGCCGCGTCATCTCGTTCTTTCCGCCGCACCAGCACGACGAAATTCGCCATCTGCTTTCGACCGCGCTCCAGGCGATCGTGTCGCTGCGGCTGGTCCCGCGCAAGGACGGACGCGGCCGCGTGCCCGCGGCCGAAGTGCTGATCAACACGGCCGCCGTCGCCGACAACATCCGCGACCTCTCGAAGCAGCTCAACATTCCCGATCTCATTGCCCAAGGCTCCGTCCAGTACGGCATGCAGAGCTTCGACCAGTCGCTGTTTCACTGGTACAGCCAGGGCGTGATCAGCTATGAGAGCGCGATCTTCTACGCCACGAACCCCAGCGAGTTTGCGCTGAAGGTCTCGGGCGTGGACTCGTCGGGGAACCGGTTGGGGGGCGGAGGCGCCGCGGCCGGGATCGAGCTGACGCCGTAATGTTCAAGAAAGTGCTGATCGCCAACCGCGGGGAGATTGCCCTGCGGGTGATCCGCGCGTGCAAGGAGCTGGGCGTCGAGACGGTCGCGGTGTACTCGGAAGCGGACCGCGAGTCGCTCCATGTTCGGTTTGCCGACGACGACGTGTGCATCGGTCGCCCGCCCAGCCGCGACAGTTATCTCAACATCCCGCGCTTGATCGCGGCCGCCGAGATCACGGGCGCCGATGCGATCCATCCCGGCTATGGCTTCCTGGCCGAGAACGCCGAGTTTGCCGAGAAGGTCACCGCCTCGAACATCACCTTCATCGGTCCGACGCCCGATCAGATTCGTCAGATGGGCGACAAGGCCGCCGCCCGCAAGTTCGCCAAGGAGCAGGGCGTGGCGACGGTGCCGGGCTCTCCGGGGCCGGTGGGCTCGCCCGAGGAAGGTCTGGAAATCGCCGACAAGCTCGGCTTCCCCGTGATCATCAAGGCGGCGGCGGGAGGGGGCGGAAAGGGGATGCGCGTCGCGACCGACCCGGAACAGTTTGGGCAGTCATTCACGCTCGCCCGGCAGGAGGCGCTGGCGGCGTTCAATTCCGACGAGGTCTACATCGAGAAGTATCTCGCGCGCCCGCGGCACATCGAAATCCAGATCATGGGGGACCAGTACGGCAAGGTGATGCATCTGTGTGAGCGCGACTGCTCGGTGCAGCGACGCCACCAGAAACTGGTCGAGGAAGCGCCATCGCCCGCGGTCGATCAGGCGCTGCGCCAGGACATTGGCGATGCCGCGGTCAAGCTCGCGGAGGCGATCGGCTATGTGGGCGCCGGGACAATCGAGTTCCTGCTCGACGCGGACGGCTCCTTCTACTTTATGGAGATGAACACGCGCATCCAGGTCGAGCATCCCGTGACCGAGATGTGCACGAACTTCGACCTGGTCAAGGAGCAGATCTCCGTCGCGGCGGGTGCGCCGCTCAACCTGGTGATGAACGGCCATCGTCTGCGGGGGCATGCCATCGAATGCCGCGTCAACGCCGAGGATCCCAGCCGCAATTTCCAGCCATCCCCCGGACTCATCACGGCCTACCATCCTCCGGGGGGGCCGGGCGTGCGCGTGGACACGCACATCTATGCCGGCTACACGGTGCCGCCGTATTACGACTCGCTGCTGGCCAAGGTCATCGTGCACGGCAACACGCGCACCGAAGCGCTCGCCCGCATGCGCCAGGCGCTCGACTCGTTTATCATTGAAGGCGTGACTACGACGATTCCATTTCTGGGCCGGGTCATGCGCCATCCGGACTTCGTCGCGGGCAAGGTGGACACGAAATTCCTCGAGCGCGAGCCGCAACTCCTCAAAGATCAGACATGAAGATTGACGTCTACTACACGCCCCTCGGCCTCAATGCTGGAGATCTGACCGGCCGAGCGGTCGTCGTGATCGATGTGCTGCGGGCGACCAGTACGATCGTGAGTGCGCTCGCCGCCGGCGCGAAGGCCATCGTGCCCGCGGCGAGCTCCGACGAGGTCGTGCGCCTGACCTCGAATCTCGAGAAGAACGGCATCGTGCTGGCGGGCGAGCGACGGCTGCAGAAGATCGAAGGGTTCAACCTCGGCAACTCGCCGCGCGAAATGACCAAAGAGACCGTGGGCGGCAAGACGGTGTTCCTGGCGACGACCAACGGCACGCCGGCACTCGTCGCCGCGCAGGGCGGCGATCCGGTGCTGGTCGCCGCGGCGCTGAATTTCAGCGCCGTCGCCGAACGCGCGCATAAACTGTTCATGGAGCGGGGCGATCTGGTCATTGTTTGCGCGGGACGGGACAAGCAGTTCGCGCTCGAGGACGCCTACACCGCCGGCCGGCTGATCAAAGCGGTCAAGAAAGGGGTGCCGCCGAAGAAGCTCACCCTCAACGACGCCGCGCAGGTCTCCCTCGATCTCGCCGCTCAGCAAGGCGGCTGGCAGGACGCCCTCGGCGCGAGCGACGCCGCCCGCCTGCTCGGCGAGGTGGGACTGGCGGATGACGTGAAGTTCTGCGCCAATCCCGACCGGCTGTCGATTGTCCCCGTCTACGCGGACCGACGCATCGCGGCATGAACCCAAAGGCTCGGCAAGAGCTCATCGGCATCGCGGCCCTCTTGGTCGGATTTTTCCTGGGGCTGACGTTGTTGCCGATCGGATTGACGGGAAGCTGGGGACGATCGATCGGCGCCACGCTGTGGCAGTGGTTTGGTGTCGGCGCGATCGTGATTCCCGTCTTCGGCGTGATCTGGGCACTCGCGGCATTCGATCGGCTTGGCGCGCTCTCGTGGGGCCGCGTCGCGATGCTCGGCGCCGGGCTCATCATCCTGATTCCCTACGGCATCGCGGTCGCCATCGGTCCGGCGTTCTCGGCGGCTGACTACGAGAACTGGACGCGGACCGAGCGCCTGGTCGGATTCGTTCCCGGACTCCTCGCGAAGAGTGTGGATGGGGCAATTGGACCGGTGGGCGCGGTGCTTGCGGGCCTGTTCGCGCTGTCGGCGTTGGGGATCCTGACGGTTGGGTGGCATCCGCTGACGATGCTGCGACAGCGGGAGAAGGGAGATGGAAGAAGGGAGCTGGACGTCCCGGTACCCACGAAGAAGGCGCGGGCGCCGGTGGACGAACCGGACGACCCTCTCCCATCTCCCATCTCCCGCATTTCCAGAGAGCGCAAACCAAAGCCCGCTCCCCCACCGAAACCGGCCTCGCCACCGCCTCCCGGATCGCTGATTCCTCCCATCGAGTTGTTGACCGAGGGACCCGGGGCCGTGGAGGATGCGGACGCCGCGCAGATCGAAGACATGGGCCGCCGGCTCGTGGCCACGCTCGAGACATTCCGCGTGGGCGCGCAGATCACGAACAAGACGGTCGGCCCGGTCGTGACGCGCTTCGAGCTGGAGCCGGGGCGCGGGGTGAAAGTGGGACGGGTGTCCTCACTGGCCGACGATCTCGCACTGGCCATGCGAGCGCAGTCGCTGCGGATCGTCGCGCCGATTCCCGGGAAGGCCGCCATCGGCATCGAGGTGCCCAATCCCACGCCGCGCCTGGTCCACGTGCGCGATCTGATCGACAGCGCCGAGTTTCGCCGCGCCGCGCGCATTCTGCCGGTCGTGCTGGGCCGCAACCTGGAAGGCGATGAGGTGGTGGACGATCTCACCAAGATGCCGCACCTGCTCATCGCGGGGGCGACCGGCTCGGGAAAATCGGTGTGCATCAATGCGATCATCACGAGTCTGATTTACGCGCACGGGCCGGACAAGCTGAAGTTGTTGATGATCGATCCGAAGATGGTCGAGCTGTCCATGTACAGCGCGCTGCCGCATCTGGGTCTGCCTGTGGTCACGAGTCACCACAAGGCGGCCAACGTGCTGAAATGGGCGGTGTGGGAAATGGAGCGCCGCTACCGGCTGCTGCATGCGAATCACGCGCGCAACATCACCGACTTCAACAAGAAGGTCGACGCCAAGGCTGCGCTCAAGGGTCCGCGTGAGACGCTCGCAACGCAGGCGGGCATTCAGAAGGAGCTGCCGTTCGACGCCGTCTATACCGGCGGGGTTCTGCCATACATCGTGCTGGTCGTGGACGAGCTCGCCGACTTGATGCTCACCGTGCAAGGGGAGATCGAGACGCCGCTCGCCGTGCTGGCGCAAAAGGCGCGCGCGATCGGGATCCACCTGATGCTGGCGACGCAGCGGCCCTCGGTGAATGTCATCACCGGACTCATCAAGGCGAACTTCCCGTGCCGGATCGCATTCCGCGTATCGGCGAAAGTCGACAGCCGCACGATTCTCGATCAAAACGGCGCCGAGACGTTACTGGGAAACGGCGACATGCTGTTTCTGCCGCCCGGAAAGAGTGACGCGGTGCGCGTGCAGGGCGCATTCATCTCCACCGACGAGACGGAGCGTCTGATGGAGTGGTATAACGCGCACGCGCCGGCAGCCGCTGCCGCGCCGGGCACGTCCATCGACGAGCGGGTCGCTGCCCTCGAAAAGGCGGAGAAGCAAGAAGAAGGCGGAGGAGGCGGAGAGCAGGGTGCAGGGGAGCGCGATCCACTGTTCCGCCAGGCGGCGGAGGTCTGCATCCAGAACCAGCTCGGCTCGACATCGCTTTTACAGCGACGCATGAGCATCGGCTACGGACGCGCTGCCCGCATCATCGATCAGCTGGAGCTGGCCGGCGTTCTTGGTCCCGCGAATGGCTCCA
>Ga0134079_10000506_pt1 | contig 10339 bp, 9 predicted proteins | sample 15_taG_2_FD_119770 | JGI IMG/M metagenome (GOLD analysis project Ga0134079, IMG submission 119770) | Grasslands soil microbial communities from the Angelo Coastal Reserve, California, USA - 15_D_Rain_40cm_2_09182015 | ecosystem: Environmental > Terrestrial > Soil > Grasslands ...
CGAGCGTGGCGAGCTCTTGGCGGTTGCCGATTATCTCGAGTTGAGCGGTTCAGAACGCGTGACGCTGACGATCTCTTACACGATCCCTCTGGGCAGAGGGAGCAATCGATGAGACTGGGCCGCCTCGCGTCGCTCCCATTGCGCGAGTGGACGCCGGCCGCGTTCGTGTCCGCTCTCGTGCTGATCGGTGGCGCTCGGCTGATCGTGCTGAGCACACAGCAACGGATCGCGGAGAGTCACGTGGCGACCGCCGACGCGGCCCAACGCACGGCTTCGAACATCGAAGCGGAGCTCGAGGCCCTCGCCGAGCGTGCGGGTCGCGAGGCGGCACGCGCGGGGAACGCGGTGGGGCGGCTACCCGAGGGGCCGGAGTCGGTCGAGCCGGAGAAGGAAGTTTTCCGGACTGCGAACGACGGTTCGATCATACCGGCCGCGTATGCGAGCGACGACGCGGCCGCGCGCGAGGCGCTCGCGCGCGAATGGCGAGCCGGCGACCGTAACTCGGAGGGCACGGGGATCGAGTGGCTTGCGCCGGTACGCGAGGGCAGCCAATGGCTCGTCGCCGCGCGCGCGCCGATCCTCATAGCGCACGGCAACGACGTCGAGCATGCGGGATGGGCGGTCGCCTACCAGTCGCTGGAGGAGATGCTTCTGCGCACAGGCATCGCCAAACTACCGGAGGAAGGGTACGAGTTCGCCGTCGGACAACCGGCGCCGGGCAGCGACGAGCTACACCCGCTGACGGGTTCGCCGTTCTTGGCTTCGCTGGACCACATCACGAGCACGATCCGTCTGCCCGACGCGTCGCGCGGCGCGGGCACGTCCCCGCCCTATCTAGTGCTCGGGCTGCGACCGCGGGCCGGTTGGTACTCGGTGGCGATACTCACGGCCAACATCGGTCTGCTCGCGCTCGTTACGTGCGTGCTCGGGCTCGCGGGATACGATCTCACGCACAATCAAGAACGCTGGCGCGCGGCGCTCGCGCTCGCACGCCGGCGTCTAGTGACGACGAACCGGCGTTTGACCGAAGAGCTTGAAGATCGCCGGCGGTTGCAGCTCACTTTCGAGCACGCTCGGTTCCACGACACCTTTACCGGATTGCCAAACCGTCGCTACTTCATGCAGCGCCTCGACCGGGCGCTGCACGACCGCGGAGGGCGCGGACAGCAGCTCGCGGTCATCCTCGTGGACATCGATCGATTCAGGCTGGTGAACGATACGTTGGGGCAGACGGCGGGCGATGAGCTCATGGTGCAGGTCGCCCGCCGGTTCGAGAACAAGATGGGAACGGACTCGGGCCACGTGCTGGCGCGCTGGAGTGGCGATCAGTTCGCGGTGCTTCTGTTCGACGTTCACTCGCGCGACACGGCCGTGGCGTTTGCCAAGCTGCTCAGCGACGCACTGGCCCGTCCGTTCATATTGCGCAGGCATACGTTGAGCGTCGCAGCACATACAGGCATCACCTGCGTCGACACGGAGCTACAGCGCACGGAGGACGTCGTGCGCGAGGCCGACATCGCGCTGTCCGTCGCCAAGCGGCGCGAGGCCGGGGATCCCGTGGTCTACCAGGCCGCACTGGGCGCAGCCGTCGTGAGCACCGTCAGCCTCGAGGCCGACCTGCACATCGCTTTGGAGCGGGAACAGTTCCGGCTTCTGTTTCAGCCCATCGTGGATCTCGCGGCCGGCACGGTCGTCGGCGCCGAGGCACTGCTGCGTTGGTACCACCCCGTCGAAGGTCTGCTCGCCCCCGACCGTTTTCTTTCGATCGCCGAGGACGCGCGCCTGATCGTGCCGATCAGTAGGTGGGTGATTAGGAGGGCGTGCGGGCTAGGCGCCGAGTGGCGTCGATTTGCGCAGCCTGACAAGGGTTTCTACGTGAGCGTAAACCTTGCTGCGTCGGTGTTGGACGATCCGCTCCTCGTCCAGTACGTCGCCGACGTCCTCCAGGATACGGGGCTGCCAGCCGGATTTCTGAGATTCGAGCTCACGGAAGGCGATCTGACGCCTCATGTCGGCGCCGCACGCGAGGTTCTGGACGCCCTTCACGAGATGGGCATCCGTCTGGTGCTCGACGACTTCGGAACCGGGCGTTCGTCGTTGAGCTATTTGGAGCTCTTTCCGATCGATTGCGTAAAAATCGATCGGCCGTTCGTCAACCCCGCGGACGGATCGGACAGCGACCTGATGCGCTCCGTTGTGCACATGACGTCGAGCCTCGGACTCGAGGCCGTCGCCGAGAAAGTGGAGACTGAGACGGCCCTGGAAGCGCTCAAGCGGATGGGTTGCAAGTATGGGCAAGGCTACTTGCTCGGAGAGCCGGTCGAATGGGAGCACCTGCTCGCGCGTCTTACGGGGCGCGCCCCGATGGCGGCGTCTCCGGACGCCCCGACCCTCGTGCAGCCCGCGGCGTTGTCGGAGCCGGTTGCGGCGGATGACCCGACCCTAAACGAGTCGGGACCTGCGGCAGTAGGCCCGGCCGACGCTCGAGCACGCGTAGCGCGCGCGGCGCCCGACGCTCCCACGCTGGTGCTGCCCACGCGGCCGGAGCGCCTTTCGCCGGATACCCCGACGGTCGTGGAGCCCGCGTTGGCGGCGCCCGTCGCGGCGGATGACCCGACGATCGTGGCGCGCGAGCGGCCGGGCACGGCCGCGGCGGACGCTCCCACACTCGTGCAGCCCGCGTTGTCGGCGCCCGTCGCGGCGGATGACCCGACGATCGTGGCGCGCAAGCGGCCGGGCACGGCCGCGGCGGACGCTCCCACGCTCGTGCAGCCCGCGTTGTCGGCGCCTGTCGCGGCGGATGACCCGACGATCGTGGTGCGCGAGCGGCCGGGGACGGCCGCAGCGGATGAGCCCACGATTGAGCGGCCCGGCGTGTCGGACGCCACCGCGGAGGACACCCCGACCCTCAACCAGGCGGGACCGGCGGCCGTCGCCGACGCCGAGACCCACGCACCGACCTCGTCGCCCGAGGGCGCCGCGCCCGACGCCCCGACCGTCGAGCACCCCGTGCCGATCTCCTGGGACGAGGCGGGCGACGGTGATGAACCGACTGCGCAGGTCGAGACGCCGCCCGAGGCGGTCGACGAGGATTCGGCCACGCAGCGGCTAGATCGCCGGCGGTTCAAGCACGGAAGAAGGACTTAGCGATGGATCCTACGTTTCTGTGGAGCATTGCAACCTCACTTCCGTGGATCACCAAGCTTTTCATGGCCTGCATCTTGGTGCTCTGGGCGTACTTCTTTTTCTTCAGGTTCACGCCGGTGACCGTTGCCAACGCTCCGGCCCTATTAACGAGCCTCGGGATATTCGGAACCTTCGTGGGCGTGGCCTGGGGGCTGTCCGGCTTCGACACCGGCAACGTCCAGGAGAGCGTCCCGGCTCTGCTCGATGGATTGAAGACCGCGTTCTGGTCGTCCATTGCAGGAATTGGCGGCGCAGTGCTGATCAAGCTCAAGTACCTGATCAAGGCGCGTCGATCGGACAAAGACGATGCTGCCCGCGAGAGCGCCACCATCGACGATCTCGCAGACCTCTTGCGCGAGCTGAACAGGTTGCTGGTGGGAGACGAGCCGTCGACGGCTCTCTCCCGTTTGGCGCTTTCTGGGCAAGGCACGAACGATCGCCTCGACGCGTTGAAACGCTCTTTCGATGAGTTCCTGCCTAACATGACCGAAAACAATTCCCGAGCAGTCGTCAACGCACTCCACGAGGTGATCCGCGATTTCAACGTGAAGCTCGACGAACAGTTTGGAGGGAACTTCAAGCAGCTCAACGAGGCGGTAGGGAGAATTCTCGTTTGGCAAGATCACTATAAGCGACAGATCGCAGAGGTGATCGAACAACAGGCCGACGCGGCAGAAAGAATGGGAGCGACGAGCCGCAGCTACCAGACCGTAGCGGAGAAGGCCGAGGAGTTCAGCGGGATAGCAGAAAGGCTCGACACATTGCTGTCGGAGCTCGAGCGGCAGAGAGAGCAAGTTCAACAGTCAACCTCATCGCTCGTCGACATCGCCAACTATTGCCGTACGTTGAACTTCATTGCTCCAACGCAATCGTTCGAAGGTACGTCGAGTGAAAGGCGCAACGAACGGGCACGTACCGCAGCTCATGGAGCAGCAATCGCTCGAGATGAATAGCGCATGGCAGTCGAGGTAGTACGCATGGCAGCCGGACTACACACAGAACACCCTGATCGCGAGGACCATTGGATTCCGCTCAGCGATCTCATGGCTGCCTTAATGATGGTCTTCCTCCTGATAGCGATCACGTACATGTTAAAGGCGGAGGCAAAAACGAATCAGATAAAGGAAGTCGCGCTGGTCTACGAGGAGCTCAAGCAGGAGCTCTACGAGGATTTGTACGCAGAGTTTCGCGAGGACTTGCCTAAATGGAAGGCAAAGCTGGACCGCGAGTCCCTTACGATCACTTTCGGAGAGCCCGATGTTCTGTTCGAGAGCGGTAGCGCAGAGCTACAGCCCAGATTCCGGGAGATACTCGCCGATTTTTTCCCGAGATTCGCGAACATTCTGAATTCGCCCAAGTATCGAGACGGCATCGAGGAAGTACGGATCGAAGGCCATACGTCTTCGAGCTGGGAGACGACGGCGTCCGAGGATGATTCTTATTTTCTGAACATGCGGCTGTCCCAAGCCCGAACGAGCAGCGCGCTGCGCTACGTGCTCACTTTGCCCGAGGTCCGAGAGAACGTTGCGTGGCTTCGTCGGCACGTGACCGCGAACGGGATGTCTTTCTCGAGGCTCATCTTGACGCCGGATGGCAAAGAGGATGTCGCCGCCTCGCGACGCGTGGAGTTCCGAGTCAAAACGAACGCCGAGGAAAGGATTTCCCAGATCGTCGAGGTGAGCGGCGAGTGAGGCATTCGATCAACCCGCGCTGGGTGCCGGTCACGCGGCCCGGCCGCTAGTTCGAGCGGTGCCTAAGCTGCTCGAGCTCGTCCGGCGTCGGTACGTCCTCGCCCCAGAGCTGCTTGCCGTCGGCGAGCACGAGCTTCTGCCAGTGCACGACGTAGGAGCCATCGCGCGACGGGTTGCCGATGATCTTCACGCGATCGCCCGGCTTGACCTCGTCGCCGGTCCAGCCGTTGCGCAGCAGCACGGTCCGCGAGCCCCCCTCTGCCAACCACTTCTGGTCCTCGCCGTTCGGGCCTTTGACCGTCATGTAGATTCGCGCGTGCGGGTTGCCGAGCATGTAGCTCGTGACGACGCCTTCGACGGTGATCTCCTTGTCCATCTGGTAAAACACCGCGGCCGAGTGATGCGCGTCGGCGGACGAGACGAGCGCGAACGCGGCGCCGATTGCGCCGAGGACCGTTGGGATGATCTTCATTTGGGGGCGCTCCTCACGGCTTCGTCGGGTAGTCTTTGCAGCTGTCTTTGACGAGCTTCATGTCCGGTTTGTAGAGCCAGACTTTGTGCACGGCGAACGTGCCCTTGAACATCGTCGGGTCTTCCACGGTGAGATCGACGAGCAAGCGCCGCGGGTTCTCCGCGACGGTGTAGCGCTCGCGCGCGTGCGCGTTTTCGCTGTAGCCGCCCCCCGAGTACTGCGGGTAGAAGATGTCGGGTGCGAGACCCACGGTGTCGACGACGAGCGCGTCGCCCTCCCAATGGCCGATCGAGTGACCGAGCATCGTCGGTTTCGGACTCTTCGGGTGCGCGCGGCCGTCGAGATAGATCGTGCGCGTTTGCGTCCACTCCTCGTAGTCGATCCGGATGTTCTTGCCGTCGTTCGTGATCTTGATCGGCAGCGCGTTCACGACCTCGCGCGCGAAACCATAGGGCTCGCAGTTCAGCGTCGGGTCGGTCGCGTCGGTGATCGAGTTGAAGATCTCGACGCTCTTGCCGATCGCGTTGGGCCTCATGCTCTCGCGCGCCACGGCCCACGACTGGCCGAGCAACCCGAACACCGGCACGTGGTCGTTCTGCGGATCGGCGAGCAACGTTTTCAAGTGCTCGACGGCGATCGCGGGGCAGCCGTTGAAGCAGGCCCAGTCTTCGATCTTCCAGAACGGATCGTGCCGCGTCGTCATGATCCCGCTCCAGACGCCTTCGAGCTTCGGTTGCGCCGAAACCGAGCCCGCAAACGCGAGCAATACGATTCCGAGAGTTGCGCTTGAGCGTCGCGCGGTGATCGCCGCGTTCTTTTTCATTGTCCGATTCTCTCCCGTGACGAGCCGCAGATGTTACGCGCCGGGCCGACGCGCACGCCACTCGTTGCGCGTCTGCCCCCAGATGTCGACAGCCGCGGATTCGTACGGCGCCGGCAGCCGGCCGCGGCCGCGCCGACGCGAGCCGAGCTTGCGCGCGAGCGCTTGCGAGGCGACGTTGTCGACGTCGATCACGTGGATCACTTCGCGCCAGCCGAGTGCTGCGAACACCCAGTCGATCGCGGCGGTCGCGGCCTCGGTCGCGTAGCCGCGGCCCCAACAGTCGCTCACGATGCCCCAACCGATCTCCGTCCCGGGCCAGCCCTCGGGATACCACGGCCCGACGCGGCCGAGCCAACGGCCGCTCACCTTGTCGATGACCGAGAACATCGCGAACCCCTGTAGGTGCCACGCGCCCGCCATCGTTAGGAACGATCGCCACGCGACAGCGCGCGGCTGCGGTCCGCCGAGATAGCGCGTCGCGATGGGATCCGCGACGAACTGCGCCCACGCGGCGAAATCCTCGAGCCGCGTCGGGCGCAGCCAGAGGCGCGGCGTCTCGAGCACGTGGGAGTCGGCGTCCATCGCCGCCAGTCTCGCATGACCCGGAAGCGACTCGGCGGACTTCATCTGCGCTTCAAGAAACGCCCATCTGACTGACACGGATCGATCGCGGCTTACTTGCCGAACGAGCGCGTGAAGCCGACGTTGTAGACGGGCTTCTCGTCTTGCACGCCGTACAGGTTCTCGCTGACGGGGATCTGCGCCGCGAAGCGCACGACGACACCGCCGACGTTCACGAGCACGCGCGGCGTGAGATAGAGAATCTTGCCGCCGGTGTCCGGATCGTAGGTGCCCGTGTCGTCGACGCGGTCGCGACCCGAGTAGCGGTAGTTGAGCTCGATGACGGAGTCGAGCTTCGCCGTCAGCTTGCGCTCGTACGCGAAGTTCACGAGCGAGATGTCGCCGTACTGATAGCCGAAGTCGTTCGCACCGGGCAGCCGCCGCTGCACAGACGCGAACAGCGACGAGGTCGGATTCAACAAGTAGTAGCCCGACACGCCGAAGAACGGGTCCGTCGAGCCGGTGCCGGGCTGCACGTGCTCGTCGAGCCGCACACCGTTGCGCTCGACGTCGTTCTCGCCCCAGCTCGTCTTCACGCCGAGCGTGGCCGAGAAGCTCAGGCGGCGGCCGAGATCGCCCTGAAACGGCGACGACCAGAGTCGAATCTGCGCGGAGAGCTCGGGATCGCCGAGCCCGGACCCCTCGCTGTGCTCGACGTCGCTGCCGACGCGCTCGTCGAGCCAGCGCTCCGCGTACGGCACGCGCGCGACGAGCAGCGCGCGACTGCCGAGCGTGTACGCGCCGATCGCGGTGTAGCGGTCCTCGACGATCGAGTCCTGCTGCTCGGGCGGCCCCTGGGTCTTCGAGAAGCGGTCGATGTCGAACGCGAACCGCCAGCCGGGCTCCGACGTCACGTCCTTGCCGAGCGCGTTGAACGTCGCGTCGCCGCAGCGGCAGATCGAGCAAGCCTCGGCCGGGAGCGCTGCAAGACCGAACGCGAGCGTCGCGACCGCGGCTCGGAGTCGGTTGCCTGCGCGTGTCTCGGCGGCCATCGCGATCACCTCAACTGTGGTGCGTGCCAGTTTCGCACGCCGCGCGCGCAGTCCCGTAGCGAAACAACGGACGCGGCGGAATCGTCGTCTTAATTAGTGTCAAGCAGGCCCCGCGACGTTCCGCTCACAGGTACCGGCTCAGCTCGATCCCGTGGCCGACGGGGAGCAGCACCGACGTCATCCCCGGCGCCGCGCGCACGCGCGCGCGGTAGTTGTTCGCGTCGCGCCGCGCGCGCTCGGGATGGAGCATGTTGTCGGCGACGATCAGCGCACCGTTCGCGAGCTTCGGGTGAATCAAATCGAAGCACGGGATGTAGAGGTCCTTCCAGAGGTCGAGCAGCACGAACTCGAAAGGCCCCGGCAGCTCCTTCAACGTCGCGAGCGCGTCGCCGACCTTGAAGTCGACGAACTCGGCGAGGCCGGCCTTGGCCATCTGCGCGCGCGCGTATTCCACTTTGCGCGGTTGCAGCTCGAGCGTCGTCACGACGCCGCCGGTCGCGCGCGCGGCCTCGGCGAGCCACACGGTCGAGTAGCCGTACGACGTGCCGACCTCGAGGATCGCGCGCGCCTCGGACTCCTCAATCAGCGTGCTCACGATCGTCGCGGTCGCGGGGCCGATCGCGAGCAACAAGTCGTCGATGCCCTCGCGCGAGCTCGCGTCCTGGAGGCGCGCGCCGATGCCCGCCTCCCGATCCGAGCGCGCTTGATACTCCTTCTTGACCGCTTCGACTTTGGGATCCATGGCGGCGACCCGCGCAGCGCGCGCGGGCTACTCCCACCACTGCCAGAACATCCACCACGGCTTCGCGGCGGGCGCGGGCTTGGCCGAGGCGGACGCGGACGCGCGCGCCTCGGTCTCCTTGCACGGCGTCGTGCCGTGGTACGGCAGGTCCGAGATGTACACGGTGTCGGTGCCCTTGAACTCGCCGACGAAATACGCCGGATCCTCTGCGACGTAGTCGCGCTTCAGCGCGAGCTTCGCGGGATCGAACGCGAAGCGCTCGACGACGTGCAGCCCGCCGCTGTGCGGCAGGCGGCCATCGGCATTCAGGATCCCGGGCGCGAAACCGACCGTGTCGACGGCGAGCACGTCGTTCTCCCAGCGGCCGATCGAGTGACCCGCGAGGCTCGGCGCGATGTTCTTCGGATGCTCGCGCTCGTCGAGATGGATCGTCCGCTCGATGCCCATCGAGCCGTAGACCATCTTGATCTCGCTCTCGGTCTGCGTGATCCGGTTGATGTCGGTCTCGAACGTCCAGTCGAACAGGATGTTCGTCGGCCGGCAGTCGAGGCGCGGGTTCGCGGCCGTCGCGAGGTCGACGCCCGCGATCGCGGCCGTGCCCGCCGGCGTGAGCGGCAGGATGCTGCCGCGCTTGTTCCAATACGTGTCGACGGGATCCTCCGCGAGCGAGACCGCGGTGCCGCGCGCCCCCGGGAACGCCTGGCCGCCGGCCGGCACGTCGCCGGGCTCGTAGTTCTTCGCGGTGGACAACGGCACGAGCGTGCCCTTCTGGCCGCGCGGGTCCGTCATCACGCGCTGCTCGCCGGCCCAGTCGCCCGCGATGTTCGGATCGCCGTTCGCGAGCCGCGCGGGTCGATCGGCGCGCGCGGGCGCGACGCCCCCGGCCACGAGCTGGCGCTGACCGTAGCGGTCGAGGCTCACGCCGTCGGCGAAGGTCGCGGTGCCGAGATAACAGGCCGTCGGGTCGCGGCGATCCGGCGAGCCCGTGATCTGGATCCGCTCTCCGCTCTTGAACATCTCGGCCGACCAGCCCGAGCGCATCAGCACGGTCGCGCCGCGCATCTCGCAACGCATGTGCGTGACCTTGCCGTCGGCGGCCGTCACGTCGAAATGCAGCCACGAGTGCGGGTTCACGAACTCGACGCTCGTGATCACGCCCTCGAGCGCGATGTCCTTGTTGAGATCGAAGTTGGCGACGCCGTGGTGCGCGTGGGCGCTCGTGGCGAGCGCGGCGCTGAGCGGCACGGTGACGGCCAGCGCCGCGATCCGAGCGCGACGCGCTCTGCTCCGGCCGAAATCGCTCCTCATCGCTCCCCCGCCTTAAACGAGATGTCCGAGAATTGGCGAGGGCTCGCCGCCTGTCAAGGGCTACAGCGCGCCGGTCATGCTCACGAACGTGCCGCGGTGATTGAAAGACAGATCCGTGAGATCGTCCGAGAAGTCCGTGAAGTTGTAGCCGACCCCGAGCTTCAGGTGCTTGCTCAGGTAGCGCGAGATCACGAAGACGCTGCCGCTGCGCCGGTCGTGCAGATCCGGCATCTGCATCGTGCGGCCTTCGATCATGCCCTCCCAGCTCTCGAGGAAGCGGAAGTCGGCCCGCAGCACGAACAGGTCCGCCGGATTGTCGAAGAACGCGGGATCGTCGCGCGAGAGGCTCATCTCGCCGATCCGGTGCGCGTACTTGCCGCCGACGGTCCAGCGTGAGGTGAGATCGTAGGTGAGGTCGACCGCGGCCACCTGGCTCTTCTGCAGGAACTGGACAGGCGTTCCCGTGAGGCTCAGCTGGTCCGTCGTCGGCATGTTGTAGAAGTA
>Ga0134079_10000507_pt1 | contig 10338 bp, 7 predicted proteins | sample 15_taG_2_FD_119770 | JGI IMG/M metagenome (GOLD analysis project Ga0134079, IMG submission 119770) | Grasslands soil microbial communities from the Angelo Coastal Reserve, California, USA - 15_D_Rain_40cm_2_09182015 | ecosystem: Environmental > Terrestrial > Soil > Grasslands ...
CCGCCGCGTGCGGCGGATCGCCAAAATAAAGGGACCGGAAATAAGCAGCTTCGAATTTAATGGCCACGCCGCCCTTCTTCTGATTATCGGCAAGCGTTTGCCTCACGAAACTCTGGTAACCGGCAAGGTCCGCAGGCAGACCGTTCAGACCCTCCTGTTTCATGTACCGCCCGAGCACCTTTTCCTGTAGCGGGATGTATACGCCCATATCGCCGTTTTTCCCGGTTTGGGTGTGATTGTCGAAGGGAAACAGAAACGAATCGACAAAGAAAACCCAATGGAAGCGTTTAGGATTCAGATACGGCGCCAGCGCCACGCGATTGGCTAGGCAAGTCTCGATGTTCAGCTTGTCCAAAATACCGTCCCAATACGTCGTGCTGCCTGAAGCTTCAGCGGCTTTCTTTTTCTCAATGAGCCACTTCGCGTGTTCAGGCTTGAAATCGTCGTAAGGATATCCGAAGAGCGCCTTGGCGGCGGCTACGAATTCGGGATTGTCGTCGCGCAAACGGATCACCGAGCTTTCGTCGGGCGGCGCAGCCTGCGCATCCATGTCTGAATCGTCGGGAAACGTGGCGTGTGAATGATTGTCGTAGATAGGGATGTTATCGATTTGCCGGAGCAGGCGTTCGTAAATCTTTTGTATGTCATTGCTTGGGAAAGGCCGGGCCTGCGCGCGGGCCGTCGTTGTCGTGAAAATCACCACGAAAGAAATCGCGGCCATTCGAATCCATTTGTTCATCTGCATCCTTGCGAACTCTTCCCGGAAACTCTCTATCGTTGCGAAACAGCGGCGCGCCAATGCAGCGAAACCCGGTGCATGCGTTCGAGCGCGTCTTCGAGCAAATTCCGCGCGCTCACCAGCGAGAACCGCAGATAGTTCCTGCCCCCAGGACCAAACGCTGCCCCCGCGATTCCCGCGACGCCCCCTTCTTCGAGCAAAATCTTCTGAACTTCTTCGGCGGAAAGTCCGGTCTCTTCAATATTGACCCACGCATAGAACGCGCCCTGCGGCGCCCGGCAGCGAAATCCGGGAATCCGGTTCAGTCCGGAGACAAAGAGTTCGCCCCGCTTGCGGTACTCCTCGACCATCGCGTCGACGGCGCTGGTGGAATCACGCAGGGCTTCGATGGCCGCGACCTGTGTGAACTCCGCCGCGCAAGTAAAGGTGTTCAGCACCAGCAAGTCCACGGCGTCAATCACGTGCGCAGGAGCCACGGCGTAACCGAGCCGCCAGCCGGTCATCGCGAAACTTTTGGAAAAGCCGTCAATGATAACGGTCCGCTCAGCCATGCCGGGAAGCGCCCAGATGGACTGGTATTCGCCGCCAAAAAGAATGCGTGCGTAAATTTCGTCGGAGAGAATCCACAGGTCGTGCCTTTGCGCCAGCTCCGCGAGCTTCGCGAGCGCGGCCGAGCTGAAAACCGTGCCGGTCGGATTATTCGGCGAATTGAAAATGATGATGCTGGTGCGCGGAGTAATCTTTGTCGCAATCTCCTCCAAATCCGGCTGAAACTGGTTTTTTTCTTCCAGGCCAAACGGCACGGCCTTTGCGCCCAGGCCGCGCGTGAACGAGGGATAAATCGGAAAGCCCGGATCGGGATAAAGCACTTCGTCGCCCGGTTCGATAAGCGCCATCATCGCCAACGAAAGCGCCATCTTGCATCCCGGCGCCACGAGCACTTGCTCCGCCCCGACCTCGAGCCGGCGCGTGCGCTTCAAATACGCAGCGATGGCTTCTCGCAGAGCGGGCAGCCCCCGCGTCGAGCAGTAACGGTCGCGCCCCGCCGCGACCGCGTCGCGCAGTGAATCCACGACCGGCGCAGCGGGATGAAAATCCGGCTCGCCCAGCTCAAGATGAATGATGGAGTGCCCGGCGCGCTCGAGTTCTTTGGCGCGCGAATAAACGGCCAGCGCGGCTTCTCCGTTCAGTTGCGAAACGCGTGATGCAATGCGGGTCATCTGTGCAATCCGAGAAAGATGGTAGCACTCCCCGGGCGGCTGCGAACTGCATGGCAATTCCACAACCGGCCTGGAAGAGAATTCTAAATGCAAAAGCCTGGGGCGCTGCCATACGCGCGTCCGTGCTCGAAAGACAATTTGGTGTGTCCGCCCTAAAAAGCGTAGCGCAACGAAAACTGAATCAGCCGTGGTGTACCCACAGTGCTGATGATTTTCCCGAACGGACTGTTCGAAAGCGGAATCGTTTCGGCGTCGTTCACGGTCGGATTGCCGAAATTGGCGTGGTTCCAGATGTTGAAGAAATCCGTGGTGAAGCGCAAAGACTTCTTCTCCGTCAGCTTGAAATTCTTGATCAGCGAAAAATCCCAGTTTTGCTGGCGCGGGCCGCGAAAGACGTTTCTGCCAAGATTGCCGAAGTCGGTGGTGCAGAAGTTTGCATTGTTGACCGGATCGCAAAGCGTGGGATAAAGCAGCGGCGCAGTGGCGAAGGCATTCACATCCAGATAACCGTCAATCCGCTGGTGAATGTCACCAGTGGTCACGGCGTTCGAGAGCGCGCTTCCGCTCGCCAGGCTTCCGGAAAGAGTGCTCGGTGTAAAGCCCAGTCCCAAGAAACCGCTTCCTGCGCCGGAATCCGTGACGGAAAACGGCGTGCCGGATTGGAAAGTGGTGATGCCGCTGAGGGCCCAATGGCTCAGCAGAGCGGCTTTCCACCCGGTTTCGTCCTTGTAAAACGGCAAGTCGTAGCGATAACTCACCACAAAGCGGTGGGTGCGGTCGAAGTCGGAAAGGCCACGGGAAGCGTCGAGCGTTGATTCGTCGTTGAAGGCTGTGTTGAACGCGGTGTTCCCCGACGAGGTCGCGTCCGTGGACTTGGAAAAGGTATATGCGGCCTGGAAGTATCCCGCACTCCAACGGCGCGTCAGTGAAGTCTGTAAGGAGTGATAGTGCGAATAGGCGTCGTTGGCGAAAAGCTGGAAGCCCGCGTAGCCGTTGATTCCCTGGACTCGCGAACGCGCCACCGCGTTATTGAAAGTGTTGCTGGTTATCGAGCATGTTGCGTTCGGGCCTACGGCTGATCCGTTGCAGTTGGCTCCTGGGACGACCACGGGGTTCGCTGCAGAGGCCCGCTGCGACTGCAGGTTGTCGCGCGTCTCGCGCAGATGCACGGCGTGCGTTCCCACGTAGCCGGCCTCCAACACCCATTGCTTGCCGAGCGAACGCTGCACCGTCAAATTCCACTGCTGCGTGCTGGGCACCACGAAGTGCCGCGGCACTTGCAACCCGAAGATAAAGATCGAAGGGAGCGGCCCCGGGCAGGCAGCTCCGGAAGCAGATCCATAGTTCGCAGCCTGAGTCGTGTCGCCTCCCGGAAAGCCCTGGAAGACAGAAAGACACGGCACAAACGTGGGATCGAGCGTCCCGGCCTTCGGCAGTGCGTTCAGATTGGGGCTGGGGCAGTTCGCCGGTGGCGTCGGGGAATAAATGCTCCCCATGCAACCTGCGGCGCTGGCCCCGAAGGTCACCGGCAAGAACGGCGTCTGGAACGATAATTGGTCTACCGTGCCCACATCTTCGCGGACGTAATAAATCCCAAAGCCCGCTCGAATCGTAGTGCTGTGATGTCCGAAAACGTCGTAAGCCAGCCCGATGCGCGGCCCAAGATTTGTCGAATAGTTGTTATTGTACGTAGTTCTGCTGGCGTTTCCAGTGAGACCCGCGAGGTTCAGGCTCTTGACGCAGGAAGGATACCCAAAGGGAAACTGCCCCTGGCTGGCAAGCGCTGGATCGAGATTACCAATATGGCAAAGCTGGTCGTAGAAAGCTCCAAAGATCTCGGTCCGGATCCCGAGGTTAAGCGTCAAATCGCTCCGCATCTTCCAATCGTCCTGGGCAAAGACCCCATAATTGTTGGTGCGATATTCATGGTTATACACACCACCAGCCCCAAAACTGAATAAGGGGGTGCCCAGCAAAAAGTTCTGGAAATCGCTGTGGCCGTCCGGCGTGTTGGTGAAGAAAAGCTCGCCGTTGAACACCTGTGGGAAGAGCTTATCCAGATTGACGCGCGTCACTTCCCCGCCGAAGCGCAACACATGCTTGTCCTTCACCCAGCTCACGGTATCGACCATGTTGTAGTTGTTCTGCGTCTGGTGCTGGTCGGCAAAGGGCGCCGGGCCAATCTCAAAACCAGAGCTGGAAAAAACAAATTTATAAATGGAATCCGTGACGCCGTTGGTGGGGCGATCGATGCCCAAGTCCGTGACAGTTACGGGGGCAATGTTGTTCAACTGGTCGTTGATGTGCACGAATCCGAACCGTAATTCATTGACCAGTGTCGGCGAAAACAGGTGCGTCTCGGTGACGTTGAAAAACCGCGCGTGAACCGGAGTATCAAAAGGAAAATTGAGAGACGCCGTGCTGATGCTGCTGGACAGCGTGCTTCCTAGTGATTCTTGCAAGTCGCCGCCCCCGAAGGGCAGGAAGCTTTTCGAATCGGAGAAAAAGAATCGTGCCGAAAGCTTGTCCGCGCCACTGCGGAATTCGTGGTCCCAGTTCGAAGTGAACTGGTCGTCAGTAAATCTTCCGGGACGGCTAATGGCAAATGCTCCAGTTGCCGGATCGCCACTTGGTATCAGGAAGTCGTTGGATGCTCCACCAAACTGATTGCTCTTGAACTGCAGGAGCTTGACCGCGACGGGATCGAGATTGGTAATGCCAGTGGGAAGGCCGGTTGGGAAAAAAGTTGCGATCAAGGATGCTTCCGTACGGTTTTGGGCATCCGGCAGCGTGGGAATGGTTGTGCTGATAAACGTTCCCGCCGAAAGGCCGCTCCGTTGGCGCGTTCCTTGGTAATTCAGGAAAAAGTACCCCCACTTTTCGTTTCCCACAGGCCCGCCTAGGCTCCCGCCGAAGATGTTCTGCTTAATAACCGGGCGCGGCTGTCCTTGCCTGTTCAGGAAGTATTCGTTGGCATTCAGCACGTCGTTGCGGAAAAACTCGTAAGCGTCCCCGTGCAGCTCCTTTGTGCCGGATTTCAGAATCGCGTTGACGTTGCCGCCCCCATTGCGCCCCTGGCTGGCGTCATACAGCGACGTCTGCACTTTAAACTCCTGAATAACGTCGGGATTCGGCAAGGGAACATAGGTCGCCTGCGCCACGTTGTAATCCGTCGCGCTGATGCCTTCGATCAGGAAATTGTTGTTGTCCTCGCGCTGCCCATTCACGAACAGTTTCACGCTGCCTCGGCCGAGTTGCGCGGCTGCGTTCAGTTCGCTTTGCGCGCCCGCAGAAAGCGTTAGCAACTGCTGGTAATTCTGCGTGGCCAGCGGCAGTCCGCGGACCGTTTCTGTGCCGAGGGATTGCCCGGTGGTCGCGTTGGTGGTCTCAACCGTGGTGATCTGCGCGGAAATCTGCACCTTCTCGCTGACTGCCCCCGGCTTCAGTGTAATCGTGACTTTCGTGGTTTCCGTTACGCGCACTTCAATGCCGTCGGCCTTGGATTGCGAGAATCCCGATTTGTTGACCATCACAGAGTAAATACCTGGAGGCAGCAGCGGCACAACGAAAGAGCCGTCAGACGCCGTTGGCAGTTTTCGCACCACGGCTTCCGTGCGCGTATTACTGATCTGTACGTCCGCGCCGGCTACTGACCCGCCCGTGGTGTCCACCACGCTCCCGCTGATGGCGCCGGTAGCGCCGCCTTGACCGTAGGCGCACTGGCTCCCCAACAGCCCCACTACCAAGACTGCGGTTGATAACACACGATAGACCATTCGCATAACACCCCCCAGCGATGGGACTCCGCGACTCCTCGTTTGTGGGCAACTCCTAATGGGTTTTAAGACCTCCCTCCGGGAAGGAGGGCGGTCTCCGAGACACATCGCGGATGACCTGGATGTCCCTCGTTGTGAAACTAACGTTTCGCCTTTGGAGTGTCAAGAAACGAGTGAATCAGGTTCTTGGTTCACTTCATCCGCGTCGCAGCGAGGCCGTAATCGATTTGTGCCGTTTCCCACTCGATGCCTTGCTCCCCTTGACGCCGGCAACTCCAGGCGAGACCATGCTTTCAGGGGCTGGAGTACGCAACCAGTCCTGCTTTCGTGCCGTCTAATGTTTTAGCCAGCTTCCCCGTGAGGGGGTGACTTATGACTTCCCGCAAACTGCTTCCTCTGATGTTTCTGGTTCTCCTGGTGGCGCTGTTCTTGGGCATCCCGTTGGCATCCGCCGACTCGAGCCATGCCCGCATCATCCGGCTTAGCTTGGTTACAGGCGACGTCCGCTTTGCTGCGAAAACGCATGGTGATCCACTGGCCGATTCGGGTGCCAATTGGGAAACCGCGCAACGGAACCTGCCCATTCGCCAGGGCTACGTTTTGGCCACGGACAACGGCCGCGCGGAAGTCGAGTTCGAGAACGGCACGCTGGCTTTCTTGAAGGAAAACACGGTTCTCGAGTTTTATGATCTCTCGCTGAAAGACGGCGGGCTGATTACACGGCTGGTTTTGCGCCAAGGCAGCGCTTCCTTCCATGTGAATCCCGTAAGCGGCGATTATTTCAGCGTGACCGGCGGCGATTTCACCGTTGAAGCGGGCAGCCGCGCCACCTTCCGCCTGGATAATTTTCACGATGGCAGCACGGTCGAAAATATCGCTGGCCGCGTCACCGTTCTGCATCAAGACGAGACCACGCGCCTCGAAAAGGGCCAGTCCCTTTCCATGAATGCTGGCGACGAATCCTCTCTGGCCGTTGGCCGGGTTCCAGGACCGGATGAATTTGACCGCTGGGTCTCCGGTCAAATCGATACGGTTTCCACAGCCACCGCAGCCACTATGCAATACACCAATTCCCCGTATTATGCGGCGGGATTCGGCAGCCTCTATTCGTACGGCTCCTGGTTTAACTGCGGGGGATATGGCTTTGGCTGGCGCCCCTTCGGCGTCAGTTCCGCATGGTCCCCTTTTACCGATGGACAATGGATCTTGGATCCCGCCTTTGGCTGGACTTGGGTCAGCTTCCAACCCTGGGGCTGGGCGCCCTATCATTACGGTGGCTGGCTCTTTGACTCTGGCTGCGGAGGCTGGTTTTACTCGCCGCCTTTGCTCTACGGGTTCCATCCCGGCGCAGGGGGTGTTCCAATCAGGCGTTTCCCGCCGCGTGTCCATCCCCCGCGCCCGGTCTACCACGCTGTAACCGCCGTTTTTGTTCGCAGCAAAAATAGTACAGTGGGCATCGTCCCCATGCATCCTCTCGATGCTAAGGGCAAGACTCCGCTGAATCTGGATCACGGCATTCTTTCGCCCACTGCGTCGAGCGATCTAAGCGGGCGGCGGGTGATGGCCTCTGAGCCCGGACAAAAATGGGAAACCTTGAAGTCCGCGCCCAAGAACGCTTTCAGCAATGCCCTTATGCCGACGGTGCCTCCTGTTCGCGTTTCCAGAACCGTGCTAGAAAGCGGCTCGAACACGCGAGTCGTCTCGACAAGCAAGGAATCTTCAATCATCTACGATCCCAAGGAGCATCGCTTCGTCAACTCGAATAATGGTGCGAACTCTACGGCATCCCCGCAAAGGGAGATCGTCACTCAGCGGGATCGCACGGCACCTCCGGCAAACCGCGACGGCCGCAACAACGTCGCTGGAGTTCCTCCCGTGACCGCGCGTAACGCTACGGCTCCGCCGCCGCGCAATACGGTTCCGCCTCCTGTGCCGCGTTATTCAGGCGGCGAACGCAGTTCGGTTGGTGGCGGTTCAGGCAGCACTTGGGGTGGCGGTGGGGGCGGTTCTCGTTCATCCGGTACCTCAAGCGCAGGCGGCTCCACACACTCCACGCCTGCCCCCGCGCCGGCGCCTGCACCCCGTTCCTCCGGCGGTGGCCGCCCACACTAAACGAAGCATTCGCGTCCAGAAACGAAAACGCCTCCCGCTCCTGGTCCGAGAGGCGTTTTTCTTCATTTCAAGAGTCAGCTGTTTCGCGCCTTAGGAAAAAACCATTCCTGCATAGCCGACCACTTGGCTGCAATCCCCAGAAACGTCCCCGGAAGTCGCGTATTTCACGAGTTCTGCTTTCTTCGCTCCGAGTGCCCAGAGCGCCGTGAGCATCGCCACTGCGGGGCCAAGCCCACACATGGAAATTTCTTCGTTGCGGCAGGTGTCGTAGAGTCCTCGCGCATCGAGCGCCAGCAACTGATCAATGGCTTTGCGATCCTTCATCCGCGTCGTGGCGTCATCTTCGTAATGATTCAAATCCGAAGTCGTCAGCAGCAGCACGCTTTCCTTAGCATTCTTGAGCACGCGCGCCAGCGCTTCGCCAACGTTCACCAGTGATTCGAATTGCACCGTTCCTAGCGCCACCGGCACAAACGAAAATCCCGGCGTGAGTACTTGCAAAAACGGCACCTGCACTTCGAGCGAATGTTCCGTACTGTGCGCCACGCTATCCTCGCGCAGCAAAGGGCACTCTCGCCGCAATTCTCCCGCAAGCGCTTCATCGATGGGCGCGTCGCCCAACGGCGTTCGCCACGCTCCACTGGATAGAATCGCCGCCTGTTCTCCCCGCGGATAGTGCCTAACGCCAAGCACGATGACTTGCGGCGGAAACGCCACGCGCGCAAACACCGCCCCCGCCACGTGGCCCGAGTACATGTACCCCGCATGTGGCACCAGGCAGGCTTTTACAGGAATGGCTTCGTGCTGCGGATCAGGCTGCGAATACTGGCGAACAAGAGTGGTGAGTTCTCTGGAATCGGAGGGATAAAAGCGTCCGGCAACCGCGGGGGGGCGAAGCATCTTGCGGCTCCGCAAATCAAATCGGCTTCGAGGGTTTCCCTTTGAACTTCAACGCTTGCATCGTGGAAGGGTGGTAATAGATCGTCACTTTGTCGCCGTACTGGTAGCCGCCCTTATCCACGATCTGCTGCATTTTAGTCGAGGCTTCCTGCGACAGGGAAAACGTCTGGATGGACATGTCGTTGCCCTTCGCGCGCGCGGTGATTTGCGCAGTGTTCGCGTTCATCACGAAGCCTTCAAATTTCACAATCCCGTCTGGTTTGGGCTTCGGCTTCACGGCGCTTATGATGATCGGCACGGCCGTATCCACCACGACGGGCACGACCACGGGCACTTGCGCGGCAGCGGGCGAAGAAAAAAGTCCCGCCGCGAGTAACATCCCTGGCAGCCCGAACCCGGCGATTTTTGCAAACAGCTTCATTCGGCGTCGTCCGTGGCAATTCGCAGCGATTTCAGAAACCGCAGATCCTGTGGCGTCATCGCCAATCGCGCCACCGGTTTCTTGTCCCCTTCTTCCGTCAGCGACTCCTGGTCCACCTGAATCCGCAACGACTCCAGGAAGCGCCGGTCCTGCGTGGTCAATTTCGCATCCTCAGCCGTTGTGCCGTCCCGCTTCGCCAGCCCGATGGTGGCGTCCAATTTCAAGACGATATCGTACCCGTGTGCGCGCACTCCGGCAATCGCGCCGGTGATGCGATCGGATTCGGACACCGTGTCGTTGATCGCGTGTCCCAATTCACGGAGCAGGTTTTTCAGGTGATCGTCGAGTTGCAAGGGGGTTTCTCCCGTACCACTAGTGCTATTTTAGGCTTACGAATTGTTGGATACAAGAGACCTTCGCGCCGTTGTCTCCAATCCGTTCACAGGGCTTTTCCCTACCTACCTGTACACAAGAATCCTACAAGAACCGCGCCTCGTTTCCTGCCGCTTGGCCGGTTTTGCGCTAAGATGCTTTTATGTCCACGACCGTGAACGCGGCCAGTGCCTCTCCGCCGCAGGGTGGTTTCCGCCGTCTGTGGCGCGTGCTGCGCCAGCTTTTTCACGAAGTCGTGGGCGCGGTTTTTGCCGTTCTCGCGCTGGGCTGGGTCAACGCCGCGTTTCGCGCCTGGACGCGCGACGTGTCTCGCTGGCTCGTCGCCATCGCGATCGCCATGGCGGGCTTGCTGGTGTTTTTTGCGGTCAGTTCGTTCCGCCACGCCCGCAAATTGTGAGCCATGTCTCGACGCGTCCGAGAGCAGGGGTTTTTGCACAGGCCGCGCTTTAGCCCGGCACGATTGAAGGTACAAGCATGTCCTTGAACCACAGCCATAATCAAATTGCCCGCCACCATTTTCGGTCCTTCCATGTCTGAAACAAAAACCAAATCCGCCCCTCCCGCCGAGCGCAAAGAGAAATTCACCACGCTTTCCGGCCTCCCGCTCGAGCCCCTCTACACCGAATCAAATCTTGCCTCGTGGGATCCCGACTCCAATCTCGGCTTCCCCGGCGAATTTCCCTACACCCGCAGCATTTACCCCACCATGTACCGCGGCCGCTTCTGGACCATGCGCCAGTACGCCGGCTTTGGCACTGCCCTCGAATCCAACCGCCG
>Ga0134079_10000508_pt1 | contig 10337 bp, 9 predicted proteins | sample 15_taG_2_FD_119770 | JGI IMG/M metagenome (GOLD analysis project Ga0134079, IMG submission 119770) | Grasslands soil microbial communities from the Angelo Coastal Reserve, California, USA - 15_D_Rain_40cm_2_09182015 | ecosystem: Environmental > Terrestrial > Soil > Grasslands ...
CCCGCACTCCCGCTCGGAGCGAGCGTGAGGATGGCACTTTCCTCTGTGTCACCGCCGACCGTGACGCGTTCGATGTCTCCCACCGATCGAATCGCAGTCTCGATCTCCTCCGCGGACGCCTTCGTGTCGAGCTCGAGGACAAAGTGTCCATCGAAGTCATCCGACTCAAAAACCGCCGCCGGCGGCTGCACGCGGTGAACTTTCCCAAGCGCCTGGGCTTTGCGAAGGGCCAACATCGCGCGGCCGCCCTTGAGGGGCGCTTCGGGACGCACCTGGACATTGACCAGGCGTCCCGAGGCAGCCGCGGCAACGGGAAACTCGCCCGTGACTGGGACCTCGGGCCGACCGGGGGGGGGGGCGGGGGTCTCTTTCGTACCCAGGCGATCGATGTCGGCGAGAATGGCGGTGAGATCCGCTTCGCGCTCGCGACCCGCGACCGCGAGCGTTACCGACTTCTCGAGTGCGTCCGTGGCGCGGAACAGCAGCTGAATCACCGCATCGGTGGGAGCCTTGCCGCCGCGGCGCAGTTGATCGAGCAAGTTCTCCATGCGGTGCGCGAGATCGGCGACGCGGCCGTAGCCCATCGTTGCGGCCATGCCTTTGATCGTATGGACGGCGCGGAACAGGCCGCCAACCGGCTCGGTGGCAGCCGGATTCCGTTCCCACTCGAGCAGCAACTGATTGCAGGCGCTCAAGTGCTCGCGGCTCTCGGCCAGGAACAGCTCGGCGTACTGCGAGAGATCCATGGGCTAGCCGAGCACCCGCTGGACCGCTTCCAGGACGCGCGAGGGCTGGAACGGCTTGACGACGAAGTCCTTGGCGCCGGCTTGAATCGCCTCGACGACGAGGGCCTGCTGGCCCATGGCGCTGCACATCAGGATTTTCGCGTCGGGGTCCTGTTTCACGATCTCACGAACGGCGTCGATGCCGCCCATGTCCGGCATCACGATGTCCATTGTGACCAGGTCAGGCTTGAGCTGCCGATATTTTTCGACCGCCTGCGTGCCGGTCTCCGCCTCGCCGACCACTTCGAATCCGGCTTGCGCCAGGATGTCAGTGATCATCGTGCGCATGAAGATGGCATCGTCACAGACGAGAACCGTATGGCTCACTGCTCGCTCCTTAAGTAGTCAGAATCGGGCCCAACAGCGCCGCTACGTCCAGCACGATGAACAGCCGACTCCCCACTCCTTTTTCGCCGTTGCGGCGCCCCACGGCGCGCACCAGCGTGGGATCGATGCCGGGGAGACCACCGCGATCTTCCAGCGTGGTGTCCCCCACCGCCACCATGTCCGTCACCTCGTCCACCGTAAAACCGATCAGCTTCTTCCCGTTCCCTTTTTCCCCCCCTTCACCGCCGGGCTCGAGCTCGAAGATGAGTGTCGAACCAGCAACTTCCGGCGCGTCGGGAGGGGGCGGTGCTGTCTGGGAGGTCTCAGGAGGAGTGGCGTCGGGAAGGCCGGGCTGTGGCTGGCTCCTCCCCCCGCCTGCCCCCAGCGCGCGCCACCCTTCCACGACCGTCACCAGCGTGCCGCGGACATTCACGAGCCCCGCCACGACCGGGGGCGCTCCCGGGATACGCGTCGTTGGGAGACGCGGGAGAATCTCCCGCACTTGATCCACCTCGGCTGCGCACGCCAGTGTTCCCACGCGGAACAGGAGCAGGCGGGCGGAGACGAGGCTGACTTCAGTCATCGGATGCGAAGAAGCCAAGATACTGCAAGGGGTTGCGCTGAGCAAGCAAATTTGCGTCGCCTGCCCCGGCGGCCTCGGCGAGCGCGGGGCGCAAGTCCTCCGGCCATTCCGACACGAGCCGCAGCGGCTCGCCCGTCACCGGATGCGCGAACGACAACGCCGCCGCGTGCAACAGCTGCCGCGGCGCGAGCGCCTCGAGACGCTCGGCTTCGACGCGCGCCGAGGGTGTCACGCGCCGGCTGCCGCCGAACGCGTACTCGCGATCGCCGACGATCGGGCAGCCGACGTGCGCGAGGTGCACGCGAATCTGATGCGTCCGCCCAGTGCCGAGGCGCACGCGCAGCAGGTCGGTGTGCGCAAATTGCGCCACCAGGCTCGCGTGCGTGACGGCGTGCCGGCCGCCCTGCGCGACGGTCATCCGCTTGCGCTCCTTGGGATCGCGCGCGATCGGGGCTTCGATGTCGACTGTACGCTTGCGCAGATGGCCCCACACCAGCGCCGCGTAGACGCGCTGCACCTGCCGCCGCTCGATCGCGCCGGCCAGCCGCCGGTGCGCGAGATCGCTCTTCGCCACGATCAGGAGTCCCGATGTGTCGCGATCGAGACGGTGCACGATGCCCGGGCGCCCCTCGGTCGACCCGCTTGATAAGTCGGTGCCCCGGCCCACGAGCACGTTGACGAGCGTGTCGTTCCAGTGGCCGGGGCCGGGATGCACGACGAGGCCCGCCGGCTTGTCGAGCACCGCGAGGTGCTCATCCTCAAAAACGAAATTCAAAGTGGCATGGTGAGGCGTGTACGTGCGTGGCGGCTCGGCGTCGGGCAACGCAACCGCGACTTCCGTTCCCGGTTCGAGCAAGGCGGACGCGCGCAGCGGCTTGCCGCGCGCCGTCACGCGCTTGTCGGCGATGAGACGTCCTGCTTGGGTGCGAGAGAGGGCGAGCTGGTCGGCGAGAAAACGGTCGAGGCGTTCCGTCGTGCGCACAACACAAAACGTGATGTTCAAGGTTCGGCGGCGCGCGCCTCCTTCGCCCGTTGCTGCGCGCGGCCTTCCTGCCACAGCGAGACTCCGAGCGCGATCGCACCGATCGTGATCGCGGAATCGGCCACGTTGAACGTCGGCCAGCGCCACCCGCCCACGCCCACGTCCACGAAGTCGACGACGCCCTGTGCGCTGCGGATCCGGTCGATGAGGTTACCCACCGCGCCACCGCAGACGAGCGCGAGCGCCAGCAACCGGAACCGGTCGCCAGGACGCGTGCCCCGCACCAGCGTCGCGAGCACGAACAGGGCGATGATCGCCAGGCCGAGGAAGATCCAGCGGGAGTTCTCGCCGACGTGCAGGCCGAACGCCGCGCCTTCGTTGTAGACGAGGCGGAACTGCACGACGTCGCCGATCACCTGCAGCGGCAGCCGCCGCGCCAAGAACGACTCGGCGATCAGCTTGGTGACGAGATCGGAAACGACGACCGCAACCGCCGTTCCCCAGAACAACCGGCGCTCAGCGGCGTTTACCATCTTCCTCTTTGGCCTTGCACTTGATGCAGAGGCGGGCATGGGGGAGAGCGTCGAGGCGGTCGAACCCGATCGACTCGCCGCACTGCTCGCAGCGGCCGAAGCGCTCGGGCGCGCTGTACAGCCGGCGGAGCGCTTCGTTCACGTGCCACAGGTACCGCCCTTCCTGCGAGGCGAACAGGAACGCCTTCTCGCGCTCCATCGCATCGGTGCCCTGATCGGCCATGTGGAAGGAGTAGCTCGAGAGGTCGCCGTCGGACGCCTGCAGGCTCGAGTTGAACGACTCACCGTAGTGGCCGAGCTCCTTGATGACGCGGGCGCGTTCCTCGAGCAGCCGCTTCTCGAGATGGGCCAGCTGCTTCTTGTTGAGGACGCCGGCGGCGGCCTTGGCTTTTACCTTTACCTTGGTTGACTTAGTCGGCATTATCTGGTTCCGCCCTTTCTTCCGTCGTGACGGCGTAGCGCAATCGTCGTGCGCCGTCCCTCGATGTCTACGTCGCGTTGCAAATCGGGTTCGTCGAGCGCCGTCCCAATGACCATGCGCCGCGCGAGCGTCTCGCCTTCGACGAACCCCTGAAACGCGCGAGTCGCGGCGACCACATCCTCGGCGCCGCTGATGCTCAACTCGATGCGCGTGGTGTATTCGTAACCCGCCTCCCGGCGGAGACGCTGCACGCGGTTCACCACTTCGCGCGCCAACCCTTCTTGCACCAGGTCTTCGTTCAGCTCGGGATCGAGCGCGACGACGTACGGTCCATCGGCCTGGACCAGCCACTCGCTCGCGACTTCGCGCGTGACGGTCACATCCTCCGGCTGAAACTCCCAGTCGCCGGTTTTTACAGCCTGCCCCTGCTCCAATGCCTGTAACTGCTCCGCAGTCAGGTCGCCAACCGCGGCGGCGGCAGCCGGGGTTTCCTTGCCGTAGCGCTTTCCGAGGGTCCGAAAATTGGCTTTCCCTCTGAGCCGCACCAGGTCATGATCGGAAGCCACGACTTGGACGTTTTTTACGTTGACTTCGGCAGCCAAGATATCTAACAGGTCGGACAAGGCCGGGCCCTGCGCAGCGGCCGGGACGGCCAGCTGCATGCGGGCCAGGGGTTGGCGGACCCGCAGGTTACGGGATTCCCGCGCCGCCCGGGCCAGCGAGGCCAGCCGCCGCACGGTGCTCATGGCCGCGAGCAGCTCAGGTTCGCGGTGCCCCCGGTCGCTCGGGAACGGGGCGAGATGTACCGACGTCCCCGTCAAGGCCCGATGGACCCAGTCAGAGATGAAGGGGGCTGCCGGGGCGAGGAGACGGACGGAGGCGACCATGGCTTCGTGCAGCGTTTCCAGCGCCACCGGGTCCGTGGCCCGGTCGGGCGCCCAGAACCGCGGCCGGTTGCGGCGGATGTACCACCGCGACAGGTCCTCCCCGACGAAGTCCATGATCGCGCGGACACCCGCCGTGACATCATAGGCCGACCAGGCGTCCCTCACCGCGGTGACCACCTCGTCGAGCCGCGCCAATAACCAGCGGTCGGCGGCGGGACGCTCCGCCGGCGGCGTCGCGTCCGCTTCCGCGGGCGGATTCCAGTCCTGCGCGTAGCGGCGAAAGAAATCGTAGGTCGAGCGCAGCGTGTTCAGAAAGCCGCCGGCCACCTCGGGGATCTGGCGCTCGTCGAACCGCTTGGGGAGCCAGACCTGGCTCTGCCCGAGGAGGTAGAGCCGCACCGCGTCGGCTCCGTGCTCGCCGATCACCTTCCACGGATCGGCGACGTTGCCGCGGCTCTTCGACATCTTCTGACCCTGTACGTCGAGCAAGAGGTCATTCACGATCACGTGCTTGTAGACCGGCGCGTCGAATGCGCCGACCCCGATCGCCAGCAGCGAGTAGAACCAGCCGCGCGTCTGGTCTACCCCTTCGCAGATGTAATCGGCCGGGAAGTGGGCCTTGAAGTCGGCCTGATGATCGAACGGGTAATGCCACTGCGCGTAGGGCATCGACCCCGAGTCGAACCAGGCATCGATGACCTCCGGTACGCGCCGCATCGTCCCGCTACAATCACGGCATTGCCACGTGTATGCATCGATGTACGGCTTGTGCGGATCGAACTCCGCCGGCAACGCTTTGCCCCAGCGCTGCGCCAACTCGTCGTAGGAGCCGATCACTTCACGATGGTCTCCACCCCGCGCGGCGTCGCACTCCCACACGTTGAGCGGCGTGCCCCAGTAGCGGTCGCGTGACAGCGCCCAGTCGACGTTGTTCTCGAGCCATTCGCCGAAGCGCCCGCTGCCGGTCTCCGGTGGATGCCAATCGACGTGCGCGTTGACCTCGAGCATTCGCGCCTTCACGGCGGTGGTGCGCACGAACCAGGAGCTGCGGGCGTAGTAGATCAGCGGCGAATCGCAGCGCCAGCAATGCGGATAGCTGTGCGAGTACGGCCTGGTCTCGAGCCAGCGCCCCTCCTGCTTCAGGCGCTCGATGATCAGCCGGTTGGTTTCCTTGTCGGTGACGAGCTTGCCCTCGATCTCGGGCCAGGTCGTGCCGCGGAAGGTGCCGTCGGGCGCGACCGGATTCACGAACACCAGCCCGTTCTGCTGACCCACCGCATAGTCATCGGCGCCGAACGCCGGCGCCATGTGCACGAGTCCCGTCCCCTCGTCGGCGCTGACGAACGAGCCGGCCACCACCACGGCGCGCTGCCCTTCCGCAGGGAGCGCGACGATCTCGAGTGGCCGCGCGTATTTCTTGCCGATCAGGGCGCGGCCCGTGTGCGTCTTGACCAGCTCACCCTGGGCGAGCGGCCGGCCGTCCACGTGCACGTCGCCGGCACGCGCCACGGCCGCGATGTAGTGGACCGTCTTGCCGTTCTGATCGGCGAGCGCGTATTCGCCGTACTCCAGGTCCGGGTGCACGGCTACCGCCACGTTCGACACGAGGGTCCACGGCGTCGTCGTCCAGATGACGAGCTCGCGCGGGATGTCGCCTTTTCTGCCGAGGAGCGGGAACGCGACGTAGACCGAGTTGGTCTGCACGGTCTCGTACCCTTGCGCCACTTCATGCGACGAGAGCGCCGTGCCGCAGCGCGGGCAGTACGGCAGCACTTTGTGCCCGCGATACAGCAGCGCCTTTTCGTACAGCCGCTTGAGCAACCACCACACGGTCTCGATGTAGTTATTGCTGTAGGTGATGTATGGGCGTTCGTAGTCGAGCCAATAGGCGATGCGGTCCGACAGCGCTTCCCAATCGGTCTTGTACTTGAACACGCTTTCGCGGCAGAGCTTGTTGAACCGCTCGACGCCGTACGCTTCGATCTCGCGCTTGCCGTTGATCTTGAGCGCCTTCTCGACCTCGATCTCGACGGGCAGCCCGTGCGTGTCCCACCCCGCGATGCGCGTGACCGCCTGCCCCAACATCGTGTGAAAGCGACAGACCAGATCCTTGAGCGTCCGCGAGAAGACGTGGTGGATGCCGGGCCGGCCATTCGCGGTCGGCGGTCCCTCAAAGAAGATGAACGGCGGACCGTAGCGCGTGGCGTCGCTGACGCGGGTGAACAGCCGCTCGTGTTTCCACGTCGCGAGCAGATGTTTTTCCAGCTCGTCGATCGACTGGGTCAGGTCGGACGGCGGATACGCCATCAGGTGAGGCGCTCCAGCACGCCGCGCACGACCGCGGCGAGCTTCGGCTCCGCGCCGCGCGCCACGGCGATGATCTGCTCAACCGACGTCGGCTCGAGGGCGTCCGGCAGGCAGTTATCCGTGATGATCGACAAGCCGAGCACGCGCATGCCCTGATGCACCGCGGTGATCACCTCGGGCACGGTGCTCATGCCGACGAGATCGGCGCCCAGCGCCCGCAGCATCCGATACTCGGCGCGCGTCTCGAGATTGGGACCGGGCACCGCGACGTACACGCCTTCACGCAGCACGATCTTGTGATCCACCGCGACCTCGCGCGCGAGCTGGCGCAGCCCGGGATCATACGCCGCGGACATGTCCGGGAAGCGCGGACCCTCGGCAGCGACGTTCGGCCCGACCAGCGGATTATCGCCGAGCAGGTTGATGTGGTCGGAGAGGAGCACGAGGTCGCCCGTGAACCACAGCGGATGCATCCCACCCGAGACGTTGGAGACGATCAATGTCTTCGCGCCCAGCGCCCGGAGCACCCGCACCGGGAAAGCGACCTGCTGCAGCGTGTAGCCCTCGTAGCGATGGAAGCGGCCCTGCATGATCGCGAGTTTGCGTTTCCCCATCGTGCCGAACAGCAGGCGGCCGGCGTGCGTCTCGACCGTCGGCGTCGGGAATCCGGGGATCTCCGGATAGGGGATCGTGGCCTCGGGGGGGGCCTTCAGCTCGTCGGCGAGCGCACCAAGGCCGGTACCCAGGATCACCGCGACCTCTGGAACGATCGCGGTCCGCGACTTAACGGCGCGGACCGCCTCGGCCACGGAGACGACGGTCACTTCTGTCCGTCGAGGGCGCGCAGCTCTGCGAGATGGCGCTCGAGCAGGGCGCGGAAACCGCCGACGTACTGATGGAACTGCCGCTCGGTCTCGGCCATGCGCACCTTCACGGCGCCCTCGGCGTTCTTCGCTTCGTCGAGCAGCCGCTTCGCCGCCGCCTCGGCCTCGCGCAGGATCACCTGCCCCTCGCGTTCGGCCGTCGCGCGCGAATCCTGCCGCAGCTGCTGCGCCGCGACCAGCGCCTCATTCATCGCCTTCTCGCGCTCGCGGAAGACGCGCAGCTGCTCGGTCAGCGAGCTGAGACGCTCCTCGAGCACCTGCCGCTCGCGAATCGCCCGCTCCAGCGCATCAGCGACACGGACCTGGAAGTCCTCGACGCCCGCGGTGTCGTAGCCGCGCAGGGTCTTGCGGAACTCCTGCTTGCGGATGTCGAGCGGGGTCAGAGTGAACGCTTCGTCGTTCACGGATTCTCCCTCGGGCCGAACAGGGCGGTACCCAATCGGATCACCGTTGCTCCCTCCGCGACCGCTGACGCGTAGTCGCCGGACATCCCCATCGAGAGGGTCGGCAGCCATAGCCCTTCCTCCTTGATCCTATCGCGCAAGAGGCGCAGTCCCCGGAATGTCCGGCGCTGCACGTCTTCGTCATCAGTGAATGGCGCCAACGTCATCAGTCCTTCCAGCCGCAGATGCTGACACGCCGCGATCTGTCGCGCCTGGCTCGGTGCTTCCTCCAGGGTGCAGCCGCTTTTTTGCGACTCCTGCGCGACGTTTACTTGCAGCAGCACCCGCAGCGGCGCCTGTGCTCTGCGATCCAACTCCGTCGCCAACTCGATGGAATCAACGGAGTGCACGAGCTCGAATCGACCGGGCACGACTTTGGCTTTGTTGCGCTGGAGGTGCCCGATCAGATGCCACCGAATCCCCAGCTCCCGACTCCCAGCTCCTAGCTCCTCCTGTTTCTGAACCGCTTCCTGCACGCGATTCTCACCGATGTCGGTGAGGCCGGCGTCGAGGGCGGCGCGGATCGCGTCGGTCCCAAATCCCTTCGTGACGGCGACGATCGTGACGGCGTGCGAGGCTCGCCGTGCGACCTCGGCCCTCACCTGCGCCAAACGCTCGGGGAGGGCCGCGAAAATCATAGCCTGTGAATATAGAGCCTGGGGCCTACGTGACGAAGAGGGCCTGGGTGCTAGCGGCGAAACAGGCCTTGTACGCCCTCGGTTTGCACGCGACGGAGGATATCGGCCAGCGCCGGGCTCGGGTTCAAATGGTAGGCCCGCCGGAAGTACTCCAGCGCCTGGCGTTGGTCACCGCCATCTGCGGCCGCCTTTCCCAGCTCGATAAACGGCACCGCGAACGAGTTGGCGACTTGCTGCGCCGCGGGTTCGAGCTCGAGAGAATCCACCTGGAACATCTTCCCCCATTGGAAGACCGAGTCCACGAGCAGCCGTGTGCGGGAGGAATCCACCATTGGACCCTGAATGCCGCGGATGTAGCGGCGCGTCGTGTCGGCGCCCGGCGCGACCTTGAAGACGAGCCCCTGGAACACGAGATACGGATCGAGACCGAGCCACGCGCCGCGACCGGACGAGACGCCGAACGTTACCGGCCGGTGATTCGGCAGATTCAACGCGATCGTGTACAGAATGACCTGATCGGAAGTCCGGAGGACCTGCCCTTTGCGGACCGGCAGCTCGAAGCTCCCCGCGTGGAAGACACCATCGTCGCGCAACTGGACCGGACCCATGCCGATGATATCCTGCTCCGAAAGCGGCAATGGCGATCCCGCGGGTGGCTGCGGCGGTGCCAGCGTCCGGTAGATCGCCGGCGCGCGCGCCGGATCGAACGGCCGGATGGGACGATGCGCGAGCTGTCTTAGATACCAGTCGAGATTCGCGAGCGACAGGTTGACGAGCGTAACGTCCTGCCGCGTGCCTTCGACCTCCTGGAGATACCAGACCGGGAACGTGTCGTTGTCACCAAATCCGAACAGCACACCGTAGGGCTCGACCGACTGCAGGAGGTTATAGGCGAAATCGCGCGCGGCGGTTGCATCCGCGCCGTGGCGACGCGAGGCCGCCATGAAGTTGGCGCCGAACGGCAGCAGCGTGACCACGGCGGCCACGGCGATCCCGACTCTGACGCGACCTTGCGATGCCAGGTGGCTCACGAGCTGCACAGCTCCCAGCGCGGCAAACAATCCCCAGATCTGGAAGCTCACGGCAAAGAAGTAGTCGCGCTCGCGGACTTCGTGCTGGTCCATGGACGGGTAGCGATCCCAGTAGAGCGAAAATCCCGCCTTGAAGTTCATGTAGAGTACGAGGCCGACGCCGGTGACGAGCCACAGGACACCGAGCAGCCACGCGAGGCCCTTGTCGCGGCGGCGCGCGAGGTCGAACCCGAACGTGCCGAGTGTCACGAAGACGAGCGAGACCCCCACCATCGGGGCCGCGGGCAGCGCACGGGCCCATTGCCAGGAGCAGTACTGGAAGAAATTGACGAACTGCTCCTTGAAGACCTCGGGCGTCCGGAATCCTCCCGGCACCATCGGATTGGCGAACAGCCCGCGGCTCCCGAACTGCTCGCGGCGGATGACGGCGAGCAGGCTGGTCCAGTTGTCCGGCGCCGCCTCGTTGAGCAGTGGCTGCTGTCCGGCACGGATGTACAGAAACGCGTAGATCGAAAC
>Ga0134079_10000509_pt1 | contig 10334 bp, 8 predicted proteins | sample 15_taG_2_FD_119770 | JGI IMG/M metagenome (GOLD analysis project Ga0134079, IMG submission 119770) | Grasslands soil microbial communities from the Angelo Coastal Reserve, California, USA - 15_D_Rain_40cm_2_09182015 | ecosystem: Environmental > Terrestrial > Soil > Grasslands ...
CGTCGTTCCGCGACGAGACCGTGCGGATGATCGCACGCGCGAGCCTCGGCGGCCGCCGCGTTCGAATCACGCTGTCGAACGCGCTCGGGACGAAGCCGCTGCGCATCGGCGCCGTGCACGTAGCGCTGCGCGAACGCGAATCGGAAATCGTCGCCGGCTCGGATCGCTCCGCGACGTTCGGCGGGCGAGCGTCGTTCACGGTTCAGCCTGGCGCTCTCGTCGTGAGCGACCCCATCGAGCTCGCCGTGCCCGTTCTCGGCGAGCTCGCGGTATCGCTCTATCTTCCCGACGACACCGGCACGCCGACCACGCACGCGCTCGCACTGAACACGACTTACGTTGCGCGCGGCAACGCGGTTGCCGACACGTCCATGCCCGGTGCGGAGACGAATCGCACCTATTTCTGGCTCGCGGGCATCGAGGTGCTCGCGGCCGCCAACGCCGGAACGATCGTCGCGTTCGGCGACTCGATTACGGATGGTTTCTCCACGACGCCCGATAAGCATCGCGAGTGGCCGTCCGTGCTCGCGGCCCAGCTCGCGGCAGACCGTGGCCAGGCGCGCTGGGCGGTCGTGAACTCGGGCATCTCCGGCAACCGCGTGCGGCGCGACGTGGTCGGTACCAGCGCGCTCGCGCGCTTCGACCGCGACGTGCTCGCGCGCGCGGGCGTGAAGTGGCTCGTGCTATTCGAGGGCATCAACGACATCACGTTCTCGGCGCTGCCGCGCGCGCCGGCCGGCGAGCGCACGAGCTCCGATCAGCTCATCGAAGCGCTCGAGCAACTCGTCGCCCGCGCGCATGCGGGCGGAATCAAAGTCATGGGTGGCACGCTTACGCCGATGGCCGGTCTCTGGCTGCACAACCCCGAGACGGAAGCGCTGCGCGCGGCCGTGAACCGGTGGGTACGAACGAGCGGTAAGCTCGACGCGGTAGCCGATTTCGACGCGGCGACACGTGACCCGGCCCAACCCGAGCGCCTGCGTGCCGACTTCGACAGCGGAGACCACATCCACCCGAACGACGCGGGCAACGCCGCGATGGCGGCCGCGATCGACACGTCGGCGTTCGATCGCTAAACGGGCGCTCGGTTCGTCGCACGCCGTGCGAGCGCCTAGAATTGGCGCCGGGATTGCTGCCACCACGCCCTGATGCCTCGTCACAAGAGCTCGGCCCCGAAGATGACCGACATCGCGCGCCTCGCGGGCGTGCATGTTTCGACGGTGTCCCGTGCGCTCGCGGGCAGCCCGCTCGTCGAGCGGCGCATGCGCGAGACGATCCTCGCCATCGCCGCAAAGCACGGCTATGTCGTGAACCGGGTCGCGCGCAATCTACGCGCGAGCCGGACGCAGACCTTGAGCGTTGCGATCCCTCTTGCGCACGAGCTTGGCCAGGCGCTCACCGATCCGTTCTTCACGGACATGCTCGGCCACCTCGCGGACGAAATCACGCGGCGCGGCTACGGCATGTATCTGGACAAGATACTGCCGCCGATGGACGACTGGCTGCCGAAGCTCATCGCTTCGCGTCGCTCCGACGGCGTTATCGTGATCGGCCAGAGCACGGAGCAGGCCGCGCTGGAGCGCGTCGCCATGACTTACGCACCGCTCGTGGTCTGGGGAGGACATCTCGCCAAGCAACACCATTGCGTCGTCGGTACGGACAACGTCGGCGGCGCCCGCATGGCAACGGAACATCTGCTCGCGTCCGGGCGCCGACGTATCGTGTTCGTCGGCGATCCTTCGATCCCCGAGATCCGATTGCGTCGCGAGGGCTACGAGCTCGCGCTGGAGCGGGCGCCTCGCGGGCATGCGCGGCCCCACATCATCAAGGCCCACATGACGCCCGAGGCGGCACACGACGCGATGCGCAAGTTCATCGATTCGGGCGCGAAGTTCGATGCGGTGTTCGCGGCGACCGACATTATTGCGATCAGCTCGATACGCGCGATCGCGGCCTCGGGTCTACGCGTTCCGCGCGACGTCGCGGTAGTCGGCTTCGACGACATCGCGATGGCCGCGCACGTGCACCCGTCGCTGACTACGGTGCGGCAGGACACTGGCCGTGGCGCGAGCCTGCTCGTCGATCTCTTGCTGCGGCGCATCGCCGGCGAGGACACGACCTCCGTCGTGCTGCCGCCGGAGCTCATCGTGCGAGAGTCGAGCGGCGGCCGGCCTTAGTCGCGTGCCCGCGCCATGCGAGCCGCACTCGAGGCGCGCGGCCGTGTCCCTCAGTGAGCCTCGGCGTAGTCCGAAGCGTTCCGGTTCGCGAGCCGCGCGCCGGCAGGATCGAGCAGCCGGTTCAGCAGCAGGCCCGCGAACAAGAGCAGCGCGAATCCGGTAGCGAGCACGAAACCGAACCTGATGTCGCCGAGCGCGTCGCTCACGGCCGCCATTGCGAGCGGCCCGGCCGCGGCCGCAAACGCGGTGAAGAACAAGATCACGCCCGCCACCGCGCCGTGCTCGGAGCGGGGGAAGCAGCTGATGCCTTTCGAGTTGAGCGTCGGATAGATCACCGACATGAACAACCCGGACAACGGCAAGAGATAGACGGCGTAGTCCGCGCCGCCGTACAGGCTGCCCGCGAAACAAGCGAGGATCGCGGCCGAGAAAGCCACGAGCACCGCGCTCCACGATAGTTTGCCGAGGAGCCATGCGCCGAAGAATCGCCCGGCCGCGCGCAGAACGAAAAAAATCGTGAGCGCGTAGGTCGCGAGCCGCGGGGACGGGCCCGCGTAGTTCTGCAAGTACGTCGGCATCCAGACGTAGATCGCGACCTCGACAGCCACGTAGAGCATGATCAGCGACGAGAAGCCGAGCGCGTAGCGGTCGCGCATCTTGCGTAGCGTCTGAGCGAGCGTCGCGGCGGAGCCGGCCGCGGAAGTCATCGCCGGGTAGCGCGCGACCGATGCGGTCGCGAGAAGCAAGGCGCAGATGCCCGCGGCGAGCACATAGAGGTATTTCCACGACAGGCCGTCGGCCAGCAACGTCGCGACGATCGCCGGTCCAACGATGGCGCCTACCGCGAAGAACCCCTCCACCGCGTTCATGAACGTCGTGTGCTCTCGGGTCGAGCGTGAGAAGTCGCCGATCAGCGCGAGGGCTCCGATCTTGAACACGCTCACGCCGATCCCCGCCGCGCCGAGCAGCGCGACGAAATATCCGAAGCGGTCGCCGAACGCGAACAACAACGAGCTCACGCCGTAGATCGCGAGGCCGAGCACGATAGTCGTCTTGCGTCCGGCACGATCGGCGAGGAAGCCGAGCGCGAGCGCGCCGACCGCGATCGCGATCATCGGCACGTAGTGGAAGGCGCTCGCGGCACGCAACGAGAGGTGAAACTCCTCGAGCAGCGTCGGGATCACGCTGCCGACTGCGTCCGTCGTCATCGCGAACGTAAAAAACATCATGCACGTGAGCGCCTTGATCAACAGCGGCTCGTAGCGCTCCGCGGCGCGCGGCTCCGGCATCGATTCCCCGTTACACGTCGCGGCTGGCGCCGCCTTTACGCGTTCTGCAAACGATTGCATCATAACGACGCCGCGCCTCGCGGGTAAACGGCCGCGATGAAGAACCAAGTCCAGCTCATCACTTACATCGATCGGCTGTCGGGTGGCGGGATCGCGGACCTCGCGGCGCTGCTGCGCGGCCCGTTAAGCGGACTCTTCGGCGGCGTCCATTTGCTGCCGTTCTTCGATCCGATCGACGGCGCGGACGCCGGCTTCGATCCGAGCGACCACACGCGCGTCGATCCGCGCCTCGGCGGCTGGGAAGACGTCGCGGCTCTCGCGACCGACTTCGACGTAACCGCGGACCTGATCGTCAACCACATCTCGCGCGACTCGCCGCAGTTTGTAGACTTCCTCGCACGAGGCTCTGCGTCGGTGTTCGCCGATCTTTTCCTCACGCGCGAGCGTGTGTTCCCTCGCGGCGCGAGCAACGCGGACCTGCGCGAGATCCACCGGCCTCGGCCTGCGTCGCCTTTCTCCGAGGTCACGCTCGCGAACGGCCAGCGCCACACGCTCTGGACGACGTTTACGCCTCAGCAGGTCGACATCGACGTCGAGCGTCCGCAGGGCCGCGAGTACCTCGACGCGATCTTGCGGACGTTCGCCGAGCACGGTGTGCGCACGGTGCGCCTCGACGCGATCGGCTACGCGATCAAGAGGGGCGGCACGAGCTGCTTCATGATCCCCGAGACCTTTGCGTTCATCGCCGAGCTCTCGCGGCGCGTGCGCGCGCTCGGCATGGAGGGGTTGGTCGAGATCCATTCGCACTATCGCAAGCAAATCGAGATTGCCGCGCGCGTCGATTGGGTCTACGACTTCGCCTTGCCGCCGCTGGTGCTACACGCGTTCGCGTTTCGCACCGCGCGCCCGCTCAAGGACTGGCTCGCGATTCGCCCGCGCAATGCGCTGACGGTGCTCGACACGCACGACGGCATCGGCATCGTCGACGTCGGCGCGGAGCGCGGCGATCCCGAGCTGCCTGGCCTCGTCCCGACGCACGAGCTCGAAGGGCTCATCGAGTGGATTCACGCGAACAGCGGCGGCTCGAGCCGGGTCGCGACCGGCGCGGCCGCGTCCAATCTCGATCTCTACCAGGTAAATTGCACGTTCTATGACGCGCTCGCGCGTGACGATCGCAACTACCTGCTCGCGCGCGCACTGCAGCTATTCGTGCCGGGCGTACCGCAAATCTACTATGTCGGTCTGCTCGCGGGCGGCAACGATGTCGAGCTGCTGCGCCGGACAGGTGTGGGGCGGGATATCAACCGGCATTACTATGCCCGCGACGAGCTGCTCGCCGCGTTGCAACGGCCCGTGGTCGCGAAGCTCTCCGAGCTGATCCGGCTGCGCAACACGCACGCGGCGTTCGCGGGCACGTTCCGCGTCGCGGACTCTTCCGACACCAAGCTCGTGCTGCGCTGGCACCACGGCGCCGAATTCGCGGAGCTCGCGCTCGACTTCGGCGCCCATCGTCATCGGCTCGTCGTGTCGGATGCCGGCGCGCCGCGCGAGATCGACCTGAGCGCCTGCGCGAAGATCGAGCCCGCACGCAACGCACCGAGGGCCGCGCGATGAGCGCCTTGCTCGGAGCGATGGAAGCCGGTGGTACGAAGTTCGTCTGCGCCGCGAGTAAGCGCGGCGAGCTCCTCGCGCAGACCAGGATCCCGACGCGCGGGCCAGACGCTACGCTCGCGGCCGCACGGCAATTCTTCGCAACCGTGATGGCCGAGCACGGCGAGTTGTCGGCACTCGGCATCGCGGCGTTCGGGCCGCTCGATCTACGGAATACTTCGCCGACCTTCGGCCGGCTGCTCGGCACCCCGAAGCATGGCTGGGCCGGAACCGACCTCGTCGCGCCGTTCGCGCGCCGCTTCGGCTGCCCCGTTGCGATCGACACCGACGTGAACGCCGCAGCGCTTGCCGAGACGTTGCACGGCGCCGCGCGCGGTTGCCGGACGGCAGTGTACGTCACCGTCGGCACCGGAATCGGCGGTGGCGCGGTCGTCGACGGCCGGACGCTGCGCGGCTCGCCGCACCCCGAGATGGGTCACATCCGCATTGCACGCCACGAGCGTGATACGACGTTCGCGGGCGTGTGCCCGTTTCACGGCGACTGTCTTGAGGGCGTCGCCAGCGGGCCGGCGATCGTCGCGCGCTACGGCGCACCGCTCGATGCGTTGCCTTCGGACCACGAAGCGATAACGATCGTCGGGCACTATCTCGGCCAGCTCACGGCCAACGTGCTCCTGATGATCTCTCCGGAGCGCGTCATCCTCGGCGGTGGCGTGATGAGCAGCGAGCCGTTGCTCCGCGAGACGCGGGCGGCCACTGCGAGGCTGTTGAACGGCTATGGGGGTTACGGTGCGTCCGCGGCGTCCCTCGAGCAGACGATCGTCGCTCCGGGGCTCGGAGAGCGCTCCGGCATCGTCGGCGCGCTCGTGCTCGCTGAGCGCGCGTTGGAGTGCGCGTGACGGCCGGCAGACCGCTGCCCACTTCCGACGTCCCCTTACGGTCACAGCCGACGCGCAGGCCGTCAACCGGAGCTTAATTGCTTCGAGCCGACTACTGCGATCCTCGCTCCGAAGCCATGCCCATTCGCCAGAGGTACGCGACCGATTGCAGAGTTCCCGCCTCGTCGACAACCGAAATCGCCCAACGGGGCTCAAGGCCAATTGAATTGATTAGTATATTGAACGGTGGCCTGGCCGGATCCGGTGAGATGGGCGAAGCCACCTGCAGCCGACACATTGTTGATCGGCATTCAATCTGCAGGCCAGTGAGAGCTAGACCGCTCATCTGCGCGAACCTCGCCAAGATGTCCGCCTCGGCGCCGGGTGCCCACGCCGCATCCACGCTCTCGGCCGAGAACGCTCGTTCATTCTGAACGAGTCCGGGTGGAACCTTCTCTTTCCTAGCTTCGATGAGCTCGGCCATCGGTGTTACCGGAGTCTGGCCGGGCAACGGCGCTGCAACCAAAGTGCGCTGTGGAACGGATGTGCCGGCGACTGGCTTTGTGGCGGGCGCCGGTGTCTCAACGGATGCGTCAGCCGACACATCTGGCCGCGTTCGAGTATCTACAGCTACATGGGCCGGTGCCGTTGCTGGTACTGCAACACTCGTGCGTGCGTCACTCACCTCTGAGGCCGGCCGAAAACGCCAAGCGACGGCAATCACGACCCCGACGCTCACCGCGCCAATCGCTAGAGCCGTGATCCGCATGGACGCTCGACCTTGCACAGTACGCCAGGGACAGCCCGCGTGCTCACGAAGATCCATGCGGCTTCAACGGGACCACGCCGCTCCACCAGGGCGCGTCACTGTCAGGGCTAGCAGGCGATGTTTTCCTGGTACCAAGGAAGGATGGCCCGTGACGATGACAGCGCCCCCGGGAGTTCCCAGCGTACGATCGAATCCGCTTTGCTTTAGCTCTGACCATGGCTCGAGCACGACGGTCCACTCTTCCAGCTTACCGGCCTGATTAGGGACCATTAGACCGAGCGTTGAGTCTTCGTCAGGCAACCAGGTGAACCGAAAGACTCCACCCTGCATCTCGACCACAGACTTCATGTCGTATCCGGCCGAGGCCGCATCCTGCGCGGCCAAGAATGGAGCTGATGTTAGCGAGTATGCGCCGATCATCCCGCAGACGACTGTACCGACTAACGTCCTCACGGTGGATTTTCGATATTTGCCCAACATGACGTATCTCTCCTTGCCGTGGCCGAAGAACCCTACGAGCGACGCGCTACGCTGCGGTAGCGAGCCGAATATCAATGCCTTGCCGTATCGATACCGCTCTTCGCCCGTGCACCGGCCGACGACGGCTTCATCGCACGCGTACTCCTGGTCTTGCCGCACTGCACGGACGGCGAGATGAATGATCGGGTTGAACCAGAACACGACGCGGAACGCCTCGGCGACGAGTCGGCCCCAAAGGTCGCCGCGGCGGATGTGAGTTAGTTCATGCTCAAGGATCCAGCGTTGCTCGTCTGCAGGAAAGCGCGCGAGGAAGTCGTCGGGTAGGAACACCTCGGGGTTCATCAAGCCCATTGCGAAGGGCGCGCCATCGAGCTTCGTCGTGAAGACACGCTTCGCGCGCACGCGGAATCGCTCGAGCACCGCGAGCAAGTGCGGCGGGGCGCCGAAGGCTGCTGCCGTCGCGCGGACTCGCACGCCGAAACGCGCGATACGCAAGATCTGAATCGCGAGTAGTGCGGCGGCGCCTAGGAGCCACAGCCACTCCCAGGCGACCGTGCTGGGCGTCGCCCAGGACTCGGCCGCAGAATAGATCTGTCCGGATATTTCGGCACCGGACAATCGAATAGCCTCGAAGGGCAAGGCGGGCCGTGTAGGGCGCGCCGGCAACAACGCGCCGATTAGGGGGATGAGCCACAACCCATAGGCTACCCTTGCGCCGAACCCGCGACGGATTACCGGCCTGATCAAGACCACGAGACCGATCAATAAGCTCGTGTCGAGTGTCGTGGCGATGAGCCAGTTAGACATCGCGGTCCTTGAGCTTGCCGAGAATCTTCTCGATCTCTTCGGCATCTCGCTTCGACAGCTTCCTTCTCTCCGCGAAATGCGCGACGAGAGGCGCCATCCGCCCGTCGAAAAAGCGGTTCAACAGCTGTTCGGACTCGTTAGCGAGCATCGCCTCGCGCGTCGTGAGCGGGCGATAGAAAAAGCGTCCACCGTCCCTGCGGCGTGCTACGGCTTTCTTGAGAAGGAGGCGAGTTAGCAGCGTCTTGACGGTATTCTCGTGCCAATCGGTATGCTGCCGAAGGCGCTCGATCACCTGTCCAACCGTTAGGGGATGTTCCTCCCACAACGTCGCGAGCACACGCAATTCCGACTTGGACAGAGCGAGCTTCTGCACCGCGGCTACTTCCGTCGCCTACACCTAACGGCTATGCGACTACAAACGTAGTCTAAATAGAATGCATTGTCAACCCGAGCGCGACGAACGGGGGTATAGATAACTCCCAGCGAAAATAACCGCAACGAATGGGTACGTTTGACTTTTGATTGCCTAGAACAGCAATGTATAGCTCTCAGAAGTGGACCAGGCGCGGTTTGTGAGAAACTCGTGCTCTACCGCGAACCTTAGACGCTCTCACGTTTTCATGACGTCATGGTTCGTAGCGTGCGCAGTCACGTCAACGGTATCGGCCCGACAGAATCTCGGATTTGAACAAACCGAGAACGAGAAGCCGCTTTTTTGGAACATTCCCCGCAGGTGCTCGCTAAGCCAGAGGCGGAGTTCCATGAAGACTTCGGAGTTGCGACCGGCGGTCGGAGCTCGTAGCCTGAAAGTGCGTTGAGGGGGATCGGCATGCCACGCCGACCTGGAGTCATGTCAGCGCTCGTGGCCTTGCTCTGGGCCAACCTGTCCCTCGCGCTCGCCGGCCTGTCCCACGCGGCCGAGCCCCTCGTCCGGCCCGCGCTGGACGGCATCTTCGCCGCCTTCGAGACGCGCCCGCTGGTGGGGCTCGGCGACCTGCATGGGCTCGCGGACGAGGAAGCGTTCTACGCCACCGTGGTGAGGGATCCGCGTTTCGCCGCCACGGTCGGCAATGTCGTGGCCGAGTTCGGCGCGTCCCAGCACCAAAACATCCTCGACCGCTACTTGGCCGGCGAGGATGTTCCGTACGGCGAGATCTCGAAGGTCTGGCGCAACACGGTTGCCTGGGACCCCACCGTCAGCCCGATCGGCTATGAGACCTTCTTCGCCCAGGTGCGGGCCGTGAACCTGTCGCTTCCAGCGGATCGTCGCATTCGCGTCTGGCTCAGCGAGCCGCCGATCGATTGGAGCGCCATTCAGACAGAGGACGCGTGGCAGCGGATCTACGACCAACGTGAACGGCACGCGGCCCAAGTGATCGTCCGGGAGATTCTGAACCGCGGGAAAAAGGCTCTGGTCATCTACGGGACCGGTCACTTCTTCTCGTTCCCGTGGCCCTCCACCATGCCGGTTCCGCCAGAAGCGAACGTCACGCTGCCCGAGATCATAGAGCGCACGCATCCAGACGCTTTCTACCTGATCACCCCGTACGCCGGCTATGAGAAGCCCGGTTGCTCGGCCGCGCTCGAAGCCGAAATGAAGTGGTCGAAAGAGGTGCTCATCGCGCCTGTGCGGGGCACGCCGCTGGAAGGCGCGCTCATGCGCCCTGAATGCATGAGTCAGACGCTGCGAGGGATCGACCCTCTGCCTCCCGCCGAGGAACTTGCACGCCTGCAAAAGCGGAGCTACGAGATCGACATGGGCGTCGCGGGAGATGCGCTGCTCTACCTCGGGCCCGCGGCGGAGTTGATGGGGGCGCCCTCCGATCCGACCATCTGGATGGACGTGGACTACAACAAGGAGCTTGTCCGCCGAATCCGGGTGCGGGGCGGCAAGCCGCTCTCGTTCGCCGACCTCCTGCCCCTCGTCGCCGCGCCGCCCCGGCCATGGCGACCGCGGTAGCGCTGGCAACATCTGCGACCGAAAAAGATAACAGACAACTCCGGCGGAAAATCACGTGGACCGCCGCAGGTCCGACATGTGTCGCCGCCAGTCGTCGAGCGCTTCTCGCTCTCTGTGGTTAGATGGTAGACACTTAGCAGTGTTCTGCGATTCCTGTCGGGGACGCCAGCGCCACTCGAAACGAGATTCTTGCGATGATTTCCACGCTCTACGATCCGAAAGTCCGCGGCGTGCTCGAACGTCTGCACGGGGCCGCCGACAGCAACGATCCGCCGCTGCTCGCGAAGGCGCGAGGCAAGCAAGGCAGCGCGCGCACCGCGCTGCTCGACGAGGCGTTCATTCCCGTGTCGCCCGAAGCCGGTC
>Ga0134079_10000512_pt1 | contig 10315 bp, 8 predicted proteins | sample 15_taG_2_FD_119770 | JGI IMG/M metagenome (GOLD analysis project Ga0134079, IMG submission 119770) | Grasslands soil microbial communities from the Angelo Coastal Reserve, California, USA - 15_D_Rain_40cm_2_09182015 | ecosystem: Environmental > Terrestrial > Soil > Grasslands ...
GACCGCCGGCGTGCCGAGCCTGAGGCCCCCGCCGCCCTGCGTCGGCTCCGAGCCGTCCTCGCCCGGCAGCGACACGCGGTTCACCGCGACGTGCGCGGCCTCGAGCGCGCGCTCGGCGCGCCTCGCGTCGATCCGCGCGCCGCGCAGGTCGACGAGCAGCATGTGATTGTCCGTGCGCCCGGAAAAGAGCGGATAGCCGCGCGCGGTGAGTGTCGCGGCGAGCGCGCGCGCGTTCGCGAGCGTGCGGCTCTGATAGTCGGCGAACTCGGGCGTCAGCGCCTCGGCGAACGCGACGGCCTTCGCCGCGATCACGTGCATCAGCGGCCCGCCCTGCGTGCCCGGGAACACGGCCTCGTCGACGCGCTCGGTGAGAGATGAGCGCGCCCGCGCGAGGATCATGCCGCCGCGCGGGCCGCGCAGCGTCTTGTGCGTCGTCGTCGTCACGAGGTCCGCCAACGGCACGGGGGTCGGGTAGAGCCCCGCGGCGATCAGGCCCGCCACGTGTGCGATGTCGGCGACGAGCAGCGCGCCGACCTCGTCGGCGATCGCGCGGAATCTCGCCCAGTCGACGACGCGCGAGTACGCGGAGAAGCCCGCGACGATCAACTTCGGCCGGCGCGCGCGCGCGATTGACGCGACCTGGTCGTAGTCGATCTCCCCGCTCTGCGCGTCGACGTCGTAGAACGCGACGTCGTAGATCTGCCCCGACGCGTTGTCGAGTGCGCCGTGCGTGCGGTGGCCGCCGTGCGCGGGCCGCATGCCGAGCAGCGTCTCGCCGGGTTTGAGCAGCGCGAGATACGCCGCGAGGTTCGCCTGGCTTCCGGAATACGGCTGCACATTCGCGTAGCCCGCGCCGAACAACCGGCATGCGCGCTCGATCGCGAGGCTCTCGGCGACGTCCGCTTGCTCGCAGCCCGCGTAGTGGCGATGGCCGGGATAGCCGTCGGCGTACTTGTTCGTGAGCGCCGAGCCTTGCGCCGCGAGCACGCGCGGGCTCACATAGTTCTCCGACGCGATCAGCTCGATGTGCCGTTCTTGGCGCTCGATCTCCGCGCGCAGCGCAGTCGCGAGCGCGGGATCGAAGGCTTCGAGCGTCTGGGAGTCGAACATGGGCTCGAATCGTAAGTGGCCGCGCACCCGTACCGCAATTCAGCTCCCGGCCTTAAGTCACCGACCGAAATCGTTGAGATGGCGCGGATTCGAGATATCGGCGCCTTAGCTCGCGAGCTCTTCGACGACGCGCGTCCACGCGCGCGCGAGGTTGGTCCTGTTGTACCCGCCCCCGCCCATCGCGAGCAGCCGCCCGCCGGCGTGCCGATCGGCGAGCGCCGCTAGCCGGCGCGCCGCGTGCGCGTGCGCCTCGGGCGAATAGCGCAGGTGCGTGATCGGGTCGCCCGCGATCGAGTCCGCGCCGCATTGCAAGAGAATCAGCTGGGGTTTCGCGGCCTCGATGAAGCCCTCGACCTCCTCCCACGCAGCGAGGAACGCGTCGTCGTCCGCGCCGGGCGGCATCGGCACGTTGAGCTTCGTGCCGACGGCCTCGCCGCGACCGGTCTCCGAGCGCGCGCCCGTGCCGGGATAGAGGAACCGCCCGTCCTCGTGCATGTCGGCGAACGGCACGTCGGGATCGCGCTCGAACGCATAGAACACGCCGTCGCCGTGATGCGCGTCGATGTCGACGTAGGCGACGCGCTTGATGTCGTAACGCCGGCGCGCGGCCTCGATCGCGACGCCACAGTCGTTGAATACGCAGAAGCCTGCCGCGTGCTCGCGCCCCGCGTGATGCAGCCCGCCGATCGGAATGAACGCGCGCCGGCGCGGCCCCGCGACGATCGCCGCGAGCGCCGCGAGCGTGCCGCCGACGACGAACGACGCGGCCTCGAACACGCCCGGGAACGCGGGCGTGTCACCGGCGTCGAGCAGCCCGCTGCCGCGTTGGGAGAGCTCGATCACGCGGTCGATGTACGTCGGCGTGTGGAACCACTCGAGCTCAGCGCGCGTCGCGAGTCGTGGCGGCATCGCGAGAAGATCGGCGAAGCGCTCCGAGCGCTCCACCGCGGCCATGAACGCGCCGTAGCGATCGACGCCGAACGGGTGACCGTTCGGGAAACCGTAGGAGCCGAGCTCCTTGCCTGCGATCAATACGGTCGTGCTCGGCATGTCGGGGGCGTCAACGGAGCGGTGAATCGTCGCCGATTAGGGTTGCCGATACTCAGCACGGCGTCGATAATCCGAGCCCCGCTCGAACCCGACTCCGTATGGCACAGTACATCTATACCACGAACCGCCTCGGCAAAGTGGTCCCGCCGAAGCGTCACATCCTGCGCGACATCAGCTTGAGCTTCTATCCCGGCGCGAAGATCGGAGTGCTCGGCTTGAACGGCGCGGGCAAATCGACGCTGCTTCGGATCATGGCCGGGGTCGACAAGGAGTTCGAGGGCGAGGCACGGCCGCAGCCTGGGATCAAGATCGGCTTCCTGCCACAGGAGCCGCAGCTCGATCCGAACAAGAACGTGCGAGCGATCGTCGAGGAAGGCGTCGCGGAGCTCTTGGGGCTCGTGCATCGCTTCAACGAGATCAGCGAAAAGTTCGCCGAGCCGCTCGACGACGACACGATGGCTAAGCTGCTCGAGGAACAGGGGAAGCTCCAGGACAAGATCGAGTCGGTCGGCGGCTGGGAGATCGAGCGCAAGCTCGAGATCGCGGCCGACGCGTTGCGCCTGCCGCAGTGGGACGCGAGCGTGCAGTCGCTGTCGGGCGGCGAGCGCCGCCGCGTCGCGCTCTGCCGGCTCCTGCTCTCGAACCCCGACATGCTGCTGCTCGACGAGCCGACGAACCATCTCGACGCGGAATCGGTCGCGTGGCTCGAGCGGTTTCTCAAAGACTTCCCGGGCACCGTGATCGCGGTGACGCACGATCGCTACTTCCTCGACAACGTCGCGGGCTGGATTCTGGAGCTCGACCGCGGCTACGGGATCCCGTGGCAAGGCAACTACAGCTCGTGGCTCGAGCAAAAGGAGAAGCGGCTCGAGATCGAGGAGAAGCAGGAAGCCGCGCGCCAGCGCGCGATCAAGACCGAGCTCGAGTGGGTGCGCTCGAATCCCGGCGCGCGGCGCGCGAAGGCGAAGGCGCGGCTCGCGCGCTTCGAGGAGCTCACGTCGAAGGAGTTCCAGACGCGCAACGAGACGAACGAGATCTACATCCCGCCGGGCCCGCGGCTCGGCGGTCTCGTGATCGAGGCGGACAAGATCGGCAAGGGCTACGGCGAACGCGTGCTGTTCGAGAACCTGTCGTTCTCGCTGCCGCCCGGCGGTATCGTCGGCGTAATCGGGCCGAACGGCGCAGGCAAAACCACGCTGTTCCGGATCCTCGCCGGACAGCTCACGCCCGACACAGGCGCGATCCGCGCCGGCGACACGGTGCAGATCGGCTACGTCGACCAGAGCCGCGACACGCTCGACGCGAACAAGACCGTCTGGGAGGAGATCAGTGGCGGCCAGGACATTCTGCGCGTCGGCGCCTATGAAACGCCGTCGCGCGGCTACGTCGGCCGCTTCAACTTCCGCGGCACCGATCAGCAGAAGAAGGTGGGCCTGCTTTCGGGCGGCGAGCGCAACCGTGTGCACCTCGCGAAGGTGCTGCGCTCGGGCGGGAATCTCTTGATGCTCGACGAGCCGACCAACGACCTCGACGTCGAGACGCTGCGCGCGATCGAGGAGGCGCTACTCTCGTTCCCGGGCTGCGCGATCGTGATCTCGCACGATCGCTGGTTCCTCGACCGCATCGCGACGCACATCCTCGCGTTCGAGGGCGACAGCGAGGTCGTCTGGTTCCAGGGCAACTACGCCGACTACGCGGAGGACCTGAAGCGGCGCAAGGGCGAGGGGGCGGATCAGCCACATCGGATCCGCTACAAACGGCTCGGGTGATGCGCTCCCCGCGCGCGCCGGAGCCTGTATCTGGGCCGCGCGCGCGGTCGTCGTTCAGCGGCGTTCACGCGTCGGCCCGCGGCGGCGTTCCATTACGACGACCGCTCGCCTAGACTGCAAAGAAAAGGTCCCCCCGTGGCGATTTATGTAAACAAGCACGACGGCTTCGAGCAGACCGAGGTGCCGACGCGCGAGTGCCCGCACTGCGGCGCGCACGCGCAGCTGCTGCCGCTCGCGACGCCGTCGTTCGACGAGCTGCAGCGCGCTCGACCGCAGCACGTCGGCATCGTGTTTCGCTGCGCGTCGTGCAACGAGCCGCGGTTCCTGCGGGTCGCGGTGCGCGCGTTCGGGCCCGAGCGCGTCGAGCTGTCCGCGAACTTGGTCGAGGTCGAGCGGCCGCGCGAGAAATTTCAGTACGGGTATCTCGGCGAGGACGTCGAGCGCCTGTTGCACGAGGCGTTCGATTGCTACACGGCGAATTGCCACACGGCGTTCGCGCTATTCTCTCGGCTCGCGGTCGATGCCGCGCTCAAGGAGGCCGACCCCGTCACGCAGCGCCGCTGGCTCGAGTCGCTACGCGACGTGCTCCAGCTCGCCGACGTCGACGCGGACACGGCGCGCACGCTCGAGGCGGCGCTGTTCGGCGACTCGAACGTGCTGCCGTCGATCGGGCCCGACGCGGCCGCGGTGCTGATCGAGGCCGTCAAGGATCTCTTCTATCAGGCTTACGTGCGCACGGCGAAACTGCGCGCGGCGATGAAGATGCGCCGCTACTTCGTCGACGAGACGCTGCGCAACGTCACGCCGATCGACCGCGCGCGGCGCGACTCTACCGCCAAGACGTCGTAACGCAGGAACCGTCTGCTCAGGGTCGGCTACTGTCCGCCCGGCGGCTCGAGCCCCGCCGAGTAATAGATCTTCCCGCCCGCGTCGACGATGACCGTCTCGTACTCCGGGTACTTCTTGATGAGCTCGAGCCCCTCCTTCACGCCGAGCACGAAGATCGCCGTGTCGAGCCCGTCCGTGTAGGTGCCGCTCGGGCCGATCACGCTCACGGTGAGAATCCCCTCGGTCGGCTTGCCCGTGTGCGGGTTGATCACGTGGTGATAGCGCTTGCCGTCCTCCTCGAAGAAGCGCTCGTAGTCGCCGGCCGTGGAGATCGCCTCGTCGACGAGCGGCAGGCGCGTGATCACTTGCTCCTTCAGGCGCGGGTGGCGGATGCCGACGATCCAGGGCTTGCCGCGCCGGTCGCCGATCACGCGCGTGTCGCCGCCCGCGTTCAAGAGCGCGTGCTCAACCCCGTGGGCGCGCAGGAAGTCGGCCTCGTGCTGCACCGTGTAGCCCTTCGCGATCCCGCCGAGATTGATCTTCACGCCGGGCATCGTGTACTTGATCGTGCGCGCGCCGCGGTCGAGCACGACGTGCCGGTAATCGACCGCGCCGAGGTGCTCCTTGATCTGCTGTTCCGTCGGATGAAGGTGGGCGTGGAAGTCGTAGAGGTAGCCCACGCTCTCGTACGTGATGTCGAACGCGCCGTGGCTCGCGACGGAGAACTGCAGCGACACGTCGATCAGCGAGAAGAGCTCCTCGCTGATCGGGACCGGCATCTCGGCCGCGTGCTCGTTCACGAACGTGATCTCGCTGTCGGGCTTGTACGTGCTCATCTCGCGGTCGATGCGCTGGTAGTCCTCCATGACGGCGTCGACGAGCATCCGGCCGTGCTCCTCGTCGTCGTCCCAGAGCTCGACCGAGACGCGCGTGCCCATCAAGTCCATCGCGTCGCCGACCCAGCCCGCGCTGGCCCGGCCCGCGCCGAGCGCGAGCGCGGCGCCGAGCAGCGCGGAGGCCGCCGCCCCGCACCGTGATTGTCTATCCACGGATGCGCGGCGTATCCTCCGCGCGTCCGAACGGCTGAGGAGCCTGTCCATGGTACTGATCGTCACGTTGGTCATCCTTGCGCTGATCGTTTTTTGGGCGATCGGGATGTACAACAATCTGGTCAACTCGCGCAACCGAGTGCGTAACGCTTTTTCGCAGATCGACGTGCAGCTCACGCGCCGCTACGACTTGATCCCGAATCTCGTCGAGGCCGTGAAGGGCTACATGAGCTACGAGAAATCGACCCTCGAGGCCGTGATCAACGCCCGCAACGCGGCGTCGGCAGGCCTGAAAAAGGCGGCTGCCGACCCTTCGGACCCGGAGGCGATCAAGCAGCTCGGGGCCGCGGAGTCCGCGCTCAGCGGCACGCTCGGCCGGCTGTTCGCGCTCGCGGAAGCCTACCCCGACCTCAAGGCGAACCAGAACATGAAGCAGCTCCAAGAGGAGCTCACATCGACCGAGAACAAGGTCGCGTTCTCGCGCCAGGCGTTCAACGACTCGGTGCTCTCCTACAACAACTCGTGCCAGAACTTCCCCGGCAACCTGATCGCGAACAACTTCGGCTTCAAGCCGGCCGAGTTCCTCGAGATCGAGCAGGCCGAGAAGCGCGCGGTGCCGAAGGTCTCGTTCAGCTGATCGGCTGACGCGAACGCGTGGACTTCTTCGCGCGCCAGGAGCAGACGCGCCGCACGAGCCGCGTGCTCGTCGGCGCGTTCTTGCTGTCATTCCTCGTCTGCGCGCTCGCGACGACTACCGCGATCGCGCTCGTGCTGCGCTACGTCAACGGGCGCGCGCTGTACAGCGGTCCCGCGACTTGGACGGAGTGGGTCGCCGCGAACTTCGGCGTGTTGGCCTGGACCACGGGCATCACGCTCGCGATCATGGCGCTCGCAAGCCTGTTCCGGGCGGCATCGCTCGCCGGCGGCGGCGGCGAGGTCGCGCGGATGATGAACGCGACGCAGGTGACGGGCGGCGGAGCCGACCCGCTCCAGCAGCGGCTCGTCAACGTCGTCGAGGAGATGGCGCTCGCGTCGGGCGTCGCGGTGCCCGAGATCTTCGTGCTCGAGCACGAGGCCGGCATCAACGCGTTCGCTGCCGGCACGAATCACTCCAACGCCGCGATCTGCGTCACGCGCGGCGCCCTCGAGCGGCTCGAGCGCGCCGAGCTCCAGGGCGTCATCGCGCACGAATTCAGTCACGTCTTGAACGGCGACATGCGGCTCAACCAGCAGCTGATCGGGCTCTCGTTCGGGATCCTCGCGTTGTCGCTCGCGGGCCGCTTCATCCTGCGCGGCCTCCGCTACGCGCGGCCGACCCGCGGCAAGGACTCGAGTCCGGTCGCGATCGCCGTCGTGATCGCAATCGCGCTCGTGATCATCGGCTGGATCGGCGTGTTCTTCAGCCGGTTGATCAAGGCGGGCGTCTCTCGCCAGCGCGAGGCGCTCGCCGACGCCTCGGCCGTGCAGTTCACGCGCGAGCCGGAAGGGCTGGCCGGCGCGCTCAAGAAGATCGCCGCCTACGGCGCTCGGATCCAGTTCGCCGAGACCGAGGAGGTCGCGCACATGTTGTTCGAGCGCGGCTCGGACGCGTTCGGCGGCTGGTTCGCGACGCATCCGCCGCTGCTCGAGCGCATCAAGGCGCTCGAGCCGAATTTCGACGCGCGCGACCTGCCGAAGGCCGAACCGCTGCCCGGCCCCGGCGCCGCGGTGGCCGCCCGGCAAGCGATCGCGGCCGCGCGCGCCGAGGGCGGATTCGAAGCCGCGGCACGAACCGCGGCCGCAGTCAGCGCCGCGCTCGCCTCGATGCCGTCGTCGGACGATCCGGTACGCGAGCGTGCGGGCCAGATCGTCGCGCCCGCGGTCGGCGGCGCGCTCCGCGACGCCGTGCCGGATGAGATCCAGAAGGCCGCGCGAGCGCAAGACACGAGCTTGCTGCTCGTGCTCGCGCTCGCGGTCGCGCCGGACGCGCCCGTGCGCGATCGCCAGCTCGCGTTGATCGAGAACCAGCTCGGCCAGGCGCGCGCGCTCGACTGCCGACGGCTGTACGAAATAGTGAACCGCATCGAGCGCCGTTTCCGGCTCTCGGTTGTCGCGCTCGCGCTGCCGGCGCTCAAGCGCAGGCCGGCCGAGCACATCCGCTACATGCTCGATTTGCTCGGCAGGATCACGGCGCTCGAAACCGAGCCGCGGCTGTTCGACTACGTGCTGCTGCACGTGCTCGCGGCCTACTTGCGCGCGCAGCCGACCGCGGCGCACGCGTCCGCGCCGCGTGCCGCGCCGACGAAAAACGCGCTGCGCGCCGCCGTGAACACGCTGCTCGCGACCGTCGCCGCGTTCGGCAACGCCGACGCGACCGCCGCGCGCGCCGCCTACACCACCGGGCTCGCCGCAATCGGCTGGTCCGACGGCGGCGACGTTCCGGCGTTCGAGTCGCCGGTCGGGATGCGCGACCTCGCGAAGCTCGACGAGGCGCTCGCGGCGCTCGCCGGGCTGCGGCCAAACGACAAGCTCAAGATCCTGCGCGGCGTGCTCGCCGCGATCCGCGCGGATCGCAAGGTGGAGGTGGACGAACAGGAGCTGTTCCGCGCGATCGCCGCGACGCTCGACTGCCCGCTCCCGCCGGGCTTCGCGATTTAGCCGCGCGTGGCAGCGCCGCGCCGACGCGCTACACTGCGCGCAACTTAGCCGCCGGAGGGAACACGATGCGCAGCGCGCGAATCGCCAACCGCCGCTTCTTCCTTGCGCTCCTCGCCGCGGGCTCGCTCGGCGGCGCGTTGCCGGGCTCGGCCGCGACCTCCGACAGCGACCGGCTCGCGCGCGCGTCCGAAGTTTTGCTCAAATTCACGGCCGAAGAAGAGAAGAGCATCCCCGCCGAGCTGCTCGCGCGCGCGCACGGCGTCGCGGTGATCCCGTCGCTCGTGCGCGGCGGCTTCTTCGTCGGCGGGCGGCGCGGCCGCGGCGTGCTCAGCGTGCGCGGCGCGAACGGCGAGTGGAGCAACCCGGCGTTCATCACGCTCACCGGCGGCAACATCGGGCTCCAGTTCGGCGCGGAGTGGGCGGACGTCGTGCTCGTGTTCGAGAACGAGAGCTCGGTCAAGCACATCGCGAACGGCAAGTTCACGTTCGGCGGCGACGCGGCCGCGGTCGCGGGCCCGCTCGGCACGCGCGCAACCGCCGCGGTCACCGGCAAGGCCGAGGTCTACATCTACACGCGCAGCCGCGGGCTATACGCCGGCGCCGCGTTCGAGGGCGCGCGGCTCGACGTCGACGAGGACGGCGACCAGGTTTTCTACGGCGGCGACGATCGCGCCGCGCTCGGCCCGCAGACCGCCGCGACGCCGACGAGCGCGCAGCAATTCCTCGACACGCTGCGCGGCGTGACGACGCCCGGCGTGCCGCGTCCGCACGCCCCGGGCGGCAGCGCGCCGAGCAGCGGGTCGGCGGAAGAGGCGATCATCTATCCGATCGACGAGGCGCCGCACTAGGGAGCCGCGCGTCGAGGGCAGCCCCGGATAGCGGACGTTCGGATCAGCGTTGGGGCGTGGAGTCGGCCGAGCGGAACGGGCGCGGCGCGATCGCGGCATGCTCGATCTCCGGCTTCTCCGGCTTGATCTCGCTGCGCGGCGGCGCGACGGCCGCAACCTTGAGCTCGGGGCGTGTGGGCAATTGGGAGAGCGACTCGCGCTCCGCGAAGCGGTCGTCGGCCTCGCTGGCCGAGGCGGCGGCGCCCTGCGAATCCTTGCCGCGGAAGTTCGCGTCGTAGTCGGCGTCCGCGGCGGCCTTGGCAACGGCCGCGGCCTCCTGCTCGGCTTCCTGCTCGCGCACCTGGCGATCCCGGAGCGCACTGAGCTTGCGCGCCGACTCCTTCTCGAGAGACGCCGCGCTGCGCTTGTCCTCGCCGGCGGCGAGCGTCGCCGACGCGCGGCGCGCGTTTTCGCACTCCTCGTCGCGGGCCGACGCCTGGCGGTCCTGATTGCAGCGCGCGAGAACGCCTTCCCTGGCGATGCCGTCGTCCATGAAAAACTCGTACGAGCGCGGCTTGCCCGAGTCGCAAGCGACTAGCCAAGCCGCGACCGTGAACAGGCCCGCGACGCGAGCCGCCGCAATGCAACGAGCACGAGTCTTGTGAGCCTGTACTGACACGCGCGCTTCGTTCCCGTTACGTCAAACAAGACGTACGTTAACTTAGCCGCGTCCTCGGGCCCCACCGGGCAGTTCACAGATTCGCCGAAAAAATTCCCTCGAGCGCGGATCAACGCTCGGCCGAGACGACCTCGCCCGCGTCGTCGAGCGTGAGGCCGAGCGGCGCGGCCCAGTCGCGGCTCAGGACTTCCGGCGGCGCCGGCGCGGCGCCGGCGGTCGCGAGATCGACGTCGGCGCGCCGGAGCGCGCCGCGGCCGTCGAAGCCGAGGACGCGCACCGCCTCCTCTCCCGCGGTCGCGAGCGCGCGCGCCACGGCCGGCGATCCGGGCACGGGCCGGCTGTGCAGCGGCGAAAGGCCAGCCGGGC
>Ga0134079_10000513_pt1 | contig 10296 bp, 9 predicted proteins | sample 15_taG_2_FD_119770 | JGI IMG/M metagenome (GOLD analysis project Ga0134079, IMG submission 119770) | Grasslands soil microbial communities from the Angelo Coastal Reserve, California, USA - 15_D_Rain_40cm_2_09182015 | ecosystem: Environmental > Terrestrial > Soil > Grasslands ...
CCAAAGCGCTCGGCATCCTTGACGGTGACCGCGTGCGTCTCGAAGCCCACGGTCGCCAGCGGGCCGAGGCTCGGCAGCTCCTTGAAGAGACGGTCCCAGACGCTCGCCCCTTCGATCTCCACGCGGGCCACGGCGCCCGCTTCCTCCCGCGCCTGCTCGGCGTAGCGGAAGTCGGTCACGAGCAGCAGATCAGCACGCGTCGCGACCGCCACGCCGGCCGAGCCGCTGAAGCCCGTCAGATACCGGATATTGGGGCGCGAGGTGACGAGGAGCGCGTCGAGGTCTTCAGCTTCGAGGACCGCGACGAGCGCCGCGTGTCGATCGCGACGCCTATCGCCGCTCGAGGAGGCGGACAAGGGCCTCGAGTCCCAGGCGATAACTGTCGGCCCCAAACCCCGTCACGACGCCGACCGCGAGGTCGGCCAGCAGCGAGCGCCGCCGCTCCGGCTCGCGGGCGAAGATGTTGGACAGATGCACCTCGACGAACGGCACACGCACGGCGAGCAGCGCGTCGCGCACGGCGAGACTCGTGTGGGTGAAGGCGGCGGCGTTGATCACCGCACCCGCGGCGCGGCCCTTCAGACCCTGGATCGCCTCCACCAGCTCGCCTTCGTGATTCGTCTGCGTCCAGCTGCACTCGACACCGAGTCCGCGCGCCTGCTCCCGGACGGCCGCTTCGATGTCCCCGAGACTGACGCGACCGTACACCTCCGGTTCGCGCTCGCCCAGCAGGTTCAAGTTGGGGCCGTTGAGGACGGCGATGTGCACTAGGACTTGAGCTTTTTCAGCCACTGCTGGAACTGGTCGGCATCGGCGTCGTCTTCAGGTGGGCGCTGCACGCGCCCCGATGACCGGCCCGGCGTCCGCGCGGGGCCCGGCTCGGCGTGCGGGGCCGCGTCGCCACCGCCAGCCCCGGCTGGCGGCGCGCCCGCGGCCCCTCCGCCTCCCCCAGAACCACCGAAGAAATCATCGAATGAAAACGGGGCCGCGCCGCCTCCGCTCCCACTCCCACCGGCACCGCCGGCGGTCGCCGGCGCGGCGCCATCTCCAGCCGCGGGCGCGCTCGTCGAGCGCCGTGCCGAATCGTCGCCGAAAACCGAGTCCAGCGAGATGTGATCTTGCGCCGGATGCGACGGCTCACCGGGCGCGCTCATGACGCTGTCGGCGCCGTCGAACGCCGCCTCGAGCGTGCTCTGCGGAGCCGCCGGGGCGAGTTCCGGTTCCGGAGGAGGCGCGGGCGCGCGCGTGGGCGCCGGAACAGATCCACGACCCGACCAGATGCCCTTCAGGAACGCCTGCGCCGAGACGCCCGACCCGCCACGACGCGCGCCACCACCGCCGGTCAACTCCTCGACGCGGCGCCGCAACTTGACGTCTTTCGGGCGCTGCGCGAGCAACGCCTGGTAAACGCGCAGCGCATCCCCCTCGTGCCCCTGTTTCAAGTACAGCTCGGCCATCGTCTCGGTCAACACGGGCTCCGCCTGCGACAGCGTCGCGGTGTCGGCCGCGCCGTCGTCGTCGGACAACGCCACGGCTGCCGGCAGCGCGGCAGCGGGCGGCGGCTGCGGAGGTGGCGGGGGGCGTCGAGGCGCCGGGGGCGCGGGGGCGGGAGCCTCCGCGGCCGGCATGTCGTCCGGCATGATGAGGGGCAGGTCGACCTGCGGCATCGCGTCGTCGGTCAGCTCGGGCGGCGGCGCCGCCGCGCCGGTGGGTTCCGGAGTATCGAGCTTGAACATCCCGGAGCCCTCGTACTGCGTGCGCGACAAGCCAATGACATCGACTTGCTCGATCTGCTGCGCGTTGAGCTCGACATCTTCCTGGACTTCCAGTCCATCGGCTTTCGCCGCCGCGTGCGCCGAGGCGTTGAAGTCGAGCCCTCCCTCGAACGTTTCGACGTCCGGCGACCGGTTTGCCGCCGCCTCCAGCGGGGCGACGGCCTCGGGCGTCTCGTGCTCGACCTCGAAGTCGGGCTTCGCGAGCGGCGCCGTTTCGGCATCGGCCATCGCGACCGGCTTGGCGGTCGCGGCCTTAGCCTTGGCCCGGGCCAGGGCTTCGGCGGCGTCGCCGTTCATGGGGTCGGCATTGAGCAGCCGCCCCAACCAATCCACCGCTTCGGCAAATTGGTTGTTCCGCTCGGCGATTTCGCCCAGGATCTTCAAGGCGATGATGTTTTCGGGATCGAGCGCCAGGACCTTCTGGAACCCTTCTTTGGCTCCGGCGTCGTTCTTCATGTCGATCAAGCAGCGCCCATAGACGATATGGGCGCTGATATAGTCGGGGTGCAGGGCCAGGCCATTCTGGCACAGCTCAATGGCCCTATCTAGTTCTCCCGCTTTACGATAGGCGTCGGCCAGGGGCGCGAAATTTCGCCCCTTGGGGTTTTCGGCCCAACGACGCTCGAGTTTCTCTATCTCGCTGGTGTAGGCCACGCCCTAAGTCTATGTGGGAATTGGACGAAGATAGTGTTCGGGCGGCGTCGCTGTCAAATCTCCGGACCTTCGGTCGCTTGAGTTTGTGCGTTGCCGTTTTTAGACTTATGCCCCTTCCCTCCTCTGAGCGGAGCTAAAGCGTCCCCATGCTGCGTACGATGCGTGCCAACGCCAAGTGGGTGTTTTACATCCTCGCCGCCTCATTCGTGCTGTGGCTGGCGATCGGCCAGGTGATGCAGATCCTGCAGCCCAGCGGCAACGTCGTGCTGCGCGTGAACGGCCGCGAGGTGCAAGTCACGACCTACCAGCAGCGCCTGCAATCGGCGCTGGAGCTGTACCGCCAGCAAACGGGGACCACGTCGCTGACGCGGGAAGACGAACAGCAGGTCTCCGAGCAGGTCACCAACCAGTTGATCCAGGAGATCCTGCTGCAACAGGAATACGGCCGGCTCGGCATCCGGGTGAGCGACGAGGAGATCATCGACGCCGCCCGCACCTCTCCGCCGCCCGAAGTGACGAACGACCCCCAGTTCAAGACCGACAGCCAGTTCGACATCCGCAAGTGGCAGCAGTTCCTGCAGTCGGGGGCCGACCGCAACACGCTCGCCCAGATCGAGGCGATTTACCGCGACCGCATTCCGCAGATCAAGCTGGCGCAGTACATCACCTCGGACGTCTATATCTCTGACGCGAAGCTGTGGCGCATGTACCAGGACGCGCACGACTCCGCCAGCGTCGCCGTGCTTCCGGTTTGGCCGTACCTCATCACCGACTCGATTGCGGTGAGCGACGCCGAGCTGCAGCGCTACCTCGACAAGCACCCCGACGACTTCAAGCGCCCCGCGATGGCCTTCGTCCAGTTCATTGCGGTGCCCCGGATGCCCACGGCAAGCGACAGCGCGGCGGCTCGCGCCCGTCTCGCCAAGATCCGCGCCGAGCTCGCGCGCGGCGTGAAGTTCGAAGACGTCGCTCGGCGCGAATCGGCCGACACCGTGAGCGGCAAACAGGGCGGAGATTTGGGGTGGGTGAGGCGCGATGAGTCCTCGTTCGACCCCGCGTTCATGGCCGGCCTCAAGGGTCTCACGCCGGGGCGCGTCTCGGCGCCCGTGCTGAGCCAGTTCGGCTATCACCTCATCCGCGTGGACGCCGTCAAGGGCGACTCGCTCAAGGTGCGCCACATCCTCGTCGCGGTCGATCTGGCCCCTGACCACCTCGACGCCGTCGAGGCGCGCGTGGACAGCGTGGAGCGGCTGGCGGCGGATCAGACGAACGGGGCGCTGCTGGACAGCGCGGGGCATCGCTTCAACCTCCCGGTCGCGCCCGTGTATCGCGTCGTGGACGGCGAGCGTCTCACGCTGGGGCGCTACGTGATTCCCGATGTGGGCGTGTGGGCGTTCCAGGCCCACGTCGGGGAGACGAGCCCGATCGTCGAGGCGAAGCCGGCGTACTACGTGTTCCGGCTCGACTCGCTCATCCCCGAGGGCCTCCCCCCGCTCAGCGTGGTGCGGGAGCAGGTCCTGCGGATCGTCAAGCTCGAGAAGCAGAAGGAGATCGCCAGGCACCGCGCGGACTCGCTGGCGGCGGCGCTGCGCGGCACGCCCAACCTGCCTGCGATCGGGACGGCGCGCGCCCTCCCGGTGCAGCGCTTCGGGGCGTTCACGCGTCTCAAGCCGCCCAGCTATCTGGCGAGTGAGCCGCTCGCGGTGGGGGCGGCCTTCGGCCTACGCGTCGGGGAGCGGAGTGGGGTGGTGGTCGGACAGCGCGGCGACTTCATCGTCGAGTCGCTGGGTCGCAAGATGGCGGACTCGTCCGCGTGGGTGAAACAGAAGGACGCGCAGCGGGCGCAGATTCTCAATGTCGTGCGCCAGGCGCGGATTCAGCAATATGTGGATGGCTTGCGCGCCCGCGCGAAGATCGTGGACCGGCGCAAGGAAATCTTCCGCACGCAGGCGTCCGCGGACGCCGCGGCGAGCTAGCTACTCCACCAGCCGCTTCGGCTTGGCGTCGCGCGGCGGCTCGTGCTCGGGGAGCCGCTGGATCGAATCCTCTGCGTCGGAGAGGGCGCGCTTGAACTCGCGCAGCCCTTTCCCGACCGCGCGGCCGGCATCGGGCAGCCGATTGGCGCCGAACACCAACAGCACGATCAGCATCAGGATGACGATCTCGCCCCCGCCCAGATTGCCGAGACCCATGGTCGAGGCCTTTACTGACTCAGCCGCTTGGGGCCGGCGCTCTGGGCCGGCGGCAGCGGCGTTTCGGACGGCGGCGGCGGCTCCACGACGTCGTCGGTCTTCAGGCCGCGTTTGAATTCCTTGATTCCCTTCCCGATCGACGCGCCGATCTCGGGAATGCGCTTGGCGCCGAAGAACAGCACCAGAATCAGGAGGAGGATCGCGATTTCGGTGAAGCCGAGATTGGCCATAAGTCCTCGTTTAGAAGAGCGAGCGAGCGACGAAATAGGCGATCGCGACACCCACGACCGCGAGCAGCGACACGTCAAGCCCGATCGGCCCCAGGGTGATCGACACGACCAGCAGATCCAGGTGCACCGGCCCGATGGTCGGCGTCACAGACCAGGTGAATATTTCCTTCGCGGGCCCCGGCGGCAAAAAGCGCTGCAGGAACGCGTGCACCAGTCCGCCGAGTACGAACCCGACGGCCAGTACGCCGAAATAGAACAGGGGACGGCGCGGGCCGTGGGCCATCAGCTGCGCCGTTCCACCGCGTAGGCGATGCTGCCTTGGAGCGCGTCGCGCGCCGCCGACGGCGGCAACACGTCCAGCTCCGTCTCCGCCTGTTGCGCGAGATCGAGCGCGCGTTGGCGCGCCATGTCGAGCCCGCCCGCCCCTTCCACCATCCGCATCACTTGCGCGACCAGCTCATCGGAGGGCTCGGCCGTCTCCATCAGGCGCCCGATGACGCGGCGCTCCGCCGGCCCGACGCGGGCCAACGCCGCGATCAGCGGCAGGGTCACCTTGTGCTCGCGCAGGTCGAGTCCCGACGGCTTCCCCGTCACGGCCTCGGGCTGCGTATAGTCGAGCAGATCGTCGGTGATCTGGAACGCCATGCCCAACAGCATGCCGAACCGCGCCAGCGCCTGGCGATACGCCGGGGCCGCTGTCAGCGCGCCGACCTCGCAGGCCCCCGACAGCAGCGACGCCGTCTTGGCCCGGATCAGCTGATCGTAGTCGGCCTCGCCGTACGCCAGTTTGTCGTGCGCCTCGAGCTGGCGCATCTCGCCCACGGTCATCTCGTTCGTCACCCGTGCCAACACGCGCAGCGGTGTGGGATCGTCGAGTCGCACCAGCTCGATGATCGCACGGGAGTACAGGTAGTCGCCCATGATCACGGCGATTTGATGCGAGAACAGCGCGTTGATCGTGGGGAGTCCCCGCCGCAGCGCCGAATGATCCACCGAATCGTCGTGGACGAGCGTGGCCAGGTGAATCAGCTCGACGACCGCGGCGAGCGCCACCGCGCGGGGGTCGTCGCCGCCCGCGGCGCGATGGGAGAGCAGCAGCAACGTGGGACGAAACAGCTTCCCCTTCATGCGGAGGAGATGCTCGTTCACTTCGCTGATGATCGGGAAGTCGGCCGCGATGATGCGCCGCAGCTCGTCCACCACCCGCTCCAGCTCGGCCGCCACGGGGAGCTGGACGTCTCGCAGGGCAACCCTCGGGAGCGCGACGGTCATCGAGCCTTGGCCAGGGCCTTGGTCCGCTGTTCCACGTCGAGGAAGCGGATGTCCACCGCGAAGACTCGCCCATACAGGTCGCGCGCATCGGCCTTCTTGCCCTGCTCCTCGAGCGACCGTCCCAGCCAATACAGGATTCCCAACCGCTCCTGGTCGCCGGAGGCCGGCAGCTCCAGGCCACGCCGCAGGATCGATTCCGCGACGCCGTACGCCGCCTTCTCGAAGAAGCACACGCCCAACATCTCCGACGTCCGCAGCTTGCCGTCGGGAGCGCGCAGCGCCTTCTGCAGCTCGGCGATGGCCTCGTCGAGGAGGCCCATCTCCTTGAACGCGACGCCCAGGTCGTAGTGCGACTGAAAATCGGTCTCGTCGATGTTCTCGTCGATCCCCTGTTTGAAGCGCGCCAGCATGTCGTGGAAGTCTTGCTCCTCGTCGCCGGTCGGCTCCTCGTCCGCCACCGTCATGCGGCTGTCCTTGGCGGGCGCGTCGTCCTCCATCATCATCGAGCCCAGATCGACGAAATCTCCGTCGAGCGCGGCCTCGTCCCGCACCTTCATCTTCGCATCCTTGGCCTTCACCTTCCCCTCGGCCTTGGCCGGGGGGGCGGCGGGCGCCAGCATCGCAAGCGCCGCCTTGGCGCGGTCGTTCGTGGGGTCGTGCTCGGCCACGCGCTCGTACACCGCGCGCGCCTTCTCGGGGAGATCGGTGCGCAGCAGCGTGTCGGCCAGCTCGAGGTAGGCGTCGATCAGCTTCGACTTGTCGCCGGCCTTGAACGAGAACTCCACGCCCTTCTGGCGGTGGCGCACGCTGTTGGGATCGAGGCGCAGGATCTCTTCGACCAGCGTTTGCGCCTGCTCCAGGTTCCCCGCGTTCTCCCACCCCGCCGTCGCGAGGTCGAGCTCCTCGATACCGCGATCGCGCTGACCTTCCTCGATCAGCGCCTCACCCAGCGCCTGGTGCGCTTCGGGGTCGTCGGGATTATCCGCGACGCGTGATTCGAGCTCGTCGATGCCCGCCGCCGCCGGCGTCTCTTCGATGCCGGAGAAGACGAGCGATCCCGCCTGATCGCTTTGGTTGATGATGCCGTCGATGCCGAGGTTGATGAACCCCGACTTGCGGCCGCCGAGCGAGATCGACGTGTCCTCTTCGGTCTGCAGGAACGATCCGTGCGCCCGGCTCTCTTCGATGAGCGGCCGGTCGTCGATGTCGTGACTGGCCTCGGTCGTCGTCGTCTCGAAATCGGGCTCGAGCTCGAGCGGCGGCACCTCGACCACCGTCTTGCGTTTGCCGGGCGGCTGCGGCGCCGCGATCGGCGCCGACGGCCGTTTGGGCACGACGGGCTTCACCTTCGCGGGCTCGGGCGGCTTCGCGGCCGGCGTCTTGAGGGGCGTGAGTTTGGGCGGCGCCCTCGGCGCCGGTGGTTGCGCCCGCGGTGGTTGCGCCCGCGGTGGCGGTGGCGGCGGACGCGGCGGCGCACGCGGTGGCTCCGGCTCGAGATCCACGTCGCCCTCGAGCACCAGCTCCGCTTCCTCGAGTCCGTCCGCCTCCGCTTCGTCCGCTTCGGGCGAGACCGTGGGCTCGAGCTCGCTCAACGGCTCGAGCTCCAGATCCGCAGGATCCAGCTCCTCGCGGATCGAGGGAGTCCGCGGCGAGCTCGCACGCACTTGCCCGAAGTCGGAGCTCGTCGTCTCGAGCCCCTCGAGCAGGCCGCCCGCCTCAACCGTTTCTTCTTCGGTCTCGCCGAGGTTGGTCGTCTCGATCTCGATCGAGTCCGGAATTTCGACGTCCGCAATCTCCTCGACCTCTTCCACGATCGGCGGTGGTGGCGGCGGCGCCGGTTTTGCGACCGGTTTCGCTCCGGGCTTTGCCAGGGGCGGAGGCGGCGCGACGCGCGAGCCGGGTTTTGCCGGGGCGGTCTCACCCAGATCGAGAAAGACGAGGCTCGACGTCTTACGCTTGCCGGACTTGCCCAGATCTTCGCCGCCGGGGCCCGTCGCGGTGGGGACGTTGATCTTGACTGCGGACGTCCGCCGCCCGGGATCGCCGCCGTACATCTTGAGGTGTTCGCTCAAGATCTCGCGCAGTCGCTCGCTCTCGGGCGAGATGTCCGTGAACTCCTTCAGCGCCGAGAACGCGTGATCGATCTTCCCGGCCTTCTGCATGCGCTCGGCGTACTGGACGAAGTTCTGCTGGGCCTCGGTCATGAAGCCCTTCGCCGCATACAGTTTCGCGAGCTTCAAGTACGTCGCCTGCCTCGCCGGGGCGTTGCGGAGCACCTTGTTGCACATGGCGATGGCGTTGTTGTGGAATCCGAGCTCGGCGTACCTGTCCACGGCCTGGTCGTAGAAGTCCGCCGCCTGGCCCGGGTCCTTCAGTTTGATGTAGAGATCGCCGATGCGGTTGTAGATCGAGAGATCGGGGTTGGCCTCCCCATCCGACTCTTGCGTCTTGAGCGCTTCGAGCCAGTACTCGACGGCTTTCTTCGGATCCTTGGCCTCGAGACCCTTGGCCTTGTCTTTCAGCTGCTCAAGTTTGGACATGGAAGCTTTAAGATACCGGGACGGTGGGGGCGGGACAAGCCGAACCCCCTGTCCAGACGGCGCTTACGACGTTCGCCCCCATCCAGTAAGCGACTTCCCGCCAGTCCTCCACCGCCGCCACGACGAGGTCCGCCCTGAAGCCGGGGACCAGCTGACCCCGCTCGCCGGCGAGCCCCAGCGCCGCCGCAGCGTTCACGGTGACCGCCGTCAACGCCTCGGCGTGACGCAGACCCAACTGCGACACGCCGAGCGCCATCACCAGCGGCAAACTCAGCGTGGGCGAGGTGCCGGGATTGAAGTCCGTCGCCAGGGCCACCGCCGCTCCCGCCTCCACCAGGCGGCGCGCCGGGGCCTGACCCTTCTTGCCGAGGAAGACCATGGTCGCGGGGAGGAGCACGGCGACCGTGCCGCTCGCGGCCAGGGCCCGGACGCCGGCGTCCGACACGGCGGCGAGGTGGTCGGCGGATAGCGCACCCAACTCGGCTGCCAACTCCGCCCCGCCCGACCCCTCCAGCTCGTCGGCGTGCAGCTTCAGCGCGAGCCCGTGACGCTGGGCCGCCGTCAGGATCGCCCGGGTTTCGGCCGGAGTGAAGACGCCGGGCTCGCAGAATACGTCGCAACACCGCGCCAACCCGTGCTTGGCCACCGCGGGAATCATCTCTTCACACAAGAGCCGCACGTAGGCGGCGCGATCGCCGCGATACTCCGGCGGGACTTCGTGCGCGCCGAGGAAGGTCGGGATCAGCGTGGCGGGTTGTGTATCGGCCAGGCGCCGGATGACGCGCAGCTGTTTCAGCTCGGCCTCGAGCTCGAGGCCGTATCCGGACTTGACCTCGATCGTCGTCGTGCCATGGGCGAGCAGCGTGGCGAGGCGCGCGCGGGTGAGCGCCTCGAGCTCCGCTTCGGAGCGCGCACGCACGTCGCGCACCGACTGCAGGATGCCCCCGCCCGCGGCGGCGATCGCCTTGTAGTCCTCGCCGAGTGCGCGCCGCTGGTGGTCGTCGAGACGGGCGGCGCCGAACACGCCGTGGGTGTGACAGTCGACGAATCCGGGCAGGATCACGCCGGACACCTCGACCACGTGTAGGGGCGCAGCATGCTGCGCCCCTACCTTCGGCGCGTCCGCGCGTGGACCCACCCACGCAACGCGTTTCCCGTCGATGAGGACGGCCGCGTCGCGCAGCACTTCCACGTCGGCCATCTCGGCCCGGCGGCGGGCGCGCGCGGGCCCGCGGCAGGTCACCACCTGACGCGCGCCGACCAGGAGGGTCTTCAGTCGGGCGTTCCTCGCTCGTGCATCGGCAGCCGGATGCCATGCCGCCGGGCGGCGTCGAGCGCTTCGGGGTACCCCGCGTCCGCGTGCCGAGCCACACCGATCCCGGGATCGTTCGTCAGGACGCGCTCCAGCCGGCGCGCCGCGGCCTCTGTGCCGTCGGCGACGATTACCTGCCCCGCGTGCAGCGAGTTGCCGATCCCGACGCCGCCGCCGTGATGGAACGACACCCACGATGCGCCGGACGCCGTGTTGAGCAGCGCGTTCAAAATCGCCCAGTCGGCGATCGCGTCCGAGCCGTCGCGCATTGCTTCGGTTTCGCGGAACGGGGAGGCGACGGAACCCGTGTCGAGGTGATCG
>Ga0134079_10000514_pt1 | contig 10277 bp, 10 predicted proteins | sample 15_taG_2_FD_119770 | JGI IMG/M metagenome (GOLD analysis project Ga0134079, IMG submission 119770) | Grasslands soil microbial communities from the Angelo Coastal Reserve, California, USA - 15_D_Rain_40cm_2_09182015 | ecosystem: Environmental > Terrestrial > Soil > Grasslands ...
CGACCAGTGCGGTATTCGCATTGCCCAACCAGTCAAGACGGCCGAGGCCCAGCGAGCCGGCGCGAGACATCGCCTGCGAGAGAATCGCGATCGCAACCACTGACGCCACGTACGGCAGCAGGAGTGCCGAGCGCAGCAGTCGCCCGCTCCAATGGCTACGCTGGCCGTGGACGGCCAGCGCGGCCCCGAGCGCTAGAGCGATCGACACCGGGACGTACAGGGCGTATGTCGCGCTATTGAGGAACGCATTCCACGTCAGCGGGTCACGCACCAGCGTGCGAACCGGCGCCAGACTCGCGAGGTAGAGCGCATACACCGCCGGACCAAGGGTAAAAAGCAACAGGTGCAGCGCGACCGGTGACAGGAATCCCCACGCGATGGCCGTCTCGCGCCGGCGTCGGACCGGGGTCCGCTCCGCCCAACGCAACCCCATGATCGCTAAGGGGCCGAGCAGCACGGCCGGCAGCAACCCGATCAACCACCGCGGCGCTTCGATTTCAGCCGGAACCGAGCGCAGCTCGATCCAGCGCTGCGAACCGATCAGGACCGCGACGACGGCGCGGCGCTCGCCATCGACGCGCACGCGTCGCGCCGCCGACTCGGCCGGTTCCCCAGCCACGATCTCTCCCCCCCCCCTTCCCCCCGCCCCGCCCTCCTGGACCAGCGCCGCGAGCTGGGTGATCGCGACACGCACCCGCGGCGGTGGCAGCCGTGTGGCGGCTTCCTGCAGCAGTCTCCGCGTGTCGAACAACCAGCGATCGGTGCTTTGGCGCGCCGCGTCATAGACATCGACATAGGCCGCGACCGCGAGCAGGAGCGCGGCGCCGACATAGCCTCCGCGCCTGAGCGAGTGATGGCGGAACGCGATCACTCCCGCTGCGGCCACGGCGATGAGCGCCGCAGGGAACGCAAACCCAAAGCCTCCGGGCAGCGGACCGTGGGGCATGGGATGCGGGCGCACCGCGATCGCGCCGACGACCTCTTGTCCTTCGCGGTCCTTGAGTGGAACCAGAGCTGTGCCGCCGCGCCACAGGCCCCCCGCCCCACCTGGCGCCACGGCGGTGCCGAGTCGCGGCAAATCGTCCGGGGAGAGCGGCGGCGTCGTTGCGTCGATCAGCGGCGCGGTCCCGAAATACACCTCCACATCCGACGACCAGCCGGGGAGCGTGCGGAGCGCGAGCGCCTGGGTCAGCAACGTCGGGAGATCGTAGCTGCGCGAGAATGGCGTCTCGGATACTGGAGGAGGCGGGGGAGGCGCCGGAGGTGGAGGTGCCGGACGCGGCGTCTTCCGCCCCCGTACCCTGGTAGGAGGGCGGCGGCGGGAGGCGCGCGCTGGCGGTGGAGGTGGTGGTGGTGGCGGCGGCGCCACGGCGGCGATGTACGCTGCCGTGGTGTGCGCGATCCGAAATGCGAACGCGCGCTCGTAGTGACGTTGTGCCATCCTGACCACGCCCAGTGTGAGCGCAGCCGCGAGTGTCGCCGCTGCCGCAGCGCCCGCCGCCCAGACACGCGGACCGGAGGAGGCACTCATGCGAGCGGGGCTCCCGAGCTGTCGAAGAGGTAGAGGCGGCGACGGTCGAGTTTGATCCCGACTCGCGCGCCCACTCGGACATCGGCGAAACCGGGCACACGCGCGACGAGCGGTTGGCCACCGGCGTTCAGATGTATCAACGTCTCACTGCCGAGCGGCTCGACGACGAGCACGTCGGCATTGCCGACGCCTTTGTCGGCGGCACTCAACGCCACGTACTCCGGCCGGATCCCGACCTGGAGCTCGCCCTCGTAGGTGGTCAACTCGATCGGGATCGCGAGGCTCCCCGCTTCGATCACGCGTCCGCCGTCTCCAGTTCCTCGACCTCGCCCCTGCAGCACGTTCATCCCGGGCGTGCCGATGAATCGGGCCACGTGCACGTCCGCCGGGCGCTGGTACACCTCCTCCGGTGTCCCGACCTGCCGTAGCCGGCCCTCGTGCAGCACGGCGATCCGCTGTCCCATCGTCATGGCTTCGGTCTGGTCGTGCGTGACGTAGATCATCGTGGCCCCCCCGCCCCCCCCGCCCCCCCCGCCCCCTGCGAGCGCGCGGTGCAGCGCGAGCAGCTCCGCGCGCAGCTCGATGCGCAGCTGCGCATCGAGCCGCGACAGCGGCTCGTCGAGGAGAAACACCTTGGCGCCGCGCACGATGGCGCGACCAAGCGCTGCCCGTTGCCGCTCTCCTTCAGAGAGCCGCGCGGGGAGACGATCGAGGACCTCCTGCAGACCGAGCCGCGTCGCCGTCTCCAGCACGCGGCGGGCGACCTGCGCGTGCGCCACACCGCGGATTTCGAGGGGAAAGGCGATGTTGTCCCGGACACTGAGGTGGGGATAGAGCGCGGGGGTCTGAAAGACCATCGCGACGTCACGCGCGGCAGGTTGCTCGTGCGTGACGACGCGCTCACCGATCACGACCTCGCCGCTGGTCGGCTCCTCCAGCCCCGCGATGCAGCGCAGCACGGTCGTCTTCCCGGACCCCGACGGCCCGAGCAGGACGAGCAGCTCGCCGTCGCGCACGTCGAGATCCAGGTCATGCAACGCCTGAACGCCGCCGTCGTAGACCTTACTGAGGCGGCGGAGTGTGACCGACGCCATCGGTTACGCCGTCAGACCGATAGAAAGGCCCGCGCCAAAGCGTACGCGATGGCCCACACGACGAAGCCGGTGACGATCACGCCGGAAATCTTCTCGATCGGCTTGGTCGTGGCTCCCGTGGTCGCGGTCACCGCGTTGATCTCGAACAGGCCAATGAGGACGATGATCCCGAGCCAGTACGCCAGGTGATTGCCGCCGCCCGGAAGGGGATGGTGCGTCGCCGCGCCCATGAAAAACAGCATTGGGATCGAGAACAAGACGTTGGTCCGCGACGCGAGGAACGCGCGCCGCGCGGCCGCGGGTGCCGCGGCATTCGCCTGTCCGCCGGAAGCCGCCGTCTTGGCCGACGCGATGACGATCTTCTGGTTGGGCCAAATGACGCGCCAGACGTTGATCAGCATCACGGTCCCGAACAACGCACCGGTGAAAATCGTAATGGTCCACGGATCCGACCAGTTCACCGAGCCGCCGACGCGTTTCCCGATGATCGCCGCTCCACTCAGAAACGTGAGCAGGGCGGACCAGCGGAACCACCAGAGCGCGCGTGGGACCAGCTTCTGCGTCGCCGCGCTCTTGGTGGCCGCGTCCGCCTCGGCCATGAACGGCCCCTGCACGAAGTTGAAGTAATACAGCAGACCGATCCATGTAATGCCGGCGAGGAAGTGCAGCCAGCGCAGCAGTAACTCCGCCACGAGCGCCTCCGGAAGGGGGAGAGGTCAGCACATCCGCGGAGCCAAGATATGATGGGAACTGTGCCGCGCAATGCGGGGTTTGACAACCACACTTCTCAGGATGAGGGCAATGGCACAGGTCAAGGAACCCCGCGCGACTGCCATCGAAGCACGACACGTCCTACCCCAACTCCCGTACGACTTCGCGGCGCTCGAGCCGCATATCGATGCGCAGACGATGCAGATCCACCACGGCAAGCACCACCAGGCGTACATCACCAACCTGAATAACGCGATCGCCAAGCATCCCGAACTCGCGAGTAAGACCGTCGAAGACCTCCTGCGCGGCATCAAGTCGATCCCCGAAGACATCCGCACGGCCGTCCGGAACCACGGCGGCGGTCATCACAATCACTCGCTGTTCTGGACGATCATGGCGCCCGCCGGCAATGGTGGCGGGGGCGAACCCCGCGGCGCTCTGGCGGACGCGATCGCGCGGACGTTCGGCGACCTTGCAAAGTTCAGGGAGCAGCTTTCCAACGCGGCGACGGCACAATTCGGCAGCGGCTGGGCCTGGCTGACCGTGGCGAATGGCAAGCTCGAAGTCGCCGGCCGGCCGAATCAGGACAGCCCGCTCATGGAAAACAAGATCCCGATCCTGGGGATCGACGTCTGGGAGCACGCCTACTACCTGAAGTACCAGAACCGCCGCCCCGATTACGTGACGGCCTGGTGGAACGTGGTGAACTGGGAGGAAGTCGCGCGCCGCTACGCCGCCGCACTATAGGCGCGGGGCACAGATCCGGTTGACGGTCGTCAGCAGAATCTCGAGGTCGACAGGCTTCGTCAACACCTCCTCGACCTCGAGGTGCGCGCCCGACCATTCCCGCGTCGCCGCGGACATGATGACGACGGGAATCGTCTGCAGTCGCGGATTGCCCCGCATCATGGCAAGAAACTGTTTGCCGTCCATCACTGGCATCTTGTAATCGAGCAGGATCAAGTCGGGCGGATCGATCTTGTCGAGCACGTGCAAGGCATGCTGCCCCTCGCGCGCGACATGCACGACAAACCCGGCCTCCGTGAGGAATTCGCGGAGCGCCATGCGGATATTCGCGTCGTCGTCGATAAGGAGGATCGAGCGCATAGGTGTGACAGTAATACCCGCACCTTGCCCGGTGGTACTTCCGTTGGATGTAGTCCTTTGGACTGAATTTGGAGTGAGACCCGGGTCACATCAGAAATGTGCGGATTCATTCGTCGAGCGGGGACGCTGAGATCTCCGCGTTGCCTTCATCGTCATAGGTCACGGTCACGCGCCACGGCCGGCAACAGACCTGGCAGTCTTCGACGTAATCCTGATTCGCACCGCCGCCCGCATCGATGCCGATCTCGTTGGGCTCGCCGCAATACGGACAGATGACGATGCCGTCGGTGTCCGCGGTGCCGTCGCCGAGGGGAAATGAGTCGTCGAGATCGTCGTCGGCGAAGTCGACCATTAGTCTCCCCCCCCCCAGCCCATGCGCTGGCGCAGTGAGGTCACGTGCGCGGTGTGATGCCGGCCGTGCCAGGCGTAGAGCGCCAGAATCGTGTCGAGCGACGGCGTGCCCCATTCCGGATGCTGAATCGTGCGGGCGAAGTCGGCCGGCGTCATGCCGCGCAACAATGTGACCCACCGCTGATGCAGCGCCGTCAGCAGGTCGACCGACATCGCGATCGCCGCCCTCATCTCAGGCGTCTTCGCCCAATCCTTTTCTTCGTACGTCTTGATGGCGGGATTGGACTCGGTCAGCCCCCATTTGAACCGGATGTACGCGTTCATGTGGCTGTCGGGGACATGGTGCGCGACCTGCCGCACGGTCCATCCGCCGTCACGGTAGGGCGTATCGAGCTGCGCGTCGTCGAGCCCCGCGAGCGCGCGCCGGAAATTGGTCGGCGTGGCAGCGATCTGTTCGATACACGCGCTCCGCTCCACGGCGGGCAGCGCGTTGCCCGCGGGACGGACGAACTTGCCGATGGGATACCGTGGGTCGGTCACTGGTCCACTCGCCATGTGGTGTTCAGCTCGGTCGTGCCCCATTTGATTCGCAGGTTACCCCGCAGCGCGGCATACCCGGTCGTGGGATCGGGTGAGTCCGGCACCAGATAAATGGACAACGACGGCTCCGCTTCCGCCATGGTCCTGCTGGTGAGGGCCACCTTCCCAATGTCCTTGGCCGCGTCGCGGTCGGTACCCCACTGCCCTGTGCCGCGATTCACGATCAGCGCGTAACCCGTTCGCGTGTACAGGACGAACAACGAATAGTCACCCCGGGGCAGCCGGAGATCCCCCAGGATGATGTCGAGGTCGGTGTGCAGCGTCGTCGCCATGTTCGCGCCGAACCGCCAGACGGTGTCCAGCGGGATCAGGCCCCCTTCTACCTTACGGCCGCGCGCGTGCGGCTGGCCGTATGCGATCGCGATCCGCGAGGGGCCGGAGAGGCTCGCGTCCTCCTCGAACCAGCGGCTTCCGATCCGGCGGGCGTTGAGATGCACCTCGACCGTGGCAAAGCTGCTCGCCGCGACGCGCGGCGGCGTCTCTGGGGGAGGCGCGGGAGGAGGGTTCTGGGCGATGCCCACAACCGGGAACGCGACTATTGTCAGGAGACTCCACGCAGTCCGCATAAACGCTCCTATGAAGTGAGCGACTGGATCAACCGGCGGCAACGAGGTGGCGCTAAACAATCCGACCTCGTCCATCGACGGGGCCAGGCGATCGGTCGAAACGCAGGAGGCAAACAGCACGAGCACGGCGGCGGGGAGCAAAACGCGACGCATGCAGCAAACTCTCCAGGGGCACTGGGGATTAATGCCTGACTACGGGACCCGGGTCGACATGGAGCGGATGGGATTCGAACCCACGACCCCCTGGTTGCAAACCAGGTGCTCTCCCAGCTGAGCTACCGCCCCCCGCCACGAAAATAGAGGCAAGACGCTCGCGCGGGTAGCATCTGTGTTGCAGCGCTGCCACGCCCCGAAAAATCGACTGGAACGATTTAGCCGCTCGGGAATACCGCACAGTGGGAATAGCGAATGACGCGACACACCTGGCTGACTCTGGTCTTCGTCTGCGCCGCGCAGGCGGCGTGCACGCGCGGTACGCACGCGTCGGCGCTGCGTCTCGGGACGACGACGACCGTCGAACAATCGGGCGCGTTGCGTCTGCTCGATTCGCTGCATCCTCCCACGCCCGTGCGCGTCGTCATTGGGGCGTCGGGGACAATCCTGCGTTCCGCCGCGGCGGGCGACCTGGACGTCGTCATCACCCACGCCCCAACGCTCGAGCAGCGGCTCCTGATCGATGCCGGGCACGCGGCGTTGCGGTGTCCCTTCGTCGCGAGCGCATTCGCCATTGTGGGTCCACAAGCCGATCCGGCTCAGGTGCGCAGCGCGACGACGGCGGCCGACGCGTTCCGCCGGATCGCGGCCGCCCGCGCACCGTTCATCTCACGCGCGGATTCATCCGGCACGCACGTCAAGGAGCTGGCCGTTTGGAAATTGACGGGAGTGTCTCCCACCGTGGCGAAGGACAGTTGGTACGTGGAGGCTGGCGTGGACCAGTCCGCCACGCTGCGCATTGCCGACGAGCGCTCTGCCTACGCGCTCGCCGATCTGCCCACGTTTATGCGATTACCAGGCGTCGATTTGAAAGTGCTTTTCACAGCCGACACGGTGCTCGGCAATCCTTACACGTTGTACGTGATTCGTTCGGCGTCGGACGACAGCGGTGGAGGAGCAACGCGATTCAGCCAGTGGGCGCTTGAGGAGTGGCGCGCGCGGCTGCTCGCGGAACGCCTGCCCGGCGGCATGGCGGCGTTCCAGCAGTCGCCGGGGGAATGCTCGGTGCCCCCCCCTTCCCCCTCCCCACCCGCGGCCCTAGGCGCTGGACGGTAGGAGGTCGCATGCAGTTCCCGGATCTGGTCCCTCGTGCGGTCGTGTCGCTGACACGCCGCGGTGTCTCTGTGCTTGGCGAACGCGAAGCCCGGCTGCTCGATGCGGTCGAGCGGGTGCGCTCGATCAAGGATGCGGCCTCTGAGGCAGGGATCAGCTACCGTACCGCCTGGAGCTCTATCCAGCAGATGGAACAGGCGCTCGGCAGGCCGATCGTGGTGTCGCGCGCCGGTGGGCCGGGCGGGGGCGCGACGACCCTCACCGACGAGTGCCGCAGCCTCCTCGCGCTGCACCACGACCTGAAGCAACGCCTCGAAGAAGCGCTGATGGAGGTCTGGCAGCGTACGGAGCCGGCGGCGGAGGCCGGCGACTAGCTGGCGACGCGACTCACCTTCTAGTGCGGCCGCTGTCGGCGGAACGGGTCTGGCAACCGTATCAGCGCGAGCGCATATCCGCCGGGCAGATTCCGCAGCTGGTAGTTCGGCAGCGCGACGCCGCTGATCGTGCCGTGGTACTGACTCAGCTGGGCAAGATCCTGGACACCAATGGTCAGGATCACGGCGCCATTCCCTAGCGGTCCGATGAGTGCGACGTTGGTCGACGACCCGCCGAGCTGACCCTGGAAGATTCGCAAACCAGACCCGGCCGTGACACCGGTGAGCGGCGCCGGCCCTGAAATCGTGAGCTCGATCGCGGAGTCGAGCGCACCGACCGGCGCTGTGAGTCGCACCTGGAGGTCCCCAGGACCCGACGGACCCGACGGACCCGACGGAGTTTTGTCGCCGCAACTGATGCCGGTCGCGACAACTACAGCCACGAGCGCGAGCGTAGAGAGCCGTTTCATCGCCGGCCTCCTTTCCGCTGTGCCGCTTGCACGGCGGGACTCAGCGGCGCGCCGGTCGCCTTGACCCACGCCAGGAAGTCCCCAATGTCAAAAAAGCCGTTGTTGTTGCCCAGAAAATCGAGATAGCGGAGCTGATCCTCAGTGAGCGGCGATGTGGGGCCGAGGAGCTGCGCCGTCACGTCCGCGGTGGCGAGCGTCGGCACCGTCACCGACAAGGTGAACGTCCGACTCAGAGTGCCGCACGACGCGACCTGCGCCTGATAGGAGAAGTCTCCCGCCTGACGCGGGAATCCGGAAAGGCGTCCGGTCGCGGCGTCGAGCGTCACGCCAGTCGGCAGCGCTCCCCCCGTTACGGTCCAAACCATGGTGCTGCCGCCGCCGCTGATGCGCAGGGTATCTGCGTAGACGGCCCCCATGACGCCATCGGGCCGGGCACCCGCGGATGTAATCGCGGGGCTGGAGCCGAAGTCTGCGGCGACGGTGTACGGGTGGCGCATCCCCAGCACCAGCGAGCTGCCTGCAGCGGTCGTGTCGCCGATCCAGCCGCAGAACAGCGGTGCGCTGGTCGGCGTCGCCGTCAGCGTCGTGGTACGGTTCTCTGGAATCAGGACGCCCGCTGCGATATCGACCCCGGTCGTATCCGCCTGGACTGTGCCCCCCCCCCCCGCCGCCGCCGCGGTTGCCTTGAGCAGGAAATCGCGCACCACGCTCGCCGTGAGCGTGCCCCCAGCCAGGCTGCCCGTAATGGAGTGGTTGATAGCGCCCCCATCCGACCAGGACACGAAATGCCAGCGCGTCCGGCCATTTGCAGCCACCGCGCCGTCGGTGAAGCCCACAGAGTGACTGGACCCCTGGTCGAGGAGATCGCGGAAGACATTGAACGGCGAGCCGTCGAATTGGATGGTCGCTGTCGTATCGGTGGCGCGCGCGACGGTCAGCGAGCCGAACCGCAGCCGGAACGACATCGTCCGGCCGGGAATCTCCTGCTGGATGTTGTCGATGGCCACGCCGGTGAACAATCCATCGCTGTTCTTCAACGAGGCAGGGCGTGTGCGGTAGACAAATGCCGTGTTCCCGGTCCCCCCCGGGTAAAGGTCTCCGATGTCGCCGCGGTCCGAGCACCCCGTCACGAGGGACCCCGTCGTGCACCGATTGGTCTCATTCGCATCGAGATTCCCGAACGCGTCCGCCTGCACGAGCTCGAGTCCGTGGATGGGCCCCGAATTCACGGTATTGAATGGTGCGCCCTCGTTTAGCTGCTGCAAATCGACGTGCCAAATGAGCAAGCCGCCCGGACATGTGGCCGGACTGCCCCACTTGAGGCAGTGAAAGCGAATCATGGCACTGTCCGACTGCTGTCGTTGGCGATTCTCGATGAGGAAATACTCGCCGCGCGGGTTCGCCCCCGGGACGTTCACGTAAAAGGCGGTGTCCGACAGCGGCGCGGCATCGAAGCTGTACGTCCCGCTCGTGGTCAGCGGAGCGAGTGTGATCCACCCGAGCTCGTTGAGCGACCACGCTTCCATCCGCGAGGGGCTGAAAGGCGAGGTAAAGTTGCCGGAGCTCATCAATCCCCACTGCCCGATACCCTCACTTGGTCCAGGGTTGTCATAAAGATCGGGCAATCCGAAACCATGCCCCGTCTCGTGCGCCACGGTGCCGATCGGCATGATCTGCGACGAATCGCAGGCGTTCGCGCCGCCAACGGAGGGCTGCAGGATGTAATCGCTGATCGTGATCTTCTGGGTCCCGTGCCCGGGCCAGTTATCCTTGGTGGCGTAAGGCAGCGCAAGCGCGAACCGATGTGCCCACAGATGGTTCCGCGGCGCCGTCTGAGGCCCACATTCGCCCCCGTTCGCTTCGTGCATGAACAACACCAACGGAACCGTGCCGCTCGCCGGATCGACGTACTGCGAGAAGTCAATCTGTGCGTCGAGCTTGGTGAGCGCCTCCCTCAGTCCACGCTGCATACGTGCGATGGCGGTGTCGCTGAACAGACCGTTGCAGTTGGTCGAGTTGTAGGGGTTTTGTGCCTGACATCCCAGACTCGTACCACCGGTATAGTAGACCTCGTTGCTGTCGAGCGTGGCGTAGCCGTAGGTGGCGCCTTGGATATCGAACACGCCATTCGACATCTGGTTGTAGAACGAGCGATACGTATACGGTCGACCGGCGGCGGCCCCCGTTGGTGTGGCGCCGAACAACAC
>Ga0134079_10000517_pt1 | contig 10232 bp, 8 predicted proteins | sample 15_taG_2_FD_119770 | JGI IMG/M metagenome (GOLD analysis project Ga0134079, IMG submission 119770) | Grasslands soil microbial communities from the Angelo Coastal Reserve, California, USA - 15_D_Rain_40cm_2_09182015 | ecosystem: Environmental > Terrestrial > Soil > Grasslands ...
GAAGTGATGTTCTTTCCGGCACGCCACGATCACTGGCTCGTGCAAACGGGCGACGGCTACGCCGCGCACATCGCGGGTGCGATCGGCGTGTCCACTGATGCCCAGGCCTCGTGGTGGGGATCGGAAGGGATCGGCACCGTTCCGCACGCGTTGATCGCCGCCTACAACGGCGACACCGTGCTCGCATCGCAGAAGTTCGCGGAGCACTCGGATCCGGCGATTCGGCTCATCACCCTCGTTGACTTCGACAACGACTGCGTCGGGACGTCGCTCGAGGTGGCGCGCGCGCTCGGCGAACGGCTCTACGGCGTCCGGCTCGACACCTCGGAGACGCTGGTGGACAAGTCGGTCATGCAGCAGATGGGCACGTTCAAGCCGACGGGGGTGAACCCGCAGCTCGTCTCCAACGTGCGCCGCGCGCTCGACGGCGCCGGCTTCGGTGACGTCAAGATTGTCGTGTCCGGCGGCTTCACGGTCGACAAGATCCGCCTGTTCGAGGAGCAACACGTGCCGGTCGACGCGTATGGCATCGGCTCGAGCCTGTTCCAGGGGCGCTTCGATTTCACCGCCGATGTGGTGATGCTCGAGGGAAACCCGTGCGGCAAGGTTGGCCGGGCGTATCGCCCCAATCTGAGGTTGGAACGCGTGACGTAGGGGCGCACCGTGCTGCGCCCCTACACCTAATGCCGCGCCCCACCTTGCGTTACCCCCGGCCACTGCATAATTTTCCGTCCAAATGAATAAACATGCATCGATCCCGGTCGGTGTACTGGGGGCGTCCGGCTATGTCGGGCAGGAGCTGTTGCGTCTGCTTCATGGCCACCCCGGCGCCACCGTTGCGTTTGCGACCGCCGAGTCGGCCGCGGGCGAATGGGTGGACGGCTACGAGCTCATCAAGGCGGATGACGCGCCGTGGCAGGAGGCGGAGATCATCCTCTCCGCGCTTCCGCACGGGGTGTCGGCGCGGTATGTGCACGAGGCCCGCGCCGGCGGAAAGCGCGCCGTGGACCTGTCGGCCGATTTCCGTCTGTCGCCCGATGCGGTGTATGGGCTGACCGAGTTCACGCGCCCGCGGCTCGCGGCTGCGGAGCTCGTCGCCAATCCCGGCTGCTATCCGACCGCGGCGTTGCTCGCGCTCATTCCGTTGGCGCAGCTCGGTCTGATCGATCCCTCACGCGAGGTCATCATCGATGCGGCGTCGGGTGTCACCGGCGCCGGACGCAATCCGAAGCGCGAGCTGCTGTTCGGCGAAGTCGCGGAGGATTATCGTGCCTACGCGATTGGCAACACGCATCGCCATCTGGCGGAGCTGAAGGCATCGCTGTCGCGCGAAGGCGGATTCAGCGGTGATCTGGTGTTCACTCCGCATCTCCTGCCGGTAAAGCGCGGCATTCTCGAAACGATCCATGTGCCATTGACGCGCGTGCTCGATCAGTCGACCGCTGAGGGTCTGTACAGCGCGACTTACGACGCCGAGCCGTGCGTGCAGGTCATGCACGGCTCCCTGCCGTCGCTCAGGGACGTCGTCTATCGGAATCGCGTCGCGATCGGTGTCGCGGAGGTGGTGGACGTACGGCGGCCGCGGCTGACCGTCATCGCCGCCATCGACAACCTGGTGAAGGGCGCGGCGGGGCAGGCAATTCAGAACATGAACGTGATGCTCGGTCTGCCCGAAACGGCGGGCCTCTCATGCTGACGATTCGCGTCGTCAAGATCGGCGGCAACGAGCTCGATCGGCCCGACTGGGTCGCGGCCGCCGCGCGCGCATTGAGCAAGAACGGCCCCACGGTGGTCGTGCACGGCGGTGGCCGGGCCGTCAGCGACTGGTCGCGGCGACTCGGCTTGCCGGTCGAGAAAAAGAATGGCCTGCGCGTCACAACGCCCGAGATCGCCCAGGTCGTCGAAATGGTGCTCGGTGGGCCCATCAATCGTCTGATCGTCACGGCACTGCGCGAGGCCGGTCTCGACGCGCTGGGCCTTTCGGGCGTCGATGGCGGCCTCCTGACCGCCCAGCCGCTCCAGAACGGAACGGGACTTGGGGCCGTGGGTGAAATCGCGCACGTGCGCGGCTCGCTGCTGCAGAGCCTGCTGCTCGCGGGACTGACTCCGGTTGTCGCGCCTGTGGCGCCCTCCGAAGCCGACGGACAACCCCTCAATGTGAATGCCGATCAGGCCGCCGCGGCCGTTGCCGCGGCGCTCGAGGCAGAGGAATTGCTGTTCATCTCCGACGTGCCCGGGGTGACGGTCGCGGGAGTCACTCAGCCCACCCTTGCGGCCGCCGAAATCGAGACGATGATTGAGGAAGGCGTCGCGACCGGCGGCATGGCCGCCAAGCTGCGCGCCGCCGCGCAAGCATTGAGGGCGGGTGTCCGGGCCGTACGGATTGGCAACCTCGACATGCTCGAGCATGCCACCGCCGGCACCCGCCTGCTTGCGGCTCCTCCCACACCGGCCGTTCAAACAGCGTGACAATGCTCAGCCCTGCGACATCAGCCGACGTGTCGGCGCTGCTCGGCGTCTACGCGCGCGTTGGTCCGTTGTTCGTGGCTGGCGACGGCTCCGAGCTGATCGCCGAGGACGGCACCCGCTACCTCGACTTCGTCGCCGGCATCGCCGTCAACGCGCTGGGCTACAACAGCGCAGTCATCCGCGATGCCGTGGTGCGCGCCCTCGATTCCGGACTGATCCACGTCTCGAACCTGTATCGCACCGAGCCCGGCGAGCGACTCGCGGCCGAGCTCACCAAGTCATTCAACGGGCAGGCTTTCTTCTGTAACTCAGGCGCGGAAGCGAACGAAGGCGCGTTCAAGTTCGCGCGCAAATGGTCCAAGAAAACCGACATCGTCGCGTTCGCCGGATCGTTCCATGGCCGGTTGTTCGCGTCGCTGGCCGCTACCGACCGTCCCGACTACCGACGGCCGTTCGAGCCTCTGCTGGCCGGCGTCCAGATCATCCCGCTCGGCGACCGCGCCGCTGCGGAGCGCGCGATTACGAGGGACCGGACCGCCGCCGTCATCATCGAGCCGGTCCAGGGAGAAGGCGGCGTTCGTCCGGTGGCCGCGGAGTTCCTGGCCTTCCTGCGGCAGCGCTGCAACGAGGCCGGCGCCGCGCTGATCTTCGACGAAGTACAATGCGGGCTCGGTCGCACCGGAACGTTCTTCGCGTCCGAGCATTCGGGTGTTGTTCCCGACATCTGTACGCTGGCGAAGCCGCTCGGCGGCGGATTGCCCATGGGCGCGATTCTGGTGAGCGACGCGATTGCCGCCTCACTCGCCCCTGGCGATCACGCGACCACGTTCGGCGGCGGGCCTTTCGTCGCCACGGTGGCGCTCGAGGTCGTCCGCACGATCGCAGACCCCGACTTCCTCGCCGAGGTCCGCGCGAAGGGAGAACTGCTGGGCTCGCGCCTCGGTGCGATGATGCGCGGGCGCGTGAAGCAAGCCAGAGGACGCGGGCTGATGTGGGGTCTCGAGCTCAACGACGTCGCGGCGCCGATTGTGGCCGCCGCGCGCGAGCGTCATCTGCTGGTGCTCACCGCGGGTCCCAACGTCATTCGCATCGTTCCGCCGCTCACGATCAGTCGCGACGACATCGAGCGCGGCGCTACCATTCTCGCCGAGGTCCTGAATTGACGAGCCTCTCCGTAGGAGCCGCCCTGAAGCTCCGTCCCGCCACACTTTCCGATGTGGCGGCCATGGAAGTCTTTATGGCGCCGTTCGAGGCCACGGGTGATCTGTTGCCACGGTCGAACTACGACCTGTGCCGGCACCTCAAGGAGTACATCCTGGCCGAGACATCCGACGGCATACTGGTGGGGACGGGCAGTCTCAAGGTCTACAGCGCGCAGCTCGCCGAGATCGCGGCGCTGGCCGTGCGTGAAGATCAACAGGGGCGCGGCGTGGGGAAGGCGATCGTCGAAGCGCTGCTCGTGGACGCGCGCGCGATGGGCCTGTCGGAAGTCTTTGGCCTGACGCGCAAACCGCTGTTTTTCATGCGACTTGGCTTCCGTGTGGCGGAAAAAGAGCAGTTCCCGCTCAAAGTCTGGGCCGACTGCGCGCGCTGCCCGCGCCAGCACGCCTGCGACGAAGTCGCGGTAGCGCTGACGCTTTAGCAGTCGTCCGTCTAGATTTCGCGTTCCATGCCTACCTCACGCGTCATCTTCTGGGACGTCGATACCCAGTACGACTTTATGAAGGCCGACGGCACGTTGTACGTGCCCGACGCCGAGCATCTGATTCCGAACCTCCGCAAGCTCACGGATTACGCGCACGGTCACGGAATTCGCATCGTGGCCAGCGCCGACGATCACGTCGTCGACCACAGCGAGATCTCCGCCGCACCCGATTGGAAGGCGACGTTCCCGCCGCACTGCCTGCGCGGCACGCCCGGCCAGCGGAAGATTCCGGAGACGGCCCTGCGGGATCCGCTGGTGATCGAGCCCGAGCCCCAGGATCCGACCACGCTCGCCGCGCGGGTCCGTAGCCACCGCGGCGACATCCTCTTTCACAAACACGAGTTCGATGTCTTCTCCAATGCCAACGTGCTGTCCGTTCTCGATCTGCTCAATCCCCACGACATCGTGCTCTACGGCGTCGCGCTCGACGTCTGCGACAAGTACGCGATCGAGGGACTGCTTCAACACCGGCCACACGTTCGACTCTTTGCTGTGGTGGACGCTATGAAGCCCATCGACCGCGATGTCGCCGAGCATCTGCTCAAGGAATGGGGCGAAGAGGGCGTGCGGCTGGTGAAGACCAGCGAGGTCGTTGTCGGCGGACTGGTCGAAGAGCTCGCGCGGGCCAGCGCATGACCTCCACCGCATCCGCTCCGACACACGCTGTCGCCGTTCCGACGTTCGGCAAGTTCTTCCTGCCGGGCCCGACCGATGTGCACCCCGAAGTTCTCGAGGCGATGATCCGGCCGATGATCGGCCATCGCTCCTCGGGAATGGAAAAGCTGCTGCAGGGTATCGCGCCCAAACTCGGCGCGGTGGCGCGGACCAGCCGGCCCGTGTTCGTCGGCACGACGTCCGCTACCGGTTTCATGGAGATGGCGGTGCGCAACGGCGTGCGCCGCCGCGCGCTCTCGCTCGTCAACGGCGCATTCAGTGAGCGCTTCGCCGGCATCGTCGGCGCCTGCGGCAAGGAGTCCATTCGCCTCGACGTACCGCTGGGCGCCGCGGTCGAGCCCGACATGCTGCGCGATGCGCTGAAGCGCACGCCGGTCGACGCCGTCACCTGCGTGCATTCCGAGACGTCCACGGGCGTGCTGCAGGACGTCGCCGCCTACGCGGAAGTGGTGCAAGAGTTCGACGACGTGCTGCTGCTGGTGGATGCCGTGACGTCGATGTGCGGCTCGCCAGTCGAGACCGACGGCTGGAAGCTCGATTTCGTGTTCACCGGTTCGCAAAAGGCGCTCGCACTGCCGCCCGGCCTCGCCGTGGGCGTGGCGTCGGAGCGAATGGTAGAGCGCGCCAAGACCCTAGAAGAGCGCGGCGCCTACTTCGACTTGATCAGCTTCCTGACGGCGACGACAAAGTTCCAACCGACCAACACGCCGGCGATCTCGTTGCTCTACGCGCTCGAAGTGCAGCTCGGGCGCATCGAGCGCGAAGGTGGGATCGAGGAGCGCTGGAGGCGCCACGATGCGATGCGGCGCCGCACGGAAGCGTGGGCGGCCGAGCATGGCGTGAAATATCTGCCGCGCGAGGGGCGGCACAGCTGGACCGTGTCGTGCCTCAGACTCCCGGAGGGCAAGAGCTCCAAGGACGTCGTCGGCGCGCTGAAGCAGCAGGGCTGGGTGATCGGCGCGGGCTACGGCGCGCTCAAGGACTCCACGATCCGCATCGGCCACATGGGTGACCACACCGTGGACTCGCTGAACGAGCTGTTGCCGCTGATCGGCCGGGCCTTGGGATGACCCACCGCGTCGTCGTGGCCGACCGCGTAGCGAAAAGCGGCCTCGACCTGTTGTCCCAGACACCCGACATCCAAGTCATCGACGTCGCGGGCAAAGCTGCGGAGCTCGAGAAGGCCATCGGGAGCGCGCACGCGCTCATCGTGCGCAGCGAGACGCGCGTCACGGCCAGCTTGATGGCCCAGGCCTCGCAGCTGCGCATCGTGGCGCGCGCCGGTACCGGCGTCGATACCATCGACGTGCACGCCGCCACGCGGCGCGGCATCGCGGTCATGAACACCCCGGGCGCCAATACGGTAAGCGCGGGCGAGCACGCGCTGGGACTGCTGCTCGCGCTGGTGCGTCGCATCCCCGATGCCGCCGCCGCGATGCGGCGTGGCGAATGGGACCGCAAGCGCTTCGAGGGCACCGAGCTTCGCGGCAAGACCATGGGCGTGGTGGGTCTGGGGCGCATCGGAGGTCACGTCGCCCAGCTCGCCCGCGCGTTCGGCATGCAGGTCGTAGGTCACGATCCCTATCTCCTGCCCGAACGGGCGACTGAGCTGCACGTTCGGCTGCTGCCGCTCGAACAACTGCTGCGCATCGCCGATGTGGTCACGCTGCATCTTGCACTGACCGACCAGACGCATCACCTCATCGATGCCAATCGCCTGAAGCTGATGAAGCCGACCGCCGTCCTCATCAACACGGCGCGCGGCGAGCTCGTGGACGAGGCGGCGCTCGCCGAGGCCCTCAAGGAGAAGCGCATCGGCGGCGCGGCAATCGACGTCTTCGCGGTCGAGCCACTGCCCGCCGATTCGCCGCTGCGCGCGCTCGACCGCGTCATCCTGACCCCGCACCTCGCCGCGTCGACCGCCGAGGCGCAGGAACGCGTCGCGATGGAGATCTGCAGTGCCGTGCGTGAGGCGCTGGTCGCCGGCGATCTTTCATACGCGATCAACGTGCCGGGGATGGGCGGCGACCTGCTGCGGCGCCTGGCGCCGCTGCTCGATCTCTCCCGCCGGCTCGGCCGGCTGGCGCTCGCGCTCGCGGATGGGCCGGTCAAGGCCGTCGAGGTCGCCTACGGCGGAAAAGAAGAAGGTGCGCAGCGCCCGGTACTCGTCTCGGCGCTCGAGGGGCTGCTGTCGGCGATGAACGTCGGCTCCGTCAGCCTGGTCAATGCGCAGGTGCTGGCTGAAGAGAAGGGAATCCAGCTCGGCATGCGGCAGGGGGCACCCGAGACGGGATTCGAGACCTCGATCGGCGTGAAGGTCGACACCGCCCGCGGGCGCGTACGCGTCACCGGCGCGCTGATCGGCGACAGTCACGGACGCGTGATTCGAATCGACGATTTCCATGTCGACGTCGTGCCCGACGGCTGGATGCTGGTGATCAGGAACCGCGATGTGCCGGGCGTGATCGGGCGCGTCGGCTCGGCCCTCGGCAGCGCGGGGATCAATATCGCGAGCTATCACCAGGCACGTCGCGCGCCGACCCCGGATGCGGGCCCCGGTGAGGCACTCGCGGCGATCAACGTCGATCAGGCGCTCACCAACGGTGTGCTCGACAAGCTGCAGGGCCTGCCGGATGTTCTCGGCGTGCGGCTGGCGAACTTCGGAGACTAGGCTCTAACGCAATCCGTAGACCACGACCTTGCTGGAGAATGTCGGCAAGTAGACGTGGCCGTTGGCGATCGTGGGCGGTGAGAACTTCGCATACATGCCCGCATCGTCGCGAGCAGAGTTCTGACGGCTGTTCCACAGCTCCTTACTCACGTCATTGGCGTCGAACGCCCGCAAAATACCGGGACTCACGAAGCTTTCGGCATCCCCGCTGGACGCATACCACGCCCAGACAATGCCCGAGCCGTCCGTGGTGCCGTGGGAAGAGACCGATAGCACCGCTCCGCTCTGCCCGCCCGGTCCGCTGCTGGTGAAATCGATCTCACCATTCGGATCCAGCAGGTTCGTGCCCGGATTGAACGGGATCGCCCTGAGCGGATCGTTTTCGGACCAGACGTAGATGAATTCCGTCGTGCTTCCTTTGTAGTACGCCGCCTGGCAATGCATGTTGGCGCTGGGACTGAGTGTCACCACTTGCTGGACCTGATTGGATGCGGACGTCCATCCACCCATGACATCTTTGTTCAGGAGGTAGAGGTTTCCGTCTTTACCACCCGTCAGGAAATAGTTGGAATTGGGGATCAGGAACGAGCCCATCGTTCCGTAGTCGAGATCGTAGTCGTTGAGCGTCTGGAAGTTGTAGGGCGTGAAGTAGCTCGCGATCTGCAGGCTCGACGGTGACGGTGTGAGCTTCAGCGCGCTGGTCCCGCGATTGATGAGCGCCGTCGCATCGCCGGCATCGCCTACGCTGCCGTTTCCCGTCACCACGTACAGATTGCCGAGCGCGTCGGCGGCCATGCCCATCCCGCTCTCCCACAGGCCGCCCGCGTAGCCGTTCGGCGTATCGTTGTAGACGATCCGGCGCTGCAGCGTCGTCGCATCGTAGCCCAGGATCCAGCCGTGATACGGCCCCCAATCGCAATGCGATGAGAACGACACGTAGACGACGCCATTCAGCAGCGTCAGCCCCGAACGCTGGTTCTGCTTCTGCGCGTCGAACGTGATGACGTTGCCGACGTTGCCGTCGCCATTGCCATTGACGCTCGCCGTGATGATCACGGGACTGCCGCCGATCTCAGTCCCGGTGACGATGTTGACCGCATGCAGATGCTGGGCGTAGGCGGTGCCCGTGGTGCTGCGGGCGACGAAGTAGATCACCTGTTTCGCCGGGTCGATCACCGGCGTGCCGACGATTCCGATGTTGCCGCTGAAGTTGTTGTAGCCCCCCCCGCACGCGCCCGTCATGTCCGTGGCCGTCGGGGGGCGCCAGCCCGCACGCGTGAAGTTCTTTTTCCAATACAAGCGTCCGTCGTCGCCGTCGAACGCGTAGACCGTATTGTTGACGGTGGCGACGTAGACCACGTTGTGATAACCGCCGCCGATGAGGACATTGGCGACGACCAGGGGCTGGGCATACACCTGGTCATCCACAAGCAGATTGAACAGCGCGCCAAACTGCCTGACGTTCACGTTGCTCGTGTTCAACACCGTCTCGTCGGGGTTCCAGCCGGACCGTGTGTTGTCGTTGTGCTGGGTCAGCACGGAGACGGCAAGGGGATCGGGCGTGCCCGGACCGATTGGGCTTTCCGAGCAGGCGCCGACCAGAAATAGCGCAGGTGCCAGAAGCAGGTAACGTTTGGCCATTGGAGTGCCGCTAGTTTGACATGAGCGATACCGGCCCGCAAGGAGTAGAATTGCAGGTGTGAATCCCACAGTGATGCTGCTCACCACGCTCGCAGCGGCGCAGAGTCCCGTCGGCGTGTTCGACGCGCAAACCGATGTGGGCCAGGCGCGCCGCGCGGGCTCCACGACGTACGATGGCGAGCGCCAGGAGTACGTGATCAGCGGCGCGGGTCAGAACATGTGGGGCGCGCGCGACGACTTCCATTTCGTGTGGAAGCGCGTGAGCGGCGATTTCATTCTCTCAACCCGGGCGCGCTTCATCGGTACCGGAGTCGAGGAGCATCGCAAGATCGGCTGGACGATTCGACCGACGCTCGAGCCGACGGGCGTCCACGTCACCGCCGCGTTGCACGGCAATGGCCTGATGTCGCTGCAATACCGCCGCACGACCGGCGGCGAGACCGAGGAGACCAGATCGCGCGACAGCCTCCCGGACGCGGACGCCGTGATCCAGCTCGAGCGCCGCAACGGCGTCTACATCATGTCTGTCGCGCGCTTCGGCGACACGCTCGCCACCCAGGAGCTGAGCGGCATTTCGCTTCCGGACACGGTGTACGTCGGTCTGTTCGTCTGCGCCCACAACGACACCGTCGTCGAGCGCGCCACTTTCGGCAATGTCCGGATCACCAAACCCGCGCCGGCTGATCTCGTCCCCTACCGCGACTACCTCGGCAGCAACCTGGAGATTCTGGACGTCTCGAGCGGCAATGCGACGATCGTGCACCGGTATCCAGGATCGTTTCAGGCGCCGAATTGGACGCGCGACGGCAAGGCCCTGATCTACGCGCAGGAAGGCCGGCTGTACCGGTTCGATCTCGCGTCACGCGAGGCTGCCGCCGTCAACACCGGCTTCGCGACACGCAACAACAACGATCACGTGTTGTCGTTCGACGGCCGGATGCTGGCCATCAGCAATCACCTCCCGGAAGACAGCGGGGCCGCGTCGATCGTGTATACCGTTCCGGCGACCGGCGGCACGCCGAAGCGGATCACGGCGAGGGGACCATCCTACCTGCACGGCTGGTCGCCCGA
>Ga0134079_10000519_pt1 | contig 10197 bp, 10 predicted proteins | sample 15_taG_2_FD_119770 | JGI IMG/M metagenome (GOLD analysis project Ga0134079, IMG submission 119770) | Grasslands soil microbial communities from the Angelo Coastal Reserve, California, USA - 15_D_Rain_40cm_2_09182015 | ecosystem: Environmental > Terrestrial > Soil > Grasslands ...
AACTGCGAGACGGACTTCGTGGCTCGGACCGACGACTTCCAGGCGCTCGCCAAGGATGTCGCTGTGCACATCGCCGCGACCAACCCGCTGGCTGTCCGCATCGAGGACCTGCCGGCGGACGTGGTGGCGCGCGAGCGCCAGGTCTACGAGTCGCAGGTGGCCGAGCAGAAGAAGCCGGAGAACATCCGCGCCAAGATCGTGGACGGCATGATGCGGAAGTTCTACGAAGAGCGCGTCCTTCTGGAGCAGAAGTTCGTGAAGGACGACAAGCGCACCGTCGGAGAGCTGGTGAAAGAGCTGTCCGGCAAGACGGGTGAGAAGGTGGAAGTCCGCCGTTTCGTGCGCTTCGAGCTCGGAGGCAACTAGGTGGCGGCCAAGCTGGCGTACCGGCGCGCGCTCCTCAAAGTCTCAGGAGAGGCGTTCGCCGGCCGCGCCGGCGCGGGGATCGACTTCCAGGTCATCGAGCGCGTCAGCGACGAGTTGAAAGAGGTCGCGGCGACGGGTGTGCAGCTGGGGCTGGTGGTGGGCGGCGGCAACATCCTGCGCGGCACCACCGCCAGTCAGCAGGGCATGGACCGCGTCTCCGCCGATTACATGGGGATGCTGGCGACCATCATTAACGCCCTGGCGCTCCAGGACATTCTGGAAAAGAAGGGCGTCGATACGCGCGTCATGACGGCGATCCGGATGGAAGAGCTGGCCGAGCCCTACATCCGGCGCCGCGCGGTGCGCCACCTCGAGAAGGGCCGCATGGTCATCTTCGCGGGCGGCACCGGAAACCCGTACTTTTCGACGGACACCGCGGCCGTGCTGCGCGCCCTCGAGATCGAGGCGCAGGCCATCCTCAAGGCGACCAATGTGGACGGCGTGTACACGGCGGATCCCAAGAAGGACCCGAAGGCCGTGTTCATCCCGGAGCTGTCGTTCCAGGAGGCGCTCGTGAAGGGCTACGCCGTGATGGACGCCAACGCCTTCGGGTTGTGCAAGGAGAACAAGCTCCCCATCGTGGTATTCAACATCAACCAGCCCGGCGCGACGGCCAGAGTGCTGGCCGGAGAGCGCGTCGGCACGATCGTCAAATGACGACCACTCTGGCCGACCAGCTAAAGCACGGCAAGCAGCTGATGGACAAGACGGTGGAGGCGGTGAAGCGGGAGTTCGCCACGGTCCGCACGGGCAAAGCGACCACGGCCCTCCTCGACCTGGTGCGCGTCGAAGCGTACGGTAACGAGATGCCCCTGACCCAGGTGGCGAGCGTGGCCGCGCCCGAGCCGAAGCTCCTGACGATCCAGCCGTGGGACAAGACGCTCCTCAAGGCGGTCGAGAAAGCGATTCTCGCCTCCGATCTGGGGCTCACCCCTTCCAACGACGGCAACATCATCCGCATTCCCTTGCCGCCTCTCACCGAGGAGCGCCGCAAGGAGCTGGTGAAGGTGATTCACAAGCTCGCCGAGGAAGGGCGCGTGGCGATCCGTCACGCGCGCACCGAGACGATCAACAAGATCAAGAAGACCGAGCACGTGTCCGAGGATGAGCAGAAGAAGGCCGAGAAGGATGCCCAGAAGATCCACGACGAGCACCTGAAGCTCATCGACGCCGCCGTGAAGGGCAAAGAAGCGGAGATCATGGAAGTCTGATGCTGCCGGGCCCGATTCCCCGCCACGTGGCGATCATCATGGACGGCAATGGGCGCTGGGCGGCGGAACGCCGGCTCCCGCGGCCCTTCGGACACCGCGCCGGGATGAAGGCGGTGCGCGAGACCGTCGAAGGCGCGATCGATGCGGGCGTCGAGGTGCTGACGCTGTTCGCTTTCTCCGAAGAGAACTGGCAGCGTCCCCCCACCGAGATCTCGGCGCTGATGAACCTGCTCGAGGAGTACATCGCCGGCGAAGTGGCGGAGCTGAAGCAGCAGGGCGTCGCCGTGCATATCCTCGGGGACCGGAATCGCCTGATTCCGACGGGCCGCGAGGCAGTCGAGCGGGTTGAGCGCGAAACTGCGGGGAACACCAAGCTGTCCCTCAACCTCTGCATCTCGTATTCCTCGCGCGGCGAAATCGCGCGGGCGGCGCGCCTCCTCGCCGAGGAAGTCCTCAAGGGCACCAAGAAGCTCGAGGACCTGGATGAGGACGCCATCAGGGCCAAGCTCTACACGGCGCCCTGGGGCGACCCCGACCTGTTGATCCGTACGTCGGGGGAGCTGCGGCTCTCGAACTTCCTGCTGTGGCAAGTCGCCTATACGGAGCTGTACATCACGCCCGTGCTCTGGCCCGACTTCACGCGCCAGACGCTGTTCGACGCCATCCTCGACTATCAGCGGCGCGAGCGCCGGTTCGGCAAAGTCACAGTCTGATGGCGAGCAATCTGACGCTGCGGATCGCCTTCGCGGCGGTCGCCATTCCTTTGGCGGTGGGCATCGTCTGGCTGGGCGGTTGGCCCTTCGCGATCGCGCTCGCGGCGCTCGGCGTGCTCGGCGCGCGGGAGATCTACGATCTCGCGCGGCGCCAGGGAGTCGAGGCGCTCGACCGCACCGGCGGCATCGCTGCGGCGGCGATTCCCTTGCTCGCCTACTGGGCCAAGGGCTCGGAGATCCACTGGGCCGAGCCGGCGCTGTATCTCGGCGCGGTATGGCTGATGGTCACGCTCGTCGTCGCGATGTTCCGGCGCGGCCCGACGGGGAAGCCCCTCGCGGTCGTGTCGGTCACGCTGTTCGGCTGCCTCTACGCGTCCGCGCTGCTCGCCTTCCTCATTCCGATCCGTCACGGCGCGAACGCCGCCAATCGGCCCTTCGCGTATCTCTGCCTCACGCTGTTTCCGATGGTCATCACCTGGATCGGCGACACAGCGGCGATGGCGGTCGGCATCAAGGTCGGCGGCCCGAAACTCGCGCCGGTGCTGTCGCCGCATAAGACGCGCTCAGGCGCGGTGGGCGGCTTCGTCGGATCGATCATCACGGCCCTGGCCCTGGGGTGGCTCGTCTTGAACCGCGTCGGCTGGAGCTTCGCGGTGTGGCAGCTGGTGACGGTCGGGGCCGTGGTGGGCGTGGTCGCGCAGGTGGGCGACGTCGCCGAGTCGCTGTTCAAGCGCGAGGCCGGTGTGAAGGACTCGTCGAACTTGATCCCGGGACACGGCGGCGTGCTCGACCGCCTCGACTCGCTCTACTTCGTGATTCCCGCGGCCGCCGGTCTCTTCAAGGTCTTCGGCGTCATATGACCGTCGGCGTCGCGATCCTCGGCTCGACCGGCTCGATCGGTTGTTCGACGCTGCAGGTGCTGGGGCGGCAGCGCGAGCGCTTCAAGGTGGTCGCGTTGACGGGGCATTCGAACAAACAGCTGCTCGCGCAACAGGCCGCGGAGTGGAACCCAGCGTTCGTGGGACTCGTGAACGGCGCCGGCGCGCAATGCCTCGTGGAAGCCGCGACGCATCCCGACGTGAAGATCGTGGTCAACGGGATCGTCGGGGCCGCGGGGCTCGAGGCCACGCTCGCGGCGCTCAAGGCAGGGAAGCGCGTCGCCTTGGCGAACAAAGAGACGCTCGTGATGGCCGGCGAGCTCGTCACCCGCGCGGCCAGCGAGGGGGGCGGCGAGATCGTGCCCGTCGACTCGGAGCACAGCGCCGTGCTGCAGTGCGTGACGGGGCGGCGACCCACCGAGCTGGCGCGTTTGATTCTCACGGCATCCGGAGGCCCGTTCCGGACCTGGGAGCCGGCGCGCGCGGCGCAGGCCACGGTGACCGAGGCGCTGCGTCACCCGACCTGGAAGATGGGCAAGAAGATCACCGTCGACTCGGCAACGCTCGTCAACAAAGCGCTCGAAGTCATCGAGGCGCACTTCCTGTTTGGCATCGGCTACGACCAGGTCGAAGTCGTGGTGCACCCGCAATCGGTGATCCATGCCTTCACGGAGTTCGTGGATGGATCCGTGCTCGCCCAGGTAGGATTCCCGACGATGGAGCTGCCGATTCTGTACGCGCTGACACATCCCAACCGCGTGCCCGACGCGGGGACCCGCCGCTTCGATCCCGTCGCGGCCGGCGACTTGACGTTCGAGGCGGTGCGCCCGGAACGGTTCCCGGCGTATGGGATCGGCCGCGACGCCGCTCGCGCCGGGGGCACGGCACCGGCCGCGTTCAACGCCGCGAACGAAGTGGCCGTCGAGCAGTTCCTCGCGGAGCGCATCACCTTCGGCCGCATTGCCGAGGTCATCGATCACGTGCTCGAGCAGCACGACGCGGGTGATGCGACGTCCCTCGACGCGGTACTTGCCGCGGACGCCGAGGCCCGGCGCCTGGCCCGGGAGGCCGTGTGCTGACGATCGTGGTGTTCGTCGCCGTCATCGGCGTGCTGATCTTCGTCCACGAGCTGGGGCATTTCATGGTCGCCAAAGCCGTGGGCGTGCAGGTACTGCGCTTCTCGCTTGGCTTCGGGCGGCCGATCGTCCAGTTTGTTCGCGGCGAAACCGAGTACTGGATTTCGTGGATCCCCCTCGGGGGCTACGTGAAGATGGCGGGGCTCGAAGACGAGGGAATGGCGGGTGACCTGGAGGGCGGCAAGAGCGCGACACCCGTCGATCCGGCGCGGGCCTTTGACAAGAAACCGTTGCCGGCACGGATCGCCGTGATCGTGGCCGGCGTCACGATGAACTTTCTCTTCGCCGTGGCCGTGTACGCGGCCCTCGCGTTCACCGGCACGCTCGACTCCGAATTGATCGCCACGACGCAGGTCGACACCGTGCGGGCCGCAGACCTCCCCGCCGCCGTCGCGCCCGTGGCGGCGTTGCGTCGAGGGGACCGGATCACGAGGGTCAACGGCGACAGCGTCCGCACCTGGACCGACCTGATCGAAGCGCTCATCTCCGCCCCGAGCCCCGTCCGGATCGAGGTCGAGGGCCGGAGCGCAGCGATCGTCCTGACGCTGCCGCCGCCGCCGAGCGACACCGCGGATCGCTTTGCCCTGGTGCGCGCCCTGACCGTTTACCTGCCGCCCGTGCTCGCGACGGTGGCTCCCGGACGACCCGCGGCCCAGGCCGGACTGCAGCCCGGGGATCGTCTGGTGCGAGTCGGGAACGACACGATTGCGTCCTGGAACGACTTCGCGCGTATCGCCCGGGCGAGCCCCGATCGACCCATGCAGGTGTCCGTGGCGCGCGGGGACTCGCTGTTCACGGTCACGGTGACCCCGGCGCGGACCACGGAACAGGATCCGGTCTCGAAGGAAACTCGCGTCTACGGCATGATCGGTGTGGGCGCCGTGCGTCCCACGGCGCCGGGCCACGGCGTTTTCAGCGCCTTGGGCGTGGGATGGCGCGAGAGCACGCAGCGCCTCGGGCAGGTACTCGCGTCCCTGAAGCGACTGCTTGTGGGTCAAGCGTCGCCGCGGGAGCTCGGGGGACCCATCACGATCGCGCAGCTGTCGGGACAAGCGGCGCGCATCGGGATCAATGTGTTGCTCGGGTTCATGGCCTTCCTGTCGATCAACCTGGCCGTGCTGAACCTGTTGCCCATCCCGGTTCTCGATGGCGGGCAACTGATGTTCCTTGTGGCCGAGGCGATTCGCCGCCGGCCACTCTCGCTGCAGCTGCGCCTGCGTCTGACGCAGGTCGGATTCGCGGTCATCGCCGCGCTGATGCTGTTCGTGATTGGTAACGAACTCCTTCGGTGGTTGCAGCATGCCTTCAGTTAGGGAGGAGCTGGAGGGTTTCGTCGCGGGACGCGTGAAGGCGGAGCGTGTCGTGGCGGCGGTGGCGGCGGCGTACTACACGGAGCGGGGAGCACGGAACAGGGAGCAGCTGCGCCCACTCGTCGAGATCATCGAACGGGCACATCCGGGGACGATCGAGTTGACGGGGACGGCAGAGAAGCCTGGGTTTGGTGTTCGGCTCGCGGAACGTCCGTTTCCGAAGGAATACGAACGGGACTTCCGGGCGGCGGTGCAGGCGGTGCTCGGACGAGGCGTGCCCGACGCTTCTTCGCCCGTCACCCGCCCCGGTTTGTTGTCCCGCCTTTATTCCGCCGTCCGCCGTCTTTTCAGCGCATCAGCCTAACAACGAGCGCGATCAGGGCGACGAGCCCGGCCACCATCCCGGCCACCACGAGCCAGGACGACCGGCGGCGCCGCATCTGCTCGCCCGTGATCGCGAGCTGCTGCTTGGTGCCGATGGGCGCCGCGCCGATCTCGACGGTCGCCCGCCGCTTTTCCAGCACTTCCCCCAGGTCCGCTTGCAACTCCGTGGCGTTCTGGTAGCGATCGTCCGGGTGCTTGGCGAGGCACTTCAGCACGACGCGCTCGAACCGCTTCGACAGCTCGGGGCGCTTCCTGCGGAGCGAAGGCGGCGGATCCTCCACGTGCATCCGGGCCAACTCGAACCAGTCGGTGGAGCTGAACGGCACCTCCCCAGTCGCAGCCTTGTAGAGACTGACCCCCAGCGCGTAGTAGTCGGCGCGCTGATCGATCGCTCGGCCCTGAGCCTGCTCGGGAGACAGGTAGTGGGGCGTCCCGATCGTCATGTTCACGCCCGTCGACGCCACGTAGCCCGAGACGGCGCGCGCGATGCCGAAGTCGGTGAGCACCGCCGTCCCGTCGGAGCGGATCAGCACGTTGTCGGGCTTGAGGTCGCGGTGGATGACGCCTTGGCTGTGCGCGAAGTCCAGGGCGGCGATGATGTTGGCCGCCAATCGCACGATGGCTTCTTCGGGGAGGGGGCCCTCGCGGGCCAGGCGGGCGCCGAGGCTGTCGGCGCACAGGTCCATGGCGAAATAGACGTGGTCGCCCTGCTTGGCGACGGTGCGGATCCGGATGATGTTGGGGTGCTGGAGCTTGGCGGCGATCTCACTCTCGTTGCGAAAGCGCAGCTCGAACTGGGGATCCACGGCGTAGCGGGGCTTCAGGACTTTGACGGCGACGGGGGTCCCGTCGAGCTCGCGCCCGACGAAGACCCAGGCGAAGCCCCCCTGGCCCAGAAGCTTCTCCAGGTCGTAGGGCCCCAGGGTTCGGCCGACGAGATCGGTGGCAGCGTTGGTCACGGGCGCACTTTACAACGGGGTCGAGGCCGGGTAAGTTACGCAGCTAACAACGATTAGGGAACTAGCTCTGATGTACGACAAGACGACGCCGGTCAGGAAGTACGGGCTCCACGACCGCGACACCGGATCCACCAAGGTGCAGGTTGCGCTGCTCACCGAGCGGATCAACAGCCTCACCGACCACTTCCGATCGCACGCGAAGGATTACCACGGGCAGCGCGGCTTATTGAGAATGGTCAACCGCCGCCGCCGCCTGTTGGAGTACCTGAAGCGCAGCGACCTCGCGAAGTATCGGCAGCTCATCGACGAGCTGGGCCTCCGCCATTAGGCAGTTCGGCGTCGCGCAGGGCGCCCCGGGAAGAGCACCGGGGCGCTCCGTGTGTTTTCCTGTGCTCTAGAACAAGGCAATCTGGTGAAGCGCGTAGAACGTGAATTCGCGGGCCGTAAGCTGAGACTCGAAGCGGGTCGGCTGGCCAAGCAGTCGGCGGGGTCCTGCCTCATACAGTACGGTGAGACGGTGGTGCTCGCGGCGGTGACGGTGTCCGACAACATTTCGAACCTCCCCTATTTCCCCCTCACCGTCGAGTACCGCGAGAAGGCCTATGCCGCGGGCAAGATTCCCGGCGGCTTCCTGAAGCGCGAAGGCCGCCCCTCGGACGAGGAAATCCTCTCCGCCCGCGTGACCGATCGGACGATCCGGCCCCTCTTCCCCGAAGGCTTCAAGAACGAGGTGCAGGTCTTCATCTACGTTCTCTCGGCCGACCAGGAGAACGACGCCGACGTGCTCGGCGTGACGGCGGCCTCGGCGGCGCTGTCGATGTCCAAGGTGCCCTGGAACGGCCCCGTCGCCGCGGTGCGCGTCGGCCGGGTCGAGGGCGCATGGATCCTGAACCCCACGTTCCAGCAGCTCGAGTTCTCTGACGTCGACATCATCGTATCGGGTTCCAAGGACTCGATCGTCATGGTGGAAGGCGGCGCGCTGGAGCTGACCGAGGCCGAGATCATCAAGGCCCTCGAAGTGGCGCACAAGGGCATTCAGGAGCTGCTCGAGGCGGCCGATGAGCTGACGGGCGAAATGCGTCAGCCGAAGATGGAGTGGACCAAGGTCGAGCCGCCCGCCGAGCTGGTGTCGCGCGTCAAGGCGCTCGCCGAGCCGCGCATCGAAGAGGCCCTGAACCTGCCGGAGAAGGCCGAGCGCGCGCAGGCCCTGGGAGCCCTCAAGGCCACGATTCAGGAGCAGCTCGCCGAGGAATTCCCCGACAACGTGAAGGACGTCGGGCGCGTCATCGAAGACATCGAATACCACACGATGCGCGAGCAGGTGCTGACGGCCGGCGAGCGGGTCGACGGACGCGACCTCGATACGGTCCGGCCCATCGCCTGCGAGGTGGGATGGCTGCCGCGCACGCACGGCTCCGCGCTGTTTACCCGCGGCCAGACCCAGGCGTTGGTCTCCGTGACGCTGGGCACGACGCGGGACGAGCAGCGCATCGACTCGATCGACGTGGCGCAGGAGACGACCAAATCGTTCATGCTGCACTACAACTTCCCGCCGTTCTCGACGGGTGAAGTGAAGATGATCCGCGGCACGTCGCGGCGCGAAGTGGGGCACGGCGCGCTGGCCGAGCGCGCCATCCAGGCGATCCTGCCGCCCTACGAGCAGTTCCCCTACACGCTGCGGATCGTCTCGGACATTCTCGAGTCCAACGGCTCGTCGTCGATGGCCACCGTGTGCGGCGGGTCGCTGGCCCTGATGGACGCCGGCGTGCCGGTGAAGTCCGCCTGTGCCGGCATCGCGATGGGGCTCATCAAGGAAGGGAAGCGCGTCGCGATCCTTACCGACATCCTCGGCAGCGAGGACCATCTCGGCGACATGGACTTCAAGGTCGCCGGGACGCGTGAAGGGGTCACCTCGATTCAGATGGATATCAAGATCGAAGGGCTCGACTTCAAGGTCATCAGCGAGGCGTTGGAGAAGGCCAAGACGGCCCGGCTCCATATCCTCGACATCATGCAGCAGACCATCCCCACGCCGCGCTCGCAGCTCTCGAAGTACGCGCCGCGCATCATCACCATGCAGATCCGTCCCGACAAGATCGGCGACTTGATCGGCCCCAAGGGCAAGACGATTCGCGGCATCCAGGAGCAGACGGGCGCCGAGATCAATGTGGACGATACGGGGTTGGTCACCATCTCGGCCGTGGGCGAGGGCGGCGAGCGGGCCCGCGACATGATCGCGGGGCTCATTCAGGAGCCCGAAGTCGGCAAGATCTACGAGGGCGTCGTGAAGAGCACCACGGCGTTCGGGGCGTTCGTCGAGATCACGCCCGGCGTCGAGGGGCTGCTCCACATCTCCGAGCTGCAGCACGGCCGCACCGAAAAGACCGAAGACGTGGTCAAGCGGGGCGACCACGTGCGCGTCAAGCTCCTCGAAGTCGACGAGCGCGGCCGCATGAAGTTGTCCCGGAAGGCGTTGATCGAGAAGAACTGACGGGCCGATGGAAACTGTCCGGCTTGACCGGGAAATCCATCGGACCACCGCCCCGAACGGCGTCACGGTGCTCTCGGAGCGCGTGGCGACGGTTCGCTCGGCGGCGATGGGCGTGTGGGTGCGGACCGCCAGCGCCCACGAGGCCCGTCCCAAGATGGGCGTGTCGCACCTCCTCGAGCACATGGTCTTCAAGGGGACCGAGCAGCGCTCCGCTCAGGAGATCGCCCTCGCCCTCGAGGCGCGCGGCGGCTCGCTCGACGCCTACACCTCCCGCGATTCCACGGCCTACCATGCCCGCGTCCTCGACGCGGATCTGCCACGCGCCCTGGATGTCATCACCGATCTGGTGCGGCGCCCGGTGCTGCGCGACGCCGATCTGCAGCTCGAGCGCAAGGTCGTGCTCGAGGAGATCAGCACCGTTCTCGACACGCCCGACGATCAGGTGTTCGATATCACCTACGAAGCCCTGTGGCCCCAGCACTCCTACGGATTCCAGATCCTCGGGACGCGGGATACCGTCGGCGCGCTCTCGGCCGATGACCTGAAACACCTGCATGGCAAGGCGTACTTCCCGGGCAACTGCGTGATCGCGGGGGCCGGCAACTTCTCGCATGAAACCTTGCTCGAGGAAGTCGCGAAGCAGGGATGGTTTGCGCACGGCGGCGGGAGCACGGAGCAGAAGGCGCCCG
>Ga0134079_10000520_pt1 | contig 10196 bp, 7 predicted proteins | sample 15_taG_2_FD_119770 | JGI IMG/M metagenome (GOLD analysis project Ga0134079, IMG submission 119770) | Grasslands soil microbial communities from the Angelo Coastal Reserve, California, USA - 15_D_Rain_40cm_2_09182015 | ecosystem: Environmental > Terrestrial > Soil > Grasslands ...
ACGATCCGGCCCAGCGGATTCACCGCGCCGAACAGCCGGTCGATCGTGCGCTGCTCGACGATGACGACGGGATCACCGCCGCGCAGCTCCGCCGGCGTGAACGACCGGCCTTTGACGATCTCGCCGCCGAGGATCTCCATGAAGCGATCGTCCGCGCCGAAGACGCCCAGCACACGCGTGTGGTTGCCGCCCCATTCGAACCGTTCGAACACCTGCGTCCAGATTGCGGCGTAATGGATCTCCGGCAGCCGCGCGACCGCCTCGGCCTCCTGCGGAATCAGCTTGGGACGGATGCGGACCTCGCGCGGCACGGCATCGGGATTGACGCCGGTCGTGGAAAAGAAGCGCAGCACCCGAAACGTCGTCGGTCCCACCACTTCGAGCGTGTTCACGATCTGCTCGCGAAATCCCGCGACGATCGAGGCCATTGCCATGACGGTCGCGATGCCGATGACGACGCCGAGGACCGTGAGGGCCGAGCGCAGCTTGTTGACGCGCAGCTGCTCGAACGCGATGCGCCATCCCTCACGCACCGAATGGAGTTTCATCTATTCCTGGCGGAGTGCTTCGATCGGATCGAGGCGCGCCGCGCGCAGCGCCGGGAAGACGCCGAACAAGACGCCCACCACGAGTCCCAGGCTGATGGCCACTCCGATCGACCACAGCGTGACCCGCGCCGGGAGCGGCGAGATCGCCTCCACCAGTCCCGCGAGTCCAAACCCCACCACGATGCCGGCGATGACGCCCAGGATCGACAGCGTCAATGCTTCGGCGAAGAACTGGCGCCGGATGTCGCGGCGCGCCGCCCCGAGCGCCTTGCGGACGCCGATTTCGCGCGTGCGCTCGCTCACGCTCATCAGCATGATGTTCATGATCACAATGCCGCCGACGACGACGCCGATCACCACCACCGCCGGCACGACGGTGAAGATGACGCGCGTCAGCTTGCCCCAGAACGCGATCAGCCCTTCGCCGGTATCGATCGTGAAGTCGTTGTCGGAGCCCGGGCGCAGCCGGTGCGCGATGCGCATCGCCTCTTCGGCGCGGAGCATCGCGGGACCCACGCCGTCCGCGGCGGGCATCTTGACCGAGATCACCATCGTCTGGCGGCGGCCGTACATCGACTCGAACGTGCTCAGCGGCAGCATCACGAAGCCGTCCCACGACTGGCCCAGCACCGTGCCCTTCTTCGCGATGACGCCTTTGACCACGAGCTGAATCCCGCGCACGCGAATCGTTCGTCCGACTGCGGCCTCGATGTTATCGAACAGCTTTTCGGCCACGTCGTAGCCGAGCACGGCCACGTAGCGACGTTGTTGCACATCGATGTCCGTGAGCGCTGCGCCCGCGGCGAACGTGTAGTCCTGGACCAAGACATAGGGCGCCGTCACGCCGAAGACGAAGACGTCGCCCGTCGTGCGGTTGCGCCATTGCACGTCCGCCATCGGCGTGGGCCACCCCGACTGCAGCGCGACCGCCTCCGCATCGGGAACGGCGCGTTCGATGAAGTCGACGTCCTCCGGCGCGATGATCGGGCGGCGCTGGATCTGCTTCCACTGTTCGTCGTCGATGAATCCCACCTGGATCGGATCGCGCCGGATCTGAAACGCGTTGACGCCGACGATCGCGCCGGCGAGGCGCTCGCGCACGTACGCGTTCATGCCCTGGATGACCGCCACGACGGCCACGAGGAAGGCGACCGACACGATGATGCCGAGCAGCGTGAAGAAGGACCGGAGCTTGTGACTCCAGACGGTCTGGAGAGCGAGGCGGAGCGCTTCGTAGAGGGACACGACTTGAAACTACAATGCGGAATTCGGAATGCGGAATGAATCGGACCGGTCAATTCCGCATCCCGCATTTCGCATTCGCATTATTCGTAGCGCAGCGCTTCTACCGGATCGAGCCGCGCGGCCCGGCTCGCAGGATAGAGACCGAATCCCACTCCGGTGACCGCGGAAGCCAGCAGCGCCGCGACAATCGACCACAGCGGGACATTGGCGGGGATCGGGGTGACGGCGGCGATGAGCACGGCGAGCAAGCCACCGGCCAACATCCCGACCGCGCCGCCGACGAGCGTCAGCGTGGACGCCTCGACCAAAAACTGCCAGAGGATCGCGCGGCGCGTCGCGCCCAGCGCCTTGCGGACGCCGATCTCGCGCGTGCGCTCGGTCACCGAGATCATCATGATCGCGACGACGCCGACGCCGCCGACCATCAGGCCGATCGACGACAGCACCAGCATCACGAGGAAGAACATCCCCGTCACCTGATTCCAGGAATCGAGCAGCTTGTCCTGCGTGACGATCGAGAAGGTGTTTTCCTGGCCGGGCTTGAGGTTGCGCATCGCGCGCAGCGTCGCGACGACCTCGTCCATCGATTCCTGTTGCGTGTAGCCGGGCGCGGGAGCCACGGCGAGTCGCATCCAGCCCTTGAAGTAGGGCACGGTCTTCACGAATGCGCCGTGGGGAATGCCGACGAAGGGAGGCGCGGCGCCGCTGAAGAGACTCGGCGGCTGGGTGTAGACGCCGATGACAGTGAACGGCGACCCGGCAATGTGGATCGTTTGCCCGATCGGATCACGGCCGCGAAACAGCTGATCCTCGAGCTTGCGGTTGATCACCGCGACTGCGCCGTTGGAGAGATCCTCGAACCGCGTGAACGTCCGGCCGGGGTACACGTCGCCCCCGTTGACCTCGACCCATTCCGCCGACAGCCCGGACACATTCACCGATTCGAGCCGCAAGTCGCCGAATTCGACCGTCGCGGAGGTCTCTTCGCGTCGCGTGACGAACCGCACGGACGGCAGGAGCCGGATGCGGTCGGCTTCCATGTCGTTGATGGCGGGATTGCGGCGCCAGGGGCTCGACTCATCCGAGCCGTCCGACACGTTGATGCCGGCCTGGAAGAAGCGCCAAACCAGAAACGTGCGTGGCGCAATGGACTCGAACACGCCCGCCACGCTCTTATTGATCCCGCTGATCATGGCGGCCATCAACATCACGACCATCACGCCGATGGCGATACCGAGGATGGTCAGCGCCGCGCGCGCCTTGCTGGTCCGCAGCGATTCGAGCGCGATCCCGACGCCCTCGAACATGGGGCTCATGTCTCGGCCCTCAGCGCGGTAATGGGATCGAGCCGAGCCGCGCGCGTCGCCGGGTACACGCCGGCGATGATGCCCACGCCGGCGCCCAGCGTCACGCCGACCACAATGGACCAGGGCGCGACCGCGGCAGGCAGGGGCGTCACCGCCGCGACCAGCGCCGCCAGCGCGATCCCGATCCCGACACCGGCGCCGGCACCCACGGTCGCCAGCGTGACCGATTCGACCAGGAATTGCCGGAGAATGTCGCCGCGCCGCGCGCCCAGCGATTTGCGAATGCCGATTTCGCGCGTGCGCTCGGCGACGGCCATGAGCATGATGTTCATGATCACAATGCCGCCCACGACGAGCGAGATGGCGACCAGGCCGGGCAGGGCGTAAAACAGGATCCGGCTGATCTTGCTCCAGAAATCCAGCACTTCGTCGGCCGTCTCGAGCGCGAAGTCGTCCGCCTGCCGCGGGCGCAGACGCCGCCGGCTGCGCATGACCGCCTCCGCTTGCGACAGCGCTTCGCGCATCTCCGCCTGCGAGTTCGCCTTCATCGCGACGGCGTCGATGACCCGCGGTGGGTTGACGAAGCGGCGGAGCGGGGCGGTCGCCGGCGCGACGACGAACTTGTCCAGCGACAAGCCGAGCAGAGTCCCTTGCTTCTCGACGACGCCGATGACGCGATACGGGATGTCGTAGATCTTCACCTCGCGTCCGATCGGATCCTGTCGTTCGAACAGCTTCTCGGCGAGATCGTGGCCGAGCACGAGCACGGGCAGGCCGGCCTGCACCTCCTGCGCGGTGAAGGCCCGGCCCTCCTCGATCACGAGAGAGCGGATATCGAAGTAGAGCTCGGTTGCCGCGGTGACCTGCACATCCCGCGCCGTCAGACGCCCTGCGGTCAACGTACTGCGCGTGTTCGACTCCCACGCCGCGAGCACCGGCACACTCACGCCGCGCATCACCGCCTGCGCATCCTCGTATGTCACGCGCGGACGCCGCATCCAGACGCGCCACATGGAGTCGGTCACATTGCCGATCTGGACATCGGGAAACTGGCGCAGCCGGAAGGTGTTCACGCCCAAAATCGTGCCGGCGAATTTGTCGGTCATGTAGCGGTTCATGCCTTCCACGACCGACACGACGGCGATGAGAAACATGACGCCGATGAAGACGCCGATGATCGAGAAGCCGCTTTTGAGCTTCTGGGCCCTGATCGTCTGGAATGCGAGGCGGACGGCGTCGAGAAATGACACCGTCTACTCGTAACGCAACGCTTCCACCGGATCGAGACGAGCAGCCTTGCTCGCCGGGTAAATGCCGAACAGCAATCCAGTCACCGCCGCCGCCACGAGCGCGGTGATCACCGACGCGAGCGGGACGTACGCGGGCACGGGGGTGAAGGAGTGCAGGACGAGCGCGATGCCCCAGCCCACGAGCATGCCGATCAAGCCGCCCACGAGCGTGAGCGTGGCCGCCTCGACCAGGAATTGCCACATGATCTCCCGGCGCAGCGCGCCGAGGGCCTTGCGGACGCCGATTTCACGGGTGCGCTCGGTGACCGAGATCATCATGATCGCGATGACGCCGATGCCGCCCACCGTGAGGCCCACCATCGAGAGCGCGATCATGAGCATGCGCGCCACCTTGGTGAAGCTGTTGATGGCCTGGACGTACACCTCCTGCGTGACCGCGTCGAAGTTGTTCTTCTGCCCGGGACGCAAGCCGCGCATCGTCCGCATCGCCATCGTCACATCGTCGATCGCGCGCTCCGTGGTCACGGAATCCTGCGGGACCACGAACATGTCCATCCAGCCCGGCCAGTACTTCAAGTCCTTTTGGAACGTGCCGTGCGGCATCATGACTTCCGGCTGATCGCCGTCCCCGAACATGCGGGGCGGAGGATTGTAGATCCCGATCACGTCGTACGGCAGGCCGCCGATCTTGATGTGGCGATTCATCGGGTCGCGATTGCCGAACAGGTTCTCGGCGAGCTTGCTGTTGACCACCGCCACGTGGGCATTGGACGCGTCTTCGAGATAGGTGAACGAGCGTCCCGGCTCGATGCTGCCACCTTCGATCTTCGGCCAATCGGCGTTGCGGCCCCGAATCCCGATCGCCGCCAGGCGATGCCCTTCGAATTCGATGTCAGCCGAGGTGTACTCGTCGACCACCACGAAGGCGATCGTGGGGAGCAGCGCGAGGCGGTTCGCCTCCTCGACGGTGATCGGCGGCCGGCGGCGCCACGGGTTGGGATCCTCCGGATCCTGGTCGTTCTGTCCGCCCCAGTACCGGCCCACCCAGAACGTCTTGGGGCCCAGTGAGGCCAGCATGTCCGAGATGCCCTTGTTGAAGCCGCTGATGAGCGCGCCGATGACCATCACGACGGTGACGCCGATGGCGACGCCCAGAATGGTGAGTGCCGCGCGCATCTTGTGCGCGCGCAGCGACGTGAGGGCGATGCCGACCCCTTCAAACAGTCCGGTCATACGCTACTCCTGTCGCAATGCGGTGATGGGATCGAGCCGCGCGGCCCGGCTCGCGGGATAAACGCCAAACACGATGCCTACGCCGGCGCCCAGCATGACGCCCATCAGGACCGAGGTGGGGGAGACGCTCGCCGGCAGCGGGGAAACGGCGTTGATCAATATGGTGAGGCCGATACCGGCCCCGATGCCGAACGCGGCGCCCAACAGAGAGATCACGGTCGATTCGGCCAGAAATTGACGCAGCACGTCGGTGCGGCGCGCGCCGAGCGATTTCCGCAGGCCGATTTCGCGGGTCCGCTCCGCGACGGCCATCAGCATGATGTTCATGATCACAATTCCGCCGATCACCAGCGACACGATGACGATCCCCGGAATGACGGTGACGAGGATGCGGCTGATCCCGGCCCAGAAGCGCTGCACGCCTTCGGACGTATCCAGCACGAAGTTGTTGTCCTGCTTGGGCCGCAGATGGCGCCGGCTGCGCATGATGCCCTCGGCCTGCGAAATCGCCTCCCGCATCTCCAGGTCTGAGCGTGCCTTCACGAGAAAGGCGTCGAGAATCCCGGGTGGATTCACCAGGTTCTGCGCCGGCGACAGCGCGGGGACGACGACAAAGCGGTCGAGCGGGAATCCGAGGATGCTGCCCTGGTGCTCCACCACGCCGATCACGCGATACGGCACGCCGCCGATGCGCACACTCTTCCCGAGCGGGTTGCGATCGGAGAACAGGCGCTTGGCGACGGCCTCGCCGAGCACCGCTACGGGCGCGCCGGAGCGGTTCTCTTCGCCCGTAAACGGGCGCCCGACGGCGATGCCCAGGTTCTTGATGTCGAAGTACCGCTCGCTCGCGGCGGTGAGCTCGATGTCCCGCGCTTCCTTGTTGCCGTAGGTGACGGAGACCTGATCGCTCGACTGCCAGGCGGTGATCACCGGAATGGTCAGCCCGGCGCTGATCGCTTCGGCGTCGCTGAAACGAATGCGCGGGCGGCGGCGCCACGCGCGCCACACCGAGTCCGGCACATTGGCGTTGAACATGGGCTGCCGGCGGAGCTGAAACGTGTTCACGCCGTACAGCGTCTGCGCGAACTTCTCCGTCATGTAGCGGTTCACGCCGTTGGCGATGGACCAGGCGGCAATGAGTGACGCGACCCCGACGAATACGCCCAGCAGCGAGAAACCGCTCTTCAGCTTCTGAGAGCGGATCGTCTGCAGCGCGAGCCTGATCGCTTCGTAAAACGGCACGCTACGCGGCCCGGGCCTGGTCGGTCGCGACGACGCCGTCGCGCAGGGTGATCACGCGTTCGGCGTGCGCCGCGATGTCCTGTTCGTGCGTCACCATGACCACCGTCTGGCCCTGCCGGTGGAGCTCCCCGAACACGCCCATGATCTCCGTGCTTGTCGTCGAATCGAGGTTGCCGGTGGGCTCGTCGGCCAGGAGGATGCTGGGCTCGTTCACCAGCGCCCGGGCAATCGCCACACGCTGACGCTGTCCGCCCGACAGCTCGTTCGGCTTGTGGTCCATGCGGTTGCCGAGGCCCACGCGCTCGAGCGCATGCACCGCGCGCTCGCGGCGGCTCTTGGCCGACATGCCGGCATAGATCAGCGGCAGCTCGACGTTGTGCAGCGCGTCGGCGCGCGGCAGCAGGTTGAACGTCTGGAACACGAAGCCGATTTCCTTGTTGCGGATCCGGGCGAGCTCGTCGTCCGCGAGGTCGCTCACTTTCTGACCGTTTAACCAGTACTCGCCGCTCGTCGGCGTATCAAGGCAGCCGATCAAGTTCATGAGCGTGGATTTGCCGGATCCGGACGGTCCCATGACGGCGACGTATTCGTTCCGCTGGATCTGCACGCTCACGCCGCGCAGCGCGCGGACGAGCTCCGAGCCCATGTCGTACTCGCGCGTCAGCTTGTGCGTCAGGATGATGACGTCGGGCAGCGGCGTATCCCCCGTGCGAAAGAGCTGGACGTTGCTCACGAGCGGCGCCCCCCCCGCGTCGTGTCGTTCGACTCGCGGCTCGGCCGCACGTGCGCGCCTTCCTTCAGGTCACGGATCGCCTGATAGGGGCCGGCGACGATCGTGTCACCCGGGTGCACGCCCTCGACGACCTCGAAATGCTCCTCGCCGGCAATGCCGACCTTCACCGTATGGAACGTCGCGACGCCGTTGTGAACCAGGAACACGCCCTCCGTTTCCTTCTTATTGGCTCCGCCGCGGCGACTGGTATCGCTGGCCGCAGCAGGTGTGGCGGCCTGCGCGGCGCCGCGGGACGGCTTCTCCTCCGTCGAGACGGGCGTGTTCTCCCGCACGGTCAGCGCGATGATGGGAATTGCGACGGCCTGTTTCCGCGTGTCCGTCACGATGCGCGCCGTCGCCGAAAGGTCGGGCCGGACCTCGGTGGGCGGATTGGACAGGGTGATTTCGACCTCGTAGTCCACCGCGCGGTCGCTCTGCGCCCCGCCGATCTGCGACGCGGCGGTCAGGATCGCGCTGTTGGAAATCTTCGTGACCCGGCCGACGAACGTCGTGTCGGGGAACGCGTCGATCGTCACTTCAACCGAGTCGCCCATGTGCAGCCGGACGACGTCGGTTTCGTCGACCTGCACCTTCGTCTGAATGACCGAGAGATCGGAGATCGTCAGCAGCAGGCCGACGTCGCGGGAGAACGTGCCCGGCACGGCGACTTCGCCCTCTTCGACGGCAAGCCGGGTCACCCGGCCCGTCATCGGCGCGAGCAGATGCGTCTTCGCGAGCTGATCGCGCGCTTCCCGCAAGCCCGCGCGCGACTGCTCGACGAGGTGCTGCGACGCCGTCAGGTTGGCCTCGGAGATGTCGGATCCCGTTTGGGCCTGCTCGAGCTGCTCCTGCGAGACGAGGTTTGGGTTCTGCTCGCGCAACTCTTTGGTGCGCTGCAGCGCGCGTTGCGACTGATCGCGCGTGGCCCGCGCCTGCACCGCGCCGGCTTCAGCCTGCGACATCGCGGCTTGAGCCCGCTGCAGGTTCGCCTGATAGATCGTGGGATCGATCTGCAGCAGGAACTGGCCCTTTTGTACGAGGTCGCCTTCGCGCACCGCGATCCGCGTGATGCGGCCCGTAATGTCGGCGCTGATGTCGACTTTCTTCTTGGGCTGGATCTTCCCGCTGGCAGTCACCGCCGCGACGAGATCGCGTTTGCCGACGGTTTCGAAGCGCACCTCGATGCCTTTCTCGCGCTTCGCGCTGGCACTCACCATCACCAGGATGATCAGGAGAACGGCGCCTCCGCCCCCCAACAGCACTTTGTTCCGCTTGGACATGACGGCTCGATCCTCTCGGTTAACGCAAGCTGCGGCCGACGGCTGCTTCGAGCGCCGCCAGGGCCTTGTGATAGTCATAGGTCGCGTTGACGGCGTCCTGCTCGGCGCGCAACGCGGCGATCTGCGCATCCAATAGCTCGAAGAACGTCCCGGACCCGACGCGGTAGCGCTCGGTGGCCAGCTGCAGCTGCTCCCGGGCCGCGACCCGGTTCGTGTCCTGCAGGGCCACGGTCTGGAACGCGGTCTGCAGCGTCAGGTACGCCTGGCTCACATCGGTTTGCACCGCGAGGCCGCGCGCCCGCACGCGTTCTTCGAGGTCGTTATGCTGCGTGCGCGCGTTCGAGAGATTGAGCTCGCGCGCGAAGTTGTTGAAGATCGGCCAGGACACCGTCAGACGGGCCTGGAACGGCTGCTGCGTGAACTGGAACGGGAAGACGGAGTTCCGGTCCCGGACCGCCTGTTCGTTCTGTGAGCTCCAGATGAACGCGCTGCAGTCCTCGGGTGCGAGGCCGGAGCTGGTCCTGATCGTGTTGTTGTCCTGACACTCCGTGTACTGACTCGCGAACGCCGCCTGCTGCGCAAAAATGATCGGATCGACATTCGTGAACTGCTGCGTGAACCCGGACCAGCCGGCCGAGACCGACAGCGCCGGGCCGTAGCTCGACGAAGCGGCGCGCACGCCCCAGGCCGCCGCGCCTTCACGCGCCCGCAACGCCTTGAGCGACGGATTCTGCTGCTCCGCCATCGTCAGGAGATCGTTCATCTGCCATGTCGGCGGCTGCACGGAAAACGAATCGGTGAGCTGCACTTCGCGGACGTCCAGCGGTGGGGTCACCCCCATCTGCTCGAAGAGCCGCAGCTTCTCGACGCTGATCGCGGTCTGTGCCCGGAGCAGCGCGACCTCGGCCTGGCCGCGTGCCACCTGTGCCTGACGCACATCGATCAACGTGGCCTGGCCGACGCCGTAGCGCGCTTGCGCGAGCTTCAGAAACTCGTCGTTGCGTTCGACCGTGCGGCGCGCGAGGTCGGCCGTCGCGACCGCCTGCAACACCGTGATGTACTGCTCCTTCACTCCCGTAATCAGGATGTTTTCCGCACCGGCGAGGTCGGCGTCCGCCGCGCGCAACTGCGCCTTGGCGAGCCCGGGCTGCGACAGCGTCTGGCCGGAAAGCTGCCAATTCAGCGACAGATCATAAAAGGAAGAGACCGTGGAGACCGACTGCGAGAAGCTCTGAGTCAGGAACGTCTGCGAGCCGGGTCCCGTGTACGTCATGCCGCCGGAGACGCCGAAGTTCGGGATGAGGAGACTGGAGTACGCA
>Ga0134079_10000523_pt1 | contig 10181 bp, 7 predicted proteins | sample 15_taG_2_FD_119770 | JGI IMG/M metagenome (GOLD analysis project Ga0134079, IMG submission 119770) | Grasslands soil microbial communities from the Angelo Coastal Reserve, California, USA - 15_D_Rain_40cm_2_09182015 | ecosystem: Environmental > Terrestrial > Soil > Grasslands ...
CACTGCCGAGCAGATTCATGCCGAGCAGGCCGGGAATGAGAAAGTCGATATAGCGCGAGCCCGGCGCGGCGGCGCGCTCATCGCGCACCGCGACCTGGTCCTTCCTGCCGCGGGCGCGCTGCACCACGTCATCCACGGCCAGGCGCGCCAGGCCGCTCTCGGTCCGTGTGGAATCGTAGCGATAGATGACCGGATCGCCGGGGATCGCAAGCAGCGCAATCCGGCCGGTCCTCAATCGCAGGCGCGCGGTCGATGTATCGAGCACCGTCGCGACGAGGCGTGGCGACGCATCGAGCGTTGCGGCCAGCGCGCTGTCGCCCGGCCCACGCGCGACCCCGATCTGCAACTTGCCGGGGCCCGTGTTTCGGAATGCCAGTCCCAGCGCGAATGCCAGTACGATCGGAAATCCGAACACCCAGAACACCGCCTCGGGCTCGCGATAGAACTCGCGCATGCGCGAGAGCGCCAGCTGGTACAGCGGATGCTCACGTATCACGGAGCTGCCGTCCGGTGAGCGCGACGAAGACGTCGTCGAGCGTGGCGTGATGCGTGGTGAGCGAGGCCAGCTCGACCTGCCGCTGCTGCAGCAGCGTGAGCAGCGCCGGCAACGTGCGATGGAGCTCCTTCACCGTCAGCGAGATCGCGCCGCCCGCGCCGCCCGCGGGCGCGGGACGCACGGCGGTGACGCCGTTCAAGCCGCGCACTGCATCGGTCACCGCCTCCGATGCCGCTCCGTCCGCGAGCGTGAACTCGATCACATGCTCGGCGCCGAGTGACGCGATCAGCTCGCGCGGCGTACCGAGCGCGATGACCTTGCCGTGATCCATGATCGCGACCCGGTCACACAGCCGCTCGGCCTCTTCCATGTAATGCGTTGTCAGCAGGACGGTGCCCCCCGCCGCCCGGAAGCGCCGGATGATGTCCCAGAGCTGCCGGCGCGACTGTGGATCGAGTCCGGTCGTCGGCTCGTCGAGAAACAACAGATCGGGTTTGCTGACGAGTGCGCACGCGACCGCGAGACGCTGTTTCTGGCCGCCCGACAAGGTTACCACGCGTGCCTTGCGCTTCTCCTCGAGCTCGACGAGCGCGAGGACTTCATCCACACCGTGCGCCTGGCGATAAAACGAGCGGAACAGCGCGAGCACTTCGCCCACCCGCAGCTTGTCGGCAAGCTGTGTCTCCTGGAGCTGGATTCCCAGCCGCTCACGCAAGGCGCGGCCGGCCGCTCCGTCCCGCCAACGCGCGCCGAGAATCTCGACATCGCCGGAATCGGGCAGCGTCAGCCCTTCCAGGACCTCGATCGTCGTCGTCTTTCCGGCGCCGTTGGGGCCGAGCAGTCCGAAGCACTCGCCGGCAGCGACGACGAGATCGAGACCCGCGACCGCGACGACGTCCCCGAAACTCTTCCTGAGGGCGCGGCAGTTGATCGCTACGATTGGCGCTTCTCGTTCTTGTCGTTTTGGTTTTTGTCGGTGGACATCTCGTGCGCCTGCTTGAGCGACTGCTCGAGCTGCATCATCAGGCTGTTGATGCCGTCCTGAAGGGCGCGCAGCTTCACGCTGATGCCGGTCCCTTGACGCGCCGCCACCACGGCGAGCGACCCTGCGACGTCGGGCAGCGTTCCGAGGTTGGCGGTCAGCGCACGCTGGCGCATGTGGGACAGATCGCGCGCGATGTTGTCGGAGATTCCTTTGATGATCTTGGCGTTCCCGGCGCGACTCGATTCGAGCTCGGCGACCAGCTTCTTCACGTGATCCACGGTGCGCACGTAGCCCTGCAGCTCTTCGATGCGGCGAACCTGATTCGCCGATTGCTTCTGTACCGCCACTAGTTCCCGGGCCCCAGGGCGTCAGTGCGGGCGTGCCCGTCCACCAGCGATAGCGGCGAGACGCCGAGCAGTGCGCCGAGCGTCGGCGCGATGTCGACGGTGTTCATGCGGCCGGCGTACGATCCGCGCTTGATGCCGTGTCCCCAGAAGATGATCGGCACGTGGGCGTCGTCGTCGGACGGCTGGCCGTGCATGGCGTAGGGGAAGCTGGGGATGTCCCAGACCGATCCGGTCTGGAGCGTCACCGTCAGCACGACGCCGGCATCGGGCGTGAGATGATGCAGCCAGCGGCGCGCGACCGGGTCGGACGCCGTGTCGGCGCGCGCCAGGTCGGCCGGTCTAATCACGCGCGCAACACCCGGCACGCGCAGGATACGGGCGGCGAGCGCATCGAGGATGCTGTCGGTCTTGAGACCCAGCGCCGCGAAGCGGCCGTTGTCATGCAGCATCAGCATGCCGGTGTTGAGCTCGAGCCACTCGCGTGGCGCGGCACCGGCGCCGCCGGCCACGCGGTCCAGGTCGTGATTGACGGCGGTGATCACCGTGTCGAGATACACGCGATACGCCGCGGCGCCGGTCTTCGCCCGCGTGCGCTCCGGATACGACGTCACGCCGTGATCGGCCGTGAGCACCACGACGAGATTGTCGCGGCCTACGCGGTCGGTGAGACGTTTCAGGAACCAGCCGAGATAGTGATCGAGCCGCAGCACCTGATCATGGATCTCGCGCGAGTCCGGCCCGTACGCGTGCCCGACGGCGTCGGTGGTCGACAGACTCACGGCAAGCACATCGGTGCCCTTCCGACCGAGCTTCAGCGCCTCGAACCCCTCGAGCGCGAACAGGAGCGTGAGCGAGTCCATCGCGGGCATTCTGGCGATTGCGAGTGACGCGACCACGCTGTCGGGCGGGAGCCGGTGCGGAAAGACGAGATCCACACCGCCGTTCTCGTAGGGCTCGTTGTCCGCTTCTTTGTACGCACTGTCGGGCAGGAGCAGCGACCATGTCATTCCGGCCGCGCGGAACGGCAGGCGTCGCGCGTTGAAGCCTTGAACCCAGGACGGCAGTGAATCGGCGTAGTAACGGCTGGTCGTGAACAGGCCCGACTGATACCAGTAGACCTGCTCCTTGGCCTGCCCGATCGGAAGAATGGCGCCGCGGTCCTTGCGGCTGACCGAGAGCGCCCGTGCCGTCGGATCGACGGCCTTGAGCCAATCGAAGAACGTGGTCCCGCGAAAGCGGCGCGGAGACGCGCCGGTTCCGCTCATGCCGATCAGCGGCGCCAGCGAATCCTGGACCCCCGCCTCATTGGTGATGATCCCGGTGTGCGCCGGCCAGCGGCCGGACAAGATCGTCGAGTGTCCGGGCGCGGTCTCCGTGATGGCGTGATCCTGATATCCGTCGGTGAAGAACGCCCCCTCCGTCGCGAGCTGCCCCAGCCCGCCCGTCAATTGGGACTTCCAGCGCGTGAAGTAATCGGCGCGCAGCTGATCGACTGTGATCACGACGATGAGCTTGGGCCGGGGCGGCGGAGGAGCCGGTGCATCCCCGAGCCGGCCGAGCAGCGCGAGATAGACGGCGAGGTTCATGGAGACACAAACTAGCGTTCGTCAGGCCGTTGCCGCCACCGCGGGCTCGTGTGGGCGCTCGCGGAACGCCAGGACTGCGGCCAGCGACACGATGGCCGCGGCGATCAGGAATGGCACACCGTGGCCGAACTGATCGAACGCGAAGGTGGCGCCCACCGGGCCCACGATGCTGGCGATTCCCCGCAACGTCTGTTGCGCTCCCATGACCAGCCCCAGCTCGTGACGCGGCACGCGCTGGCTCACGAGCGATGTGGAGGCGGGAAACAGCAGCGCCGTCCCGACCGGGACGAGCGTCAGACACAGAATAAAGACGACGATCGCCGTCGGAGGCGCGAGCAGCGCCGCGGGGAGCGGCATCAGCGCGAGGCCCAGGAACAGCGAGATCGTCCCCATTTGCATGGTGCGGATTTCACCGAAGCGCTGGTTGAACCATCCCACGAGACCGAAGCGCATGAGCACGCCGACGACCCCGAACACGGTGAAGAAGTACCCGATCGTTTCTTCGGTCACGCCGTACACTTCCTTGAAATACAGCGCCATCACGCCGATCACGACGTTGAGCGCGAGCATTCCCACGACATAGATCCAGATCACGCGGTGCGCCGGAGCGGACGGACGCTCCACGATTTCCATGAGCGCCTGCTTGATCGTGCGATCCGGTGGGAGCTGCTGGCCACTCAGCGTATGTGTGTGATGTACGCGCGATTCGGGCAGCCACCTCCAGGCGAACACGACGCACAGCAGCATCAAGCCTGCGGCGACGAGTCCCGGCACCTCGGTCCCAAACCGCCGCGCGATGGAGCCGATCACGGGACCGATGAGCACGCCCGCGCTTGTGGCTGCCGAGATCCACCCGAGCGCCTTGGCCCGCTGGGCGGGTGCCATCGTGTCGGCGACGTAGGCCTGCGCGACTCCGGTCGTCCCGCCACCGAGTCCCTGCACCAGCCGCGACGCAAACAGCATCGAGAGGCTCGTGGCGAACCCGAACACGACGTACGCGAGCGCCGAGCCGAAGAGCCCGATCAGCATCGCCGGGCGACGGCCATAGCGGTCCGAGAACTTGCCCCAGATCGGCGAGGACACGAGCTGCGCGATGGCGAAGGCGGAGATGAGCCAGCCTACCATCCAGTCGGGCGCGTGCATGCGCTTCGCGTAGAACGGCATGAGTGGCGCGACGAGCATGAGGCCGAGCATGTCGACGAAGCAGACAGCCATGAGCACAGAGAGGCGCTTCATCGCCGCGCTCCCACGCTCAGCACGATGGCACTCACCAGCATTAGCACGACGCCGAATGCCGCGGCGACGCCGGTCTCGTCGAGACGCAGGCTCGAGAGAATCTCGATCGACACGGGACGTGTCTCGAAGGTGTAGAGGACGATCGATGCGACGATGTCGCCCAGGCCCGCGACGAACGCCAGACTCGCGCCCGCCGCGAGTCCGGGCCGGAGTTGCGGCAACGTGACGCGCGCGAATGTGCGCCAGCGGCCGGCGCCGAGGCTCGCCGCGGCCTCTTCGAGCGCCGGATCGAGTTGGCGATACGAAGCCAGAATGCCCCGGCCGGTCAGGGGCAGCGCCCGCACGAGATAGGCGAGCGGCAACAACACGACCGTTCCTACCAGCACGAAGCGCAGCGCGAGCGGCGCGCGCACACTGAACGTCGTCGCCAGCGCGATGGCGAAGACGGTGCCCGGCAGCGCCCACGGCAAGGCCAGCAGGCCTTCGATCGCGCGCCGCCATGCGACGCGCCGCCGGACGACGAGCCATCCGCCGACGATGGCCAGCGCGACCGCAAGCAGCGTGCTCACCCCGGCCATCCAGAACGAGTTCCACATCGGCCGCAGTCGCTCGGCTTCCGAGAACAGGCGGCGATAGTTGTCGAGATTGATCACCGGCGGCAGGATCTCGGTCGTCCACGCGCCATAGGGGACGAGCGACACGAGGATCAAGGTCAGATGCGGCAGGAGCAACAGCACCGCGAGCCCCCATCCCGCCCCCGTGGCCAGCCAGCGGACGCCGGTGCGGCGGATCGGACGTGGCCGCGGCGCGATCCCCTTCCCCAAGGCCACGAGGATGTCATCGCCCTCGGTCCGCCGCAGGATCAACAGGCCGGCGATCGCCACCACCGCGAGCGCGACCGTCTCGACCATCGCGAGCGGCCGATCCCCGTTCAGTTTGGTCGCGACGATTTGCGTGGTCATCACGCGGAATCCGCCACCAAAGATGTAGGGTGCGCTGAAGGATCCCAGCGCCGTCATGAACGTGAGGATCGCCGCGCCGATCAGCGAGGGGCGCAGCAGCGGCACGATGACGCGCCACAGCGTCGTCCTGCGATCCGCGCCAAGCGCCTGCGCCGCCTCGAGCATCGAGACGTCGAGCTTGGCGAGCCCGGCGCGCATGAACAGGTAGAAGTAGACGTACATCGAGTACGCGTGGACGAGAAGGATCGCCGCGGCCCCCTGCAGCCGCCACGGGGCGTTGTCGAGATGCAGCGCGGCCTGGATCGCGCGGGCGATGAATCCCGACTCACCGTACAAGAAGAGAAACGCGATGACGCCGACCAGTGGCGGCAGGACGACCGGCAGCGCGATCAGCGCGCCGAGGGTTTTGCGTCCCGGGAAATCGAACCACTCGAACAGGAAGGCGAGCGGGATGCCGATCGCCGCAGCCAGGATCACGCTGACCAGCGAAATCCAGACGCTCGCCCACAGCGCGGCCCATTCCCCGGGGCGCGAGAGAAACGCGTGGATCGCCGCGCCGTTGCTCGCCTCGCCGGCGACGATCAGGATCGGATAAACCACGAGCCACGCGAGCAACAGCGTCACCAGCGCCGCCACGAGATCGACTCGTCGCAACCGCATCACCACGCGATCACCCGCGTCGCCTCCACGTACACCCGCTCCCCGACCTGGGCCGCATCGGGCTCGGCCAACACCTCGAAGCGCTCATGATCGTCGCCTTCGACCACGAAGAACGCCGCGGCGCCGGTGTAGCGGCGCTCGCGCACGATGCCCGGAACACCAGCGTGGCCAAATCGAAGCCGCTCGGGCCGAACCACCACCACGCCGTTGCGGGTCGCCGCGCCACCGAGGGCTTTCGCCGCGGCGCCGTGAAACACATTGGCTCGACCCACGAACGTCGCGACGAACAGGTTCGCGGGTCGTTCGTAGAGCTCATCCGGTGTCCCGGCCTGCTCGAGCCGTCCCTGATTGAGCACCGCGATGCGATCGCCGAGGTCGAACGCTTCCTCCTGTTCGTGCGTGACGAAGACGGTCGTGATATCCACGCGCTTGATCACCGCCCGCAGCTCGTGCCGTGTGCGCTCCCGCAGCGCGGGATCGAGATTCGAGAGCGGCTCGTCGAGCAGCAGGACGCGCGGCTCGGGGGCGAGCGCGCGCGCGAGCGCTACGCGCTGCTGCTGGCCACCCGACAGCTCGTGCACTTTGCGCCGCTCGAACCCAGCCAAATCGACAAGGGTGAGCGCCTGAGCGATCTTCGTCGCGACGGCTCCGCGCTCCCGGCTCCCGGCCAATCCAAAGCCCACGTTGTCGCCGACGTCCAGATGAGGAAACAGCGCATAGTGCTGAAATACCATTCCGAAGCGGCGCCGGGCCGGGGGGACGCTCGTCACGTCCTCGTCCGCGACGGCGATGCGGCCGCCATCCGCGCCCTCGAAGCCGGCGAGCAGTCTCAGCATCGTCGTCTTCCCGCTGCCGGACGGGCCCAGCAAGGCGAGGATCTCGCCGCGCGCGATGTCGAGCGTGATCGGGCCGATGACGACACCGTCGGACCAGCGCTTCTCGATGGCCTGGACTTGCAGGAACGCGGTGGAGGGCGGAGTCAACGCTTTCCTCCAGTGCCGCGCACATGCTGATCCCACCACCGCATCCACCCGGGCCCACGCTGCGCCAGCAGGTTCCAGTCGACGTCGGCCACCACCATTTGCCGGCGAACCTCGCGCACCCAGGCGGGCAGCGAATCGTTCGCGAGATCCTGCCGAGCGGGCACGCGGAAGACCTCGCGCGCCGCGGCGAGCTGCATCTCCGGGCTCCCGACGAAGTCCACATAGGCGCGCGCGGCCGCCGGATGTTTGGCCCCGCGCACGACGGCGATGTCGTCTTCGATCACGACGGTCCCGCTCTTCGGGAAGACGTAACCAACCGGCATGCCGCGACGCCGGCTGATCAGCACGTCCGGAAGATCCCAGACCGTCACCAGCCCTTCCTGGCGCGCGATCTTCTCACTCACCAGCGCGGGGTTCTGCTCGTAGACCTTCGTCTGTCCGTCGAGCCGGCGCAGCCACTGTACGCCGCTCGTCGTGTCGCCGGTCTGCGCGAGACTGCGCGCGATGATGAAGCCGAAGACCGCGCGCATCGTGCCGCTCGCGAGCGGATCGCGGATGATGATCTTGCCCTTCCATTTGGGATCGAGCAGGTCGTTCCAGTCGCTCGGCGCTTGCGCCGCGGCAATCACCCGCTCGGCATACAAAAACACCACGGGCGTTTCGTACGCCGCAAAGAAGCAATCCCCCGGCCCGCGCCCGCGCGCGGGGATCGCGTCCGCCCACCCCGGTCGATGACAGTCGAGCAGCGAATCGCCCGCGGCCTGCGCGAGGATCAATGACGGGCCGCCGAACCAGACGTCCGCCTGCGGGTTGGCCTGCTCCGAACGCAGCCGGTCGTAGACGTCCTGAGAGCCCATGTCGAGCCAGCGGACGTCGATGTCCGGGTGGAGGGCTTCGAAACGCTTTTCGAACAGGGTGAGCAGGTCGCGCCCGTGGGGACTGTAGACGACTAAGGGAGTGCGGTGGTCCCGCGAGCATCCGGCGACTATGAGTAATCCAAAGATCATGAGGGAGAAGGGAGACGGGAGAGGTACGTGACGGCGCGTTTGCTGCGCACCGGATCGAACATCTCCCTTCTCCCCTCTCCTTGTCTTACGGAACATTCTTCCTCTTCAACCCAAGGAGATTCATAAAGAGCCGGTACGGTCCGGGTATACCGGCCGGCAGTTGTCGAAAGAAGCTCAGCCCCGTGTACACATAGGTGCCTCGACCGAGCGGCGCGATGAGCAGACCGCCTTTCAGCTCCGGTGAGGGACTGGGCGGCCCGGGATCATGCGTCTCGAGCACCGGCGCGTAGGTGGTGTCCCACGTGTGGGCGAAGTAGAGCCCACGCTCCTGGATCCAGCCGCGCCAATCCGCCGCGCCGATCTCGTTGGGATAGTGAAATACCGCGCGCGCCGAATCGAGCAGCGTCACCGGCGCGTTCTCGTCGGTCACGCGGTCGTGCGGGCGCGCGATGGTCAACGGGTAGGGCGCGAAGCCGCCGTCCACGAACGGATACTGCTGATACTGGACGATCACGAGGCCGCCGTTCTTGGCGTAGTCGAGCAGGCGGCCGTTGTTCGCGACCAGCGCCGGCTCGGTCTCATACGCTCGACTGCCGATGACGATGGCGTCGTAGCGCGAGAGATCGCCCCGCGCGAGCGAATCGGCGCTGATGAGCTCGACCGGCACGCCGACCGCGAGCAGCGCCTCGGGCACGCGATCGGCCGCGCCGCGCACGTACCCCACGTGGGAGAGCGCCGGCAGCGCGACGCGCGCCGCGCGAATCTGCGCGACCGAGGGCTTCGTCAGCGCACGGGGACGGATGTGCGGATAGTCGATGAGCTCGAGCCACCCTGTCCCGCCGCCGGCACGGACGTCGTAGGTCCCCGGCTTGAGACTGTCCGTGGCGGGCGCTGCCAGACTCACGACCACGCTCCGCGTTTCGTCTTCGCGCGCGAACGCCACGCTGTCGGACGAAACAGAGGGCCAGCCGGCCGGCGCCGTCACCACCGTGCGGACGTTCGCCGGGCCGCGCGCGCGATTCGTGACCGACATCATGAAGTGGCGTGACTCGTGTGCGTCGCTCCCCCCGTCGATGGGCCAGAGCAGCTCCTCAGGCGTGATCGCGACCTCGACGTCGCGCGTCACGAACAGCGGCCGCCGGATTTCACCGATCGCCTGGTCGCGATACCGGTAGACGACCTCGCGTGTTACCGTCACCGGCTCGCCGCCGACGATGAGCCGGACGCGCGCCGTCACGGGCGGCGGCTCGAACGGCAAGCCACGAACATCGGACGGTGCCCCCGACCAGTCATAGAGGCCGCCGCGATTGGTCAATGGCCGGCGGAGAAAATACGGCTGCGTCCGTTCCGCGTCCTTGGCGACGGTCAGGGCGAAGCGGCGCGTCTGCAGCGTGCCCGCAGCGACGGTCGGCGCACCGAAATCGATGCGCTCGAGCGCCCATCCCGCCGGCGCCTGGACGGACACGCTGTCCACGCGGACCGCGCTGTCTCCCGCATTCCAGATCGTGACTTCGACCTGGAGTCGCTCGCCCGGGACCAGGATACCGTCGTCCGCCGTGCCGTCGACGGTGAGACCGGCGGCGGTGGCGATCGCGCGCTCGAGCAAACTGCGCTGCACCGAGTCGGCCGCGCCCAGCAGATGGAGCGCGCGCAGGAGATAGGGCAGCGAGCCGGCGGGATGCCATGGCGTCAGCGCGCCCCGCGCCGAATCGATGAGCGCGGCGTATCCGGTGACGTGAATCGTGGTGTCGACCCCCGTAAACATCGAGGACTCACCGTTCTTCCCGGCTCCCGGTTCCCGGCTCCCCGTTCCAGGTTTTGTCGCCAGCAACGCAACGCCCGACGTCGCGGGACCGAGTCGCTGCAACTGGCCCATATCCTGCGAGCGATGCCGGCTCCGGCTCGCCATGGCAATCTGG
>Ga0134079_10000527_pt1 | contig 10156 bp, 7 predicted proteins | sample 15_taG_2_FD_119770 | JGI IMG/M metagenome (GOLD analysis project Ga0134079, IMG submission 119770) | Grasslands soil microbial communities from the Angelo Coastal Reserve, California, USA - 15_D_Rain_40cm_2_09182015 | ecosystem: Environmental > Terrestrial > Soil > Grasslands ...
CCCGAAACGCCGGCCAGCAGCACTGGATGCGCGCGACTTCACGGGCGCCGGCCACGAGCACGATCCCCAGCACGAGGCTCGCAGCGGCGGCGACGGCAGCGAGGGGGCGGTACGGACGGCGCGCTGCGAGCGCGACCGCCGCGAGGCCTGCGATGCCTGCCGCCCACGCCCAGGCAGCGGCGTTGCCGCGCAGCCACTCGGCGGCGGCGAGGGCGGCGAGGCCCCCGGCGATGACGACATGACTCTCCCCCTCCCCGCCCACGCGCAGCCGCTGCACTTGAAGGTTCTCACTCCCGAGGCCGTGCGCGCCGCCCTGGCGCGCGACTCACGACTCCTGGTGCCCGTGGGCACCTGCGAACAACACGGGCCCCACCTGCCACTCGGCTGCGACTCGATCATCGTCGAACATCTCGCCGACGATCTCTCCGCCGCGTTCGGCATCGTGCGCGCGCCGACCGTCGAGTACGGCGTCAACACCGCGACGAAGCGCCATTACCCCGGCAACGCCGCCGTGCGTCGCAAGACGTTGCACCGTTGGATGAACGACCTGCTCGGTTCGTGGGAGCAGTCGGGCGTCGGCACGTTCATCATTCTGACGGCGCACGGGCACGATCCGCATCAGGAGGCGCTCTCGACCCTGCGCACCGGAAAGGCCCGCGTGTTCACCGCCGACGTGTTCTCGCTCGATTTCACCGGCCACCTCGACGACCCGGCCGGCCCGGTGCACGGTGGCGAGCTCGATACGTCGCTGATGTTGCACCTGGCGCCGCACCTCGTGCAGATGCAGCTCGCCCAGGACTTCGTGCTTCCCGACCGCCAGCGGGCCCGCTATCGCCGCGGCGCCACGGGCATGCTGCCGGCGATCTCGCCCGGGTCGATCGGCCGCCCGACCATCGCCTCCGCCGAAAAGGGCGCGCGACTCTACAAGATGATCTATGAGTGCCTCGCCACGCGAGTTGTAGGCGCCGCCGCCGCATGAGCGCATGCCTCCTGGTGCTCGCCATGCTGCAGGCGCCCCTCGACGAGGGCAGCTTCGTCGTACGCGAGGACACGGTCGAAGTCGCCCGCGAGTCGTTCCGCCTGATGCACGGCCGGCTGACACGCGGCGGGATCGGCTGGACGCTCGCGACGACGATCCGCTATGACCGGACCCGGCCGGTCGTCGTGCTCTCGCCGATCCTCGATGTCACGAGCGACACGCTGCCCGCCACGCTGCAATACGACGTCGCGGATCCGCGCCAACCGGTGAAGATCCTCGGCGAGCTGGGGCGCGGACGATTCACGGTGCGCTTCGTGGCGCGCGCCACGGAACGCGCCCGCGAGTTCCCGTCGGGTGGGCGTCCGGTCGTGCTCGACGATTCGGTGTTCGCACTTTACGTGTTCGCCGCCTGGCGCGCGACGGGCCAGGCCGCCGGCCAGCTCACCGCGATCGTGCCGCGCGGGCTGAGGCGCGAAACGGTCGAAATCCAGGATGAAGGCCTCGCGACCACCACCTTGAACCACGCGCCCGTAACCTTGCGGCACATCACGGTTACGGGGGGCCCCAACGCGGTCGTGCATCTCTGGCTCGACACCGACGCGCGCCTGATGAAAGTCGAAATCCCCTCCCGTCGGCTTTCCGCGGAGCGCACCCCCGGTTAGGTTCATTTGTCTGGCTTCGAACACCCGCACGGCATGTGTCGCAGGTCGAAACCGAGCCCGGGCACCGCGCGTATGGGCTTCGACCTCACGACCTTATCTCCAAGGATGCCCATGAGACATATGTTGCTCACCGCCGGACTCCTGCTCGGCCCGGCTGTGGCGGCTGCGCAGCAAGCTCCCCAAACACCGGCGGCCCTGTCGCTCGCGGATGCCATCGCCATCGCGCGAGACCAGAATCCCGCCTATCGCCAGGCGCTGAATAACCGCGGCCCCGCCGCGTGGGGCGTGCGGAACGCCTTTACCAGCCTCTTCATGCCTAGCGTCACTACAGCCGCCGGCATGACGTACACGGGCCCCGGCTCACAGACATTCCTGTCGTCGAGTTTTTCGCAGAGCGTGTCGACGGTGTCGTCGTTCTACGTCTTGAGTCTATCGTGGCAGCTGTCCGGCACGACGCTGTCGCAACCGGGCCTCGCCAAAGCGCAGCAGCATGCCGTGGATGCCGACATCGCGGGGGCGGCGAACACCCTCGTCACCGGCATCACGCAACAGTACCTCACGGTGCTGCAAGCCCGCGATCAGGCCGAGGTGGCGCGCCGCATGGTGGCGCGCAACGAGGAGTTCCTCAAGCTCGCGCAGGCGCGCTACGGCGTGGGCCAGGCGACGTTGATCGACGTGCGACAGGCGCAGGTGGCGCGCGGACAGGCGGAAGTCGCCCTGCTGCGCGCGGAGACCGCGGTCAGCGTCGAGAAACTGCGCCTGTTCGAGAACATGGGCGTGGTGCCGCCGACCGACATCAAGGCGGTCCAACTCACCGACACGTTCGCGGTACAGACGCCGGCGTGGCAGCTCACCGACCTGCTGACGATGGCGGAGGAGCAGAATCCGGCGCTCAAGGCGCTACGCGCGCGCGAGCGCGCCGCGGCGTGGGGCGTGCGGGCCGCGACTTCTACGTACGGTCCTTCAGTCTCCCTCTCGGCCGGATGGTCGGGGTTCACGCAGCAGTTCACCGACGTCGACCCGATCATCGCCAGCCAGCAGACGGCCTTCGGCGCGGAGAAGACGGCGTGCGATGAGAACAACGTGATCCGCAGCAACAGTGGCCTGTCCGCGCGGGACTGCAGCGGCTTCGTGTGGGGCGCCGCGAACGAGCAAGCGGTGCGCGATGCAAACTCGGTGTTCCCCTTCAGCTTCACGCGCCAGCCGTTCCAGGCGCGGCTCTCCATCTCGCTGCCGATCTTCACGAACTTCGCGCGTACGCAGCGGATCTCGGAGGCGCGCGCGCAGCACGGCGATCTCGAGGAATCGGTGCGGGCACGCGGTCTCGCCGTGCACACGGAGGTCAGCCAGGCGTTCCTGACGCTGCAGACGGCGTTCCGCACGACCGGCCTCCAGGATACGAACCGCACCGCGGCCCGCGAGCAGCTGCAGCTGGCCACCGAGCGGTATCGCGTCGGGTCCGGCACGTTCTTCGAGCTGCTCGACGCGCAGGTCGCCGCGCTGCGCGCCGAGAGCGACTACGTGAACGCGATCTACGATTACCATAAGGCCCTGTCCGCGCTCGAAGCCGCGGTCGGCCGGTCCTTGCGCTAACCAAAAGGAAACGAGCGAACATGTCCAAACGGAACAAAGTGTTGCTGACTGCCGGGGGCGCCGTGCTCCTCGTGGTCCTCGTCCTGGTCAGCGCCAGCGCTAAACGTGAGAAGGGTGTCGAAGTGCGGTTCGAGCGCGTCGGACGGCGCGACCTCGTGGCCGCGGTGACGGCGAGCGGCAAGATCCAGCCCAAGAAGAAGGTCGACGTCAGCGCCGACATCACGGGGCGCATCACGCGCATCGCCGTGCGTGAAGGCGACTACGTGCAGAAGGGTCAGTTCCTGCTGCAGATCGACCCGACGATCTATGAAGCCAACCTGCAGCGGGCGCAGGCCGCGATGTCGTCGGCCGAGGCGGGGTTGGTGCAGGCCCGCGCGAACCGCGACCAGGCGCAACGGGCCCTGGGGCGGACCAAGGAGTTGCACGAGTCGAATCCCAACCTGGTGTCGCCGGAGCAGCTGGAGCAGGCGCAGACGGCCTTCGAGATCGCCGAGGCGAATTCCACCGCGGCGACGCACAATGTCGAGCAGTCGCGCGCGGCGTTGCAGGAAGCACGCGATCAGCTCGCCAAGAGCCACCTCGTGGCGCCGATGGCGGGACGGATCACGCGTCTGGCCGTCGAGGAAGGCGAAGTCGCGGTGCCAGGCACATTCTCCCGTGAGACGGGCCTCCTGCTGACGATCTCCGACCTGTCGGTGATGCAGACCAAGGTGCAGGTCGACGAGACCGATGTCGTGCGCCTGCATCTGGCCGACTCGGTCGAGGTCACCATCGACGCGTTCCCCGACACGGCGTTCGTGGGCCGCGTCACGAAGATCTCGAACAGCGCGGTCCTCACGGCCGCGTCGAGTGTGGGGGGGTCGAACGACCGCGCGGTGGATTACGAAGTCGAGATCACGCTCACGAATCCGCCCGCCGACGTGCGCCCCGACCTTTCGGCCACGGCGCGGATCGTCACCGACACGCGCAAGCAGAGCCTGGCGATCCCCATCATTGCGTTGACGGTGCGCGAAAACACGCCGGTGGCCAACGAACTGCAGCGTGGCGCGACGGCCAGCAAGGCGCCCGCCCCCGCCGCGGGCACGCCCGCCGGCACCGATCCTAAGAAGAAGGAAACGGAGGGCGTGTTCATCGTAAACAACGGGGTCGCCACCTTCCGCCCGGTGAAGGTCGGCATCGCGGGCGAGGAGTACTTCGAGGTGATCGACGGCGTGCGCGAGGGCGACAATATCGTGGCGGGCCCGTACCAGGCCATTCGCGACCTGAAGGAAGGGTCGCGCGTGCGCTCGACCCGGCAGCCCTCGGACTCAGCGGGCCGGAGGCCGTCGTGAGCCAGCAGGAGTTCCGCACCGGGGATACGCCGCTCCCCGACGTCGTCATCCTGACACACAAGCTGACGCGCGACTACGACATGGGCTCGGAGATGGTCCGGGCCCTGCGCGGCGTCAGCATCCAGATCCGCAAGAACGAGTACGTGGCGGTCATGGGCCCGTCGGGGTCCGGGAAGTCGACGCTGATGAACCTGGTCGGCTGCCTCGACACGCCCACGAGCGGCGAGTACTGGCTCAACGCGCAGAAGGTGAGCGACCTCGCCGACGACGACCTGGCGCGCATCCGCAACAAGGAGATCGGGTTTGTGTTTCAGACCTTCAACCTCCTGCCCCGCGCCGACGCGCTGCACAACGTGGAGCTGCCGCTGATCTACGCCGGCCTCAACGCCAAGGAGCGCCGCGCGCGCGCCGCGCAGGCGCTCGAGCGCGTGGGCCTGGGCAACCGCATGGATCACCGGCCCAACGAGCTGTCGGGGGGCCAGCGCCAGCGCGTGGCGATCGCCCGCGCGCTCGTGAACGATCCCAGCATCCTTCTCGCCGACGAGCCGACGGGCAACCTCGACTCGACGACGGGCCTCGAGATCATGGCGCTGTTCCGGGAGCTGCATGACTCGGGACAGACGGTCGTGATGGTGACGCACGAGCAGGACATCGCGGCGCAGGCCGCGCGGGTGATCACCCTGCGGGACGGGCTGGTGGCGACGGACCAGCTACAGGCTGCCTGAGTGCCGTTTTTCGAGGCCTTCCTGCTTGCGATCCAGACGCTGCGCGCGCAGAAGCTCAAGAGCGGCTTCTCGCTGCTGGGCGTCTTTGTCGGGGTCGCCTCGCTCATCGCCGCCTGGTCGATCGCCAACGGCGTGAATCGCTACATGACCGAGAAGTTCGCGCAGACGCTGTACGGCGTGAACACCTTTCAGTTGCGGCGCCAGCCGATGTTCACGCCCAACGTGCCCGATTCCGTGTGGCGCGCATGGCGGCGGCGGCCGCGCATCCGGTTCAGCGACGCCGAAGCGATCACCGCCGGACTCACGGTTCCGGCAGTCACGGCGTGGCAATCAAGTGATCGCGTCTCGGTGTCCTACGGCAACAAGGAATCGCGCGACATCGATTTGACCGCGGCCAGTGAGCGGTATTTCGACATCAAGAACCTGCGCTTCGCGCTCGGCCGCCCGTTCACCGGCGAAGAAAACCGGGCTGGGACTCCGGTCGCCGTCCTCGGCGACGCGGTCGCCAAACGACTGTTCACCGATCGGACGCCACTGGGAAAAAGCGTCCGGATCGGCGGCGTGCCCTATCGCGTGGTCGGCGTCGTGGAGCATCAAGGCAGCATCCTTGGATTCCCGCTGGACCGCTTCGTGGTCGTCCCCGCGCTCTCGCCGGCGCAGAACCTGGTGAATCCGCCCGGGATCCTCGACGCCTTCCTCGTGAAAGCGCGTTCGGACCCCGAGATGCGCGAGGCGATGTCCCAGGCGGAGGGGATCATGCGCAGCCGGCGCCACCTGCGCCCCAGGCAGGACAACAACTTCGTGCTCGACACGTCCGAGGGTGTGCAGCGCTTCTGGGCAGGCATCAGCGGCATCCTCGTGACGGTCATCCCGGGGATCGTCGTCGTGTCGCTCGTCATCGGCGGCATCGTGATCATGAACATCATGTTGATGGCGGTCGCGGAGCGCACGCGTGAGATCGGGCTGCGCAAATCGCTGGGCGCACGCCGTCGCGACGTGCTGCGCCAGTTCCTCGCCGAATCGACCGCCATCGCCACCGTCGGCGCCGCGTTCGGGATCCTGGCGGGCATCGGCCTGACCATCGTGATCAACAAGCTGTCGCCACTCCCCGCGAGCGTATCCCCCGCGTCGGTTGTGTTGGGCGTATTCATGGGGGCCGGCGTCGGTATCGTCGCCGGCGTGTACCCCGCGAGCCGGGCCGCGCGGCTCGATCCAATCACCGCGTTGCGGCAGGAGTAGCCCGTGTCCGGAGTCTTTGAAGGCGTCGGTATTGCGCTCTCGTCGCTGCGCGCCCACAAGATGCGCGCGGCGCTCACGATCCTCGGCGTGGCGATCGGCGTGACCGTGGTCATGGTGATCGGCGCGTTGATCAGCGGCTTCAATAAGGGCGTGTCAGACATGCTGGCGTCGCTCGGCCCGAAGACCTTCTGGGTCGGGCGCTATTGGGGCGGTCAGAATGATGAAGATCCAGAAGATCCGAACCCGTGGCGGCGGCGCCCCCCGATCACCGTGGAAGAAGCGAACCGCCTCGCGGGACTCCCGACCATCGCGTTCGTGGTCGTCGACGAGTACGCGTCCGCCGATATCGAGTTCGAAGGTCACCGCCTGGCGGCCATCGGCATTCGCGGCCGGAGCGTGGACTGGCCGAAGATCGAAGGCGGTCAGGTCGAGCCGGGTCGTTCGTTCTCGCATGTCGAGGACGCGGCCAATGCCCACGTGGTCGTCGTCAACAGCAAGCTGGCCGAAAACCTGTTCGGGCAGCGCGATCCCATGAACCGCCGCATCAAGATCAGTGGCCTGCCCTACGAAGTAGTCGGTGTCTACAACCCTCCCCCCCGGCTGTTTGGCGACGGCGACCAGCCGGAGGTGATGATGCCGCACGGCACGTTCCAGAAGGACCTGCAGTACTGGCCGGGGTGGATGGACATGTTCGTCGTGCCGCAAGACTCGATCTCCATCGAGCGCGCGATCGACGACGTCACGATGGCCCTGCGGACCATGCGAGGGCTCCGTCCCGGACAAAAAAACAATTTCGACGCGGTCACGCAGGAAGTGTACGTCCAGGCGGTCAACAGTTTCACCAAGGTCGCCCGCGTGCTCATGATTGCGCTGTCGATGGTGGGCCTGATCGTCGGCGGCATCGGCGTCGTGGCGATCATGATGATCTCGGTCACGGAGCGCACGCGCGAGATCGGTGTGCGCAAGGCGCTCGGTGCGCTGCGGCGCGAGATCATGTGGCAGTTCCTCGTCGAGGCCGCCACCCTGACGCTGGTCGGCGGCATCGTCGGCATGATCCTCGGGTGGTCCATCGCCGTCGTGCTGCACAAGTTCACCCCCGTGCCGGCCTACGTCCCGCTGGCGTCCATCATCACGGCCCTCATCGCCGCGGCGGTGACCGGCCTGCTCTTCGGCATCTATCCCGCCAGCAAGGCCGCGCGTCTCGATCCCGTGGAAGCGTTGCGCTACGAGTAGCCCCGCGTAATGCGCTTCCTCGACGCGGTGCGCCTCGCGCTCCAGACCATTCGAGCGCAGAAGCTCAAGAGCTGCTTTTCGATCATCGGCGTGCTCATCGGCGTCATGTTCCTGATCGCCGTCGTGTCGGTCGTGGAAGGCATGAACCGCTACATGACCGACAAGTTCGCGGGCACGCTCCTGGGCGTGAATACGTTCCGCGTGCGGCAGTTCCCCGATGTCCAGCTCGGCAACGTCACCGACTCGATGTGGCGCACGTGGATGCGCCGGCCCCGCATCACGTACGAAGACGCGCAGGCCGTGATCCACGGCATCTCGACCCCCGTGGTCGCCGCGTGGGAATCGAACACGCGCGCGGCCCTGACCGCCGGCCGGCGCCAGGCCAAGGACGTGCAGGTCACCGCCGCGACGGAGCTCTACTTCGACATTCGCGCCCTCGTGATCGCGGAAGGCCGCGCGTTCACCGGCCAGGAGGTCGAGGCCGGGCTTCCGGTCCTCGTGCTGGGCCACGACCTGGCGGAGAAACTGTTCGAGGGGCAGGACCCGATCGGACGTGAAGTCAAGATCTACGACATTCCCTACCGCGTGATCGGCGTCGTCGAGAAGCAGGGCAACCTGTTCGGCCTGTCTCTCGACAAGTTCGCGGTCGCGCCCGCCACGGCGCCGCTGCGGCGTTTTGTCAATCCGCCGCGCGTGGTGGACGCCGTCGCCGTGAAGGCCGGCTCGCCAGCCGAAATGCGGCAAGCGATGACGCAGGCGGAGGCGGTGTTGCGCAGCCGGCGCCACCTGCGCCCCCGCCAAGCCGACGACTTTGCGCTCGAGACGGCGGACGAGGTGCTCGACTTCTGGGGCAAGATCAGCGGTATTCTGACATACGCGCTCCCCTTCCTTCCGGGCGTCTCGCTCGTCGTCGGCGGCATCGTCATCATGAACATCATGTTGATGGCGGTGGCGGAGCGGACGCGCGAGATCGGGATTCGCAAGTCGCTGGGGGCGCGGCGCCGCGACATCCTGCGGCAGTTCCTGGTCGAGGCCACGACGCTCGCCGTCGTCGGTGCGGCCGCGGGGGTCGGCATCGGCCTCGCGATGGCGGCCCTGGTCGCCGTCGCGACGCCGCTCCCCGCTGCCGTCGCCCCCGGGTGGATCGTCGCCAGCGTGGTTCTCGGCGCGGGGGTCGGGATCGTGGCCGGCGTTTACCCTGCCACCCGCGCGGCCCGTCTGGACCCGATCACCGCGCTGCGGGCGGAGACGTGACGGGCCTGTTCGAAGGCGTGAGCATCGCGCTGGCCTCGCTGCGCAGCAGCAAGGCGCGCGCGGCGTTGACGATTCTCGGGATCGCGATCGGCGTGATGGTCGTGATGCTGATGGCCGCCCTGATCAGCGGGATCAACAAGAGCGTGGCGGGCGTGTTCGAGTCGATCGCGCCGCGCACGTTCCTGGTGTGGCGGTTTTTCCAGGCCGGCGTGCAGGTGTCGGACGGCTCTGAGGAAAACAGCCCCTGGCGGCGGAACCCGGCGATCGGCGAGCTGGAAGCCGACCGCATCCGGCTGCTGCCCTCGGTACGCTACGTCACACGCCGAGAAGAGACCTCGGCGAACGTAGAGTTCGGCGGGGTGCACCTCGAGTCGGTGCAGATTTCGGGCGTGTCGGCCGAATGGGTCGAGGTGAACGGCGGCGACGTCTACCCGGGGCGCACGTTCACGCGCATCGAAGATCTCTCCAACAGCGCCGTCGCCGTGGTCAACCGCAAGCTCGAGGATCAACTGTTTCGTGGGCGCGATCCGATCGGGCAGACGATTCACGTCGCCGGTGCATCGTTCACCGTCATCGGCGTGTACACGCAGCCGCCGAGCCTGTTCAGCGGCGCGGCACCGCCCAACGTGTACATGCCGCACGGCGCCTTCGTGAAGAGTGTGCCGTATTTCAAGGGCTGGATGCGCCTCGCCGTCGCGCCGGGACCGGGATACACGCAACAGGAGTCCATGGACGAGGTGGTCGCGATGTTGCGCTCGCTGCGCGGACTCAAGCCCGGCCAGGAAAACAATTTCTCGATCGTCACCCAGGACAAGCTGCTCGACTCGTGGCACCAGGTGAGCGGGATGTTCTTCCTCGTCATGCTGGTGCTGTCGTCGATCGGCCTGATGGTGGGCGGCGTCGGCGTCGTCGCCATCATGATGATCTCCGTGACCGAACGCACCCGGGAGATTGGCGTGCGCAAGGCGCTCGGCGCGACGCGGCGCGCCATCCTGTGGCAGTTTCTCGTCGAGGCGTCGACGCTGACGCTCGTGGGGGGCGCCGTCGGGATGCTGGGCGGAGGCTTGCTCGCGTTCCTCATCTCGGTGATCACGCCCATCCCCGCGAACGTGCCGCTCTGGTCGATCGTGGCCGCCCTCG
>Ga0134079_10000528_pt1 | contig 10149 bp, 8 predicted proteins | sample 15_taG_2_FD_119770 | JGI IMG/M metagenome (GOLD analysis project Ga0134079, IMG submission 119770) | Grasslands soil microbial communities from the Angelo Coastal Reserve, California, USA - 15_D_Rain_40cm_2_09182015 | ecosystem: Environmental > Terrestrial > Soil > Grasslands ...
ATCGACGAGGCCAAGGGCGATTCGGTCAAGGTTCGCCACATTCTGATTCCGATCGCGCTGCAGGGCGAGCACCTCGATCAAGTCGAGGCACGCGCCGATACGCTCGAGCGCCTGGCCGCCGAGCGGGCCGATCCAACGATCCTCGACACGGTTGCTCGTCGCATGGGGCTGCCGTTGTCGCCGATCTATCAAGTCGTGAAGGGCCAGCCCTTCACCGTCGGGCAATATCGGGTCCCGGATGTCAGCATTTGGGCGTTCGAATCGCCGCTGGGTGAGACGAGCCCCGTGATCGAGGCGGCATCCGGCTATTACGTGTTCCGCCTCGACTCGCTCGCTCCCGGTGGTGAGGCTCGCCTCGACCAGGCGCGCCCGCGTGCGACCCAGTTTGTTCGGCTCGAGAAACAGAAGGTGTTGGCACGGCAGCGCGCTGACTCGATCGCGAAAACGCTCAGCGGCGGCGACCTGATTGCCGCTGCCAAGGCGCGTGGGCTGGACGTGCAGCGGCTTGGATGGTTCACGCGCCTGCATCCGCCCGCGTATTTCAGCAACGAGCCGGCTGCGGTGGGCACCGCATTTGGCCTCGGTGTGGGCGAGCGCAGCGGTGTGGTCGAAGGCGAACGCGGCGACTTCATCATCCAGTCATTGGGACGCAAGCTTGCCGATTCGAGCGCCTGGCTGGCGCAGAAAGACGTCCAGCGGACGCAGTTCCGCCAGGCGGCGGAACAGGCTCGCATTCAGCAGTACATGGAGGGAGTGCGCGCCAGGGCCAAGGTCGTGGATCGGCGCAAGGACCTGTTCAAGTCGCAGGCCCAGACGGACAACGCCGCGTCGCTGCAGTAACGCTACTCGACTAAACGCTTCGGCTTGCCATCACGTGGCTGTTCTCCCTCTCGTGCGGACGAGGAGGGGGGCAGCCGCTGAATGCTGTCTTCCGCTTCCGAGAGCGCCCGCTTGAATTCCCGCAGTCCCTTGCCGACCGCTTTCCCCGCGTCGGGCAGGCGGTTCGCCCCGAAGACCAGCAGGACGATCAGCATCAGAATCACGATTTCACTGCCGCTCAGATTCCCCAGCATACGACGTCGCCCCTATTGATTGAGCCGCTTTGGCGCCGCGCTGCTGGCACGACTCGAGGCCGGCGGCAGCGACGTATCGGACGAAGGAGGGTCCGAGGGCGGCTCGTCCTTGAGCCCGCGCTTGAACTCCTTGATTCCCTTCCCGATCGACGCGCCGATCTCCGGAATCCGTTTGGCGCCAAAGAAGAGCACCACGATGAGCAGCAGGATCGCGATTTCGGTGAACCCAAGATTGCCGAGCATGGTGCGCCTTTCCTAGAAGAGCGACCGGGCCACGAGATACGCGACGACGACGCCAAGGACCGCGAGCAGCGAGACGTCCAGCCCGATCGGGCCGAGTGTGATCGACATGACCAGCAGGTCCAGGTGCAGCGGGCCGATGGTGGGCGTCACCGACCAGGTGAACACCTCCTTCGCCGGCCCCTGCGGCAGGAACCGCCGCAGGAACGCCTGCAGCAGCCCGCCCAGGATGAAACCTACCGCGAGAACACTGAGGTAGAAGACGGGGCGGCGCGGGCCTGGTGGCATGGAAGGGGCTAGCTCCGCCGTTCCACGGCGTAGGCGATGCTCCCCTGAAGCGCATCGCGCGCGGGCGATGGCGGCAGCACATCCAGCTCCGCCTCCGCACGCTGCGCGAGATCCAGGGCGCGCTGGCGAGCGGTCTCCAGGCCCCCGGCCGTCTCTACCAGTCGGATCACCTCAGCCACCAGATCGTCAGTCGGCTCCGCGGCCTCCATCAATGCCGCCACCACGCGCCGGCCTTCGGGACCCACCCGCGCCAGTGCCGCGATCAGTGGCAGCGTGACCTTGTGCTCGCGCAGATCCAGACCGGACGGCTTGCCGGTCACCGCCTCCGGCTCGGTATAATCGAGTAGGTCGTCGGTAATCTGAAATGCCATGCCCAGCAACATACCGAACCGCGCCAGCGCCTGGCGGTAGTTCGCCGGCACCGTGAGCGCGCCCACTTCACACGCGCCCGAGAGCAGCGACGCGGTCTTCGCGCGAATCAGGGCGTCGTACTCGGCTTCGCCGTAGGCGAGCTTGTCGTGCGCTTCGAGCTGTCGCATCTCCCCCACGGTCATCTCGTTGGTGACGCGCGCGAGCACCCGCAAGGCCTCGTGATCGTCGAGCCGCACCAGCTCGATGATCGCGCGCGAATACAGATAATCACCCATGATGACGGCGATCTGATGCGAAAAGAGCGCGTTGATGGTGGGCAGTCCGCGCCGGAGCACCGAATGATCCACCGAGTCGTCGTGCACGAGCGTGGCGAGATGGATCAGCTCGACGACCGCGGCGAGGGTCACCGCGCGTGAATCGGCGGCGGCGGCGCCCGCCGCCTGGTGACTCAGCAGCAGCAGTGTCGGCCGGAACAGCTTGCCCTTCATTTGTAGCAAATGATCGTTCACTTCACTGACGATCGGGAAATCTGCGGCGATCACCCGCTGCAGCTCGACCACCACCTGCTCCAGCTCGCCGGCCACCGGCCGCTGTACGTCACGAAGGCTCACGCGGGCGACTTGTTGACTCACGCTATTTCGCCTTGGCCAGCGCTTTGACGCGCTGCTCGGCATCGAGGAACCGGATGTCGACCGCAAAGACCCGGCCGTACAGATCGCGCGCGTCGGCCTTCTTGCCCTGGTGCTCCAGCGCGCGGCCGAGCCAGTAGAGGATGCCAAGACGTTCCTGATCGCCCGACGCCGGAAGATCGAGGCCGCGCCGCAGGATCGATTCGGCGACGCCGTAGGCGCCCTTTTCGAAGAAGCAGACGCCGAGCATCTCCGACGTTCGGAGTTTTCCTTCGGGCGCCCGCAACGCCTTCTGCAGTTCGGCGATGGCTTCGTCGAGCAGCCCCATCTCCTTGAACGCGACGCCGAGATCGTAGTGCGACTGGAAGTCCGCCTCGTCGATGTTCTCGTCGATGCCCTGCTTGAAGCGCGCCAGCATGTCCTGGAAGTCCTGCTCCTCGTCGCCCGTCGGCTCCTCATCCTCCACGCGCAGGCGCGTGTCCTTCTCGGGCGTATCCTCGTCGTCGTCGATCAGCATCGAGCCAAGGTCGATGAAGTCGCCGTCCGCGCCGGCTTCATCGCGGACTTTCATCTTCGCGTCCTTGGCTTTCACCTTGCCTTCCGGCTTGGCAGCGGCGGCCGGTGCGGCGACCGCGGGCGCAAGCATCGAGAGCGCGGCGCGGGCGCGCTCGTTTTTCACATCATGCTCGGCAACGCGTGCATAGACCGCCCGCGCTTTGTCCGGCAGATCGGAGCGCAACAGCGCATCAGCGAGCTCGAGATACGCATCGACCAGCTTGGCCTTGTCGCCAGCTTTGAACGCGAATTCGACGGCCTTCTGGCGGTGGCGCACGCTGTTTGGATCGAGCCGTAGCACTTCGTCGACGAGGCCACGCGCCTCCGGTAGGTTGCCTGCATTCTCATACCCGCCCGTCGCGAGGTCCAGCTCTTCGATACCGCGCGCGCGATCGCCTTGCTCGATCAGCGCCTCGCCCAGGGCCTGATGCGCCTCGGGATCGTCGGGATTGTCGGCGACCCGGCTTTCCAGCTCGTCGACCTCCGGCGCGGCCGGCGTCTCTTCGATGTTGGAGAACACGAGCGAGCTGGCCTGATCGTTTCCCGAGCTGATCTCGTCGATTCCGAGATCGATGAAGCCAGACCTGCGTCCGCCGGTGGAGATCGACGTATCGTCTTCGGTTTGAATGAAGCTCGGATGCCGCGGCGCGTCGTCGAGCGTCAGCGGCTCATCATCGACCTCGTGACCGACATCCGTCGTGGCCGCCTCGAAATCGGGTTCGAGCTCGAGCGGCGGCACCTCGACGACGGTCTTGCGGGTTCCGGGCCCGGCTGGACGCTTCGGCACGACAGGCTTCACCTTCGGCGGTCCCTTCAATGCGGGCGCCTTTGGTGACACCTTTGGCGGAGCTTTGGGCGCGGCCTTTGGCGGCGGCGCCGGTTCAGCGATGTTTCCTTCGAGTACCAGATCCGCGCTCTCGAGCTCGATCCCCTCATTCGGGTCCAGCTCCGGCGCGGTGGGCTCGAGCTCGGCGACGGGCTCGAGATCGAGGTCCGCGGGATTCAACTCTTCGCGAATCGAAGGCGGTACCGGGCTCGTGTCCCGGACTTGCCCGAAATCGGCGACGGTGGTCTCGAAACCTTCCAGCATTCCGTCACCCGCACCACCCGGCGCCTCGTCCACAAGACTGGTCGTCTCGATCTCGAGAGACTCATCGAGCTCGGGCTCGATCTCCTCGATCAGCTTCTCGGCCGCAGGGGCCGGAGCCGGTTTCGAAGGCTCGGGCGGTGGCGGCGCCGCAGGAGCCTTTGCGCCCCCTACCTTGGGTCCGCGCGGCTCGTCGAGGTCGAGAAAGACGAGACTGGACGTCTTCTGTTTCCCCGACTTGCCGGGATCCTTGTCTTCCCCGCCCGGCCGCGGTGGAGGCTTCGCCGCGGGCGGCGGAGTGACGCGGGCCGACGAACCGCGCTTGCCAGGGTCGGCCCCGTACATCTTCAAATGGTCCGACAGCATCTCACGGAGGTTGGCGCTCTCCGGCGAGATATCGGTGAATTCTTTCAGGGCTGCGAATGCGTGCTCGATCTTGCCGGCCTTCTGCATCCGCTCGGCGTACTCGACGAAATTCTGTTTCGCTTCGGCGATGAAGCCCTTGGCCGCATACAGCTTCGCCAGTTTCAGATACGTCGACTGCCGCGCCGGGGCGTTACGCAGCACCTTGTTGCACATGGCGATCGCGTTGTTGTGGAACCCCAGCTCGGCGTACTTATCCACGGCCTGGTCGTAGTAGTCGGCCGCCGCGCCAGGATCCTTCAACTTGATGAAGAGATCCCCGATGCGGTTATAGACTGAGAGGTCGGGGTTCGCCTCGTCTTGATTATTGAGCACCTCGAGCCAGACCTCGACGGCCCTCTTGGGATCTTTGGCCTCGAGACCTTTCGCCTTCTCTTTGAGCTGCTCAATCTTGGACATGGGAGCACTAAGATATCGGTGCGGTCTAGGTGGGACAAGCCGAACCCGCTGTCCAGACGGCGCTTACGACCTCTCGCCCGATCCAATACGCGACTTCACGCCAGTCCTCCACCGGGGCCAGTGCGAGATCGGCGACGTAGCCGGCCGCTATCTGCCCGCGCTCCCCGGCCAGTCCAAGGGCGGCGGCGGCGTTGATCGTCACCGCGGTCACAACTTCCGCGTGACGTAGCCCAAGTTGCGACACGCCGAGGGCCATGATGAGCGGCAAGCTCATCGTCGGAGACGTGCCAGGATTGAAATCTGTGGCCAGTGCGACCGCCGCACCCGCATCGATCAGCTTGCGGGCCGGAGCCTGTGTCCGCTTTCCCAGGAAGATCATCGTCGCCGGCAGCAGCACGGCGACCGTCTGGCTCGCAGCGAGGGCGCGGATACCTGCATCGGAGATGGCCGCCAGGTGATCGGCGGAAAGCGCGCCGAGCTCTGCGGCGAGCTCGGCACCGCCTGCGCCTTCGAGCTCATCGGCGTGCAGCTTCACGCGCAACCCCTGCCGTCGCGCCGCCTCCAGAATCTGGCGACTGTCGGCAATGCTGAAGACGCCGGGCTCGCAGAATACATCGCATGACACCGCCAGCTGCTCGCGCGCGACGGCGGGGATCATCTCCTCGCAGACGAGCCGCACATAGTCGGCGCGGCGGCTGCGGTATTCCGGCGGCACTTCGTGCGCGCCCAGAAAGGTCGCGACGAGAGTCGCCGGCAATGTCTCACGCATCCGCTTGATCACGCGGAGCTGCTTCAGCTCGGCCTCCAGCTCGAGGCCGTATCCCGATTTCACTTCGATCGTCGTGGAGCCTCGCGCCAGCAGGACCTTCAGGCGGGAGCGCGTCAATGCCTCGAGCTCGGCCTCGGAGCGCGCACGGACGTCGCGCACCGATTCGAGGATGCCGCCACCGGCCGCAGCGATCGCCTTATAATCGAGCCCGAGCGCCCGGCGCTCGTGATCGTCCAGCCGCGGACCGCCAAAGACGCCGTGCGTATGACAATCGATGAAGCCGGGAAACAGCACGCCCCTGACTTCCTGGGCCCGGACGTCGGGAGCGCGCGGAGCCTCATGGCGCGTGCCTACCCACGCGATGCGGTCGCCCTCGATCAGTACGGCGGCATCCTGCAAGACTTCGACGTCCGCCATCTCGCGGCCGCGGCGGGCGCGGGCCGGTCCTCGACAGGTCACAACCTGCCGGGCGCCGACGAGCAGCGTCTTCAGTCGAGATCTCCGCTCATCGGCAGACGAATGTGATGGCGGCGTGCCGTCTCGATCGCTTCGGGATAGCCGGCGTCCGCGTGCCGCGCGACGCCGATGCCCGGGTCATTGGTCAGGACGCGCTCGAGTCGCTTTGCGGCTGCAGGGGTCCCGTCGGCGACGATGACCTGTCCCGCATGCAGCGAGTTGCCGATCCCCACGCCGCCGCCGTGATGAAACGAGACCCACGATGCCCCCGATGCCGTATTGAGCAGCGCGTTGAGGATCGCCCAATCGGCGATCGCGTCCGAGCCGTCGCGCATCGCCTCAGTCTCGCGAAACGGAGACGCCACCGATCCCGTGTCGAGGTGGTCGCGGCCGATGACGATCGGGGCGGAAAGCTCGCCGCGGCGCACGAGCTCGTTCAATGCCACACCAAACCGCGCGCGCTCTCCCTGTCCCAGCCAGCAGATCCGCGCGGGCAGTCCCTGGAACGCGACGCGCTGCTCGGCCAGCGTGATCCAGCGCTTGAGGTGCGCGTTATCAGGAAACAGCTCGAGCACGAGCTGATCCGTGCGCTTCAGATCCTTGACGTCACCGGATAGCGCGACCCACCGGAACGGGCCCTTCCCTTCGCAAAACAGCGGCCGGATGTATTCGGGCACGAAACCCGGAATGTCGAACGCGTCCGAAACGCCCGCGTCCCGCGCTTCGGTGCGAATGTTGTTGCCGTAGTCGAACGCGACCGCACCGCGCCGCTGCAGGTCGAGCATGGCGCGGACGTGCGTGGCGATGCTCGCGCGGGCACGGCGCAGATAGTCGTCCGGCGCCTTGCGTCGCAGCGCCGCAGCGTCTGCCGGACTCACGCCGGCCGGGATGTAACCGTTCAAGGGGTCGTGCGCCGATGTTTGATCGGTCACGACGTCGGGCGTGAAGCCGCGGCGCACAAGCTCGGGCAATACCTCGGCGCAATTCCCGACGAGCCCGACTGACAAGGCCAGGCCGCGTTGCTTCGCATCGGCGCACCAGGCGAGCGCCTCGTCCAGCGACGCGGTGGATTTATCGAGGTATCGGGTCTCGAGCCGACGGTGGACGCGGGTCGGGTCTACTTCGACCGCCAGACAGATGCCGTCGTTCATCGTCGCGGCGAGCGGCTGAGCACCGCCCATTCCACCGAGCCCCCCGGTCAGGATGATCCGTCCGCGCAGCGAACCCTGAAACCGGGACTTCGCCACCGCGCCAAACGTCTCGTAGGTGCCCTGGAGAATTCCTTGAGAGCCGATGTAGATCCATGAACCGGCGGTCATCTGGCCGTACATGATGAGTCCGCGACGCTCGAGATCGCGGAACACATCCCAGGTGGCGAACCGGCCGACCAGGTTGGCGTTCGCGATCAGGACGCGCGGCGCATCGACGTGAGTCGTGAACACACCTACTGGCTTGCCCGACTGCACGAGCAGCGTCTCGTCGTCCTCGAGCACGCGCAGCGTGCGGCAGATCGCGTCGAACGAAGGCCAATCGCGCGCGGCTTTGCCGGTGCCCCCGTAGACCACGAGATCATCGGGCCGCTCGGCGACCTCGGGATCGAGATTGTTCATCAGCATCCGGAGCGCGGCCTCCTGGATCCATCCCTTACAGGACTTCGTGGAGCCGCGCGGCGCTTTCACGACACGAACCTTCCTGCCCGAACCTGTTGCGCGAGCCGTTCGATGTCGCGCGTGAGGGGCCGGTCCGCGCTCAAGACCGCTGACTCCTGCCGGACCGCGGCGTGCAGGCGAGCTACGGACTTGGCCGGCTTGAGCGGTTTCAGGAACTCGAGTCCCTGTGCGCCGGCGAGCAGCTCGATCGCGACGATGCGTTCGGCGTTCGCCAGAATCCGGCCGGCTTTCCAGGCGGCGGTCATCCCCATCGGCACGACGTCCTCCTGATTGCCCTCGGTGGGGATGGATTGCACGCTCGCCGGCGTCGCCAGGACCCGGCACTCCGCGACCAGGGCCGCGGCCGAGATCTGGGCGGTCATAAATCCGGACTCCAGACCGGGATCATGCGCCAGGAACGCCGGCAAACCTGACGACAGGTCGGGGTTGACCACACGCTCGATCCGTCGCTCGGCCAGTCCGGCCAGCGTCGTCAGCGCGATTCCGATGACATCGAGCGCGAGCGCGATAGGTTGGCCGTGGAAATTGCCCCCGGACAGGACATCGTTGCCGAACACGAGCGGATTGTCGGTCGCGGCATTCAGCTCGGCGGTCACGAGCCGCCCCGCGAAGGCGAGCCCCTCCCCCACGGCGCCCAGCACCTGCGGCGTGCAGCGTAACGAATAGGCGTCCTGGACTCTGGGGTCGTTCTCGCGGTGCGACTCACGGATTTCACTGTCGGCCAGGAGCTCGCGCATCAACGCCGCCGAGCGCTGCTGCCACGGATGCGGACGTGCGTCGTGAATGCGGGCGTCGAACGGTTCGGGCGAGCCGCGGACCGCTTCGAGACTCATCGCCGCCGCGGCGTGCGCGGTGCGCCAGAGGGTCCACGCGTCAGTGACCAGCAGCGCCGCGAGACCCGTCTGCGCCTGCGTGCCGTTGACGAACGCGAGCCCTTCTTTCGCCTCGAGCGTGATGGCGTTCGGAACTTTGACGTCGCCTTCGCCGATCATCGCCAGCGCGAGATGGGAGAGCGGCGCGAGATCACCCGACGCGCCAACACTCCCCTGCGACGGCACCGTCGGATGCAGTTTCCGGTTCAACATGTCCACCAGGAGCTCGGGCAGGAGCGGCCGGACACCACTCGTGCCACGCATCAGCACATTCGCGCGCAGCAGCATCATGGCGCGCACCGCATCCGCCGGCAGCGGCTCGCCCACACCGGATGCGTGACTGCGGATCAGATTGAGCTGCAGCTGGCGCGCCTGCTCCGGCGGAATCCGCACATGCGCGAGCTTGCCGAAGCCGGTGTTGACCCCATAGATGGTGTCGCCGCGCGCGACCGCCGCCTCGACCGTCTGGCGGGACTGTGCGACCGCGGCCAGCGCCTTTGCGTCGATGGCCACGCGCGTGCCCTGCCGTGCCACGGCGGCGACGTCCGCGATCGTAAGGGAATGACCATCCAGTGTGACCGTCGAACCGGAGGGTGAGGTGGGCGGGTTGGGCGGCATGGGGACAAAAGCTAAGGCGCCGGAGTGGCTCTTGACCACTCCGGCGCCTATCCCGACCCCGACTTCCCTATCGTGAGCCTGTTACCCCGGTGCCAGTGGCCATGGCGGTCGACTGCCCGGCTCGAATCTGCAGCTCAGGGTTGCCCGGATCGGTCTGGAAACTCCAATCAAGAATCAGGTAGTCGCGGCCGACGTGCGTCACGCGCAGCGCGCCATACCGCAGCGTCGTGCCTTCGACGATCTGAAAGACGTAGCCATAGCCCGGTACCGCCTGAATCATGTTGCGGGTGTACCCGGATGCCGGCGCGAAGTCGATATCGGTCAGATCGCCCACAGGGCCGGTCCCGTACTCGCGGATCTGCGTGCCGGAGAACTCGGGCACGATCCACAATGTCGAATCAGTCGGGTCCTGATAGATCCAGAAGTCGATGTTCGTCAGGTTGCCGTCCTGCACCAAGCCGAGCTCGGACGCCTGGGTGCGACCATCACCATTCACGTCCTGCCAGAACCGGAAGCCGGACTCCGCCTGGTTCTTGTTGTAGGCGAACACGAGCGTGTTGCGCGCATCGGGACGAGGCGTGTCTTGCCACAGCGGCGACCAGAGACTCTCGTAGCCCTCCCGGCTGACGGCCGAGACGCCGAAGCAGCGCGGGACGCCGTTGGTCATCGCGCTCGCCAGAAACTCCGGCGCCACGGTC
>Ga0134079_10000529_pt1 | contig 10131 bp, 9 predicted proteins | sample 15_taG_2_FD_119770 | JGI IMG/M metagenome (GOLD analysis project Ga0134079, IMG submission 119770) | Grasslands soil microbial communities from the Angelo Coastal Reserve, California, USA - 15_D_Rain_40cm_2_09182015 | ecosystem: Environmental > Terrestrial > Soil > Grasslands ...
AGCTCCCCACCACAGTTTTCGCAGTACCACTCCGTCGCCAAATTCATCGTGCCGCAATCGCGGCACTTGAGCGTTTTCTCGACCGGAGCGTTTTCGTTCTCCGGCGCCTCCAGCGTCGCGCTGTCATCGACCTGATATCGTTCGCCACTGGCGCGCTGCGGTGACGGCGCGCTCTTGGTGTCGTCGGTGACTGACTTGAGAAATGCCAGCTCGTCGAACGGCGTCTTACGCCGCTCGGCCGGCTTCTCGAGCTCCGTGGGAGGCGGCGCGGCGCGCGGAGCGGGTGCTGGTGCGGGCTTCGCCTTGACGAGCAAGTCCAGCTCCACCAGCCGCGTGATGTCTTGTTCCACGCCCATCAGCTCGTCGCGCACAGCGCCAAGATCGGCGAGGGCGTCCTTGTGCACCTGCACCCACTGCGACTCGTCATACTCGCCCACTTCATGCCGCAGCTCGGTTTCAGCCAACCGCTCGGCGGCGGCCTTTTCTTTTTTCTGAAGCTCGTGCAGGGTTTCTTTGCGCTGGGCGATGAGCTGGCGCGCGGCGTCGGCGTGCGACCTCAATTCTTCGGTGACGGCCTGGAGCCGTGCCTCGTAATCGGCCTTCACCCGCGTGCGGACGTGCTCCGGCGCCGAGTCGGCCGACGCGTTGATGCGCGCAAGCCAGGCCTCGTACTGGCGACGTTCTTCCAGCAGCCGCTCGATCGCGGCGGCGCTCTTGGATGATGCCTTAGCCATCCCTCTCCCCTTGCTTCTGCAATTTCGCGACAGCCGCTGCGGTCAACGGTTTCGGCTCACCGACCGCGCGCGCCGCAGCAATGATTCGCGCCGCGTGCTCCAGACTCTCCATCCGGATCCACGCCTCGTCGAGCGTCCGGCCCAGGGTCACCGCGCCATGGTTCGCGAGCAACAGCGCGTGGTGACGCCGGTCTTCGAGATACGGGACGATGCGGTCGCCTAACTCCGGTGTCCCCGGCATGCCGAAGGGCACGAGCGGCACCGGTCCCACCACCAAGATAAGCTCCGGCAACAAATTGTCCGGAATCTCTTCGCCCGCAACGGCAAACCCTGTCGCCGCAGGGGGATGCGCGTGCACGACGGCCTGCACGTCGGGGCGATGGCGCAGGATGCGCAAGTGTAAGTCTAACTCGCTGGTAGGCTTGCGGGGACCGCGCCCCTGGGGCTTGCCCGATAGGTCTACTTCCACCATCTCGCCTGGCTCGAGCAGCGACTTGATGAGTCCGCTGGGCGTCACGAGGACCCGTTCGGGGCCGAGACGCACCGACAGATTGCCGTCGCGGCCGGCGATGAGTCCCTGCGCTGCGAGCTGCCGGCAGCACAGCGCCATGCGCCGGGCGACCGTCGCTCGGTTCACAGCTCGTGAGCGATCGTGCCCGCGACGATGGTCAGGACCGCGCGGCCGGTGAGGGCGCGCCCGGTGAACGGCGTGTTGTGGCTCTTGGAGTGGAACGTGGCCGGATCGACGTGCCACTTGGCCGTGGTGTCGAACACCGCGACGTCTGCCGCGGCGCCGCGCTCGAGCGTGCCGCCAGCGAGGTGAAACACACGCGCGGGATCAGTGCTCATGCGGCGAATCAGCTCCGGCAGCGTGAACACGCCGCCCTCTACCAGCTCCGTGTGGGCGACCGCAAACGCGGTCTCGAGCCCGACCACCCCGAATGGGGCGTCATCGAACGCCGCCTCCTTCTCGTCATAGGCATGCGGCGCGTGATCGGACGCGATGCAGTCGATCACGCCGTCTTTGAGGGCGCCGCGGAGCGCGGCGACGTCGGCCGCCTCGCGCAGCGGTGGATTCATCTTCGCGTGCGTATCGTACTCTTCGCACGCATAGTCGGTCAGCGTGAGATGATGGGGCGTTACCTCCGCGGTCACCCGGATGCCGCGCTCTTTGGCATCACGGATGATGGCGACCGATCCGCGGGCGGACATATGGCAGAGATGCACGTGTCCGCCGGTCAGCTCGGCGAGCAGCACGTCGCGCGCGACCATGATCTCCTCGGCGGCTGCCGGAATCCCCTTCAAGCCCAGGCGCGTGGAAACGAGCCCTTCGTGCATCACACCGCCGGCAGCGAGCGCGGGGTCTTCGCAATGATCGGCGACCGGGATGTTGAACGTGCGCGCGTACTCCAGCGCCGTGCGCATGAGGTGACTCGAGACGATCGGCTTGCCGTCGTCGGACACGGCGACCGCGCCCGCGCTGACCATCTCGCCGAACTCCGCCAGACGCTCCCCCTTCTGCCCGATCGACACCGCGCCGATTGGGTGCACGCGCGTGAGCCCCGCAAGACCCGACTGCCGCACGATGAATCCGACGGCGGCCTGGTTGTCGGTGACTGGATCGGTGTTCGGCATCGCGCAGATGGCCGTGAACCCGCCCGCGGCCGCCGCGCGCGCACCGCTCGCCACGGTCTCTTCATCTTCGTTGCCCGGCTCCCGCAGGTGCACGTGCAGGTCCACGAGCCCCGGCGTGACGATCTTGCCTTTCACGTTGCGCACGATCGCGCCGTCGGGAGCTCCCAGACCCCGCCCCACGCCGGCGATCTTGCCGTCCTGAATCAGCACGTCGGCGACCTCATCGAGATCGCGGCTCGGATCGATCACGCGCCCACTCTGCAGCAGCATCGGCTGGGTCACTCGCCGGCTCCCCGTTTCGCGGCATCGGCCAGCTCGGCCCGACCGCCCGCGAGCAGGTACAGGACGGCCATCCGCACGGCCACCCCGTTCGTGACCTGATCGAGGATGACGCTGTGGGGACCATCGGCGACGCGCGAATCGATCTCGACGCCGCGATTCATCGGCCCCGGATGCATGATCGTGATCTCCCGCGGCGCGCGCTCGAGCCGCTCCGGCGTGACGCCGAAAACCCGATAGTACTCGCGCAGGCTTGGGATGAACCCCTTCTCCATACGCTCGAGCTGCAGCCGCAGCACGTTGAGCACGTCGGCCCATTCGATGGCTTCCTCGACGCGGCTGAAGACCTTCACGCCCAGCTCCTCGATGCCGCGCGGCAACAACGTCCACGGCCCGCAGACGGCGACTTCCGCGCCGAGTTTGCTCAATCCCCAGATGTTGGAGCGCGCCACGCGCGAGTGCAGGACATCGCCGACCAGGCAGACCTTGAGTCCCTGGATCTTGCCGTGCTTGTCGCGGATGGTCAGCAGATCGAGCAGCGCCTGGGTGGGATGCTCGTGCTTGCCGTCGCCGGCATTGATCACGTTCGACGCGATCCGGTTGCCGAGGAACTCGGCGGCACCGGACGAGCCGTGACGAATCACCACCATGTCGATGCGCATCGCCTCGAGATTCTTGGCCGTATCGACCAGCGTCTCGCCCTTCGACACGGACGAGCCCGTCGCCGCCACGTTGACGGTATCGGCCGAAAGGCGCTTCTCGGCAAACTCGAACGAGATGCGCGTGCGCGTGGACGCCTCGAAGAAGAGATTGACGATCGTCTTGCCGCGCAATGCCGGGACCTTCTTGATCGGCCGCTCGGAGACTTCCTTGAACGGCTCGGCCGTATCGAGAATGAGCCGGATCTGCTCGGGCGTCATGTGCTCGAGGCCGGTGAGATCTTTCCCCAGAATCGAAGCGGCGGTCATCGGATCACATCCACCTGGTCCTGGCCGTCCAACTCCTGCACCTGAACGTCCACGCGCTCACCGGCGCTCGTCTTAACCGCTTTCCCGACGATGTCGGCCTGAATCGGCAGCTCGCGCCCGCCGCGGTCCACCAGGACGCAGAGCGAGATGCGCTTGGGTCGGCCGAAGTCGGCCAGCTCATCGAGCGCGGCCCGCACGGTCCGGCCCGTATACAGCACGTCATCCACGATCACGACATGCGTATCGGAGAGATCGCCGGGGATGTGGGTTTCGCCGATCACCGGCTTGGGGCCGACGGTCTCGAGATCGTCGCGGTAGAGCGTGATATCGAGCGAGCCGCACCGGATCCGTGCGGAGCCGCCTTCTTCCTGTTCGATGAGCCTGGCGATGCGTTGGGCGAGCTCGACGCCGCGGCGCTGAATCCCGATCAGCACCAGGTCGTCGGTGCCGGAAAGCTCGACGATCTCCACTGCCATACGCTGCAACGCCCGCGACATCGCGCGGGCGTCGAGAAGGGTGCTACGCTCTTGAGCCTGGGATCGGGCCATTCTGAAGAGAGAAACCTACTACGGCAGCGAGGGGCGGCAAAGGCCGCTAATATTGGTGTGAGCGCCGCCCGGGCGGCCCACGGTCCGCGTAAAGGGTCTCTGGCCCACCCCATCGTGTTGTCGACATGACCTGACTTCCTCGCCCCCTCTAAACGCGGACAACGGGCGGTCTTAAGGAAGGAAGGTGTGTGTCATGCAATCTCCCCAGAACCTCGAGTGGCTCCGCAAGCAGGCCAAGCGGCACCTCGAGGAGCTCCGCAAGACCAATCCCGATGCCAAGCTCGCCGACGCGCAGCTCGCCATTGCCCGGGAAAACGGCTTTTCCAACTGGCGAGCGCTCAAGGCTCACGTGGATGCGTTGAGCGTTGACGGTCAATTGTTCGATGCTGCCTGCCATGGCGACCTCGAGACGTTGACGGCGTTGCTCGATCAGCATCCGGACAAGCTGCAGGTGCGCGACGATCCGTATGGGTTCACACTGCTCCATGCCGCCGCGCGCGAAGGCCAGCTCGCCACAGTGGATCTGCTGCTACGGCGTGGCATCGACCCGAACGAACGAGAGAGAGGCGACAACACCTATCCCATGCACTGGGCCGCCGCCGCGGGCAAGCTCGACGTGGTGCGCCGCCTAGCCGACGCCGGTGGCGACGTCATCGGGCACGGCGACGACCACGAGATGGAGATTATCGGCTGGGCAACCTGCTGGGACGGCACGGACGATGACGCCCACCGCGCCGTCGTCGACTTTCTGCTCAGCCGGGGCGCGCGCCATCACATCTTCTCCGCCATCGCGCAAAACCTTGCGGCCGAAGTGCGCCGCATTGTCGGCGCAAACCCGTCAACCCTGACCACGCGGATGAGCCGGAACGAGAATCATCAGACGCCGCTGCACTTTGCGGTGCGCCACAAACGCCCCCAAATGGTCGCGTTGCTCATCGAGCTCGGTGCCGATCCGCTGGTGGCGGACGGTTTCGGATATCCGCCGGCAATGTACGCGGAGTCTCCCGAAATCGATCGCCCAGTGATGGAAGCCATCCGCGCACTGACGGCGGGCGAGCTGCTCAGTGCGGACCGCGGCCACCGAGCGACGCGCGGCGGCGCTATGGATCTTCTCGCCGCGGTCGTGCTCGGCGATTGGACCGCCGCGGCGCGGCTCGTTCATGACAATCCGGAGCTGCTGCGCGGCGGCGGCGGTGTGTTGCACCTCGCGACGAAGCGCGGCGACGCGCGCGGGGTGAAATGGCTGCTGGATCACGGCGCCGATCCCAATGCCCGGTGGGCGCATTGGGACTCGGGTGTGACGGCGCTGCACCTTGCCGCGCTGGCGGATCATCCGGAGATCGTGCCGCTGCTGCTCGACGCGGGAGCCGATCAGACGATTCACGACACGAAGCACGACAGCGACGCACTCGGCTGGGCGGAGTTTTTCCACCGTGCTGAGATGGTGGAGCTATTGAAGGCGCGGCGCGGCTAGTAGACCGGCGTCAGCGGAGGTTTTCCGCTCAGGACGCGCTGCACATTTTCGAGCGCGATCGCGGCCATCTTGCGCCGTGTCGCTTCGGTCGCGCTCCCGATGTGGGGGAGCAAGACGGTGCGCGGGGCGGCGAGCAAGCGGGGATGGATCGCGGGCTCCTCGGTGTACACATCGAGTCCGGCCGCGCCGAGGTGCCCCTGCTCGAGAGCCAGCGCGAGCGCTTCTTCACGGATCAAGTCGCCGCGCGATGTGTTGATGAGAATTGCACCGCGCTTCATCCGGGCCAGCGTCTCGCCGTTGATTATTCCCTTCGTCTCGGGTGAGGACGGCACGTGCAGGCTTACGATGTCGCTCTCGGCGAGTAGCTCGCTAGCGTCCGCCCGCACCGCTCCCGTTTCGCGCTCGAACTCAGGCTTCGGCGTGCGCGCCGTGTAGACGATCCGCAGACCGAACGGCCGCGCGCGGCGTCCGACCGCCTGGCCGATGCGACCGGCGCCGAACAGGCCGAGGGTGCGACCACGGAGCTCGAGACCGAGCAGCTGCTCGGGGTGCCAGCCGGTCCAGTGCCCGCTCCGAACGAGATCGACCGCTTCGATCAGGCGTCGTGCAGTCGCAAGGATCAGCGCCCACGTGAGGTCAGCGGTCGCTTCGGTGAGCACGCCCGGCGTGTTCGTGACGATCACCTTGCGCATCTCTGCGGCGACGACGTCCACGTTGTTGTACCCGACGGCCACGTTGGCCACGATGCGGAGTTTCGGAAGGTTCTTCAGCTCGGTGCCGCCCACCCAGCGCGTGAGCAATGGCACGACGGCGACCCAGTCGCCTTTGGGTGTCGGCTCACTGGACGCGATCCACGTAACGTCGAGGCCCGCGAGCGCCGATGGCTCGAGCAGGTTCCTGATCTCCGCGGCGGCGAGGACGCGGTGCGACAAGCCTACTGCATCACCGTTTGTTGCATCGCCACGGCCTGCCAGCGTCCGTCGCGTTTCACGAACACGCGCGTATAGCGGATCTTGCCGCTGAACGGAAAGCCGCGCATCGAGCCCGTGTTGTCGGCGATGCCGCGCAGCACAGCGACGTCGCCATAGATCCGCACAGTCAAGCTGTCGTACTTCACGCTCGTCAACTTGAGAACGCCGGCGCCAATGTCCCGGAGGTTATCCGCCCCCGTACGCACCTGGCCCAACCTCGAGATCTCGATGAACTCGGGCGCCATCATGCGCGACAATGCCGCCGTGTCCGCCTTCAGCAGCGCCTCCCCGCGCCTCGTCTCGAGCGCCTTCACGGAGTCCTCGGCCTGCGCCTGGAGCGTTGCCGCCCCGATCAACAGAAATAGACCCGCCAATCTCATTGTCATTGCGCCGCCCCCTCGCCGCCGTTTCATTCGCCGACCTTCAACCCTCGAGGCCCCACGTACTCCGACTGCGGCCGAATCAGATGGTCCTCACCATGCTGCTCAATCACGTGCGCGCACCAACCGGCCACACGGCCACACGCAAACGTTGCCACGAACGACCGCGGCTCGAGCCCCACCGCCTGCAGCACGAGCGCCGTGTAGAACTCGACGTTGGTCCGCAGGTTGCGACCTGGCTTCACTTCGTCGAGCACCTTCAGAATCGTCTGCTCCGCTGCCCGTGCCAGCGCGAAGAGTTTCTGGTTCTCCACCGCGCCCGAGGCTGAGCCCAGCGCGTCGGCCGCTTTGCTCAGGACGTCGGCCCGCGGGTCTCGCACCTTGTAGACGCGGTGGCCAAAGCCCATGATGCGCCGTCCGGCCGCCAACTCATTTCGTACCCACGGCTCGGCACGATCGGCCGACTTGATGTCCTTGAGCATGTCGAGCACCGGCCCAGGCGCGCCGCCGTGGAGGGGCCCTTTGAGCGCTCCAATCGCGCCGGTCACGGCACTCACCATGTCCGAGCGGGTGCTGGCGATGACCCGCGCCGTAAACGTGGACGCATTCATCCCGTGATCGATCACGGTCACCCAGTACGTGTCGATCGCGCGCGCGGCGGCAGGATCGGGCTCCTTGCCGTGCACCATATAGAGAAAGTTGGCGGCGAGCGACAGATCGGCGCGGGGCGCGATGGGCTCCTTGCCCGCCGCCAGGCGCGCCTGCGCGGCAACTACGGTCGGAAAGCGCGCCGTAAGCAGCTTGGCCGCGCGCAGGTCGGCGGCCGGCGCGATGTCGTCGGGGTTCGGCAAATCGAGCGACAGGGTGGCGCATGCCATGCGGAGCGCATCGATCGGCGCGGTCTTTGCGCCGGCGCGTACCACGCGCATCGTCTCGTCCGGGAGCGATCGCACGCCACTCATCTCGCGGCGCAGCGCCGCAAGCTCGTCGCGCGAGGGCAGCGCGCCGCACCACAACAGGTGCGCGGCCTCCTCGAAACTCACCCTGCCCGCCAACTCCTTGAGCTGGTAGCCGCCGATGATCAGCTCGCCAGCCTGGCCGTCGACGTGACTGAGGCGCGTCTGCGCGGCGACGACGCCATCCAATCCGCGCGGTTTGCGATCCACGCTCACGGTACTGGGCGGCGAAGGAGAGTCTTGTTCGCTATTCAAATGCATGGCGACTCATAAGCGATTCTTGGCATGGCAGGAATGCCATAAACTCGTCCTCGCTGTGTACAAGGCAACGGAGTGCTTCCCAAAGCATGAGCTCTACGGTCTGAGATCCCAGCTCCGCAGAGCGGCGCTGTCAGGTGCTGTAAATATCGTCGAGGGAGCCTCAGCACCGCCCTTCGCCGCCGCTCTATCTGCCGCCGCTGCACCTGCCGCCGCCTACCTGCCGCCGCCTCCCGTGACCGCCTTCACCAGCTGATAGATGTACTCGGCCCCGTCGTAATAATTCTGCACGCCGATCCGCTCGTCGCGGCCGTGCGCCCGAATGTCGTTGATATCCACGAACACGCCTGAGATGCCGTACACCGGAATGCCGGCGTTCCGGAGGTACAAACCGTCCGTGGCGCCCGTCTCCATCACCGGCATGACGGGGATATTCCAAAGCCGCTTCGTCACGCGCGCGACGGCGTCCATCATGTCCGGCTTGAGGGCCGCCAGAGGACTGGGAACCGCCGCCGTCACGACGCGAACGGCGACGGCGGTGTCGGCGACGACCCGCACCAGGGTTTGCTGCACTTCATTCTGTGGCGTTCCCGGCAGCATTCGGCAATTGATCGTTGCGGTCGCCGTCTGCGGCAGCGCGTTCTCCGCATGGCCGCCCGCTAACTCAGTGGCGACGCAGGTGGTTCGGAGCTGCGCATTGTACAGGGGACTCGCGTCAGATAGCCGCCGGATCGCCGCAGTGTCCGGCGTCGGTTGAGCGACCGCGGCCATGTCCGCCGCGAGCGTCCGCTCGCCAGCCGCGGCCTGCAGCTCGGACCACGTGGCGAACGACGCGCGTGTGATCTCGTTGAGCTGTGCCGGAAACTGGTAGACGCTCAGCCGGCCCAGGGCCGCGGCAAGACGATAAATCGCGTTGTCTTTGGTCGGCAGCGAGCTGTGACCACCCGGATTGTGCACCTCGAGCTTGAAGGTGACGTAGACCTTCTCCGCCGCCTGCACCGACCGGAACACGCGCTTGCCGTTCATGATGATCGGGTCGCCCGCGTCCATGTTGATCACGTAAGCCGCGTCGATCAGGTCGCGGTGGTTCTGGAGCAACCAGTCGACGCCGTTGTAGTCGCTCCCGCCCTCCTCGCCCGTCGTCAGCGCGAGAATGAGGTCGCGAGTGGGCCGATAGCCCTCCTGTTTGAGCCGGACGAGCGTCGTCACGAGAATCGCCGCACCGTCTTTGACGTCCAGCGTGCCACGCCCGTAGAAGAAGCCGTCCTGCTCGGTCAACGTGAACGGGTCGACCGACCAGTCCTCGCGCCGCGCTTCGACGACGTCGAGATGCGCGAGCAGCAGAATTGGTTTTTCGCGTCCAGTACCGCGATAGCGCGCCACGATGTTGAAGTTCTTCGATCCGGCGGGGCCGATCACCTGCACGTCGGCCGCGGGAAAGCCCGCCTTGATGAGCCGGTCCGCCATGGCCTGCGACGCGATGGTGGTGCTGCCGCTCGAGCCGGTCGTGTTGATGTTGATCAACTGCTCGAAGATGTCGCGCGCGCGCTGATCGTTGGGAGATAGGCGTCGTGGAGCTTGCGCACAGAGCGACAGCGGCCCAACGAGAAGCAACGCAACCAGTCCTGCACGCTTCATTGTGTCCCCCATCGTGGTGAACGCCCTTCGCCCCCGTTTATTTCGGCGAAACTCGGTGGCGATCATCGTGCTTTGAGGCTCCGCAGCTCAATCTCCGAGACGATGAATCCAAACGCCGACCATCCGCCCGACGCCACGGACCGCTCGAACCAGCTCCGAGCCTTGGTCGTGTCGCCGTGCACGAGATACCAGTCGCCAATCCCGTAGCTCAGCGTGGCGATCTGGATGTCGCTCGTGTCCGCGGGCGTGAAGACAGAATCAGGCTGCGTTTCGCCGCGATACAATCGCAG
>Ga0134079_10000530_pt1 | contig 10122 bp, 6 predicted proteins | sample 15_taG_2_FD_119770 | JGI IMG/M metagenome (GOLD analysis project Ga0134079, IMG submission 119770) | Grasslands soil microbial communities from the Angelo Coastal Reserve, California, USA - 15_D_Rain_40cm_2_09182015 | ecosystem: Environmental > Terrestrial > Soil > Grasslands ...
CAAACTGTGGTTCATAACCTGCGTTAGCCGCTACCTCACGGCCAGGTTTGAAGTTCAAAAGATTTTCGAGAAGAGCAGAGTTAGGAACTTGCTTCAAGCCATATTCTAGTGGACTGTAGATCGGTGAGCCACCGGATCGAGCATCCTGAGCAAATGCGCCCGAAGGATGGGCTGCAATTTCAAAGGGGATTTTAAGGGCAGGGTTAAGGCTACCTACAGTGTTGCTCAGAGCATTACTAGGTCGCCGTGCATTGAAATACTGGTCTAGGATATCCGGTCCTGGCATACCTGGCCGCAAACCAAGATATGAGCCCTTAACACCGAACTGCGGACCCTGGGAACTTTCCTCTAGCCAATCAGGGAATTGCTGGTCAGCGGGGAATGGGTCACCATATCCACCAGTAAGATCAATACCATTTGCTTGTGCCATTCCGTACATTGCCTTAGGATATAGCAGCGCACGGCCCGGTGTAGCAAAGTGCGTCTCAATAATCTTCGGCATAGCCTTACGCTGCCAAGAGTAGAACAGGAACATACGAGACGCATATTCAGTTTCAAACCGTGAGCGGTCTGATCCATCAGGGTGCCATTTACGGGAACGGTTACCTGCCGCTAGCATTGCCATAGCGTGTGCTTGTTCAAAGTTCTTTGCTTCGACAACGGGGTTAACTTCTAGCGAATAAATGAAGTGGGATACACGGTGAACGTGGTCCCGCACTTCCGACACACCGCCCATAAGTTTGCGGTAACCACCAGCCTGTAGGTATTGCCCCACTTTGTTATCCTTAAGCGCACCTTTTCCGATGGGGTTAAGAATAGTCATTGGGTTAACAAAGCGTAGTTTACCGCTGATACCTGCGCGTGTTAGATCAAAGGCATTTTCGGTAGTACCCAAGTCCTCATGGATTTCAAATGTCGGTCGCATACCCTGAGCATCAGCATTTTGAAGTACCTGCTCAGCATTGTATTTGACTTTCTCGATCTTACCTGTAGTTGTGTTCTTCCACCTCCAAGTAGCGATTGTCTTACCGCCACCGAATTCTTGTGAAAGTCTAGCAACAGTACCCGGTGCCCAATCCTTATAATCCGAACCGCGAGTAGCCAGAACAGCCATGCCACGGACAGTCCATTTAGGATCAATCATACCATCCTGAATAGACATATAAATGTCACCAAGAGAGTTACGAACGTGGTGACCAGGACGGTAGATAGTAAGCCCGGTCTTTAGAACCTTGGTAACCGAGTCGAATCCCCGAAGATACTTGTTCTGACTAGCAGGCTTATATAGGTCATTGATAGTCTCATTGAGGACTCGGATTTCCTTGGCAATATCTTTGTGGAAAAATAGGTCCTTGTTGATAACCTTACCCATGTGGCTATTGCCTACTGTATCTACCATACGCACCATATCTTTGCCTGCCTCAGCAGAACCAAAGATGGTGTTAATTTCAGCACCTAGCATGTTCTCAGCATGAACTGCTTGTCCTGCTGCAAACACTCGGGACATTAGATCAAGCGGATCACTAACGTCTGTCCAATTTTTCCATGAAGCTATTTGTTCCGCAGGTGTCTCACCCTCAAATCGGAACTTATCCTTGACACCGAAGTGTGCCATTTTGTCGTTGATACGGATAGGATCAATACCGTCCCGAAGGAAGATACCGAGTGCTGGATCAGTATTGAATGCTAGATCAAGTTGCTGCTCAATATCTGTTGCTGCTGCCTTAAGTCGAGCATCCGTAATCGTATCGACGGTACCCGCTTGAATTCGAGCAAATGCTTCACCGATTTCTGACTTGCTATAGTTTTTGTCAATCTGTGCTAGTTGTTTGTGATATTTTGTAGATACTGTCCTGCTTACAAGAGTCTTAGCAAGGAGAATTTGCCGAAGATGCTCATTGGACATATGGGCAAAGATAGAGCGTAGTACCCTGGCTCCCCATACCCAATCCATTTCTCCGCCGATTTCTACGACAGGGATACCCTTAAGTGACTCCCGAACTGCCTCTGCCGCAGACATGAAATTCTGTTGCATTGCATGGACAACGTTACCCTTTGCAACTTCTTTAGCCGAGATAGATGCTGCTCGCATTTCAGGCAAAGGTAGATCGTTGGCAACTTTGCTGACAAGATTAGCATGGACCATTTCGGGTACACCGGAAGCCGGAATCTCACCGCTATCCTTTACCGCCTTGACAACAGCCTCATCCATATTGTCAACGGCACTCAGCAGTTTTGTAGGTACATTACCTGCCTGCTCAATGTTGCTAGCGAAATTCTTAAGAGCATCAACGTGAAGTTTCTTAACCTGTTCACCGAACTTGAGACCAATACGAGCCTCATTAGCCTCAACCTTTTGGGCCATTGCGGGAGCAGAATTGACTAGGTGTTGAAGCAATCTTGAACGCTCTGTAACTGCAATTACTTGAGCAAGCTTGCCACCTGATTGAGCCATTCGTGCGCCATGCTGCCCAAGATTACTAGGCATTGGTGTACGCCCAATAGTCTTGTTCAAAACCTCGTTAAGCGCCTCTTTAACAGCAACAGTTGACTCGGGCGTGATTCCCTTACGAACATAGTTCACAAGGATTTCAGCAGCATCCAGCCATACAGTAGCAGGAATTGCTTTCTCGCTAGTCATAAAGTAATTCTCTACGACATTTCGAGGAATTGACGACAGAGTATCGTGGAGCGACAGAGGGGTTCCGGTCTTTTTAAAACCGAGAATTGGTTCAATACCCCTGGCTCTCAGGATATCCTCTGAGGACTTAAGCATAGGCATAAGAGTGTCGTACATTTCTGCCTTGCGCGCCACCATGAGCGCAGCTTTTTCAGCTCGATCCATACCCTTAGGAATCTGATACTTGGGCTGTAGAATAAGTGCAGCCTGTCGAATAAGTTCCTTAGTAACCGTCAGCGCATTGTACTTATTGAACGAATCAAACTGTGCCTCATGTAGATCACGATTAGCCCGAGCACCCTGCTTAGTAATGCTCTTAAAGTGTTCCAGTACGCGAGTAATATCCCGAGCCGCATAACCTCTGAGTGCTAGCAAAACACCCTTGCGTTGTGTCGGAGTTAGACTATCTTGTGCAGCCTTAATTTCTTCTAGGAGTTGTGACTTACCCCGAGCAGCAACATCAGCAACAATCTCGTTTGCCGGTTTAACACCAGCCTCAACAAGATTTTCGTTGACTGTCTTTTCAAGTGCAGCAGCGGCGATAGGGTTAGTTGTGGGAGAAGGATTAGGAGCCGCCGCAGGAGTTTCAGTCTTGGCCGCTTGTTCTGCCGCATCCACAGGCTTTGCTTTTTCTAGCGCCTTGGAGTTTGAAGCAATACGCTTTGCCAGCATATCGGCATTCTTCTTAGCGCCGGCAATTGTCTTAGCATTGTACTGCTCTAGGACGTGGTTGAATACCTCATCTGAAACTTCGCCGGCTTTATGGGCACGTTCTAGTGCATCAAGACTTTCATATGTAGTCTGCTTAGTCTTGTTGAGAATCTTCTGTAGTCGGGTCTCAAAGTTCTGTACTTGGTGTGCTCCGGCTACTAGATACTTGTAATCCTCAGGAGAAAGCAGTTGCTTCATTTCCTCCTGCCAGACCTTCTTCTCAGCAGGAGTAAACTTGACATTCTTGACACCCTCAGTAATCCGTTGGGTGCCTACCATTTCATTGTAGCCGTACTTGACCTTCTTAGCCGCTGCATAACTATTAAAGGGGACTGCTTTGTCACCCTTCATAATCTTGATTCGGCTAAAGTCCTTACCGGCTCCACCATTTGCTAGGGCACGAATGTACTGCGACGCACCCATCGTGGCCGGTTTTCCATTGGCACCAATGATCTTAATATTAAATCGACCAACAGTTTGGGGTCGTGCAATCTGCTCTACAATGGCATCGACATTATCTTCTGTTAAAATATGTCCAGTCTCTTTATAAATAAATCGACCAGCATCATTAACGACACCAAACATATTACGATCGTTTTGGGCTTCTTGCTCAAAGATACGTCGAGCCGCATTATGCCGCGCTTGGTCTACGGGTGGCCTACCCGGTAGATTTTCAATTGTTTCTGGAATGTCGTTGAATGGCCGACGAATACTCTCAGGATTATATGCACGACTAGCAACTTCAAGAGCCCGTTGTTGGACAGCCCTATCTGCATTTAGCAGAATTTCATTCATAGCTGGATTACTGCTGAGTTTTGCAGAAGGGCTAGTTAGATCGAGTGTTTCTTGCCCTGGAATCTGTGATAGAGGCGACGGTACTTCTGGCTCAATTGCCGGGGGAAGGCGACTAAATTGTCCCGGTGAAGGCTCAGGAACTTGGAAGGGTAATGTACCCGGCTCAGGAGAAAGCATAGCGGGCATAGCAACAGGCCCTAGTTCCTGCTCTGCCATTGGTGCAGTCTTAGGAACTATGGAAGTTGGTGCAAACCTTTGAGGGTATCCACCTGTCATTGGTTCTGGCGGTGGAGTTACGGGTGCAGCCTCAGCCAAATCAGGTGCAATTGGTGCTTCATCTGCAAGTTCTGCCGGGACTGCTTCATTTCCTCGTAGAAGTTTGTTGCTAGTAATACCTGCCTTCTTTAGTCCACCCTTAAGAATCTTAGTAACAAATCCACCAGGGATATACGAAACCGGATCACTGGCTACAGAGACTCCAAAACCTGCTAATGCTCGCACCCAATCACTTGAGTTAGGATTGTTTTCCTCCGGCGCAACATCTTTCCACAGATGCCTATTGACAATATCGAAGCCGGTAGTTTCTTTTTCTCCTAGCCAACCTTCATGTGCAGCATCCGCAAGTTTGTCGAAATCAGGCATATAGTTGCCATAATTACCCTTAGCCGCTTCTTCTGCATCCTGTCGGAAACCTTCTTCCCACAGAGAGTTAACTGCGTAACCCGGTCTACTTATAATGTCGAGAACGTTATGAACCGGAGTGGCCCCGACAACATTTGCCAAACCCTCTGAGTGCAGAGCTTTCTCTAGTGCATTGTAGGCGTTCCACGTATTTTGGTCAGTAGCATATGCCGAAGTCCCCGCACTACTTGGTGGTTGAGCACCAGGAGGTGTAGGGTTTAGAATGCCTGGCGCAAAGTTTCCGTTAGGGTCTAATGCACCAGCCGACAGGCCATTACCGTCACTAGATAAGGTTACAGCATTAGCCAGATCGTAGATCGACTTATCATCAGCAGAAGGAGTGCTCGCAGCAATTGCCGCAATCTGCTCTTTCTGCTGTTGTAGCCAAGACTTAGCCATATCTAGCCTTACTGTGGATAGCCGTAAGGTTGCCTGTTACCGAGTTGCTGGTAGTAAACTGTCATAAGTTGCTGCAAAATCCGCGACTCTTGATCGTTCCGTGCGTATCGCGTAACTTCCTTTTGCATATCAGCTAGAGTAGGCTGGCGATTATTGTAAACGTCACCAAAGAATCCTTGACCGGGTTGGTCACCATTGACGTCATTACCCTGGGTAACATCTACATATGCGTTCATAACCTGCTGAACCGCAGCAGCCGCAGCCGGACCTTGGAGAAGTTGTCCTGCCCTATTTGCCAGAATTGCAGTAGGATCACCCGAGTTATTCAGAGCCTTGGTTGAATCTAGACCAAGTTGGTTCTGCTTATACTGAGTATCCGTACCGTACTTGGCTTCATCTAGTGCAAACTTAGCCTTGTCCATATCAAGATTTTGCATCTTAAGCCACTGGTCAAAACCATTAGAACTTTGATCTGCACTCATCTTCTGAATGGCTTGCTCATACTGGTTCTCAGCACCCATCTGCTGACTCATAATTTCCAGACGCTTTAGGTCTAGATCGCTGAGTGCTGCGTTCTTCCGGTCGTTAATATCTGCGACTCGGTTTGATCCAGCGAGACCAGCATTTGTAGCCGCTCGGTCATTATAGCTGAGTTGGTTCTGCCCAAATTGTGCGTTAGCACTTACATTTGCACCTTGCTGCGTTGCAAGACCACCAACACGATCTAGAAGTCCCTCATGCATACGAGCCAGAGAATCAGGCGCGGCTTGACCAATACCTAGGCGGGCCATCATTTCGGCCATAGCCTGCTGATTCTTTGTCGCTGTACCGGCTACATTGTTGATCGCCTGATTGTAGGCATCACCAATTCGCTGACCGCTGGCATCATATTGGGAACGTACTTCACCTTGACGACCACGAATATCGTTACCGTATTGGTCGTACATTGCGCCGACTTTTTGGGCACCAGCATCGTATCTCGCACCCGTTTGCTCAGTCATTTTCCTGAGCATTTCATACATCGGATCATACTGCTTCTGCGCCATATCATGTGCCGATGGACCCTGATATGACCAGTTCACGCTAAAGTCAGGATTATACGCCATTTCCTGTTGTGCAAGGGCAGGATTTGGAGCACCGCCATTGGCATTTAGCCAAGGAGCAGTATCGCTTTCACCGAATGAGGCAGAGGGATTAGCCGCCTGACGTGCTGCCAATTCTGCCATAACTTGCTGAGCAACATACGCAGCGTTAGATTCATCACCTTCAAGTGGTCTCATTTAGACTCCTAGTGATGCTTGACGCCGGTTAATCGCGTCCTGACGAGCCTTTTCAAGTTGGATATCTGTATCGCTCTTAAACCCGGTTGCAGCAGCAGCAAGGTTAGCGATAAAGTCTGTCCGTGCTTGTTCTAGGTTTCGATCCTTTGTAGCGTAATCCTCGTTGAAGTCAGTTCCAGCCTTAGCATAAAGGCCAGAATTCATAAGACCACGCGAAGCGTAATCATCTTCTAGAGAATGCCAATCCTGCTCTTTTTGGAGTCCAAGAGCCTTCTTGTTTGCATCGTACTGAGCACCGTACTGAGAGGTTTCCCGGCCCTGGTTTGTCTGGTAATCTTCCCAGGCTTTCTGTAGAGCTGATTTCTGGCCAACAAATGTGTCGTCCATGTTTTCATTCCAAGCCGGTGCAGCAGGTGCTACAGGAGGGCCAGGTTGCACTACAGGAGCAATTGCGCCGGTCTTACTTCCACCAACTTTAGGGGCTGTTTTAGCCGCAGCCTTGGGTGGCGCTTTAGGTGGCGCTGCTCTCTTTGCGGGTGGGGCTTTCTTCTGCGGTGGGGGAACTCTCACACCAGCATAATTTGGCTGATCTGTGGCTTGTGCCTGATTAGGACTGTAGTAATTAGGAACCGAAGGCGGAATAACTGGCGCCGGTCCCTCATAATCTGGCGGTCTCATTATGCACTCCTATTTGTACCGGGATATAGCCATGCGGGAGACATATAACGACCAGTTTGTCCCGCCTGCATTCTGCGTAGCATGGCAGTACGTTTGGCCCGCGCCTTAGCATCCCGCTCAGCATATGCCTCAGGCTTTGAGGTTGGACCCACATTAGGAGCACCAGCCGGATATATCTTATCACCCGCAGCATAAGGATTGAACGACATTCCACGACCTTGCAAATATGCTGCAAAGTTTGGGTCCAGTTTTGGCATGAGGATTACCCTTTTTCTCCCTCAATCTCATCCTGTTTAACTTCTACCCTGGCTGCTTGCCAAGCAGATAAATGTCCCGATACTAGCGCCCACAGCGATAGAGCTGAGACATATTCAACCTTATTCAGCCAACCCATCCATCCCGAAATTGGGATCATCAAGCACCAAAAAATTGTAAGCCAACCGTTTAGTTTTCGCATGAAAACCGGGTCTCCTTGGATCGAAGCCCACAAGATTTTCACGATTGTCATTACGAAATCTTTTTCGAGACAAGTGCCTTACTTGAAGTCACAGCAGTCAGACTAAAAAGTTTTAGTGGCCCGGTAGCGAGTGTTCCATTAACGGTACTGCTAACTTTAAAAGAAACCTGCCTAAAGCGCAATCCTTTTAATAGTTTTACGAACGTCCGAGTACCGGATGGGTTGCTAGAATCAGTAGAATCTGTTACGTCAATTGAAATATTTAGAGGCTTAGCCCATGTCTGAAGTTGTGACCATTTGGTTGTACCATTGCTAATCTGTGACCATTTAATTGGAATATTGTAAACTGTGGGATGCACTACATATGTGACTGGTGTTTTGCTCAGGATATCCGCACCCCACCAAAACATACGCTTAAAAGTGTACGGTACTTTATAATCGTAGGTTTTAGTAACGATCGACACAGTGAATGTCTCAGGTGTGGAACTTAGCGGAGTATCTGTAATTCGATACCATGAAATTTTGGCGTTATCATAGTTTCCTGCAACGTAGAAATAGGTGTTCTCAATAGGATCAATCGTCGGGTACCTAAAGAATGCATTAGGTGCGTAATCAGCGGTAGTAAACCGCCAGATGGAGAATGCCTGAGTTCTCAGATTGTAGACGTAGAAATTGTCATAGTACCGACAGATTAGTCGGTTACCCACAATGGATACGGAGAAGTCATTAGAGGTTGCCCGCGCTTTGAAGTTATAGACTACAAAGGGAACCTTGATATTAACCGGTGTCCAGTTCCAGTTGTTGATAGCGTAGAGGACATTCCCAAAAAGAATGTAGATGTTGCCTTCAAATTCAGCATAGCAGTATTGGCTAGCAATACCGATATTTGCCGCCACCAATTCGCTTTTACCTTTGGTGGGTGAAGCATCATAGGCGAATGTGTAGGTTGATCGGGTCTTATAAATCCCGATACGGCCACCAAAACTGGCAATACGGATAATGGCTTGACCATCACCATTATTAACGTCAAAAAAGTCTGTACCAGGGGTCCAACTCCCGAAGTTGGCCGGGCCTGAGAAGTTAATCCGTGCAGGGTTCGTAGATTGGGGGCCAGCCGAGATAAATAGGCGCTCCTGGTAAATAGCAGCCGAATTACCCCGAGCCATACCTGCAATTGCCGTAAATCCCCCTACAGGGTCCCAACTTCCCCCAGGGTTAGCCGAGTTTGGCGTGGCAACTACCCACAATTTGTTCAAATACTGGACAGTAATAAGACATTGGATATTTGTCGCAATAGTATAGACCGCGGAACCCGAAGTAACGTCATATGCCTTAAGATTATTGGCGGTATCAATGAGAATGACGTAGTTAGTCCCTGTAGATGTAGTAAAAATCCCTACAACGTTGCATCCTGGCCCCGCATTTGAGGGCATAGTTACTAGCGGAGGTCGTGAAACTAGCGAACCATCCAAATCAATGTCAAAATTGAATAGTTCTACAGCCTCAGTGTCCGCAATTTGTGTCGGTTCTGAGTATGTGTTCAGACCACCGCTAAATGGACCAACGAGTACAGGTGACCCAGGCATTTAGTACAACCAATCGTCATCTTCTTGCAATTGGGTGATCGTCGGGTAGTAATTCATCGAGACATTGTTCTCGATTTCCGACAGTTCATTGATACCATTAGCAAATTGGCTCATCTTAAACTGCGAATTCTGCGAATCCTCATCCAACTCGTATGCTTGAGCCAGCACATACTCACACAACCGATTAAAGAATTGGTCCGGTACCCCGAGAGAGTCCGACAGAGCGGTAATAGCAGGAGCATCTTTGAGATAGAACACCTTTAGTCCGGCAGGGTAGTCCATTCCAGGTGTCGGATAGACAATAATATTGCCAGCCCAATCGTACCAAAGGACTGGCTCACCACGGTTAACTTCCTGAGTATCCTGAGACACAATATATTGCTCAGCCTCTTGGAATGTCCGGTGCTCAATTGGCCTACCGTTGACCCAAATTGACTGAATGCGAATAATGCTAAGCGCACTAGGATCATAGGTATCTACATCGTGGAGCAGATCAATTGTAGCCATTGCTTTGTTAGTCGGATTAGCAATGAGGATTTCCCGCTGACCCATATTGATCCAGCGAATCACATCTACACTGGTAACTTGAACGGCAGCCTCATCACCAAATGTACGAGCCACAACATCATACACGTCTTGGGCTTTACGACTGAGCGTTGTAAGTGGCATCAGGTGTACGTCCGTCCATTATGCCGAACCGTTCGGGTGGAATTTATAGCCCATGCGGTAAAGCCAGCCTGCTCATGCTGCTCATCCATTCTTTCACGCATCTGCATAGCCCGCTGAGCCGCTTCTTCGGATTCTAGTGCAGTTAGATCGAAATTCTGAGCCCTAAACAGAGCCGCGATAATTCTG
>Ga0134079_10000534_pt1 | contig 10103 bp, 11 predicted proteins | sample 15_taG_2_FD_119770 | JGI IMG/M metagenome (GOLD analysis project Ga0134079, IMG submission 119770) | Grasslands soil microbial communities from the Angelo Coastal Reserve, California, USA - 15_D_Rain_40cm_2_09182015 | ecosystem: Environmental > Terrestrial > Soil > Grasslands ...
CGGCACACCCGGCACGTCGAACGCGGGCAGGCGGATGCCGCCCAACGTCGCGCCCGCGGTGTCCACCGGGATCTCGCGGACGTGATTGAGCATGGCGCCCGCGGCGAGCTGCGGCCCTGTGGCACCAAGGGAGGTAGGGCGGCCGTACAACGCGGGATCGCTGGTAAGTCCGGTCAGGTGACCCGCGTAGCGTTGCGGCTGCTCCGAATTCGGATGCAAAAAGAAAGAAAGCTCGGCGCTGCGCAGGAGGAACGCTGGCAAGGCCCGCTCCTCGGGGAAGCGGACATCTTCCCCGGCCCGGCGGACCCGCTTGGTGCCCGTCGCCGCGCGCGGCAAGAGACCGGGCGGCATGTAGCGCCGCGCGAGCTGCGCGTAGTACAGCACGCGCTCGAAGGGCTTGATTGTCCCCGGCGCAAACAGCGCGGCGCCCACACTCGGCGCGTCGAGAGTGGGGAGCTTCAGCAGGCTGCGCGCGAACGCGTAGTCGCGGCGCTTGGCGCTGTCGAGTCCCGCGAGGCCCGTCTGCAGGCCGGCCACGCCGGTCTTCACCGTGCGCTCGAGCGCGGTCACGCGATCGCTCGCGCGCTTGAGGCGCGTGATCGCCTGGCGTCCTTCGTTCAACGCGGCGATGTCCGTCGCGCGCGCGTGCCTGAGCTTTTCGAGCGTCGCGTTCGCCGAATCAATCGTCGGCCCCAGCTGGAGGCCCTCGAACGACGCCTGCCAGGCCTTCCGACTCGAATCCGCCCGCGCGCCGAGTGCTTCGGCGGCCGGGAGCGTGGAGAGACGACGCGGATCGAGCGAGTCGATGCTGATCTTCCCGGTCGCGAGCTGTAGCACGGGCACCTTGAACTGCTGGGCCCATTCGCGGGTTTCCGCCATCACCCGCCCCGCAATGCCGTCACCACCGGCCGACTTCGCGGCGACGCGGCCATCGGTCTCGCGCCGCGTTCCGAAGCGCAGCCCGTTGGCCGCAATGCGGTTGATGATCAGCTTCTTCTCCGTGAGCGGCAGTACGTCCACGTCCGCGACCAGCTCGTCGGCCTGCAGCAAATTGCGGAGCGCCTCGTGTGGGCTCGCGACCGTCAAACCGTACACCATGACTTTCCCGTGGCGCAGATCGAGATGGAGTTTCTGGATTTCGACTTTCGCGCCAAGGATCTGGGTGCCCACCTGTTCCGATTCATGCCGCGCGATCGAGTCGGCAAAGATCCACCAGAGGACTACGCCGATCACGAGCAATACGAGCAGCGGTCCCACTGCTCGCCAACGGAAGACCTTGAGACGAGGAGCCGGGGGCCGGGAGCCGGGAGCCGGAGCGGTCATGGCCGGAACATCTTGTAGACGTTGTACGCCTTTGACGCCATGAGGCCTTTGTAGAAGCGTGACTGGCGCACGCGCTCGCCAATCGTGGCTCGATAGCGGATCACGCCGAGGCGCGTCGCGAAAAAGAGCGGCACCGCGAACACGACCGCGAACACGACGCTGCCGAGGACGACCGTGTTGTTGAAGTTCGTGAGCGGGACGATCGGCGTGTTGTATGCCGACGTCCAGAAACCGCGCAACGATTCCGCCAGCAGCAAGCGATGACCGATCCAGTCGAAGAGCGGATCCAGCAGAAACCCGATCGGGACGAACAGCGCCCAGCCCAGCATGCCCCCGGCAAAGGAGACATTGAGCAGAATCAGTGCGGCCAGGATCACCGCGTTGTGCAGGTTGAGGAGCGGCGTCAGACCGAGGAAGGAGCCGAGCACGATCCCGGCGGCAAGCTGGCCCGGCGTGCCCTCGGAATGCAGGGCGCCGAACAGCGACTGGATCAGCTTGATGATTGCAAACATGAGCTAAGAAACGGCCGGCTGGCGTCGGTGCCAGTCCGTGCGATCCTGAAAGAGCCGACCCAGGGTAACGAGTTTGCTCTCGTCGAATGCCCGCGCCGTGAAACTCAGTCCCGTGGGCAGCCTTTTCACACCGAAGCCGTTCGGAACGGATATCCCCGGAACGCCCACGACGTTCGTCGGGCCGATGACGTTGGCGCCGCCGGTGATGCCGGGCCACCCTTCGCGGAAGGGCTTGTCGAGCGGCGAGGCCACCGTGTTTCGCGTCGGCACCGCCAGCGCATCGAACTGTTTCAGGAAATCATCGAGCGCGCGCTGCATCGGCCGCCGCACCCGGAGGGCGCGGAGGTAATCGGGCGCGCTCACCGCGAGCGCCGGATATCCTCCGGTCCGATCCTCGGGCGCCGTCAGCTGCGACAGCCGCCCGTCCTTCAGCAAGTCATCGAACGCACTGGCGCCTTCGGCGGCGATAATCATCCCGGCGACGGCACCATACGGAAGGTCCGGAAGCTCGATATCCTCGACAACCTCCACGCGATCCTCCAGCACCTTCAGCGATTGCCTGAAATTCGCGGCGACCTCGGGCTGAATGTCCTTGTCCGCGCCCTTGGGCACGCCCATTTTAAAGCGACTGGTTGCCGCCGGCTGGCCCGGCATCGCAAAGTGTCGATCCACCGCGGACGGATCCTTCGGATCCTTTCCGGCGATTGCGGCGAGCACAACACCGCAGTCGTCGGCGGTGCGGCCGAAAGGTCCGAGCTTATCCATCGTCCATGCCAGCGCCATCGCGCCGTGGCGGCTCACGAGACCGTACGTCGGCCGGAGACCCGTAACGCCGCAATACGCCGCCGGCGTCAAAATCGAACCGGACGTCTCCGATCCGATCGCGAACGGGACGAGACCGGCCGCCACCGCGGCGCCGGGGCCGCTCGAGGAGCCACCGCTCCAGTAATCCGGATTCCACGGCGTCTTGCCCGGGCCTGTGAACGATGCGTTCGCCTGATTGTAGCCCATGCCGCCGGCGAGCTCGACCATCGCGAGCTTGGCAACGAGCACGCCGCCCGCAGCGCCGAGCCGCTCCACGACGGTGGCATCGCTGTCGAGCGTTTGTTGACGATACGGTTCGGCGCCCCACGTCGTCGGATACCCCTTCGTTGCCAGCAGATCCTTCACGCCGTACGGAATTCCGTGCAGGGGCCCGCGCCACTTCCCTGCCTTGATCTCGCGATCGGCTTGTGCCGCCTCCGTCATCGCGCGCGCGCGCGTGACCGTGACGACCGCGTTGTAGCGCGGGCCGATCTTCTCCAGGCGATCGAGAAAGTACGTCGCGAGCTCCGTCGCGGACGTCTTCTTTTGCCGGAGCAGACGGCCGAGCTCGGCGATCGAGAGAAACGCGAAGTCCGCCATCAGTCGGCTCCCCGATACACCGAGTACACGAAATCGGGCTCGTCCGCGTTGGTGAGCGTCGTCTGATAGAGTCGTTCGATCGCCCTGAGCCGGCCGTCGATGCTGCGCGTGATCGCCGCGAGGTCGTCGGGCGTGAAGCGATCGGGGTAACGCAGGCGCACGCCCTCGGCGAGGGCTTTCGCGAGGGCCGAAGGCTCTTGTTGTTGTTGCGGTTGCTGCGGAGCCGGCCGCACGTCGTCCAGGAACCAGGGAGCCGCAGCTACCAGGGCCAACTGCTCTGCGAATGCTCGACGCGAGATCACGCTTCCTCCCGTTTCAAACGATCCTCGGCGATGGCCAATATCTCCCGCAGTGCGGTCCGCCGCTCCTCGTCGCGCGTGCCGCGGAGCCGAGCTTCGAGGAGCGGTACGATCGCCTCCTTGGAGCGGCGGTTCACGAACACCACGAATCGAAACCCGAATTTCGCTTCGTACTCCTCGTTGAGCGCAGCGAGGCGCTTCAGCACCTCGGGCGCTGGCGTCGCCCCCTGCTCGCGGAGCGAGGCAGCCGACAGCTTATCCACTCGTTCGCCGATGCGCGGATGCGCGTTGATGACGGCAATTTGCTCGGATTCCGAGAGCCCGCTCAGAATTTCCCGAGCTCTTTCGAGCATGGCCGATGCGCTCGCAAAGGGCTCTTCGCGCTGAAGGCGGTGGAGAAGTGGGCCGGCGTTCTCGAAGAGATTCAACTGCCCCTGTAGCTCGAGCACGCGAACGGGGACATCAGCAGCGGGATATGGTACGTGCGTGACTCCCCAACGTGAAAATCGATGGTGAATCGATCGAGAAACGGGGTGAGCCCCTTCTTCTTATAGTACGCCCCCACGTCGAACGACAGACGGTAGGTACCGGCGCTCACGTCACCGAGGCTCGCGATCCGGCCATCGGCGTCGGTTTCCTGTGTGACCGGGTTTCCCCCGTCCGTCCGGGAGAGCGTCACCCGAACGCCCGCGGCCGGCTCACCGCGCGTGGTATCGAGGACGTGCGTCGAAATCGTTGGACGGTTAGTGTTGGGCATGCTCAAGATCCGCGTGGGAACGCTGACGTTCCTGGCACGTCTCGAAGAAAAGGCCGCGCCGAAAACGGTGGCCGTGATCCGCAAAATGCTGCCGCTCCAGTCCAAAATAGTCCACTGCCGCTGGAGCGGCGAGTCAACGTGGATCCCCATGGGGGAGCGCTCACTCGGCCTCGAGTTCGAGAACCACACGAGCCATCCGGCGCCCGGAATGCTGCTGCTCTATCCCGGCGGGATCAGCGAAACCGAGCTGCTGTTTCCGTACGGGTCCACGATGTTCTCGAGCAAAGTCGGCCAGCTCGCCGGCAATCATTTCGCCACGCTGACCCAGGGCCAGGAGCAGCTGCCGGAGATCGGCCGGCTGACGCTCTGGGAAGGCGCGCAGGATATCCGCATCGAAGAAGTGTGACTTTCCCCCCCTCCCCCCTGCCCCCCGAGCTCGTCATTCGAGGCGGCACGGTTGTCCTGCCGACCGGTCAACGTCCCGCCGACATTGCGGTTACAAACGGAACCATCAGCGCCATCGGGAGTGAAGTACGCGATGGAGCCGCGACCCTCGACGCGAAAGGTCTGGTGATTCTGCCCGGCGTCGTCGACGCGCACGTGCACTTCAACGAGCCGGGCCGGGCCGACTGGGAAGGGTGGGAAGCCGGCACCCGCGGCGCCGCGGCGGGCGGCGTGACGACAGTCCTCGAGATGCCGCTCAACGCGCATCCGCCGACCACCACGCCGGAAGCGTTCGACGCCAAGCTCGCGGTCGCCTCGCGGAAATCTCTGGTGCACTTTGGACTTTGGGGCGGGCTTGTCCCTGAGAACCTCCAGCAACTCGAGCACCTCAACCAACGTGGCGTTGTGGGTTTCAAGGCCTTCATGAGCCATAGCGGCATCGACGACTTCGCGCGCGTTCCGGACGGCATACTCGCGATCGGCCTCAAGACGACAGCTCGGCTCAATGCGATTGTTGGTGTCCACGCCGAAAGTCAGGAGCTGCTCGATCGGCTCAACGCAGAGCGCAGCCCGGAGCCCCTGTCGTGGTGTCGCGCGCGGCCGCCCGCCGTGGAGGTGGAAGCGATCCGCCGTTTGCTCGTCGCAATGCGCGGCGCCGGAACTGCCGCGCGCGCGCATGTCGTGCACGTCAGCACCGCTGCGGGTTTGCGCGAGGTCAACGAGGCACGCCGCCGTGGCGTGTCGATCACGGCGGAGACCTGCCCGCACTATCTCGCGTTCACGGAGGAGGACTTCGCGCGCATCGGTCCTCCACTCAAGTGCGCGCCACCGATACGCGACGCCGAGACGCGCGAGGCGCTATGGGAAGAAGTCCTCGCGGGGCGCGTCGACCTCATCGCTTCGGACCATTCCCCCTGCTCTGCCGCGGACAAGCACAAGGGAGAGCACGATATCTGGCAAGCGTGGGGCGGCGTCGCGGGGATCCAGGCGACGCTGCCGGTGTTGCTCAGCGACGGGCTGCACGCGCGGGGATTGTCCCTCGAGCGCATCGCCCACCTCACCGCCACCGCGCCCGCGCAGCTGTTTGGCCTCTACCCTCGCAAAGGGGCGATCACCATCGGCGCGGACGCCGACTTCGCCATCGTGGACCCACAGCAGCGTTGGACATTTGGATCGAAGGATCTCCAGACGCGCAGCGGCGTGAGTCCCTACCTGGATCGTCAATTCACAGGTAAAGTCGTGCGCACCATGGTGCGAGGCGTGACGGTGTTCGGCGACGGTGAGGTGAGGGGCGAGCCGGGTGGGGGGCAATTTGTGAAACCAAACCATGCCAATTGACGGTGCGCTGCTCGAGCGACGTCTCGACGAGCTCTACGCCATCGGCGCGCAGCCGGGCGGCGGCACGTACCGTCCACTCTACGGCACCGCCTGGGCGGCCGCGGTGGATCGCGTGGAGCGCTGGTTCAAACACGTCGGCCTCCACACTCAACGCGACGCGGTCGGCAATCTCTGGGGCCGCATGGCGGGGGTCGAAGAAGGCAAGAGCATCGTCACGGGGTCCCACATCGATACCGTACGTCACGGCGGCCGCCTCGACGGCGCGCTCGGTATCGTCGCAGGGCTCACCGCCGTCGAGTCTCTACGGAAGGAGAAGGGCAAGCCGCGGCGTACGATCGAAGTGGTCGCGATTTGTGAAGAAGAAGGCTCACCGTTCAACACCACATTCTGGGGTTCTCGCGCCATCATCGGCGATATCACCGACGTGGATGAGGAGCTCGCGGAGGCGATGCGCGAGCGCGGCCTGGATCCGGCGCGCATACCAAGCGCCGCTCGAAATGACGTCGACTCCTATCTCGAGCTGCACATCGAGCAGGGGGCGGTGCTCGAATCTGCCGGGATGCAGCTCGCCGTGGTGAGCGCGATCGTCGGCACCGCGCATCTCGAGGTCACGGTCACCGGCCGGCCCGATCATGCCGGGACGACGCCCATGACGTTGCGGCGTGATGCGATGGCCGCGGCTGCGGTCATGATCCAGTCCATCGAATCCGCCGCGTCCTCGGCGGGCAGTCCCGCGGTCGCGACGGTCGGGCGGATTCGAGCCGAGCCGGATCAGGTCAACGTGATCCCGGGTCGCGTGGTCTTCACGGTCGACCTGCGACACGCCGACTACGGCGCCCGCAGGGGTCTGGAAAAGCGCATTCGCGCGACGTGCGCCTCGATTGCCGCCGAACGCGGATTAGAACTCGACGTTCGCGTGCTGCACGAGAAGCCGCCCGTCGCGATGGATCCGGCGATGCGCGAGCTGCTGTGGGGAGCTGTAAGAGATGTCGGGAGCGATGCAATGGAGATAGTGAGCGGCGCAGGACATGATGCCCAGGTCTTGGCCACCCGCTGTAAGGTGGGAATGCTGTTTGTGCCAAGCGTCGGGGGACGCTCCCACTGCCCTGAGGAGGCGACGCCTCCGGAGCATCTCGTGCTGGGGACTACGGTTTTGATGCGCGCGTTGCAAAAAATCGCGTACTAGAGCGGAAAGATCGCGTCGCGCCCCTGTGCTCCACGTTCATATCAACACGTATGGATATGTCGTCGACCAGGCCTCTCAAATCAACACGTGTGGATATGTGGTCGACGGGCTTTCATATCAACACGTATGGATATGTTCTCGACGGGCCTCTCATATCAACACATATGGATATGTCGGCGACGGGCCCCTCATATCAACACGTATGGATATGTCGGCGACGGGTCTCTCCTATCGACACGTATGGATATGTCGTCCGATGGACTATATGAATCGGGCTAAGTCCGGCCCCGCATTCGCGATTCTGGCCGCAATCTCGGGCCAATCCACCGCCAACGAGAAATCCGCGAACTCGAACCCGGGACCGACGGTGCACGCACACAGCGTGTAGGCACCCGTCGTCCGCGCCGCTTGCCACGTCCCGGCCGGCACCACAATGGTTGGGCGTGTCTCCCGCGACGCGGGGCCGAGGCGCACGCGCCGGAAGCCGCGATCGTCAAAGAGCAGGAGCTCGATCGCTTCTCCCTCGTGATAGTGCCAGATCTCGTCCGACACCACACGGTGCCACCGGCTGAACTCCCCGGCTGCCAGCAGGAAATAGATCGTCGTGATCGCGCAGCGCTGGACTTTGCGGTCGAGCACATCGACCCGATGCGTCGAACGAAACTGCTCGACGTAGTGGCCACCCTCGGGATGCGGGCGCATGCCGAGGAGCGTGAGCAGCTCAGCCGCGCGCGAATGCATCGAGCAGCTCCCGCAGGACGTTCTGCGTAACCTGCCGCCGGTACGCCGCGGTCGATCGCACGTCGTCGATCGGCCGGATGTCGTCCGCCACCGCGGCAACGGCACCAGCGATGTCGTTGCGCTCGAGCGCCACCTCGGCACGGCGCGCGCGCAGCGGTATTTCGGCGACCGAGCCGATCGCGATCCGCGCGGGTTCGCGGCTCACTGCAAGAACGACCTTCGAAATCGCCTGCGCGGCGCGCGTGCCGACTTTGCGAAACACGACGTCGCGCCCCAAAGGCAGCCGAACGGCGGTGATCAGCTCGTCGTCCGCGAGCGCCGTCTTGCGATATCCGACGAAGAATTCGTCGATCGGAATCGAGCGCCGATCTGTCACCACGACGGCGTCGTACGCGAGCAGCACGGGAAGCGTATCCCCGGCGGGCGAGGCGTTGGCGAGATTGCCCCCCAGGGTGCCGCGATTCTGGATCTGCGCTGCACCGATGGTTCGCGCAGCGGCAACCAGCGCCGGGACCGATTCCTGTGCATCGCGCGAGCCGATGATGCCGGTGTACGGCTCCGCGGCACCGATTTCGAGCACGTCATTCGCCCGACGCACACCCTTGAGCTCCGGCAACGACCACAGGTCGAGCACCGCGCGCGGCGCGGGCCGAAGCGTTCCTGAGTGAAGCATGACCATGAGATCCGTGCCGCCCGCGAGCGGGCGACACCCTGGGGTCGTTCGGTATAACTGCACTGCGTCCCTGACGTTCCCGGGGCGGAGGTATGTCACGTCCCGCATGACAGCACCGCCTCGATGATTTTCGTGTAGCCGGTACACCGGCACAGATTGCCGGCGAGGGCCTCTCGCACGTCATCGGCGTCCGGGCGTTGTTCCTTCTTTAGCAAGACGTGGGCCGCGAGCAGCATTCCCGGCGTGCAGATCCCGCACTGCGCGGCGCCGTGCTCGATGAATGCCTGCTGCAGCAGCGACAGCTCGCCGCGAGGTCCCGCCAGTCCTTCCACTGTAATGACATTGCGACCTTCGACCTGACCCACCGCGACCAGGCAGCTGTCGACGACCTCACCATCGATCAGCACGGAGCAGGCACCGCATTCGCCTTCACCGCAACCCTCTTTGGTGCCGGTTTTCCCGAGATCTTCGCGCAATACGTCAAGCAAACGACGTGAACCAACGACGTCGAGCGAAACCGCTGCGCCATTCAGCGTGAAGCGCATGCAGCTAAAACTCTCTCTGGAGTCGCCGGGATCTCGTCGAGCCAGACGCCCGTCGCGTCGTGAATGGCCGCGATGATGGCGGGAGCGGGACCATCCATCGGCAGCTCACCGATGCCTTTGGCTCCGAATGGGCCGCGCGAGTACGGATTTTCGACGAGAATGGTCTTGATCCGCGGCGCATCGAGCGCCGTGGGAATCAGGTACGTGGCCAGGCGATCGTTTTGATAGCCGCCATCCTTCATCTTGATCTCTTCGATCGTCGCCCATCCCACCGCCTGCAGGGTGCCGCCCTCGATCTGTCCTTCGGCCATGACCGGATGCAGTGCCTTACCACAATCCACGGCCGTGACGAGATCGGTGACCCGCACCTCGCCGGTCGTCATGTCCACATCCACGTCGGCGATCGTGCACGCCCAGGCGTAGATGGGATAGGCGTCGCCCGTGTAGGTCGTTTCGTCCCAATGAATCGAGTCGGGCTGGACGTACGACTTCTGGACCTTGATCGGCGCCCGCTCGCGCTGGAGTCGATCCTTGATTTCCGTCGCGGCTTCCTGGACGAGCCGGCCGACGATCATCGCGGTGCGCGAGGCGACCGTCGGCCCCGAGTCAGGAACGAGTGAGGTGTCCTGCGGAGCCAGGTCTACCTTGTCCAACCCGACCCCCAATGCGTCGGCGGCAAGCTGACAAAAGATCGTCTTCGTCCCCTGCCCGATCTCAGTCGAAGCTGTGAGGATCCGGAACGTGCCATCCGCTAAGGCTTCCATTGCGAGGGTACCCTGAAGCTTCTTCTCACCGCTACCAGTGAAGCCCGACCCATGAAAAACGAGTGACAATCCCCTGCCTCGCTTGACCGCCCGACCGCCAGACCGCCCGACCGCCGA
>Ga0134079_10000536_pt1 | contig 10090 bp, 5 predicted proteins | sample 15_taG_2_FD_119770 | JGI IMG/M metagenome (GOLD analysis project Ga0134079, IMG submission 119770) | Grasslands soil microbial communities from the Angelo Coastal Reserve, California, USA - 15_D_Rain_40cm_2_09182015 | ecosystem: Environmental > Terrestrial > Soil > Grasslands ...
AACATCACGATCAGGGCGTGGTGCGTATGAATCCCGACGTTTTTCGGATAGAACGTGACGAGCTTGGCGCCGAGGGCGCCGGCGTAGGCCGGCATGACGGCGAAGAAGCCCTGATGCGGCGCTACCGGAAGCACCGATCGCACCGGTTGCACGACCTTGCCCGACGACAACGCCGCGAGCGCCTGCGCGATGGCGGGAATGAGGTCCTGGTACTGAAGTCTGGCGCGAACGGCCGGCTCGTCGAGGACGACGATGTCGGTCACGGCTTACTGCAATCCGTACACGACCACGCGATTCGAGAACGTCGGCAGGTACACGTGTCCGTTGGCGATCGTGGGCGGCGAGAATTTCGCGTAATTGCCCGCTGCGTCACGGGAGGCATTCTGTTGGTTGTTCCACAGCTCTCTCGTGATGTCGTTCGCGTCGAAGGCCCGCAGGATCCCAGGGACGGTAAAACTCTCCGCATCACCGGTCGAAGGATACGATGCCCACAGGATGCCCGTCGAGTCCGTGGTCCCGTTGGACGAGACCGATAACACCGCGCCGCTCTGCCCGGCCGGTCCACCGCCGCCGGAGAAATCGATCTCACCCGTGCGATCTAGGAGATTACTGCCACGGTCGAACGGGATCGCTCGCAGGACATCATTCTCCGACCACACATAAATGAATTCCTTCGCGCTTCCTTTATAGTACGACGCCTGGCAATGCATGTTGGAGTTGGAGCCCAACGAGACGACCTGCTGCACCTGGTTGGACGCCGGCTGGAACCCGCCCATCGCATCCTTGTTCAGCAGATACAGGTTGCCGTCCTTCCCCGCGGTGAGGTAATACACGGAGTTGGGAATCAAGAATGTGCCGCCGGTGCCATAATCCAGGTCGTAGTCGTTGAGAAACTGGTAATTCTGCGGCGTGAAGTAGCTCGCGACGGTGAGCGTCGATCCAGACCGCGTGAGTTTCAGCGCGCTCGTGCCGCGATTCGTCAGGTTCGTGGCATCACCGGAATCGCCCACCGTGCCGTTGCCCGTCACCACATACAGGTTGCCGCTCGCGTCGGCGGCCATGCCGCCACCGCTCTGCCAGATGCCTCCGGCGTAGCCGTTGGGCGTGTCATTGTAGACGACTTGCTGCTGCAGTGTGGCCGCGTCGTATCCCAGGATCCAGCCGTGATACGGCCCCCAATCACAGTGGGATGAAAAACCCACGTACACGACGCCGTTGAGGAGTGTCAACGCGGGGCGCTGATTCGCTTTCTGGGGATCGAAGCTGACCGTGCCGTTGACGCTCCCGTCGCCATTGCCGCTGACGGAGGCGGTGATGACTTTCGGGCTGCCGCTGACGTCCTGGCCGTTGAGGGTGTTTACGGCGTGCAGATACTGCACGTACGTGCTCCCGTTGGTACTGCGGGAGACGAAATACATCGTCCCGCTCGTGCTGTCGATCACCGGCGTGCCGACGATCCCGATGCCGCTGCTGAAATTGTTGTAGGTGCCACCACAGGCCCCGGTCATATCGGTGGCGCGCGGCGGCCGCATACCTGACTTGGTGTAGTTCTTCTGCCAGTACAGCCTGCCATTGTCGCCGTCAAAGGCGTATACCGTGTTGTTGACGGTGGCGACGTACACGACGTTACGGTCGCCGCTTCCGATGGAGGCGTGGCCGACGACCAGTGGCTGGGCATACACATCGCCGTCCACGGGGAGCGTGAACAGTTTGCCAAACTGCTGCACGTTGACGTTGCTGGTGGTCAACGCGGTTTCGTTGTCGTTCCAGCCCGCCCGGGTGTTGTCGTTGTGCTGCGTCAGCACCGACACGAACTGGGGATTCGGCGGCCCGACGTTCGTGGGGTTGTCCTTGCACGTGGCGAGCAACGGCAAGAGGAGCAGACCCACTTCGCGTTTTCGCATCCCCTACGCTACAGGGTCTTCGGGAACGCCACCAGCGCCGCCCGATAAGCGACGCAGGGCTAAGGTTGAAACGCGGCGACTGTCGCCACGGCCCGCCCGAGGGGTCCGTACCCGCCGACCGAATACAACACGCCATTCACGACTCCAGCGGCCAGATACGAACGCTCCGTGGGCACCGAGCCGACAGGGGTCCATGTGTCGGCCGCCGGATCGTACGCCACCACCGTCCTGCCATCGCCACCTGCGCCCCCGACGACATAGAGACGACCGTTGATCGCACCGGCCGCGGGCCAATACCGCTCGACGGGGATCGATGACCTCGTGGTCCAGGTGTCGGTAGCCGGATCGTACGCCTCGACGGTGCCCAGCATGATGCCGTTGTTGTCGACGCCCCCGACGGCGTACACGATCCCGTTGACTACGCCGACCGCGAGACCATTTCGCGCGGTGGGCATCGGCGCCCTTGTGGTCCAGGTGTCCGAGACCGGATCATATGCCTCGACCGTTGCGAGCATAGCCCCACTCGAGTCCTGTCCTCCGATCGCGTAGAGAATCCCGTTCGCGACGGCGGCGCCGAGCCCGTACCGGCCGGTGGGCATCGGCGCCTTGGTCGTCCACGCGTTGGTGGCGGGGTCATAGGACTGGTTCGTCGCGAGAACGACGCCGTCCGAATTGCCGACGCCACCGACCGCGTAGAGAATCCCGTTGATGGTTCCGGCTGCGAGGCCGGTGCGCACGAACGGCAGCCGCGTCTTGGTCGTCCACGCGTCGGCCACGGGGTCGTATGCCTCGACTGACCAGCCAATGCTCGTGCCGAACGAGCCGCCAATCGCGTACAGATTCCCGTTTACGACTCCCGCCGCGAGCTCGGCGCGCGGGAACGTCATCGACGCCTTGGTTGCGCACGTCGTTGCGGACGCGTCGGTTGCTTCGACGGTTGGCTGTTGGCCTCCGCCATTGCTGCCGCCGACGGCGTAGAGCACATCGTTCACCGCCGCAAAACCGAAACCCGATCGAGCGGTTGGCATCGGCGCCTCCGTCGTCCACGTGTCCGTTACCGGGTCGTACGCCTCCACGGTCCGGCCGCCGCCAGCCGCGTGCAGTACACCGTTCGTCACGGCGATGGCCAATCCGAGACGGGGGGTGGTCATCGACGCCTTGGTCGTCCACGTGTCGGTGACGGGATCGTATGCCTCGACCGTTCTTCCCTCGGCGCCGCCACAGCCCAGGCCGCCGACGGCATAGAGCATGCCATTCACCGCGCCGGCGGCGAGGAATTCCCGGCGCGTCGGCATCGATGCCTTGGTCGTCCATGTGTCCGTCGCCGGATCATAGGCTTCGACCGTCGCCAAATAGTTGCACGAGCCGCCGCCGTGGCCACCGATCGCGTACAGAATCCCGTTGACCACGCCAACCGCGAGCCCCTGCCGCCCGATGTGCATCGGCGCCTTCGTCGTCCAGGTATCGGTGGCCGGATCGTACGCCTGGAGCGTCGTCAGATTCCCAAACTGCGAGCTCGTCCCCCCGACGACGTAGAGAATGCCGTTCACGACGCCGGTGGCGAAGTTCAGGCGCTCGGTGGGCGTCGACGCCCTGGCCGTCCACGCGTCTATGGCGGGATCGTACGCCTGGACCGTGACCACGGGCGGGCTGCCGCTACCAACAGCGTAGAGAGTGCCGTCTATGGCCGCGGCACTCAGTCCGTTGGGCATGGGTGTTGGAAGCTCGGCTTTGGTTGTCCAGCATTTTGTGGCGGCGTCCGCCAGGGCGGCCTGGACCTTGGGCGACGTTGGGGTCCGATCGCAGCTGAGCGTGGCGAGTACGGCGGCGGCGAGGAGGCGGGAGCGCTTCATCACGTGACTCCGGACACGGGGTGACGCGCGTGATCGCAAGAAACGAACCTGTGTTGACGCCGCGCCTTGCGTGGCGCGCGAGCGTTGTGGTACCGGCGCGCCTCGTGGCGTCGGTGCGATTGCGGGAGCCCTACGCCGCACCGCTGCGACAAGTGGGGAAGGTCAGCCGTTGCCGAACCGCCCCGCAGGTGCTTACATCATGGCGGCGCCCGATTCTCCCGAAGGAGGCTGGATGCTCGTAGTCGCGCTCGCTGCCCTCGTCTCACTCCAGGCCCCCAATTGGGATCTGCTCGGCTCGCGTCGCGTCAGTTTCGCGGTCGACCGTGACGTGATCGATGTGGGCGCGGGCGAGGGGACCTTCAACGCCATCCGCATTGAAGTCGAGGGCGGAGCGCTCGAGATGTACAACGTCTCGCTCACCTTCGGGAACGGCGACACTTGGTCGCCGAACACGCGCGTGGTGTTCCGTCAGGGCTCCTGGAGCCGCCTGATCGAGCTTCCCGGCCCGGCGCGCTTCATCCGCAAGATCGAGTTCTGGTACCGGAGCCGGCTGCGCCGCGGCCAGGCGACGGTGCGAGTCTTCGGCCGGTCGGGCGGCGCGCTCGGGGTCGTCACACCGGGCGATAGTAGTGCGACGCCGAGCCCGGCAGCGACGACGCCGCTCGCGGCCCCCGCCGGCACGTGGGATCAGATCGGGATGCGCCCGGTGGACTTCCGCGTGGATCACGATGCCATCACCGCGGCGGGACAAGGCGTGTTCCGCGCGATTCGCATCGACGTCGAAGGCGGCGACCTCGAAATGTTCGATGTGAAGGTGACGTTCGGGAACGGCGAGGCGTTCTCGCCCACCACGCGGCTCTACTTCCGCGAAGGAACCCGCAGCCGAGAAATCGATTTGCCGGGCGCCGCGCGCATCATCCGGCGAATCGACTTTTTCTATCGTAGCGCCCTGTTCGGAGCGCCGGGGCGGGGGCGAGCCATCGTGCACGTGTACGGCCGCCGATGACCGCGCTCGCCGTCGCCTACTGCCTCGCGAGCCGCCTCGCGTACGTCCTGTACACGGGGATCGCGTTGCGGCGGCAAGACCGCGACGCGTTCTTCACCCGCGCCTGGGGGGTGGAGGGCGGGTTCCAGCGGTTCCGGCGCATCGTATCGGCGCTGATGGTGAACGACGTCTTCGCGTTCGGCCTGCTCTGCGTCGTGACGCACGATACGCTGGATGTCTCCTTGGACCGCACGGTGGTGATCGTGATCGGCGCCGCGCTCGTCGCGGTGGGCATCTCGGTCAAGGTGTGGGCCGCCAACACGCTGGGCAGTGACGCCTACTACTGGTACAATTTCTTCGCGCCCCCGCGTCTGCACCGCGTCGTGCTCGCCGGCCCGTACAAGTTCCTCGAGAATCCGATGTACACGGTCGGATACCTCCAGGCATACGGGTGGGCGCTCGTCACCGGGTCGCTCCCGGGGTTGTTCGCGGCGGCGTACCTCCATCTTGCGATCCTCGCCTTCTACTTCGTGGTCGAGAAGCCCCACTTCCAGCGGTTGAACGGCTCGCGCACGACGACCCATTAGCCTCGCTTGACGCCTCCCACGATGCGCGGTAGCACTATGGCAACGTTGGCTACCTCGGGAGTCATGATTATGCGCCGTGCCGCAACTTTATTCACGTTTCTTGTTCTCGCGCTCGCACCAGCCGCCCTCCTCGCCCAAGGTGCGTCGATCCGCGGCCGCGTCACCGACGCCGCCGGCGCGGCCCTGCCGCGGACGCAGGTCTCCGTCGAGGGCACCGGACTGCGCGCGACGAGCGACGAGCAGGGCCGTTACGACATCCGTGGCGTGGGGGCCGGCACCTACACCGTTCGGGCGCGCCTGCTCGGCTACGTGCCGCAATCGGCGCGGGTCACCGTCGGCGCGGGCGGCTCGGCGGAGCAGAACTTCGCGATGGCGGTGCAGCCGATCGCGCTGTCGCCGGTGGACGTGACCGTAGGCTCGCGAGCGCGGCACACCGCCGCCGAAGAGCTGGCGGTGCCCGTGGATGTGTTCACGGCGGAGCAGATGGCGCAACAGGGAACCAGTGAGACGAGTCAGATCCTCCAGGCGCTGGCGCCCTCGGTAAACTTCCCGCGCCAGAGCGTGACCGACGCCAACGACATCGTCCGGCCCTTCACACTGCGCGGTCTCTCCCCCGACCACACGCTGGTGCTCGTGAACGGGTGGCGCCGCCATCAGATGGCGGTAATGAACACGTTCGCCTATGGCATGGGGGCCGGCTCGAGCGGCGTGGATTTGAACGCCATCCCCAGCGGCGCCGTCGATCGCGTCGAAGTGCTGCGCGACGGCGCGTCGGCACAGTACGGCTCCGACGCCATCGCCGGCGTGGTCAACGTCGTCATGAAGGAAGGTGCCTTTGCGCCGTTCCTGAACGTCGAGACGGGCGGGTATTCGACGAAGGACTACCCCGACGACGGGGCCACCACCGACATCAACGGCGGGTGGGGCTTCGGCGTGGGCCGCGGCTCACTCACCCTCTTCGGTGAGTATCTGCATCGCGATCCGACGAACCGCGCCTGGCCCGACATCTTCCTGGCCGACGTCAACGGCAACACCGACGTGATCGACACGCTCACGGGGCGCCTCGTCCAGAAGCGCAACTCGCTCACGCAGCCCAACTATCACTGGGGCGACGGGCTCGAGAAGGACGCCATGACCTTTGCGAACTTCCGCCTGCCTCTGAATCCGGGCGGGACGAGCGAGCTGTACGCGTTCGGCGGGTACAGTCACCGCGTCGGCACCGGCAACGGCTTCTTCCGCTACTTCGACAGCGCCAAGAACTGGCCGGAGCTGTATCCGCAGGGATTCCTGCCCGAATTCCATCCCGACGTGGCCGACTATTCCGGCGCCGCGGGGTTCCGCGCCAACGTCAACGGCTGGTCGCTCGATCTGGGCGCGGAGCTGGGGGCGAACCGCTTCGACTACAACCTGGACCACACGAACAACGCGTCGCTCGGTCCCTGCCTCGACACGCCGTGCGCGCCGGGGGCCGACGGGGTCCTGGGCGGCGCCGGGGCGGCCGACGATCCAGGGATCCCGAACCAGCTGTCGTTTTTCGCCGGGCGCCTCAAACGTCAGGAGATCGTCGCCGGCGTGAACCTCGCGAAGGCGCTCGACCTCGGCATGCCGTCACCCGTCAACGTGGCGGTGGGCGCGCAGTACCGCCGTGAGAGCTTCACGATCGTGGCCGGCGAGCCCGCGTCGTGGATCAACGGCGGCCACCTGGCCCAGGATTCGAGTGGCCCCGCGCCCGCCGGCTCGTCGGTGTTTGCGGGGTTCTCGCCCACCGACGCGAGCGACCACCGCCGCAGCAACGTGGGCGCGTATCTCGATCTCGAGAGCAAGCTGAGCCCGCGGGTGCTGGCGAATGCGGCGGCGCGGTTCGAGAGCTACAGCGACTTCGGCCAGCGCTTGACCGGCAAACTGGCGCTGCGGTTCCAGCCGACTCAGCGGTTCGTGCTGCGCGGTGCGGCCAGCACGGGGTTCCGCGCCCCGGGGCTCGCGCAGAGCTACTTCAGCCACACGACGACGAACGTGATCGGCGGGCAGTTTATCGAGGTCGGCAACTACCCGGTGAACAACCGCGCCTCCCAGATCTTCGGCGCCAAACCGCTGAAGGAAGAGACGTCGGTGAACCTGAGCGCGGGCTTCGCGTTCACACCGAACGACAAGTTCACGCTCACCGTCGACGTCTTCAACATCAAGATCAACGACCGCATCCTCCTGGGTGCTACGTTCGGCGATAGCGTGTCGCAAGCCATTCTGGCCGACTCAGGCTTCGCGTCGATCGGGGCGGTGCAGTTTTTCACCAACGGGCTCGACACCAGGACGAATGGCATCGACGTGACGGGCGATTTGCGTGTGCCCGCGGGCCGGGGCAGCCTCGACTTCACGGCCGCGGTCAACTACACGAAGAACAAGATCACGCACGTCGATACGCTGCCCCTGATTCTCCAGGGGACCCCGACTACCCTGACGAGCATCCTCGATCTCGTGACGAAGGTGGGCATCGAAGAGGAGCGACCCGACTGGCGCGGCACGTTCACGGGCCAGTATGTGGTGGGGCGGTTCCACGCGCTGGGGCGCGCATCGTACTACGGCGGCTTCGCGTCGGCGCAGCCCAGCTTTACGGACCGGGAAGAGTACAGCGCCAAGACGCTGTTCGACGCCGAGGTCGGCTATCACTTCAACGACGTGAACGTGTCGGTCGGCGCCCGGAACTTGTTCGACACGTATCCGGATCGGCCCAAGGCCGAGTTCAACAACAACGACAACACCTTCCCCTGGGCCGCGGCGTCGCCGTTCGGCTACAACGGACGGTTCGTGTACGCGCGCGTGGAGATGCGGCTACTTCAATAGCGAAAGGAGAGCAGTATGGTCAGGGGTGTAACGCGATTTCTAAGTCTCGCCGCACTCGCCGCCGCGCTCTTCAGCGCTCCGGCGGTGGCGCAGAGCGGGCGTATCAAAGGCACGGTGCGCGACGGCAGTGGCGGCCCGTTGGCGGGTGCCACCGTTCGGGCGGCGGGCGGAGGCGGTTCCGGGCGCGCGACTTCGAGTGCCGACGGGAGCTATGCCATCGCGAACCTGGCGCCCGGCACGTACACCGTGTCCGCGTCGTTGCCCGGCTTGCGCACCCAGTCGCAGCAGAGTGTAGCCGTGACGGCGAACGGCGAGACGACGGTGGACTTCGTCATGCAGGCACTGCAGCTGCAGGCAGTCACCGTCACCGCCATGCTGCGCGAGCAGGAGCTCGCGTCCATCCCCTTCTCCATCGCGGCGCCGACCGATCAGGCGCTGCGGCTGCGCGGCGCGGAGAACATCGAGCAGGTCGCGGCGAATGTCGCGGGCTTCAGCGTCCAGAACCTGGGCCCGGGCCAGAGCCAGGTCGCGATGCGCGGCGCGTCGTCGGGGCAGATCGCCCGCGACCAGCCCGGCGTCAAAGAAGAAGTGGCTTCGTATCTGGACGATGTGCCGATTTCGCTTTCGCTGTTCACGCCGGACATGGATCTGTTTGACGTCACGCGCGTCGAAGTGCTGCGCGGCCCGCAGGGGACGCTGTTCGGCTCCGGCTCCCTGGCCGGAACGGTGCGCTACATCAGCAACCAGCCCGAGTTGGGCGTGTCCAGCACGTTTGGTGAAGTGGGGGTCAACACAATCCGCGATGGTGCTTCGGGCAACACCTCTAAGCTCGGCTTCAACGCACCGGTGGGGGACAAGGCAGCCTTTCGCATCGTCGGATACAGTAACGCGCTGGCTGGTTGGATGGACGCGGTGCAGCCTGACTTCCACGTCAATCAGGACGTGAACGGCGGCAACCGCACCGGTGTACGGGCCGCGCTGAAGTTCGCCCCCAGCGGACACTTCAGCATCACCCCGCGCCTCGTCTATCAGAAGGTGCATATGGACGGTTGGAACCGGCACGACGCCTTCAACATCCTGGCCAATCCATACACGACGTCGCGACGGGCCGTCACGCTGGGCCCGCGTCAGCTCTTCACGCAGACGGAGGAGCCCTTCACCGACGAGTTCCTGTTGGGCGATGTGAATCTGCGGTACGACTTCGGCAGGATGAACCTCACATCGATCTCGACGTTCACGCACCGCTACATCCTCGTGGTGCGCGATGGCGCCGCCCTGACCTCTAGTGTCACGGGTGGGAACTTCGGCGTCCCCGAGTCGGCATACACACTCGACTCGCCGCTCGACGATGCCACGAAGTCGAAGGTGTTTACCCAGGAGCTACGACTCTCGGGCGGTGACCCTCGGCTCCACTGGGTGGTGGGTGGTTTCTACAGCAACAACAGGCGCCACTACGGCCAGGACCTCGACACGCCCGGGATCGACGGGCCCGCGGCGACAGCGCTCGGCGCCCCCCCCGGGTTCACCCAGGGGCTCAAGGCTCCCCTCGATCACATGTTCTGGTCGGACCTGGACTATTCCTTGAAGCAGAAGGCGCTCTTCGGTGAAGCGACCCTAGAAGTAACTCCGGGGTTCGATCTGACGGGCGGCCTGCGTTACTACAACTTCCACGAGGACCGCGCGCAGATCTTCGACGGCATCATCACGAACAACTTCACCGGAGACTCGCTGGTGTCGCAACCCGGCTCCACCAAGGCGAGCGGCGTGGCACCGCGCCTCATCGCCAGCTACAAGGTCTCCGACGCGGTCACCGTCAACGCGCAGGCGTCGCAGGGATTCCGGCTGGGCGGGATCAACGATCCCCTCAACTATGGTGCCGGGTGCACGCCGGCGGACTCCGTGACGTTCAGCGGACACAATTCT
>Ga0134079_10000539_pt1 | contig 10058 bp, 5 predicted proteins | sample 15_taG_2_FD_119770 | JGI IMG/M metagenome (GOLD analysis project Ga0134079, IMG submission 119770) | Grasslands soil microbial communities from the Angelo Coastal Reserve, California, USA - 15_D_Rain_40cm_2_09182015 | ecosystem: Environmental > Terrestrial > Soil > Grasslands ...
AGGGACGTCCGTGCGAGTCTCCCACTTTGGGAAGTGGTACGCCCTTTCCAGGTGCGCGTAGTGCGGCGCGACCGCTGCGTCGAGTGACGCCGCACGCCGCACGCACCACGTTGGAACTTGCACCGTTCGCCGATCCAGCCACCCCTCGACTTCGTGCACCAGCTCGACTCGGTAGCCCTGCTCCCCGGGCTGAAAGTAGAACCGCTTCGCGCGCACTGTGTCGTCGAGGGAGGAGAGGGCCGTATACTGCTCGCCCCCCCCGGTCTGCACGACGGTGAGCGGCGTGCCCATCCCCCACGCGGTGTTGTCGCCGAACAGATCGCCGGCGCCGAACGGATATCCCCACAACACTTCGTCATCTTTCGGATCGAACGGGGCGCCGCCGCCCGACGACAGCTTGCCGCGTGGAATTCCGCGCACCACGACCGTCACCGCCTTGATCGGTTGATCCATGTGTGCCGTGACGTCACAGAGGACCACATCGCCATCCTGCTGCAGCCGCGCGTCCACACCTCCTGCTGCCTTGACTTGGCCGCCCGCCCAGGTGAGGCCCGTCGCCTTGATCGCGACGGCGTCACCGGTGGCGTCGGCGGTCATGGTGCTCGCGTCAAGCGCGTACGTGTTTTCGCGCGTGAACACCAGAAATCCAAAGCGCAACCCCGCGAATTCAACGGACGGTTCGGGAAAGTCGAAGCTGAACTTCATGAACGCCCGGCCGCGCGGAGGGATCAAAACCTCGCTCGTCGAGGTCAGCGGCAGGATGGGAAGGGGAGGGGGAGGGGGAGGGGGAGGACCGGCGTGGAAGGCAGGAGTCGCGGGGAGCATCGCCCCCGCGCCGGCCGCACTCATCGGCTTCAGCCACTCACGGCGTGTGATGGGATCCATCGGATGGCCTTTCTTGACGGGGAGTCGGCGAGGTGTAATCTCGCTTCGCCATGACCGGACTCGATTGGCTCATCATCGGGCTGTATTTCGCGCTCCGGGCTCGCGAAGCTCGGGGGCTGGCACGAGCTGCGCCGCGTGCTGGATCCCGATCTCTTCAATCTGTGGAAACCGCTGGTCCCGGCGGGGATGGAGGGCACGAGCTCGCCATCAGCTCCTGCGCGTGTTTCAGCGGCCCGCCCGTGAGCCGGATGGCCGACAGGGGGAGCGGCCGGGCGCGGACCGTGCCCGCATCGCCCAGGCGCGGAGCAAGGGATGTCGGTTCGGAGAGCGCCGACCCTGGGAGAAGCGCCGAAGCCTAAGGACCTTGCACCGCGATGCACGCCTTCTTGTACTCCGCGATCGCGTCTTTGAGCTGCCCCGCGGCGCGCAGGGAGTCTCCTTCGGCGAGCGCCTCATTGGCCGCAGCGATTGCCTCTTCGCTTTCGCCGCGCGCGATAGCCTCGGCGATCGCCTGGTCGGCCGCCAGCCGTGCCGCGCCGACGGTCCATGGCACGAGCACGTTGTACCCAAATTGGCTGAGCTCCCCTTCCTTGACCGCCGCCACGAAATCGCCGGCAGCGCCCTGGAGTTGGCCCAGCGCCTCCGGCCGATCGGGTGGTGTCCGGGCGAACTCCTCCCGAGCGGCCTCCACTTCGGTGAGCACGTCCTCGAGTCGAGCGGTGTCGCGGTTCTGCAGCGGGTTGCCTGAGATCAACTGCCGAATTGTACCGGCGACCAGGCCGAGCTCCTCGTACGGGCCTCGGACGCTCACGAGGAAACTGCCCGTCGTCGTGTTCCCGGCAAAATCGGTCGCGGTGCAGTCGACCTGGGTCGTCCCGATCGCGAAGGTGCTGCCCGAGGCCGGCGCGCAGCTGATGTTTGGATCTGGATCAAAGTCGTCGGTGGCGGATACGGATCCCGCATACCCAACGACGCTGCCAAACCACCGGGCCGCCGATACAGAGATAGGTCCAGGCAGCGTGAGCGTTGGCGGCGTCTCGTCCTGGACCCGCGGCGACCAGCTGGGGTGAACGTCGATAGCCGGATTAGCCGTCAGGCGTGTCTGCGCCGACCCGTCCGCGGCCATCACGTAGATTTCGAAGTTCGCGCTGTCTCGCGTGCTCGTGAACGCGATCTGCTGCCCGTCGGGTGACCAACTGGGATGAAAGTCGTCGCGAGTTCCGTTGGTGAGCCGTCTGGGCGCGGATCCGTCCGCGTTCATGACGTAGATCTCGAGGTTGCCGTCTCGGAAGCTCGCGAACGCGATCTCTCGCCCGTCGGGTGACCAACTCGGGCCTACCTCGGAAAACCCCGTCGCCGTCAGTTGCGTTTGGTTCGACCCGTCGGCGTTCATCACCCGGATCTGGTCCGGCCCGGGCCCCGGGGAGCCGTGGAACGCGATTCGCTGGCCGTCGGGTGACCAACTCGGCGACCCGTACGAGCCCCCGGTCGTCAGCCTCGTCGGAGCCGAGCCGTCCGCGTTCATCACGTAGATGTCGAGAGTGCCGTCCCGGAAGCTCACGAACGCGATACGTTGCCCGTCGGGCGACCAGTTGGGCTGACCGTCGAAAGCCGGATTATTCGTCAAGCGCGTCGGCGCCGAGCCGTTTGCGCCCATCACGTAGATCTCGGAGTTACCGTCCCGGGTACTCCGAAATGCGATCCGTCTGCCGTCAGGCGACCAACTCGGCCAATCGTCGGTGGCCGAATTGTTCGTCAGCCGCGTCGTGGCCGAGCCATCGGCATTCATGACGTAGATCTCGTAGTTGCCGAAGCGGGTGCTTGAGAACGCGATTCTGGACGTGGATGCGCCGCCGACGACTTGCGCGCTTGGCGCGACCGACGCCGGCTGCGGACCCGTGGCCTCGTCGCGTTGGCAGCCCGCTTGGACCATCACGAGGGCAAAGACGGAAACGGAGAGAACGCGTCGCATGGCGAAACCTCGAGGGGAGAGCCGTGTGTTGTGGCGCCGCATTTACGGTGCCAGTCTGCAGCGGCTCCCCATTGAGAGCGCTGCCCTCCCGTCCCCCGAATTGTGTTGCGGCGACGCCCAGCCGCGTGGCGCGATCGCCCCGGTCGACGCGAAGCCTTTCTTGACAGCCGTTCGGTGAGGTGTAATCTCGCTTCGCCATGACCGGACTTGATTGGCTCATCATCGGGTTGTATTTCGCGCTCCTGCTCGGCGTCGCCTGGTGGGTCGCGCGACGAAACCGTGACACCGCCGACGACTATTTTCTCGCCGGCCGAAACCTCGGCTGGTTCCTGGTCGGTGCGTCCATCTTCGCGTCCAACATCGGCTCCGAGCACGTCGTCGGGTTGGCGGGCGCCGGCGCCACGAGTGGCGTTGCACTCGCCCACTACGAGCTCCATGCCTGGTGCCTGCTCGTACTCGGGTGGGTGTTCGTGCCATTCTATTCTCGCGCGCTCGTCTACACCATGCCGGAGTTTCTGGGGCGCCGCTTCTCCCCGACGGCGCGCTGGGTGCTTTCGGTCATCACGCTCGTGGCGCACGTATTCACCAAGTTTGCCGTCTCGATCTTCGCCGGCGGCGTGGTGTTCGCAACGCTGTTGCCCGAGGTCTCGCTCCGGCTGGGCGGCGCCACGTTCAACAGCTTCTGGATCGGATCGGTCGCCGTGCTGCTCCTCACCGGCCTCTATACCGTGCTCGGTGGGATGCGCGCCGTGGCGTACACGGATGCGCTGCAGACATTCATCCTGATCGCGGGGTCGGGACTACTCACGTTGTTCGGGCTCGCGAAGCTCGGGGGCTGGCACGAGCTGCGCCGCGTGCTGGATCCCGATCTCTTCAATCTGTGGAAACCGCTGGTCCCGGCGGGGATGGAGGGCACGTGGGCGCCGGTGAAGGAGACCGGCCGCATCGCGTGGTACTTCAACGGCAACTACCCATGGCTCGGGATGCTGTTCTGCGCGCCGATCATCGGCCTGTGGTACTGGTGCACCGATCAGTACATCGTGCAGCGGGCGCTGGGGGCGAAAGATGAGCGCACGGCGCGGCGCGGCAGCATCTTTGCCGCGTATCTCAAACTTTCGCCCGTCTTCCTCTTCATTATTCCGGGATTGATCGCGCTCGCGCTCGCGAAAACGGGCAAGGTGCCGGGCCTCGGTAGCATAGTGGATGCGCAAGGGCACGCGGTCCCGCAGGCGGCGCAAGCCGCGTTCCCGTTGATGGTGAAGGACCTGCTCCCCGCGGGTCTCCGCGGGATCGTGGTCGCCGGTCTGCTCGCCGCGCTCATGAGCTCCATGGCCGGTGCGTTCAACGCGTCTTCGACCCTGTTCACGATGGATCTCTACACGAAGTTCAGGCCCAACGCGTCGCAGCACCGGCTCGTGTGGGTGGGTCGAGCCGCTACCGCGGCGATGGTCGTGATCAGTCTGTTGTGGATTCCCGTGATTCAGGGTGCGCACAGCCTCTATGATTATCTCCAGGGCGTGCAGGGGTATCTGGCGCCGCCGATCTTCACGGTGTTCGTATTCGGCATCTTCAATCGCCGGCTGAACACGAAGGGCTGCCTCGCCGCCCTGCTCGTTGGATTCGCACTCGGCGTGTTCCGATTGGTTGTGGACACGCCCATCAGCCTGCACCTGTCCGGATTCGCCGATGGGTACGCCCCCGGGTCGTTCCTGTGGATCGTCAACAATCTCTACTTCCAGTACTACAGCCTCTTCATCTTCGTGGTCTCCGTGCTCGTCATGGTGGTCGTGAGCTATGCCACCGCCGCACCCAGCCCGGAGCAGCTTGCGGGTCTGACCTACGGGACGGTCACGGCGGAGGACCAGGCGCAGTCTCGTTCCAGCTGGAGCCGCCGCGAGGTCATCGCGTCCGCTGTGGTGCTGCTGCTGATTCTCGCGGCGTATCTGTACTTCCGAGGCTAGACCCGTGCTCGCGCTCCTGCTGGCGCTCGTAGCACAACGTCAGACCACAAACTTCGATCAGGCGTGGCGATTCCATCTCGGCGACGTCGCCGGCGCTCAACAGGCTGCGTTCGGCGATTCCGGCTGGCGTGCCCTCGACCTGCCGCATGACTGGAGCATTGAAGGCCCGTTCAAGGAGCAGAATCCCGCCGGCGTCGCTGGCGGCGCGCTGCCCGGCGGCATCGGCTGGTATCGGAAGGCGTTCACGCTTCCCGCCGGCGACACCGCTAAGGTGGTCTTCATCGAGTTCGATGGCGTGTATCGCAACAGCGAGGTCTGGATCAACGGCAAGTACCTGGGGAAGCGACCCTACGGCTACAGCTCATTCCGCTACGAGCTGACCCCGCACCTTCGGTATGGCAAGCAACGTAACGTGATCGCGGTGCGGGTGGACAACTCCCAACAGCCGAATTCACGCTGGTACTCGGGGTCCGGGATCTATCGGCACGTACGTCTGATCAAGGCGAATCCCGTTCACGTCGATCAATGGGGCACGTACGTCACGACGCCGGCGGTGAGCGCGGAATCGAGCCAAGTCACGATTCGAACGAGCCTCCGCAACGAGCGGCACGGCGAGCAGCCGATCGTGCTCAGCACGGTCGTGTTGGATTCCGCAGGCAAGGAGGTGGCGGCCGTAGCCACCATGGGGCGCGTCGCAGGCGACTCGATCGCCGAGCTCGTGCAAGATCTCACGATTTCGCGCCCGGTCCTCTGGTCGCTCGAGCGCCCGTATCTGTATCGAGTTGTGTCGCGCGTGATGTGCGGCTCCACGGCGTGCGACAATTACGCCACGCCGTTCGGCGTTCGCTCGTTCGTCTTCAGAGCCGATTCGGGTTTCTATCTCAACGGCAAGGCGGTCAAGATCCGCGGCGTCTGCCTGCACCACGATCTGGGTGCGCTGGGTGCGGCGGTGAACACCCGCGCGATCGAGCGCCAGCTCGAGATCATGAAGGCCATGGGCGCGAACGCGCTTCGCACATCGCACAATCCGCCGGCTCCGGAGCTGCTCGACCTCACCGACCGCATGGGCTTCATCGTGATGGATGAAGCATTCGACATGTGGAAGAAAGAGAAGACCAAATACGATTACCATCTCGATTGGGATGAGTGGCACGTGCGCGATTTGTCGGACATGGTGCGCCGCGACCGCAACCACCCCAGCGTCTTCATCTGGAGCATCGGCAACGAAGTCATGGAGCAGTGGAACGACGGCGACAGCACGGCGGCGCCGCTCGCCCGCGAGCTGGCCGGAATCGTGCGCGGCCTCGATCCGACGCGGCCGGTGACGCAGGCGGCGAACAACGGCAGCCCGGCCAATCCTGTGTTCCACGCGGGCGCCCTCGACCTGCTCGGTCACAACTACCATCACGAGGTCTGGAAGGATTTCCCGACGCAGTACCCCGGGGCCAAGTTCATCATCACCGAAGCAATGTCGGACCTGAATTCCCGCGGCGTCTACGAGCAGCCGTCCGATAGTGTCGCCAACTACTACTGGCCCTACGACAAAACCAAAGGCCCGCAGCCGCCCGCGAACGGCCGCCTTTCATCGTACGACAACAGCCACGCGTTCTGGGGCTCGCTGCACGAAGAATCGCTGCGGCTGTTCGAGCGCTATCCATTTCTGTCGGGCATTTTCATCTGGCAGGGAATCGACTATCTGGGCGAGCCCACGCCGTATGAATGGCCGGCGCGCAGCTCGTACTTTGGCGTGGTGGACCTCGCGGGCTTCCCCAAGGATCCCTTCTACTTGTATCAGAGCGTGTGGTCGGCGCGGCCCATGGTGCACTTGCTGCCACACTGGAACTGGACCGTCGGCGATTCTGTCGACGTGTGGGCCTACACGAACGCCGAGCAGGTGGAGCTGTACCTGAACGGCGCCCTTCAAGGCGTGAGGCGCAAGGAGGAGAAAGTCGGCCACCTGATGTGGCGCGTTGCGTACAAACCCGGGACGCTACGGGCCGTGGCGCGCTCCGCGGGGCTCGTGACGACAAGCGCCGTGGTCCGGACCACCGGTAAGCCCACGCGAGTCGCGCTTGCGCCCGATCGCTCCCGCATCCGCGCGAATGGGGAGGATCTGTCATTTGTTACGGTCACGGTTCGCGATCGACGGGGGCTCGCCGTGCCGACGGCGGAGCCCTTGATCCGGTTCCGCGTCAGCGGTGGCGCGCGGATCGTCGGCGTGGACAACGGTGATGAGATCAGCCACACATCATTCCAGGCGAAACAGGTGCGGTTGTTCAACGGCAAGGGGCTTGTCATCGTGCGCGCGGGCCGGAGCCCGGGGACAGTCACGCTGACCGCGGAAGGGAAGGGACTTGCCGCCGCCACTGCCCGAATCGCTCTCAAATAGGAACGGAACGATGAAACAGCGAGCACTCGGCAACACCGGATACCGTGTCTCCGAAGTCGGCTTCGGCGCCTGGGGCATCGGCGGCGAGATGTGGCGCGGCGTAGACGACTCCGAGGGACGGCGCGCGCTGCGCGAGGCACTCGATCAGGGCATCACGTTCTTCGACACCGCGCTCGCGTACGGCGGCGGCCACAGCGAGCGCGTGATCGGTGAGACGCTGAAGGACGAGATTCGCGGCAATCGGGTTGTGGTCTCCACCAAGATCCCGCCGAAGAACCGCGAGTGGCCCGGCAAGGCGAGCTACACGCTCGGCGACGTGTTCCCGGCGAAGTACATCGCTGCCAGCACGGAGCAATCGCTCAAGAACCTGGGGATGGACGCCCTGCACGTGCAGCAGCTGCACGTCTGGAACGACGCCTGGCTCTCCGATCCCGATTGGGAGGCGTCCTTCCAGCAGCTCATGCGGCTGAAAAAAGAGGGGAAGGTGTTGCACTGGGGAATCTCGATCAACGATCACGCTCCCGAAACCGCACTCAAGGCGCTCGAGAACCCGATCTTCGAAACCGCCCAGGTGATCTACAACATCTACGACCGCACGCCCGAAAAGGCGCTGTTCGCGCTCGCCAAGAAGAAGCCGCTCGGCATCATCGTGCGCGTCCCGTTCGACGAGGGCGCGCTTACCGGCCAGATCACCGCCAACACCGTCTTTCCCGCGGGTGACTGGCGGGCCGGATACTTCGAAGGTGATCGGAAGGCGGAAGCGGAGCAGCGGGCGAACGCGCTGGCTCAGGTGCTGGACGAGCAGGTGGAGACACTGCCCGAGTTGGCGCTGCGGTTCTGCCTGTCTCGGCCGGAAGTCTCGACGGTGATTCCAGGCATGCGCCGGCCGGCGCACGTGCGACAGAACGCGATGTCGGTGAGGAAGGGAGCGTTGCCTGCGGCGATGCTGGCCAAGCTCCAGCAGCACGCGTGGGACAAGAACTGGTACCCTTAGAGCGTCAGATTCCCTTGCCGAGCCGGAGTGTGGCGCGGACGCCGTAGGTCTTCTGCGCGCCCTTTTGCGTGCTGCTCCCGTTGTCGAGGGGCCAGGTGATCGAGGGAATGAGCGTCAGCTCGTCGGAGTAGCCAAGCCCGATGCCCAGTCGGAACGTCGTAAAGCTCTGCTCACCGCAGCAGTAGTCCTGGTACTCATCGAGGTTCCCACCGGCGGCCGTCGTCAGTTGGGGATTGCCGGTCCCGAATGTGATATTCGCGGCTGGCATGAAGTCCCACAGCCTTGACCGGACCACCAGGAAGCCGAGGCTGAGCCCTCCCGCAATTGCCCGCTCCGAAAAATTCCAGGGCGTCCCATTGATCTCGTGCGGGCCCGAAAGCCTGCTCCACCGCACCATCGGGCACAAGCCGATCTTGGACTTCAGCGACGACACGTCGAAACCGAGGCTCAGGCTATAGGCTTGCGAGATGCCGTTGAGGCTCGTCGTCTCCCAGGTTCTCACTCCGTATTCCGCTGCCGCAAAGGCGTGGTGAGTGTGGTAGCGGGCCTCGAGCGTGTAGCGCTGGGCGATGGGATCGAACTCGAAATTCGCCGCCGACGTGAAATGCGAGAGCGCAAAGGAGGCATTGCCGACGCAGAGCTGCGCGGCCGAGCACCCAGGTCCACACAACAGCAGCAGAGCAGGGGCGACGATTCGCGCGCGCATGGGCTCAACGTACCTTTGCGTCGCCATGCTGGCTAATGCCCCCGCCGTAAAAGCTTGATCCTCGACCGCCTATCGGCCCATCAGGGCAGCGATCCTCCCAACGCGCGATAGAGCGTCACCAGCCCGTTCGTAGCTGCCGTCCGCCCCGCCGCCAGCCGATCCTGTACGGCGAGCATCGTCCGCTCCGCGTCGAGCACCTGGAGCAGATCGCTCGCGCCCTCATCGAAACGGAGGCGCGCCAGCGCCGCCGCGCGTTCGCTGGCCTTCGCGGCCGCCTCGAGATAATCCAGACTCTGCCGCGCCTTGGTGTACGCGACGACCGACGTGGCGATCTCTTCGCGCGCCTGCAGCTCGGTCTTGCGATAGTTCGCGTCGGCCTCAGCCTCCTGCGCGCGCGCCTGATCGACACCCGCCTTCACGCGGCCGATGTTGAGCGGCAACGAGATCACCGGCCCAATGGCGTAGCGGGGCGTGTTGGAGTTGCTGAGCGCGTCAAAGGACGCGCCTACATACCCGGCGGCGCCGCCCACCGTGATGCGCGGCAAGTACTCCGCCTTGGCAGCTCCGACGAACGCATTGCCCGCCGCGAGCTGGCGCTCGGCGCTCTGGACGTCCGGCCTGCGCCGCACCGCGACGTCGGGACTCGGCACTGGGATCGAATCGGGCAGCGCCGGCAGCGTCGGAGAATCGTCGCCTTGCTGGTCGAGTCCCGTGACTTCATGACCGACGAGGACGGCGATGCGATGCTCCACCGCGCTCACCGACGCTTCCAACGCAGGAATGGCGGCGAGCGTCGAGTTCAGCTGCGTCCGCGCCCGCTCCGAATCGAACTCGTTGCCCCGCCCCGCCTCGAGCCGCTGCAGGGTCACGTCGAGAGTGTGCTGTTGATTCTCGGCGCTTCTGCGCGCGACGCGCAACCGGTCCTGCTCGCCGCGCAGCTCGAAGTAGTTGACAGCCAGCTCCGAGGCGAGCAAGACCTGGAGGTCCCGGACGTCCTCCTGGGCCGCGCCAACCAGCGCGTTTCTCCCTTGCGTCGATTTCCGGATCCGGCCGAACAGGTCGAGCTCCCAGGAGAGCTGCAGCCCGGCGTCCCAAACCGTCTGATCGGGAAACGCCGCAGGCCCCGCCCCGCCGACGCTGCCCGGGAACGA